>Ga0209647_1003773_pt1 | contig 11627 bp, 11 predicted proteins | sample GraSoi_2013_60cm_FD_185827 | JGI IMG/M metagenome (GOLD analysis project Ga0209647, IMG submission 185827) | Grasslands soil microbial communities from the Angelo Coastal Reserve, California, USA - Sample 9_17_2013_60cm (SPAdes) (version 2) | ecosystem: Environmental > Terrestrial > Soil >... | reverse complement strand
GGGAGATGCTTCTACCGATGCGCACTTCAATCTGCCTGTGGTTAAACGTACTCGTGATCAAATCTACTCGGTTGAACTCGCGCCTTTTAAGGCTTTTATCCAATCGCAAAACAGGCTCGACAATCCCGGCATGGTTATGCCTACCGATGTCTTGATGCCTGCAATTGACCCCACAATGCCGGCCGAACTCTCGCCGACCTTTATTAATGGCATTCTACGCCAACAACTTGGCTATGATGGCGTCGTGATTACCGATGGACTGTATATGAAAGGGATCACCGATAAGTGGAGTGTTCCTGAGGCCGCAGTGCTCTCCCTTATCGCCGGTAACGATATGATCCTTGGCCCTAACGGGTCCTACCAAATGACCCAGGTCCTGGATGCATTAAAAGCCGCCTACTACAACGGTCGACTTACCAAAGCACGTATTGACCAGGCCGCAACACGTATTATTACCTTGAAACTAGAACGACACATCATGCCTATCCTGCCTCCCCAGGATTATGGCTTCACAGCCTGATATTCAGGAAAAGAGGCCAGGTAGCGGCTTCGCGGCTACCTGGCCTCTTTTCCTGAACAATTACATTTTGTCATGCTGTAATCGTTCGATAATCCCTTTGAGCCTGCGCACTTCGGCTTCATGATGATCTTGCATGCGCTCTATTTCCTGGTTTGTCTGCTGCTGCATCTGCTCAAGGCGCTCTTGCATTTCGGCCTGGATTTGCTCTATGCGGTTACGCATAAACAGGATCGTTTCAACGCCCGCCAGATTGACGCCCAGGTCCTGCATCAAACTGCGGATTTGGACAACGCGATCGATGTCGCGGTCAGAGTAGAGACGCGGACTATGCGGGCTACTACCCTTACGCGCAGGAGAGATAAGGCCCAGGCGTTCATAGTGACGCAGCGTCTGCTCATGTACCTCGGCTTTTTCCGCCGCCACACTGATGATATACCATGCACCATCGTTTTTCTCTGGCACGATCAATCCCTCCTTTCCCCATTACATCCCTACGAGCGTGCTTCAACACCGCGGCTGCGCGCCAGCTTTTCAAAAAGTTCACGTTCCTCATGAGAAAGATGCATCGGCAACATGACTTTGACACGCGCATGCAGGTTGCCAAAGCCCTCTCCACGTAAATGGGGCATACCTTTGGCCACCAGGCGAATGATACGACCATTCTGCGTCTCTGGTGGGATGGTCAGCATCAGTTTGCGCCCATCGGGCATAGTCAGGGGAGCCTGGCCACCCAGCATAGCTTTGACCAATTCTACCTCGATATCGACATACAGGTCATCGCCTTTACGCTCAAATGCCGGGTCAGGTTTGATGCTGATAACCAGGATGAGGTCGCCACGTGGACCACCACCAAGACCCGGTTGGCCCTCACCGGCCACGCGGATCTTGGAGCCGTTGTCAACGCCAGCATTAATCTTGACCTGGATGCGCTTACTTTTGGGTATTACACCCTGGCCCTGGCAAACACTGCACGGATTACCCGCAACTTCACCTGTGCCCTTACACGTGGCACAAACCTCCGTTGATTGCACATTGAACGTGCGCGTGGCACCTGTATAGGCTTCGTGCAGGGTCACTTCCACCGGTTGTTCGATATTATCTCCCGCGCGCCTGCGTATATCTTCCCTCACGCCCCCGCGCATACCACTTCCCGCCGTGCCCGCACGCCCAAAAAGTGTCTCAAAAAAGTCAGAGAAGCCCGTGCCTCCAGAGTCAAAATCAAAGTTGGGCGACGAACTGCGGCCGCTAAAGCCATACGGAGAGCGTCGCGTACTGTATCCAGACGATGGGCCAAATTGTTCCTGCCAGTTCGGACCCAGCGTATCGTATTTACGCCGTTTGTCTGGATCAGAAAGAACTTCGTAGGCCTCGTTGATTTCCTTGAACTTGGCTTCCGACTTCTTGTCACCGGGATTTACGTCTGGATGATGTTTGCGTGCCAACTTACGGAAGGCCTTCTTGATATCATCCGCGCTGGCCCCCCTGGGCACATTAAGTACTTTGTAATAATCTTTGTAATCCATGCCTTTTGCCCAGCCCTTTGCTTATAACGCCACTGAGACTTGTACAGGCCATTGAGACGCCCACATTACTGTTTCTCGCCATTATTGCCCATGCTGACCTTGACACGGGCAGGCCGCAGCGTCTCTTCGCCCAGGGTATAGCCTTTGAGAACCTCCTCAACAATGGTTCCTTCCGGCTTGTCACTGTCTTCAACCGCCTCAATTGCTTCATGCACATATGGATTAAACGGCTCGCCAACAGTAGGTACTGGATTCAAGCCTTCACCACGCATGACTTCATTCATCTGCCACTGCACCATGCGCAGAGCCTGCTGTAAGCCCTGACGATCCAGGGTATCCTGGAAAACTAACGCCCGATCCACGTTATCCAACACGCCCAGCAGTTTGTGCAGCAAAGCCTTCTTCTGGTGTTGCACTCGATCCGCCAGCAAGCGCTCCTGGCGTTTACGAATGTTATCGATATCAGCACGCTCTCGCAAAAATTTATTCCAGTTGTCCGTAGCTTCCTGGCGAGCCTGCGCGAGTTGAGCCTCTAGCTCGGCAATACGCATAGTTTCTGGCGAACCTTCCTCTTGTACTTCTTCCTTTTTGGATGACTCTTGAGCCTCTTCCATATCTATGTATCTCCTTATAAAGATCTATAGTTAGGGGTGCCATTGGGAACAATCGCCCTCGTTGTCCTCAACGCTTCCCATAAAAAAGTATATCCTCACACAAAATTATTGATTGCTCTTACAGTATAAAGCTTGAGTCGATGCCTGTCAAATTTTATGGAACATGCATAGGATTGACAATCAGGAGGAAACAGGTATTATAGTCAGCATAGAGCATACTTCTGTGGTGCATGGATGACACCATACCCTAAGCGAAAGGCAGGGCTGGTATGACAACAACCCCTGATAGGCTGCCAACGGTCAATCCTGTTGATAGAATACCAGGACCAGGGCAGGGACACTGGACCTACAATCACTATGCCGCTCTACCGGATGATGGGAAACGGTATGAAATTGTGAATGGAGTCCTCTATATGACACCCTCGCCCACTGGTTCGCATCAGGACTCGGTTGGTCGCTTTTACATCTACCTGTTCCAACATATTGAGGCCGTTGGCCTGGGCAAAGTGCGTATGGCTCCCTTTGATGTCGAATTGGCGCCTGACGTAGTGGTTCAGCCTGATGTACTCGTTGTGCTAAAAGCGAATCTTGATAAAGTTACAGAAGCGCGTATCATCGGTGCCCCTGATCTCGTGATCGAGGTCGCATCCCCAAGCACTTCAACGTATGATCGTCACAAAAAAAATGATGCCTATGCTCGTGCCGGAGTGCCGGAATATTGGATCGCTGATCCAGCAGCACGTACCGTTGAAGTGCTGGTCTTAGAAAATGGCGAGTATTATGCGCTTGGCGTCTTTCGTGGACAGGCAAAGTTACCTTCACGAATAGCACCAGAGATGACAGCACCCGTTGAAAGTTTCTTCGCTTGATCTGTTAATTTCGCTAGTGTGGGCTATGCAGCCCACACTAGCGAAATTCATCTAAATGTCTTCGATATCTTCTTCTTTGATGGTCTCGTCCCAGCGCGTTCCTCTGACCAGTAGAATAGGACCTAGCAGCGTCTCTTGTTTGACGGTGATCTTTTCGTGCTTCCACAGCTCTAGCACTGCCAGGAACGTTACGACGATCACAAAGCGGGAACGCTCGTTTTCAACCACTTCGGCTAAAAAGATAGTCGGGCGTGCACTTAATAAATGCACGATCTCCGCAATTCTTTCGCTGACACGTACGCGTGCCAGGGGTAAGAGGTCGGCGCTATTGGCCTCGTCTTTGGCCCGTAGATCGAGGATGCGCTGAAAGGCCTGGGCCAGGGCATGTGCTTCCAGTCCCACCAGCGTGGGAGGCGTCCATGCTAGTTGAGCCTCGATCCCTGCCAGTAGACCAGAACGGCTGTGGGTCTGGAGTCCCGCCTCTTCGCGCAGGCGCAAATGATTGGCAACTTCTCTGGCTATCTTATACTCCAGCAGGTGACGCTGGAGTTCCTCCGCCATCGTCGTGGCGCTCTCCAGCTCTTCGCGTCCCTCTTCTTTAGAGCTATGTGGCAAAAGACTCTGTGATTTAATGAACAGGAGGCGGGCAGCGATAGAGACAAAGGCAGCCATATTCGCCAGGGGTAAGTGTTCGGCCTCCCATTGGCGCAAGTAGGCCATATACTGGTCGGTCACTGCAACCAGAGAGATGGTTGTAATCTCCATCTGCCGTTTTTCAATCAAGTGCAGCAAGAGGTCAAGCGGGCCTTCAAAAATGGGTAGATGGACGACATAAGAGGTCTGTAGGGGAGATACTTCTTCGAGAGCGTCTATCTGTACGTCCGTACTTACTACACCGGTCATTACCTGATCTGACATAAACTACGACACCTCGTCAACTTCATGTAACTCCGCAGCCGGGCCATGGGGCTGGTGATGAGTACGAATATAAAGAACCGCCTGCTCCGTCAGGCCAGCATTGGCGGCAAGTTCCGCGCCCACCTCAGCGTGATACCAGGCATTGCTGAGCGAACGCCGCCACCCTGGTGGGACATGCTGCATCATACCCTTTTCGTGAGTTCCGGGTGCAATCCATTGTGTGCCTGCAACGTACGTACCAATACCGGGATACGCAACCAGGCGTCTCAATATTCCCGGTGCCAGGCGCTTACCCAGCACAACTGCTGGCCGCGTCCAGAACGGCACCCGCCCGCCAGCTTTACCAACGTCATGTAACAGTGCGGCTGCAAGCATATCTTCCTCCCGGCAACCACGGGCTTGCAGGCCCTGGCATACGCGCAGCGAGTGCCGTTGGTCGGCGGCAGACATGGTCTTAAAAAGAGGCAGGGCCGCTGGAGGCAGCCAACGGGCGACCTCAACATATTCCTCCGTTGTCAGAGGCCTCACAAAGCCCAATTGTTGGCGTACCTGTCCAAGACGGTAGCGCACTATATATAACCACTTCTGCATACTATTGAGTTAATAGCGATATATGGTTTGCACCAGTTCGGGTAGCATACCCGTTACCAGGGAAATGAGCTGCGTCGACCCTAACCAGAAGTAGAACGGCAATTGAAAAAGGAAAAAGCCTTGTAAATTTGCAATCTGGCCCAGGAAAGGTAACAGAAAAAAGATCCCCAAAATCAGCAGCGGTCCATACGTCGCAGATTTCGCGAATTGCAACGCCTGGCGGCTGGGCAGCAGTGTATAGAGAATGGTATAGCCATCAAGAGGATAGAGTGGTATAAGATTAAAAATGGCAATACAGATATTTACGCTGGCAAAGACAAACAGAAACTGGGGCAAGCGCACAGCAATAGTTGGCGTTAAGAAGATTGATGCAGGCAGGAAGCGAACGATGCTTGCCGCCGCCAGACCAACCAGCAAGCTAAAAATAGGACCGGTCAAGGCCACGATGAGCACACCGGCATTAGGCCCCACGCGCATCTTCCAGGGATCAGGCTTGACGGGCTTACCCCAGCCAAAACCTACGCCTAACAGCGGTTGAAAAGCCAGGAGCACACACATAAGTGTTCCAACCGGATCAATATGTGTGCGCAGGCTTAAGCTCTGCCGTCCCTCGGCGCGCGGTGTTTTATCGCCCAGCCAGGAAGCCATAAGCGCGTGACTAAATTCATGCAGAGGTATCGTTATCAGAAACGAGACGATAATCATCAATGCCAGTAGAACATTTATAAACATTACGGTCCTCTCTCGATTCTCGGTGTCAGCAGATCAATCTCCATACCTTCGCTCGCCGAATACGTTTGAGCGAACTGGGTTTGCGCCAGCGCCTCCATCGCATCTAATTTTGCATCGTCATAAAGCGGCTCGTGATGAAACAATATCAACTTGTGCACCTGTGCCGCACCGGCCACCCTGGTTGCCATATCAACAGTGCTATGCCCAAAACCATGCTTTGCCTGTTGATAGTCCTCATTAGTGTATTGCGCATCGTGAATCAGCAAGTCAGCACCTTGCACGAAGGCCAGGAAACCGGGATCATATGACCCACTCCACTCAACATCCGTGGCATAGACAAGGCAACGACCGGCAAACTCAATACGATAAAGAATAGCTCCATTGAGAGGATGGCTCTGCGTAAATTTGACAAAAACCCGCAGTTCAGCCTCTTTGATCTGCTCTTGATCGGTTGCGATTTTCGGTTTAGCCCCATCACCATGCTCCCAGATAATACATTGTTCACTCGTCACCGTGTGAAACGTACGCTGGGATGGCAATTTGTGTATATCTACAGGGAAATACGGAGGAGACATGAGTGGGGTTACAATCTGTTCAATATTGCGCCCCGCCAGTGAGGGACCAAAGCAATCGATATCACTATTACCATCAAACAGGGGAGCAAAAAAGGGGAAGCCGATGAGATGGTCACCATGAGCATGGGTAATCAACAGCGAGACATGCAATGGCTTGCCTTTGGTACGCTGCAAGAGCGTTTTGCCCAAGCGAATAATACCTGTCCCGGCATCAAGGATCAATAGATGCCTGCCTGCTTGCACCTCGATACAGGATGTATTTCCTCCATGGCGCAGCGTATCCGGCCCTGGAGTAGGATAACTGCCGCGCACTCCCCAAAAACGAACGAGAAAACATTGCGAATCGGCCATGTAAGTAGCTCCTGCCGCTCCCATTTGGAATCTGTGGTTGCCTTCATTATATCTTGCAGCAGGAAGAAAGAAAAGGAGTCAAGCAAGAGCACCAACGCTGTCCTTTTGTACAGCCTACATTCTGTCCTCTTGCCCACGTTTCCTCGTTCTTAGCGCACGCTCTTAATGCGTTGGATCAGGACCGCCCCAAGCACGGCCAGGACGGCTGCAAGCAGAAAGAGTACCGTGTAGCTGTGAAACGTATTCACCACGAAAGCGGCAATGGTGACCCCTACGACTTGTGGCAAAGCGTTAGCGATATTAATCACCCCAAGGTCTTTCCCACGAGCGTTGGCCGAGGGCAGCAACTGGGTAATCAGCGCGATATCGACACCTAGATAGGCTCCAAAACCGATGCCAAGCACGGCACCAGCAAGCTCGACGGCAAGCCAGGTCTGGAAGAACGCCAGGATCAGGAAGGAAAGCGCGATCACCAGACTTGCGCCAATGACAAAGACCTTGCGACGCTGGAGCCTGTCAGAGAGCAGACCACTCACCACCGAGGAGATCAGGAGCGTACCCGTCAGGATGATTTGAAAGGTGGTGACCCCCTGTGCCGCCTTCTGGTAATGCACCGCATCTTGCAGAAAGTACAAGAGATAGCCAAGTGAAGTGAAGTAACTCAGATAGACCAGGAAGCGCGTGAGCCATGCCCAGCCAAAATCAGGATACTTCACTGGATTGACCCAGAAGCCTGCGAGAAAGGTCCCGAGATGAAAGCGCGGTGCGGCTTCCTTTGGAAGTGGCTTGTCCCGTAGCACCAGGATGAAGAGCATCATGACTATGAGCAGCAGGCCAATGAAGGTGTAATAGGACATCTGTGTTGAATTGGCGACGCGGGTGACCAGCAAGGCACCAATGACCGCTCCCAGAGGCAAGGAGAGGCTGACAAATGCCGAGACCGTCGCGCGCTGGCGCACGGGCACTTGATCAGGCACAACGGCTGAGAGTCCTGCCAGTATCGCATTGGCCGCGATGTGGAAGATCGCCCACCAGACCACCAGGGCGACAAAGCTGGTGGAGTTGGCCATCAGCGCGAGGGTCACTACCGAGAGAATCGACCCGACGAGAAACCAGGGTCGGCGCCGACCCAGGCGCGACGTGGTGCGATCGCTGAGTGCACCAGCAATGGGATTGGTGATGACCGCAGCAAGGACGCCAACAACGGTAGCGATGGTCAGGTTCGTGAACTTATTCGCCGCACTGAAAGCGGCAATTTGCGTCGGCAAGAGGATTTGGCTGATCGGCAAAATGCTCAGCCAGATGACGAGGTTCGCCAGAGACAAGAGCACTTGAAACCCTGCATTGACCGCTTTGGTCGGCACTTGGAGGGCCTCTATATCGCTCGGATCGTGCTCTACAGCAAGCTGAGCAGAAGAATTGGTCATAGCCATACGTTCCTTTCCAGTATTCAAAAGGCCGAGAGTTTACCGCTTATACTCCCAGGATACAGAGTAATAGGTACAGCAGCATGAGATTATGGAGAAAAAGGAGTGAAATGGTGTGTATTCTCTCTTTGGAGTTATGAAATGATAACCAGCACATCGCACAATCGAGCAGCCTAATAATAACCACACCTAACGATGCATTAAGCCCTACTGATTGCCTGGGGACAAGAAAATTTCTCTCACGAATACGTACCGGTTTCAGCTCTATTGCAAAGCTTTTTTTGCGCACATAAGGTATGTTATGAACTATTCTTGGGCAGATCCTGTCCTGCCCCACCTTGTTCTGTCTGCTCATCTTGGGCAGATTCTATCCCTACCTCACCTTGTTCTGTCTGCACCATTTGGGCAGATCCTGTCCCTGCCCCACCTTGTTCTGTCTGCTCATATGGCCCTCTGTCTATGACTAAAAATAAAATAGCAAGAATAACCGTAAGGAGCCAGCAGATACTAGCAGCCACGATTAACATTTGTTCGTAGGGGTTGAAGAATTGCCAGAAGTAGAGACCAGCAGCAACAATCAGTATGCTCACACTGGCAAAAAATCCAAAGTGACCCCAACGGTAGAATATCTCAGCTCTGCGTAAGAGTAAAAAGTTCTCCCAGCCGTTATCACCGGGGTTGAGCTGTGGTTCTATCTTAGTTTTGATGTAGTATCCTAAGTTGCGAATGGTCTCTACATTCGAGAACGAAGCGTCAGCAGCAAACAGAAAGAGTATGGGAAATAAGAAAATGAGTGATGGTCTTTGACTAGCAAATCCTACTGTGAGAAGCACTCCTAATGCGACCAAAGTGAAATTGTATACTTGATATAATATTTCGGTACGTTTAAGAATTTCGGCTCTGAGGGCTTTGTACTCAGTAGTAAGAAAAGTTGGGTCTGCCATGTGATGTACCTCCCAATTTCAGTGAATGGTTCTAGTAGAAACCACACTTTCGTAAAAGGATATGTCGAAAGCAAGTCTAACCACATTGCTCTCTATAAATCTAATATAAACAGCTGAAAAATTCAGTTGGCTCAACGCAGAAAACAGGCATCATAATCTGAACATTTACACCTTTACACATAATGTAACCTCTGTTCTTTCGGACAGTTCCCAAACTGTCCGATCGTACAATGCGTCTTAGCGCACCTGATGGTATAGTAAAGTTAATAAAACATGTACACATGAAAATACTAGGACGCATGAACAATGAATACGCTACCAATCCTCTTGTCAACGGAATATAACAAGGGACTTCCTGGACTCCCTCTGCTTAACTTCACACTGTCATCTGAATTAGAGGCCGGAGAGCCGCCAGAAGCACGCGGCCTGGCACGCGATGAGGTACGCCTGATGGTCTCCCACATCTCAACTGACCAGGTTGTGCATACACATTTTCGTCAAATCGGAGACTTCCTAGAGCCGGGAGACGTGTTGGTGATTAATACTAGCGGAACGCTGAACGCGGCGCTGCCAGCCACACGATCTGATGGGACGCAATTTGAACTCCATCTCTCAACTCACCTGCCCGCAAACCTCTGGGTAGTAGAAATGCGTGCCTATCAGGACAACCGAGAGAAAACGACCAGGCCATTCTATGATATCCAGCCAGGAGAGTCCTTTGAACTGCCTGCCAGTGCCAGCGTAACCCTGCATACACCCTACGCACCCAACCATGCTTTGCGCCGTCTCTGGGTTGCTAGCCTTAATCTGCCAGGTCCGCTTCATCCCTACCTTGACCGGCATGGCTTCCCAATTCGTTATAGTTATGTTAAAAAAGGGTGGCCTCTCAGCTACTATCAATCAGTCTATACAACGGAAATGGGTAGCGCAGAGATGCCATCTGCCGGGCGTGCTTTCACACCTGAACTGCTGACTCACCTGATTGCCAAGGGTATTCAGATAGCTCCGCTCCTCCTGCACACAGGAGTTGCCAGCACTGAACATAAAGAGTCGGTGTATGAAGAATATTACCGTGTACCTGAGCCAACAGCACGCCTAATCAATGCAGCCCATCAAGCACACCAGCACGTCATTGCCGTTGGTACAACTGTCGTGCGAGCGTTGGAAACCGTAACAGATACCAGCGGGATAACACATCCTGGTGAGGGTTGGACAGACATTCTTATTACGCCGCAACGTGGTATTCGTGCTGTCAATGGTCTGTTGACCGGTCTGCATGAACCGCTTTCTACACATTTGGCGATGTTGGAGACGCTGACTGGACGCGCACACCTGGAAATTTCGTACCGAGAAGCGCTGAAAGAAGGCTACCTCTGGCATGAGTTCGGAGATTTACACCTGATTCTGCCATGATAGGTAATTTGGGGAAAAGCCCATCGTCCGCGTAGAGGCGAAAAAACCCAACTGTAGGGACTCGATAATGGAATTTAACGAATTATTCGGGTAATCCCGTATTCTGTAGGGCCCGATTTATCGCGGTCACGGCTGATTTATCAGCCCGCCTCCTAGGCCGTTTGAGGCCGATAAATCGGCGCTGGCCGCGATAAATCGGGCCCTACGAGCATATCCACGTTATTTCGTTAAATTTCATAATCGAGTCCCTACAGTTAGCTCCTCATTTCTTATGCCCTCCTATGCGCCATGATGCCACTCGATTGTTCCATTGCTTGCCCTTAAGGCATACACGGAACCATCACCTGTCCCAACATAAACCGTTGCGCCATTTATAATGGGCGCATTGTACACCGTGTGACCCATGGCCTGGTGCCAGAGCATGGAACCATCACTGGCTCGCAGCGCATACACCACATCATTACGATCCTGGGTGTACGCTGTGACATAGATGACCCCGTTGGCTAACATGGCCCCAGAAGGAGAGGCATGAGTATCATCATGGTGCCAGAGTACGGAGCCGGTCGTGCTTTGGAGCGCATAGATATGACCACTACTGGTATCAGACGTTGAGAAGTCCATCACGTTGGTATAAATCACCCCATCCGCCAGTGTAAGCCAGCCAATCATGCCATTCTTCCCATTATTCATCGTGAAGTGCCAGAGCATAGCCCCATCACTGGCTCGTATTGCAAACAGAGCCGATACCCCCTCTTTGTGTGGCATCATTTGCCTGGCCGGCACAGCCTGGATATTCCCCCACAAGAGAGAGCCAATGGACAGCGCCTGCGGGAGCAGACCTGGACGAGACGTGCTGGCTGCCGGCGCGGACATTTTTGTCATAGCCACATAGAGCACGCCATTGAGCGCCTGGATTGGCTGCCACAGCGTAGCGATATTACCACCGCCAAGCGCGCGCTGCCAGAGCCACAGACCATCGCTGCTGCGTAGAGCAGTGAGTGTGCCATCCTGTCCGGTGATATATGCTACGCCATCGATCAGCGTTATGCCGTTCAGGGAAGCGCTCGCCCTGTAGTGCCAGAGCAGTCGTCCGTCGTTTGCGCGTAGGGCGTAGACATTGCCCGGCTGCTCATTATTTGCGGTGACATAG
>Ga0209647_1003772_pt1 | contig 11627 bp, 5 predicted proteins | sample GraSoi_2013_60cm_FD_185827 | JGI IMG/M metagenome (GOLD analysis project Ga0209647, IMG submission 185827) | Grasslands soil microbial communities from the Angelo Coastal Reserve, California, USA - Sample 9_17_2013_60cm (SPAdes) (version 2) | ecosystem: Environmental > Terrestrial > Soil >... | reverse complement strand
TCGTGGGTGCCGTGATCAGACGCCCCGTCGATCGACCAGCCATGATCGAGCAGGCGTTTGAGCGCGACGGCCAGATCTTTGCGCATCGGATAGTTGATAGCGAAGTGGTACAGGCCAGTCGTGCCGGGGGCGGGGAGCGGCCCGTCCTTGCTCTCCCAGGTGTTGAGCCCGATGTGGTGGTGGTAGCCACCGGCGGAGAGGAAGGCTGCGCTCTCGAAGCTGAAGAGCAGGTCGAAGCCCAGGTAGTCGCGATAGAAGCCGATAGCGCGCTCCAGGTCGGCAACCTTGAGGTGGACGTGTCCGATGCGGGTCTCGGCCGGGATAGATGTATCAGTCATGGGTGACTCCTTCTTTCTTACCATTGCAACGCTCTTTCTCAGTTATATGGTAATCGTATGCTTTCGTCAAGATCACCCTCAAACGAGATGCGCAGTAGGTCAGGTACGCTACATGCTCATCCTGTTGAATATTCCTCACTTTTTTCCACGAACCAAGATACCCGGAAGTCAATGGCTGCCGAACAGCATCATATAAAACCTTATCTCTCGAATTCCTACCTCTGTATCACAGTCGATTCAGTCATGAAGTATAAATGACAGAAAGGTACTCATCAAGCAAAAACAAGGCGAGGGCATCTTGCGCTTCGTAAGGAGCTGGTCACCCCTTTGACCCCTGTGCTGGCTACGTGCGCCGTGTCTCGCCTCGTTCGGAGGGGAGATCGAAAAAGGGCCAGCAATGGTACCTCGTCGACCTCCTACCCTACTGGTACATCCGTTTAAATCACAATCCCAATTGAGGTCAATGATCCAGCCTGCTTGCACAGAGACAGAAGATGAGCATATATTCGAAATGCATTTGAGAGAGAAGATGAACAGCATATGCTTCTGCATGATGCAGGTAGGTACGAGAAATGTTTATGTATCCTTTCATCTGTGAATGCCATAGCTCTGAGTAACATGAAGAAATCAAGAGCAAACTCATCCATTTCAAGAACAGATGTACCAACTAGCCACCGCACGGGGTGAATGCGCAGGAGGTCACGCCTGTAATCAAGTCCGTGAAGGCTCGCGTCGATGCCGTTTTTCTTCTCATATTTGACACAATCTCCTTTATACTCTACAATTACGCTAACTCAGTACGCTTGCTTCGCAGGTTGTGGGTGATGTACGTTTTTTTGATCCGCTTTAGCAGAGCATTGTCTTGTGAATAAGTTAGCTTCTCTGGAGCAGGGTAAGATTGGAAGTAGTGCATGCCAGTATTGCATCTAACCAAGGACAAGGATGGGCATTATATAGTCAAAGTCAGAGAGTGGCGGCGGAGACAAATTGATACTTGGCAAATAAAGGCTGCTGGCATTGAGCTTCTGAGAAAAAACAACATACCTATACCTCGACGTGTAGACGATACAGAAAAATTTTCTAGACCACTATTTGAGCAGCTAAAAAAAGATGGGCTGGTCTATCTCAAAGGTGAGGGGCATCACACAGATGAAATTGTTGAATTTCTACCTCAAGGACCAACAGAGCACTTTTCTCCCCCTTTAAGTGAGCTTCTGTGTGAACTCACACTTGTTTCACCACCAGCGCTAAAATTTACGTTGAGCGGTACACCCCTGTTTGAAGTAGGGCAGGATGCTGTGATATTTGTTTCCGCTCCACCAGATACTGCACAAAATGCGGACGCTTATGAAATCCAGGTGGAGCATACTGGTTCACTCGTTGTACAGCATGGGCAAATAACGCAAGCAGGGGGATATTTTGCATTTCCTCTGCATGCAATTGGAGATTACCACATACGAGAGAAGCACGGCCGGGTTAAACCGCTTACTCTTACTGCGACACATTCTTTAGCCAGTTCATGGTCAGAGCAAGTAAATTACACGCCAGCTCCGCTCAAGCTTATTGTAAAGATAGGGCAGGATAAGGTCACATATGTTGCTTTTGATGCAGCAACTGACCAGCCTCGCACTAGTGACATAAACTTGTCTTCGTTTGGGAAAGAGTCTATCCCTACTATCAGCGTCATTTGTTCTATAGGTGTCAATGTGACATGGTCTTACGGTAAGAGACAGGGCCAACAGCAAGGGATTGATGCCGCGAAGGTGGAAAACTATCTGGCACCTCATTTAGCTGAGGCTTTCAAAAATCAGGAGAAACTTACCCTGTCTCTCGAAGCAGGCACGTTTGGCTGCCTGGATGTGCGATTGATCTTTCCGTCTAAGGTGAAGCTCCCTATCGCAGGACCGCCACCGCAGACGCAGTCACCTGCCGCAATCGCTCCCTCTAAAGTAGAACCACCTATCCCGGTTTTGCCGCCCAGGGTGAAGCTGCCTGTGTCTAGTCCACCAGCAAAAGGATTGTCATCTATCCCAATTCCGTCTCCTGGCGTAGAGGTAGTTGCTCCGAACTTACCGTCTCATGAGGAACCATCTCTTACAGACTTGCCACCTGCAATTGTGCAGCGCATGCGTTGGTTAGCTGTAACAGTTATGGCTCATGCGCAGCGAGGGAAGCAGGTACCTCTTTCTCAACGCATACGAAAGACCCTGGCAACATTGAGTGACCGACCTGATGCTCTATCTCTCGCAAGAATCACCCATGCACCTGAACTGTTTGTACCTCATGTAAACGCATTAGCGCATGTGATTGAGCAGTATAGGGCAGATATGAAAAAGTACGACGGCTAATGATTACGACAAATTATTTGCTTTTTGACAACAAGAAAGTATTTTAGAGGAGTACGGCATGATTGGAAAATATGTATATTTTGGGCGTGTAGAAACCGTTGTGATAGTGAATGAACATTCTACTGTTGCATATGTGCGCCCACTCTATGAACGCACTTCTCCATCTCAATCCTGGTCTCTTCTCTCGGATCAAGATGTACGACAGGGGTTTCCCCCGGGCGGACTTTTCACCTGGCTCAATGCTCCCTCACATGCTATCAAGGGATCAGTGTGGCTACTAGAGGTGGAACGCTCTGTCAATTTGGATACTATCCATGCAGCATCTTCTTCAGTCGATGCCGCTATAACAACGGCTCTCTTTCCTACAACCGAAATTCTTGATTTACGTGCTTCTAAAGTGCATTCGGAGTTTAGCGCCCTTTTGCAGGTCTTCAAGGGTCTTGATTTATCGTTTTATCCCTCACGATATGTATATTTGTGGATTGATACGCAGAAATGGGTAGGGCCCGTATCGTTACAAAAAACAGAGAAAGGGCTGTGGAAGCTTGATTTGAAAGGGGAAGATCTGCTTTTACCACTAGTTATACCATCATCAGAGACAGATCTAGTACCTCTGCAAATAGATGGGCAACGCAGATTTTTGGCAGCCGACATACAGCCACCTCAATCACTGGGTTTTATACGAAAGGGCTATTCAAATGATCACCGTCTGCAATTTACCCTGATAGATATGGATAGTGACCAAAATCTTGCAGGTAAAAATGGGTCTGAAATGACTGATGGGGAAGTGAGCTTTGTTACTCCACTTCCCACTGCTCTTGTACAAGAACAGAGAAGTGAGCCAATAGATGTCCTGCTGCATATGCCTGCTATCGTTGCTCTGATAGATGAAATAAAACAGGCTGTTCGGCAGGAGGCTCAAAATCTGATCCATGCCGAACTAGCAGATATGAAGACGAAGGTTCAAGCTCAGCAGATGCGACCTACTTTTGCATGGACCTCTTCACCCACTGAGTCGTCTCTGACAAAGCTGAATGGTGTATATACCATCTTGCGCGATAGATTTGAAAAACAGAGATTCTCATCCGCAGTGGCCTGTTGTCTCCATGCAGCATTTGCGGCAGACGTGATGCCTGTTGTCATGGGAGCTGATGCTTTTGAGATCCTCAAAACGTATGCTTCATGCATTACTGGAGGCCGGATACTCTGGGTTCCCATTGCTCCTACGATGCTTGAACCGGCTGATCTTCTCGGCAGGGTTGACATAGCATCCAAGTGCTTTATTCCGCATCAAAGTAGGCTGCTTGACCTGCTCCTCGATGCCGCAGATCATCCGAGCAAGCTGTATATGGTTGTTTTGGATGGCATTAATCGCGCCGCCATAGATTCCTATCTTATGCCCATTCTGGCATGCTATCGAGATAAGTGGCAAACGGAAGGAAGGAGGATATCACTTTTTCATCCACAGGCCATAGTTGCTGATGATCCCTACGCTAGCAACTTCCAAATTGCATGGCCTCAAAATATTTTGCTTGCCGGCATTCTATCTGAGGGAGCCACCGCTATAGCTCCCCCGGCCACTCTGTGGAGCTATGCAACACTGATATGTCCTGAACTTGAAGTCTTCAAGGCTTCACAGAAAAAAGGCACACCTGGGCAATTATCGCTAACAACTCATTCTTTCTCCTCACTCTCAGCAGATACCTGGAGTACATGGTACCGCGAGATAGATAAAAACGCGAGTGTTTCAGGGCCAGATCTATTGGATAAACTCGATGGGGTCAGCTTCAAATTATCCCGTGAAGGGCAAGTGTTATGTTCAAAGCTATACACTGCTCTAATACTATCCTATGAAAATAATAAGGAGACCGCCTCAAAACACCTGCTGTTTCAGTCTCTTCTTCCCCAGGCTGTGGCATCGCATCAAGAAGCTGCTTTGCGTCAAGCCGTGCCTCAATTCTCGAAAAGCATTGATGCAGCAATAAAAGTGGTAAAGGAGATACTGCTGTGAGCTTGCGATCATCTGACAAAGATAGCCATGCACAACTACCCCTGCTCAAACCTCTTGAGCGTACATATTTAGAGGATATTGTGCTCAAAAATCTGGGCTTTCAGGTAAACGTCGCGAGTAACCAGAGTGCGGCTCGATTATCCATGCAGACAATACACGTAGAGGTGATGCGTTGCGCTATATGGATGCATAGTTCTGAGGGTAGGTATGCTGTCCCTATCCATCGGGTGTTGCATGCTGCGCAATGTCTGATGCAAGCACTCTGGGACAGCAGAAGTCTCGGGAATAGCGTCGTGACATCAACTGGGATGTTTTCATCTCGTCTTGCTTCAAAAGAGGCTACTCATACATCTCTCGATACCGAACTGTACAAGAGACACAGCAGTGCACTCAACGAACTGGAAATGATAGGTGATATCGCTGAATGGCCAGTTGGTTCCTGGTTACCCGCTCCGTTACGAATCGTTGCCTTTCCTGCCGTTCAACGTTGGATGCTTATTGGCGGAAGACCAACCCATTGTTTGCCTAGAAACATCCAGCTAGCTATCAAACATGATAACCTGGTTCGCTTTTTAGCGAGTGATCCTAAGGATTTAGGACTAACGAGTTTAATACAGTCACAAGCTTCTTGGTGCAATACTCCACAACAGTCGCTGCGTGAGTGGATCCAGCGTGTTCTCAATGAATGTCAATTGGTTTCCTATAAACCTGGAGAATCATCTTATGAGTTCTATGTACCACATGGTGCCAGGCAACGACGACAAGACTCCTGTTGGAGATCAAGTCCGCAGTCACTGGTGAAAGGACGTTACCTAATACGCTGTAGATCTAACATGGGCATTCATTATCGCATTGCCGAAGTGCAGCAAGGCAAAATAATTGCTCTGAGTCAACTATCGTTAAGTGGACGTGATCACCGACGGCTGCGCTATGGCTTTGATGCACTGGCACAGAGTTCTATAAAGGTGGGAATACAAAGCCTCAATAATATATACCAGTTTCAGTTAGAAAATGAGTTACCTGAACCAGAACACCGCCTTTTCAGTGCCCTGGGGCACCTTCAATGGGGTTCAAGTGACAACTATTATCCGCGTAAATGGGATATACCTTCTGCATATGCTCAACGCGTCAAAGAAGTACTAGAGCTTCTTGAAATACGTATGTAGAAGGCGGCGATATTGTTATACAAACCTAATAGATGTCTTGTGAGTGTGTGATTTACCAGTTCTAATGGCTTTGCACAAGTTGCTTGCTACGCTAGAAATAAGCAGAAATGGAGCACGCTGGCAGTACCGGTAGTATTGCATTAAGTGGTGGAGGCTCCTACATTGCGTTTAATTTGTGGTAAAGGTGAGCGAGACGGTTATATACCTCAAAGGAAATGACTACAGGTGTATTGACCCATTGGGCATGGTTGCGCCTTCGAGTGATTTAGCGACCTTCTCTAGTGCTTCAGGAGTAAAGCCTCTAGCACCTTCCAGGTTGGCATGGCTCAGATCTGCTTTTTCCAGGTTGGCACTGAACAGGATGGCCAAACTCAGGTCGGCGCCGTTCAGGCTGGCTCTACTCAGGTCGGTTTCTTCCAGGTTGGCATGGCTCAGATCCGCTCCGCTCAGATCTGCTCCGCGCAAGTCGGCTCCACGCAGGTCAGCGCCGATCATGGTAGCGATGACCAGATCGGCGTCGATCATGGTGACGTTGCACAGTTTGGCGTCGCTCAGATCTGCGCCATGCAGATTGGCGCCGCGTAGATCAGCGTCGTTCAGGACGGCGTCGTTCAGGACGGCGTCGCTCAGATCTGCACCGCTCATGGTGGCGCTGCACAGGGTGGCGTAGCTCAGGTCGGCATCGCGTAGGTTGGCGCCGATCAGGTTGGCGCTGCTCAGATAGGCGCCGCACAGAAAGGTGCTGCTCAGGTCGGCGTCGCGTAGGTTGGCGTCGCTCAAATCAATGATGCTCTCGTCATTGTTTATAAGTCTTGCCTCGTACAAGAATTGGAGGAGGCTTCTCTTACGGCTCGCGTTTAATCTCGGGAGGACTGTCAACGTTCGCACGCGAGCTATCTTTTGTACCTCATCATCTTCGTTTGACTTACGCAAAGGTCGATGTACATCAAGAAGCAGTTCTGACATTTTATTGATGTACTCTTGTAAGGTTGCTTCCTGTTGGTTGTCCAGGGCAATATCGCGTTCGGTTTTGTCACGATTGGCTGCGGCTTTTCGCTCATTCCTGCTTACAGTAAGATTGAATAGGTAGCCGCCAATGGCAAGCACAAAGGGAATGATAAGCAGTTGCAGCCAATCCCACAGCGTTTTGCCCTGTTTGCTGTTTCCATTGAACCCAGTCCAATCTAACCTGTATCCTACAATAATCAATGCAGTTGCAACGATTATGATGATTGCAACGACCAGGATAGTTGTTCGATGTCGTTTGACTGGCTGCCACCACGAGCCATTCCTTGCTCCCATTGCGTTTCTCCTGCTACATGATGGTTGAGTATAGCAGACATTATATAACAGTGCATAATGGCATGTGACACATTTGCTACTTCCAGCCTGTTTTAGTGTATTATCTGAGCTAGCCCACCGGTTAGTGTAGTTCTACCGCAGTACCAATAAAAGCTAGAAAATCAAATTTATGAATAATAATCGTAATGTATTCTCATCTATCTTTAGAAGGTAGTAAAGCCCTTCAGTTCCATTCCCTGCTTTTATCCAGCGAAGCTCTACAAGTTTTGGATTGACTATGTCATGATGTCATGATACTTTCCTTGACTATCTATAACTTCAGCAGTATCATGTTATGAACATATATCCTCTTTTGACGTTATCTCGTTGTTGTGAAACATCCAAGTGTATGTTTTTATTGAATTTCTAATAAATGGCGTTGCCATTTATGTAGTACTTTCCGAATAACAGAAGAAAGCACGGAAGTTTATTTTATGGCTAGCCAGTCAAATATGATCAGCTCAACGACCTTCAGTCTTGAGCAAATGCTTGTTGAGATGGATCAGGCACTCTCTGAGGAAATTGAAAAGCTAAGCACCTTTAGACAGGTAAAGTACAGCGCAGTTGATGGCAGATTGCTTTCCGAAGAGAATGGACGGTACATCTATCAATTTACCCTACTAGAGCCGTGGGAACCACAGGATGATACTCCGCTTACTATTGCAAATGGTGAAGTTCAAGGAATGCAATGCACAGTCGTGAACTCAACGGGAACACTTATCACCATTGCCTGTGAAGTTCAGTTGCCTCCAGATGTTTTGCGAAAAATCGATCTAAGTGATGATGCAACAGTACTCCTGAGGCGCTTAAAAGACGCTTTAAAACATGTAGATGAGGGAAACGCAAAGCTAGGATCGAAGTGCTTTGATTTATTACCGTACCGTGAAAGCACCTCTTCCGAAGAGGTTATATTTGGTAAGCATCAACCGCATACCAACCAAAAACGTGCCGTCCAGATGGCTCTTGGGGGAGAAGTAACCTTTATCGTCGGTCCACCGGGAACGGGGAAAACCTCAACATTAGCAGCGATCGCCTTTAAACATTTGCAAGCAGGGCGTACGGTGTTGATTGCGGCGCACACCAATATTGCGATTGATAACGCAATTATGCAGCTTAATGATTTTTGTAAGGATACAAACAATGATGGTTTATTGGCAAATGGACAAGTTGTGCGTTATGGTGCCGTCCAGAAAGACGAATTAAAGAACAACAATACGTATAAAGAAGTCTACCTGCCCAAAATCGCGAAAAGTCTGGGGAATGAGCTGCTTCAGCAGCACGAGCAACTGAAAGCTTCAGTTGTCAATCTTGACTTGAAACTTAATACAATACAGCAGCAACAACAAGCCGAGGAAACGCGGTGGCAAGCCGAGTATGAGGATTTGAAAGCTCAGGTCTATGTCCTGCAAAAAGAGCTTGCCCCATTAGAACAAACGGAACGACAACGTATTTCTACACTGCAAGTACGCAAAAATCAATTTCTGGCACACCTACCGCGGCTAGAGTATGAGGAAAAGCTAGCCAGTCAGGAGCTAGCCAGAGCCAAGGCTCAGATTGAAGAGAAAAAGCTAGCTCTTGACAGGAATAGACAGAATGAGCAAATATTGCTTGCTCAATTGGTTGATGCACGTGCAATGAACGGTTTGAAACGTTTCTTTAAAGGTATCAAACTTGAACACTTAGAAATGCATGTCGCGTCGACAAGCCAGGCAGTATACGAAGCAGAAAAGCATCTCATAGGCTGGCAGATTAACCTTGAGGGGAAGCATACAATACTTGCCCAGTGCAAACAAACGAAGCAGTCCTGTGAAGCAACTATCAATACTCTTACTGCTCAGCTAAGCTCCCCCTCAGAAGAGGCAAATAAAATTCAATCGCTTAAAGATAGGATACGTCCCCCTTTAGGACGCCTATCCCAAATCGAGACGTTACACAACCAAGAAAAACAACTTTACCAGCAGGAATATCAAACAACAATAACTCAGAGGTCCCAACTTGCAGAACGCATTGCAGATATTGATAAACAGCTCCGAGATATTGAAAAGAGTATTGTCGAGAATGCTCGCGTGGTAGGCACAACCCTAACGAAAACGTATATGAACCAGGCAATCACTGGTCGCCGCTTTGATGCTGTGATTCTTGATGAGGTCTCAATGGCTCCCCTGCCACTTGTCTATGTAGCAGCATCCCATGCAGGTAGTTCTGTAACCCTGATCGGCGATCCGCGACAATTGTCTCCTATTGTCAGCGCCGATACTCCTATGGCTAAAAAATGGTTAGGAGAAGATTTGTTCTTCATAAGGAAGATATCTCTGGATGCCGCTATAAGTGGGTATCGACATAGTGTTATGCTCGATATTCAATCACGTATGCAGCCAGGCATTTCTGTTATTGCAAAATGTCATGTTTATAAAAACCAATTAAAAGATGCTTTTAATATCGAAAAACTTAAAAGCATAGAGCCTGAACCGACCCATCCTTTAGTCTTATGTGATACGTACGATGCATCTCCGACCGTGACCAGGCCATCAAATGGTCGCTCTCGTTTAAACTATTACCACGCTTTGTGTAGTATTGCTCTTGCAAAGCATGCACTGGCCTCTGCTCCAGAGATGAAACAGAAATCGGAGCGTTCCATTGGAATTGTTACCCCTTACAGACCCCAAGCTCAGTTACTGCAAAGGATGATCAAGGATGCTGATCTTGGTGCCCAGGTTCAAGCCAGTACAGTCCATCGCTTCCAGGGCTTAGAATTCGATGTGGTGATTTTTGATACCGTCGAGTCTCCGGGTATAGAACCAGGTGAGTATATTTCTGGCGCCGAAGGGTCTTCCTCAATGCGTTTGATAAACGTGGCGGTAACTCGACCAAAGCAGAAATTGTTTATTGTCGCCAACCACCATCATATCCTGCAAGAGCTGCCAAAGAACTCTACGCTGCGTCTAGCTGTTGAAGAAGCCTCAAAATCTGCCGTTATCCCCTCTCTTGATATCGTTGGTACACCCTTTTCCACGCTCATGGAAAAGGTACGCCACCCAAATGCATCGCTTCAGGATGCCCTGGCTACCCTCGATAGTCAAGGTGAACTACTTGTTCTCCAGTCGGCTAAAAAAGCCAAAAGAGATGAAGCAAATATTGTTGGACCAGCCAGACATGAAAGCAAGGATGAGGCAGATATCAAACATTATACAGAACAAGATTTTTATGACGTCCTTAAACGGGACTTGCAAAGGGCCCGGAAGAGTATCATGATTGCTTCCCCGTATTTAGCAGAGGCACGGATCAACGATATTCTGCCGCTCCTTATTGAGCGAAAGAGAGGAGGGGTCGACGTCAAAATATATACCAAGCCACTAGATGAGAGTGCGCAATGGGATGTTAGAGCCGCTGATGGTGTAAAATCCGCTGGTATAGAACCTGTTTATAGATCTAAAATGCACGAGAAGATGATCATTATCGATGATACGGTTTTATATCATGGAAGCTTAAACTCATTATCACAACGTGATAGTCTTGAGAGTATGTTGCGCATTAAAGAGCACAACATTATAAAAGAAGTAATTGCGTCAATAACATCAAACAGACAACAGCAGAGCTTGCCAATTGTTAATGATGAGATGATTAAGAGCTTAAAAGAGATCATGATTTCCCTGAAAGACTTACCATCTGCAATGGCTATATGTGCTTGTGGTAGCATGCTGGTTCCACGGCTCAGGAAAAAAGACGCGGGTGTATTCTATGGATGTTTACAATTTGCCAGGTGTGAACATAGAAAGACTGAGAATATATCACTGGCACATCTTCAACAAATCAAACAGCTACAGAACTATACTTGTTCGCAATGTGGAGAGCTGATGTCCTTTCACTTGCAAGACGGTCCACATAGCCCACAAAGAGTCCTACTGATTTGTGGCACAAATTGTGGAGAGATGCAAAGGGTTACTTTTACAAGATAGGTATATCAATCAATTGAGGAAGGAGTCAGGCGGCAAGTTGTAAGCATAAAATAAAGTCTTACAAAATTCGCCCGAAATGAAGCGCGAAATCGCCAGCCTCATGTCATATGACAGTTTTACACTTCTCACCGGAATCTCGTTCTGTCTGGAACATCCGATGAGGGAACGGATGTACTAAGAAGGTAGTACATCCGCGTGGATTGCCACTGTGTTTTTAGCGTGCGTGCTGCGTGGTTGCTGCGTCTTTTTCTGAAATCCTTCTCATGTGATGCCGCTGCATGAACTGGCTCACCACGAGGACGACGCTTGCGGCAGCCAGGAAGAGCCCCATATCAATCGAGCCGCCGAAAGCAATACTGGGGACGAACCAGGGCTTGGGCAGGCCGTCCAGGAAGAAGTAGCTGAGACCGAGGAGTCCCGCGCCCAGTGCTGCGAGTGGCGCTAGCCTCTCGACGAGCTGGAAACCA
>Ga0209647_1003768_pt1 | contig 11633 bp, 9 predicted proteins | sample GraSoi_2013_60cm_FD_185827 | JGI IMG/M metagenome (GOLD analysis project Ga0209647, IMG submission 185827) | Grasslands soil microbial communities from the Angelo Coastal Reserve, California, USA - Sample 9_17_2013_60cm (SPAdes) (version 2) | ecosystem: Environmental > Terrestrial > Soil >... | reverse complement strand
GGTGCGCTCGGGAAGGCTCGCTCGCATCCTGGTCGAGGCACGCGACCTGCCCGGATCGCTCGCGCGAATCACTGCCTGCGTCGCCGAGCAGAATGCCAACATCGACGAAGTGCACCACCAGCGCGCCTTCACTTCGCTCGCAGTGCAGAGCGTCGAAATCGAGCTCGTGCTCAAGACACGCAGCCACGAGCATGTGACGCAGATCGTGAAAGCGCTTGAGCACGCGGGCTTCAACGCGCGCGCGCATCCGGTGGATTGAGGGGACGTGAATCCGGAGTCGCGCGCGGGCGCGTCGAATGCGAGTACCGTGGCAAGATCGTGCCGCGGACCAATCAAGGAGACGGGCATGGCAAGGCAATTGAACGCGTCGGTATCGATTCGCAAGGGGCTCGTGGCGCTCGCCGCGGCCGTGGTGGTCCTGCCGGGCCTGCCTGTGTTCGCGCAGGGCGTCGAGCTCCTGCCGCGCGCGGCGATCTTCGGCAACCCTTCGAAGACGCAGGGATTGGTGAGCCCCGACGGCAAGTGGCTCTCGTGGATCGCGCCGAGGGACGGCGTTCTGAACGTCTGGGTGGCGCCGGCTGCCGATCCCACGAAGGCGAAGCCCCTGACCGACGAGAAGGTGCGCCCGATCCGCCAGCACTTCTGGGCGCAGAACAGCAAGATGCTGCTCTACATCAACGATAGCGGCGGCGACGAGAATTTCCTGCTCTACGGCGTGTCGCCCGAGGGCGGGGCGGTGAAGAACTTCACGCCGTTCAAGAAGACGCGGGTGATCCAGGTCGGCGACAGCCGCGTGCGGCGCCACGAGATCCTCATCGGCCTCAACAACCGCGACCCGCAATTCCACGACGTCCATCTCCTCGACCTCGACACCGGCAAGCTCACGCTGGTCTACGAGAACCACGGGTACGGCGCCTTCACCGCCGACGAATCGCTGGAGCTGCGCCTCGCGTACAAAGAGAAGCCCGGCGGGGCGATGGACGTGTTCCTCTTCGACAAGGGGAAGGTGACGCCGTGGGGCGAGGTCCCGGCGGAGGACACGATCACCACCAACGCGCTCGGCTTCACGGCCGACAACAAAACGCTCTACTGGACCGACAGCCGCGGGCGCGACAAGGCGGCCTTGGTAGCCCAGGCGTTTCCCTCGGGTGAGAAGCGCGTGGTCGGGGAGAGCGCCCGCGGCGACGTGCGCGAGGTGCTCATCAACCCGCGGACGCTAGTGGCCGAAGCGTACTCGGTCAACTACCTGCGCAACGAATGGACGCCGATCGGCGATGCGGTCAAGGCGGACATCGAGGCGATCGGTCGCCAGGTGAAGGGGCAGTGGAGCGTCGTGAGCCGCGACGCTGCGGACGACCTGTGGGTCCTGAGCGTCGACGAGGTCACGCGCCCGATTTCCTACCAGCTCTACGATCGCAAGAAGAAGAAGCTCACGACGATGTTCGTCACGCGTCCCGAGCTCGACGGCAAGGCGCTCGCGCCGATGTACGGCCGTGAGATCCGCACGAGAGATGGGCTGACGCTCACCGCGTTCCTGTCGCTGCCGGTCGGGAGCGACTCCACGGGAACGGGCAAGCCGGCGAAACCGCTGCCCATGGTGCTCTACGTGCACGGCGGCCCCTGGGCCCAGGACGTCTTCGGCTACCACTCGACCGCGCAATGGCTCGCGAATCGCGGCTACGCCGTGCTGCAGGTGAACTATCGCGGCTCGACCGGTTTCGGCAAGCAGTTCGTCGAGGCGGCGAACCGTGAGTTCGGCGGCAAGATGCACGACGACCTCATCGACGCGGTGAAGTGGGCGGTCGACGCCGGCATCGCGATGCCCGACAAGGTTGCCATCATGGGTGGCTCGTATGGCGGCTATGCGACACTCGTCGGGATGACCTTTACTCCGGAGACGTTCGCCTGCGGCGTCGACATCGTGGGCCCGTCGAGCCTGGTGACGTTGATCGAAAGTTTCCCCGAATACTGGAAGCCCTTCATGGAGGGCACCTGGTACCGGCGCGTGGGCAACCCCGCGAAGCCGCAGGACCGCGAGCTCCTCCTCGCGCGCTCGCCGATCACGAAGATCGACCGCATCTCGAAGCCGCTGCTGATCGGGCAAGGCGCCAACGACCCGCGCGTCACTCAGAAGGAGTCCGACCAGATCGTTGCGGCCATGAAGCAGAAGGGCATCCCGGTGACGTACGTGCTCTACGCCGACGAGGGCCACGGCTTCGCGCGGCCAGAGAACCGCATTTCGTTCTACGCCGTCTCCGAGGCTTTCCTGTCGGGATGCGTGGGCGGGCGCTATGAGCCGCTGGGCGAGTTCAAGGGCGCGAAGATCGCGGTGCCGCAGGGCGCCGAGATCGTTCCCGGCCTGGCCCAGGCGCTTCCCAAGGGTTGAGAGGAGAATCGCATGACCATCCAGCGAATCAACGTGGGCAAGCGCCTTTCCGAAGCGGTCGTTCACGGCAACACGGTCTACCTCGCGGGCGAGGTTCCCGACGATGGCACCAAGGACATCGCCGGGCAGACCGAGGAAGTGCTCGCAAAGATCGAGAAGATGTTGAAGCAGGTCGGCAGCGACAAGGCGAAGATCCTCTCGGCGCAGATCTTCCTGCCGGACATGAAGGACTTCGCGGGGATGAACGCGGTGTGGGAGAAATGGGTCGTGCCGGGCCAGACGCCGGCGCGCGCCACGGTCGAGGCAAAGCTCGCAAATCCCGCGTACAAGGTCGAGATCATGTGCGTGGCGGCAATCTAGCCGCCGCCGAAGGGGAGGAACGATGAAGATCTGTCCCGTGGCGATCGCGGTCGGTTGCAAGAAATGCCCGGTGTTCAACGTGTGCCCGGCCAAGGGCATCATCGGCGACTACAAGCCGGAGGCGAAGCCCGCGGCGGCTACCGAGAAGAAGAAATAGCTTGAAGATCCTCATTACCGGGGGCGGCGGGTTCCTCGGCTCGCGCCTCGCCGCGGCGCTACGCGAGCGCGATCCCGACGCGGCCATCACGCTCGTCGACGTCGCTTTCCCCCCGGGGCTTGCGGAGCGTTTCGACTGCGTCACCGGCGATCTCGCCTCGCAGAAGATTCTCGAGAAAGCGTTGGCGCGCGACACCGACGCGATCTTCCATCTCGCCGCCGTGGTGAGCGGCGGCGCGGAAGCGGACTTCGACCTTGGCTACCACGTGAACCTCGACGGCACACGCGCGCTGCTCGAGGCGGCGCGCAAGCTCGCCAAGCCGCCGCGCGTTGTCTACACGAGCTCGGTGGCGGCTTTCGGCGGCGAGCTTCCCGATGTACTCGACGATTCGACCACCCCGGCGCCGCAGACGTCCTATGGCACGCAGAAGGTGATTGGCGAATACCTCGTCGCCGACTTCACGCGCAAGGGCTTCATCGACGGGCGGTCGTTGCGCCTGCCGACGATCGTGGTGCGCCCCGGCAAGCCGAATCTCGCGGCCTCGTCCTTCGCAAGCGGCATCATCCGCGAACCGCTCGCGGGCGTCGAGAGCGCTTGCCCCGTTCCTCCTTCCACCGGCGTCTGGATCCTGTCGCCGCGACGTGCGGTCGAGGCGTTCCTGCACGCGCACGACTTGGACTCCTCGGCATGGCCGACGACGCGCGTCGTGAACCTTCCGGGAATCACGCTCTCGGTGCGCGAGATGGTCGAGGCGATGGGCCGGGTGGCGGGCAAGAAAGCCTTGGCGCTGGTGAAGTTCGTCCCTGACGCGCGCATCCAGGGGATCGTGGAGACGTGGCCGGTGCGCTTTCGCACCGAACGCGCACTCGAAATGGGGTTCAAGCCCGACCACGACTTCGAGTCGATCGTGCGCCAGCACGTCGACAACGAGAAGACACGCGCGAAGTAGCTCCCCGTGCTTTCCTTCATCGTCCCCGCCTTCAACGAAGAGCGCTACGTCGGCGCTGCCCTCGCCGCGATCCATGCAGCGGCCAAGGAGGTCGGCGAGCCCTACGAGATCGTGGTCGTCGACGACGCCTCGACGGACGGCACGGTGGCACTGGCGAAGGAGGGCGGGGCGCGCGTGGTCGCAGTCGAGCGCCACCAGATCTCCGCCGTGCGCAACGCGGGCGCCCGCGCGTCGTCCGGTGACATCCTCTTCTTCGTCGATGCCGATACGCTCGTGAACGGGCCGCTCATCGCCGAGGCGCTGGCTGCGCTGCGCGCGGGCGCGGTGGGCGGCGGCGCTCCGGTTCGGTTCGACCGCAACACCTGGTGGACCCGCATCATCATGGTGCTGTTGCTGCTGGTGTTCCGGTACGCGCGCTGGGCCGCGGGCTGCTTCGTGTACTGCACGCGGGAAGGGTTCGAGCTCGCGGGCGGCTTCGACGAGCGTTACTTCGCGGCCGAGGAGATCGTCTTCAGCCAGGCGATCAAGCGGCACGGCCGTTTCGTCGTTGTGCGCTCCTACGTGACCTCATCGGCCCGCAAGCTAGACCACTTCTCGCTCCCGCAGACGCTCCTGCTCTTGGGCCGCCTCGCCCTGAGCGGGGGCCGCGACCTCACGCGGCGCGGAGAGTCCGTCGCGTCGTTCTGGTACTCCGACAAGCGCTAGCGCAGGACGCGCCCGCGCAGGGGATACATCGGATCGTTGTAGCCGGGCGTGGAGGGATGGCCCGGATGGACCAGCGAATCGACCAGAGCCTCGTCCTCGGCGCCGAAGGGCTTGCCCAGGGCAGCGAGGTAATCGCTCCACTGCTCGAGCGTGCGCGGGCCTGCGATGACGCTCGTGACCACCGGGTTCGCGAGCACCCAGTTGAATGCGAAGTGGCCGGGCGACATGCCCTTCTTCGCCGCGTGAGCCTTGATCTTCTGCGCGATCGCGAGCGATTCCTCGCGGAATTCGGTCTCCATGAAGCGCTTGTCGTTGCGCCCGGCGCGCGATTCGGCCGCGGGTGCTGCGCCCGGCGCGTACTTGCCGGTGAGCACGCCGCGCGCGAGCGGGCTGTACGGAACGACGCCGATGCCGTAGTGGCGGCATGCCGGCAGGATATCGTTCTCGGGCTGGCGGTTCATGGCGTTGTAGTAGGGCTGGCAAGCGACCGGCGCGGGTGCCGTGATCTCGCCGCCAACGCGCATCGCTTCCGCGATGCGCCAGCCGCGGAAATTCGAGACGCCGTAGTGGCGGATCTTGCCGGCGTGCACGAGGTCGGCCAGCGCACCGAGCGTCTCCGCGAGCGGCGTGTCCTCGACGTCCTTGTGCACGTAGTAGAGGTCGATGTAATCGGTGCCGAGGCGCCCGAGGCTCTCGTCGACGGCGCGCGTGATCCACTTTCGGCTGGTGCCGCGGCGGTTCGGATCGTCGCCCATCGGATTGGCGACCTTGGTCGCGAGCACCCAGCGCTCGCGGTCGCTCGCGATCAGCTTGCCGGTGATGCGTTCCGACTCGCCCTTGGCGTAAACGTCGGCGGTGTCGATGAAGTTCACGCCCGCATCGCGGGCGGACGCGACGATGCGCCCGGCCTCCGCGGCGTCGGTGCGGTCGCCGAACATCATGGTGCCGAGGCAGATGGGAGAAACCTTGAGGCCGCTGTTGCCGAGCGAGCGATAGTCCATGGCGGCATTTTCTCACATCGGGCTATGATGGCTCGTGCGTCTCGTCGTCCCTTTACTGCTCGCGCTGGCCATCGCGTTTCCGCAAGCCCGCGCGGCGGCGCCGCGCCTGCGCTCCGCGCAGCTCGACGAGGCGATCTACGCGCAGGTGAAGAAGGGCTTCTCGGGCTGCGTCCTCATCGCCCGCGGCAGCGCGGTGGTGCTCGACCGCGGCTACGGCGACGGCATCGGCCCGGATTCGCTCTTCTGGATCGCTTCCGTCGCCAAGCAGTTCGTCGCCGCGACTATCCTCATGAGCGCCGAGCACGGCCAGCTCGCACTCGACGATCCCGTCTCGCGCTTCTTTTCCTGGGCTCCGCCCGACAAGCGCGACGTAACCGTGCGCGAGTTGCTTTCGCACACCTCAGGGTTCGCGCCGGGCGACTCGGCCGACGGGGCCAGGGACCGCAATACGGCGGTGAGCGCGATCTTCGCCAATCCCTCGGCGGGGGCGCGCGGGCGTTTCCGCTACTCCAACGACAACTACCAGCTCGCCGCGGCGATCATGGAAGTGGTCACCGAGAGTCCGTATCACGAGGTGGCGCGCGAGCTCTGGAGGCGCGCGGGCGTGTTCGGCATCGGCTTCGCGGGAGACCCGGGTACGCGCCAGGTGGCGGCGGCGCGCGGCAAGACCCCCGAACGGCTGTTACGCGCCTCGTGGGGCGCGCAAGGCGTCTTCAGCACCGCGCGCGCGTTGTGGCAATGGGAGCAGGCGCTGGGCGACAATCGGGTGCTCTCGCACGAGAGCGGCCAGCTCTTATTCCAGGGCGTAGCGCCGATCGAGGAGGGCGAGGCGGCGCTGGGCTGGTTCGTCGGGCACGAGGCGGACGGCGCGGCCTACTACTTCACGCGCGGCAACGAGGACTTCGGCCCCAACGCCCTCATCTACATCTACCCGAAGACCGAGACGGTGGTGGTGATCCTGAGCCACGCCGGCCAGGCGAACGACGACCTGTCGTGGTCGCGCGAGCTGCTCAAGCAGCTCTTGCCAATGCTTCGATGAGGTGCAGGCCCGAGCGGATGCCGGCGAGGTAGAGCGACACCTTGGTCGATTCGTTGGGCGCGTGGTTGTTCTCGTCGTAGGGCGCGAGCGGCACCACGATCGACGGCAGGCCCAAGAGCCGCGTGAAGACGAAGTCGGGTGTCGTGCCGCCGAGCGCGGGAACGACGAGCACCTTCTTGCCGAATCCCTTCTCGACCGCGCCCTTCACCAGCGGCACCATCGGGTGGTCGAGCGGCGTGCGCGACGGCGGCGTGCCCTTGGTGGCGCGGATTTCGATGCCGCCGTAACCGCGGTCGCGCACGAAGTCGCGGATCGCCTCGAGGACCGCGTTGGGATCCTGGCCGCCGACGAGGCGCACGTCGGCCTTGGCGAGCGCCTCCTTGTAGATGATCGTCTTCGAGCCTTTGCCGGTGTAGCCCGCGGCGAACCCGGAGACGTTGAACGCGGGACGCAGCATCAGGCGTTCGTGGAAGAGCGCGTCGTCCTTGCCGGTGGTGGGCTCGACGCCGACGCTCGCGACGAAATCGGCGTGGTCGACAGTGAGCGACTTCACCGCGGCGAGATCGGCCGGCGCGACCGTGACGTCGGCGTAGCCCGCGCCGGGCACCTTGAGCCGCCCGTCGCGATCGACCATTTCCGCGAGCAAGTGAATCAAGTCGAGGGTGGGGTTGGGCGCGACGCCGCCGAAATTCCCCGAATGCAGGTTGCGCTTGGCGCCCGTCGCGACGAACTCGAGCCCGAGGTTGCCGCGCACGCCCATCAGCAGCACGGGCTGGTCGTTGGGGAACATCGGCCCGTCGGAATAGCAGCAGAGGTCCGCCTTGAGCCGCGCGCGGTTCGCCTCGATGAACTGCGGCAGCGGCACGCTGCCGGTCTCCTCGTCGCCTTCGAGGATCACCTTCACACGCACCGGCAGCTCGCCGTGCAGCTCGCGGTAGAGCGCGACGGCGTTCAACATCGCGAGGTGCTGTCCCTTGTTGTCGCCGGTGCCGCGTCCCCAGACGCGATCGCCCTCGACCACCGGCTCGAAGGGCTTGGTACGCCATCCCTCCTGCTTCTCGTCGGCGGGGTAGACATCGTAATGGCCGTAGAGAAGCCATGTGAACTTCGCGTCCTTCGGCCCCACCTCGGCGTAGATGATCGGGTGGCTCGTGGTCGGATGGACCTCGACCGCGAAGCCCCAGCCTTCGAGGCGCTTGCGAAGGAACGCCACGTGATCGGCGATGCCCTCGCCGGTGAGGCTCACCGAAGCGATGCGCACGGAATCGAGGAGCGTGCGGACGAGCGCGTCGGAGCGCTCGCGGACCGCTGCTTCAATCATGGGACCCTCTCCCAATGGGAGGGGAAGTCATTCGAAAGCCTTCTTGAGCTCCTCAAAGCGCCGCATCATTTCCGGCGGCGCCTTCGCGGCGAGCTTGCCCTCGACCATGTCGGCGTGAAGCTTCATCTCGGCCTGCCACTCGGCGGGCTTCACGGCGGTGGCGGCGGCGAGGCGATCGGGGCCGACGTTGTCGAGGCCAGTGAGGTCGAGTTGGTCGGGCACGCTGCCGAGCGGCGTGTCGTGCGCGCTGGCGCGGCCCTCGACGCGCTCGATGATCCACTTGAGCACGCGCATGTTCTCGCCGTAGCCCGGCCAGATGTACTTGCCGTTCGTGTCTTTGCGGAACCAGTTGACGAGATAGATGCGCGGGGGCTTCGGCAGGGATGCGCCGGTCTTCAGCCAGTGCGCGACGTAGTCGGCTATGTGGTAGCCGCAAAAAGCGATCATCGCGAACGGATCGCGTCGCACGACGCCCACCTGCCCGGTGATCGCCGCGGTGGTCTCCGAGCCGAGCGTGGCGGCCATGTAGACGCCGTCGCGCCAGCTCTTTGCCTCGGTCACCAGCGGCACCGTGGTCGAGCGCCGACCGCCGAAGATGAACGCGTCGATGGGGACGCCGTCGGGATCGTCCCACTGCGGATCGATCGACGGGCATTGCGCGGCCGAAACGGTGAAGCGCGCATTCGGGTGCGCCGCGGGCCGCCCGCTCTGCGGCGTCCACTCCTTGCCGGTCCAATCGGTGAGCCTCGGCGGGGGCTCCTTGGTCATCCCCTCCCACCACACGTCGCCTTCGGGCGTCAGCGCGACGTTGGTGAAGATGGTGTCCTTCTTGATCGTCTCCATGCAGTTCGGGTTGGTGTCCCAGCCCGTGCCGGGTGCCACGCCGAAGAACCCCGCCTCGGGATTGATGGCGCGCAGCTTCCCGTCCCTGGTCGGCTTGATCCACGCGATGTCGTCGCCGATGGTGGTCACCTTCCAGCCCTTGAACGCGGGCGGCGGGATCAGCATCGCGAAGTTGGTCTTGCCGCAGGCGCTGGGGAAGGCCGCGGCGACGTAGTGCTTGTCGCCGTCAGGTGACTCGACGCCGAGGATCAGCATGTGCTCGGCGAGCCAGCCCTGCTCGCGGCCCATGACCGAGGCGATGCGAAGCGCGAAGCATTTCTTTCCGAGCAGCGCATTGCCACCGTAGCCCGAGCCGAACGACCAGATCTCCTTGGTCTCGGGGTAGTGGACGATGTACTTGTGCTCCTTGTTGCACGGCCAGGCGACGTCCCTCTGCCCCGGCGCGAGCGGCACGCCCACCGAATGCACCGCGGGCACGAAGTCGCCGTTTTCGCCGAGCACGTCGAGGACCTTGCGGCCCATGCGCGTCATGAGCTTCATGTTGGCGGCGACATAGGCCGAATCGGAAAGCTCGACGCCAATATGCGCGATCGGCGAGCCGATCGGCCCCATGCTGAAGGGAACAACGTACATCGTGCGTCCGCGCATCGAGCCCTTGAAGAGGCCATTCAGCGTGGCGCGCATTTGCGCCGGATCGACCCAGTTGTTGGTGGGTCCCGCGTCGTCCTGCGACTTCGAGCAGATGAAGGTGCGGTCCTCGACGCGCGCGACATCGGACGGATCCGAGCGTGCGAGGTAGGAGTTCGGACGCAGCGTCTCGTCGAGCTTGAGCACCGTTCCCGCGGCGACCAGCTCGGCGCACAGGCGGTCGTACTCGGCATCCGAGCCGTCGCACCAGTGGATGCGGTCGGGCTGCGTGAGGGCGGCGACCTCGGCCACCCACTTGAGCAGCTTCTTGTTGCGCGTGGGGGCGCCTCCGGGAACGGGGGCGGCTTGGGCGTGCATCTAGACTCCTCCGGAAAACATTGCCGGCTTTCGTCCGCCGCGCCGGCTTGGGGTAAACGCCAATTATCTCAAAATATCGGGGTCAGACTCCAATTCTTCTATGCGGGACCGGCAGTCGCGAATCCTGGATTGGAAGAATTGGAGTCTGACCCCGATTATTTGCCGGGCGTTCCCGATCACTGCGAGGGATGTCCCTTGCGTCCATCGAACACGGTCCCCGCCGCGCGCCCGGAGGTGAGCACGCGCTCGGCGCCTTCGGAGAGGTGGCGGCGCATGAGGGCCGCGGCAAACTCGCGCTCGCCGCGATCGAGGGCGTCGAGGATCGCCAGGTGCTCGCGGCACGACGACACCAGCGCGCGCGAGTCGGCGGTGAAGGAGGCGAACTCCTGGAACTTGCGCAGGCGATCCATCTGCTCGATCGACTGCAGCAGGAAGCGATTGCCGGAGCACTGCGCCAGCATCTCGTGGAAACGCGAGTTCATGTCGAAGAACTCGGTCGCGGTGCGCGCGGTGCTCTTGGCTGCGATGAAGCGGCGGTGGCGCTCGCGTACGCGCTTCGCCTCGGCGGCGTCGATCCTGAATCCCGGCTCGAGCAGGCCGGCGCTCTCGACGATGGCGCGGAAATGGAAGCTCTCGGCGATGGCCTGCGGCGTGTCGAGGAGCGGCTGGAACTGCCAGCCGTGGCCGCGGCGCCGGTCGATCAGCCCCTCGCCGTGGATGCGGATCAGCACGCGCGAAAGCAGGCTCCGCGGCACGCGGTAGCGCGCCAGCAGCTCGGCCTCGCTCACGGTATCGGCGAGCGCGCGCCGCCCGCGGTCGGCGAGGATCTTGCGGTAGAGCCCCTCCGCCGGCCGCGCCTCGGCGCTCACCTTGTATTGCGCGCGATCCCTCGCTCCCGGCGCCACGAACACGCCGGCATTCTCCTTGTAATACACATGTCCCGAGCGCTGCAGAAGCTTGAGCGCGCCACGGATCGGAGTGCGCGACACGCCGAGGCGGGCGGCGAGGCTCTCTTCGCGCAGCGGCGTGTGCGGCGGTTGCTCCCCGGCGCGGATCAGCTCGGCGATCTGGGCTGCGAGGTCGAGGCGCAGCGCGCTGGCTCGGGGCATGCGGCGGATTGTACTCGGTACAATTGTCGATCCGAACCCCGTGGGCTCACATCGCGCGCAGGCATTCGCCCACGGTGTCCCAGAGCCGATCGATCTCCTTGCGCTCGACGATGAGCGGCGGCGAGGCGACCAGGCTTTCGCCCACGCCGCGCACCAGCACGCCCCGCTCCAGGCAAGCCTGGTGCAGCGCCTGGGCGTAGTGCCCGGACTTCCCGGCCACCGGCTCGAACTCGATCGCGGCGAGGAGGCCCGAGTTGCGGATGTCGACGATGTGCGGCAGGCCCTTCAGCGAGTGCACCGCCTGCTCCCAGTAGGGCGCGAGGCCATCGGCGCGCTCGAAGAGCCCTTCGTCGCGATAGATGTCGAGGGTCGCCAGGGCCGCGGCGCACGACACGGGATGGCCCGAGTAGGTGTACCCATGGGGAAGCTCCGGACCTCCCGAGCCCGCCTGCACCACGGCGTCGTAGATGTTGCCGCGCACCAGCGTCGCGCCCATCGGAATCGCGCCGTTGGTGAGGCCCTTGGCGCAGGTGAGGATGTCGGGGATCACGCCCCACTTCTCGGCGGCGAAGCTCGCGCCCACGCGCCCGAATCCGGTGATCACCTCGTCGAAGATCAGCAGGATGCCGTGCTGGTCGCAGATCTCGCGCAGGCGCTTGAGGTAGCCCTTGGGCGGTGGCAGCACCCCGGTGGAACCGGCGACCGGCTCGACGATGACGGCGGCGATCGTCGATGCGTCATGGATGTTGACGATCCGC
>Ga0209647_1003767_pt1 | contig 11634 bp, 8 predicted proteins | sample GraSoi_2013_60cm_FD_185827 | JGI IMG/M metagenome (GOLD analysis project Ga0209647, IMG submission 185827) | Grasslands soil microbial communities from the Angelo Coastal Reserve, California, USA - Sample 9_17_2013_60cm (SPAdes) (version 2) | ecosystem: Environmental > Terrestrial > Soil >... | reverse complement strand
AGTACAAGAACCAGAGAAGATTGGCCGAGCCAACACTGAACCTTTGCATGGCCTGTCCCCTTACTCGCGTCCTTCAGAACTCAACAGCCGTCTTGCAGTATGCGTAAAATTAGCGGGTGATACTCTTGCAACGCAGACCAGTTCATTCCCGTCCAGGTACCCCGGGTTACTGCGCAGAAAAAACTCGGTATGCCTATCTACCTTCACCGGTATCGCATCGATGCTTTCCGACCTCACCCTCTGAGGGCTGAATGTAATAACTCCTGTTGCTGGATTGTAATGGTGAGGATACTTCTTCTTCCCAAAGGCATCCATGACTGCTTGATCGTAAGCAGGAGTTGGCTGATCATAGCGGGGAAAGAACTCCCTGAAGTAGAACGGCATGATCTTATATGTTCTCCATCCTTTAGAGATAAGGATGTAATACACTGTATGCTGGGAAAATTGCTCGTAGACATGCATGAAGTACCGGGCAAGCTCAACTCCCATGGCCGTACTGCTTCTATACTCCGGTAGGACCACGGTATCTCCAGAGAAGATAACCTTTACCTCTTCATCTGGCAGGGAGAGCGTGAGCACCATAAGTGTAGACCAACCAACGATTTCTCCCTCGCTATGCTCCTTCCGCAGGATCATAACCGCATCTTTTTCCTGAAAATCTCGCATGAAGTCACTCCAGCTCACACCGAGAAACTCCTGGCAAATAAGGTGGTAGAAAACCTCCTTTTCATGTTCAGAACACGCGGAGACTTTCTTTGTCTGGCCGAAGATATGGCTCATAGCCTGCTTCTCCCATGTACTTTTTCCTACAGTTGTGGTACTATAATATGACAAAAACAAATACGGCTCAATATCTAACCCGACTCATTGCTCGTTTCATCATTTCTTATCCGCGTTAGGTATGGCGTTCACAAGCAGCCGCTTGGCGATGTATGCCTGAGAAGAAACGGGAGGAATCGTGAAGATAACCCTTCTCACGCCCCAATCTGCCATGTACCGGAAACATGGAATCTTCAGCAAAGCCCTCAGGTACGCTCCTCTCACCATGACGACCCTGGCAGCGCTCGTTCCGGAAGAGTTGAATGCCGAGATTCGTATCCTTGATGAAGGAGTCGAGGAGCTCAACATTGAGGCAATTGATGCCGATATTGTTGGCATCACCTGTATCACAGCGAATGCTCCTCGTGTCTACGAGCTTTCACGCAAGCTGCGTGAGATGGGTATTACTGTGGTTATTGGTGGAGTACACCCCACGCTGGTTCCTGACGAGGCTCAACCTCACGCGGATGCGATTGTTGTCGGCTATGCAGAACAGTCGTGGCCCCAGCTCTTGCGCGACTTTGCAGCCGGCAAGATGCAGTCTCGCTACAACGAGGGGCCTGGCTATCGCTTCGCCAATGTCCCTGAACCACGACGGGACCTCTTGAAGAAAGAGGGGTATATCACGCTCAATACCGTCCAGGCGGTACGTGGTTGCCCGTACAAATGCAACTTCTGTGTTGTGCCAGTCGCGTGGCCGGGGTATCTCCACCGGCCAATTCGCGAGGTTATCCGCGAGATTGAGCGCCTCGAAGGGGATTCCTTCCTGTTTCTTGATCTGAGTCCAATTGAGGACCCCGTATATATTAAGCAGTTGTATAGGGAGCTGACCCCCCTTAAAAAGCGCTGGGGTGGTCTTGCGACCATTCGCATTGCTCGTGACCGGGAGATGCTCAAACTGGCAGCCCAGAGCGGGTGCGGAGGGCTGCTTATCGGACTCGAGTCAATCTCACCGGCGACCATCAAGCAAATGAGAAAAGGCTTTAATAAGCCTGAGCAATATAGCGAAGCAATCAAGATCATCCACGACCACGGGATTGCGATCAATGGCTGTTTTGTTTTCGGACTCGATGGCGATGATAAGGGTATCTTCGAACGCACGGTTGAATTCGTCAACAAGGCCGCCATTGACTTGCCCCGCTTCTCCATCGCAACGCCTTTTCCAGGTACGCCGCTCTATCAGCAACTCAATGCGCAAGGGAGAATTCTTATTAGGGACTGGACCTACTACGGGGGGCAAAACGTCGTTTTCCAGCCCCAAAACATGACGGTTAAGGAGCTACAAGAAGGGGTTCAATGGGCGTGGAGGCAGGTATATAGCTTCCCATCCATCGTTCGTCGCGTTGCAGGCTCCGTGGCCTCGCGCTCTGGTCTTGTCCTGAAGACTTCGCTTCTCGCAAACATCGGCTACACAAAGTATGCCAGGATGCTACCCGACTACGTCCCTGTACCCTGCGAGGTCGAGCCCTGGCGCTCTCAACGGTAGGTTTTTTGGAAACGTCATCGTCCGTCGTAGAGTGCGGATTTATCCAGCACGTGGGCGAGGGCGGTGGAGGGCGGCTGGGAGGGCCTTTATGGTCGCCCGCTGCCCCTTGCTGGTCAATGTGTGTAGGTTTGACTGCATATTCGTATGAAAGGAAGCCTCATGAAGATCACATTCATCACCCCTCACGTAGGGAGAAAGAGCAGCAAAGAATACGTGCGCACCTGGCAGATGGAGCCGCTGAACATCGCCACGCTGGCGGGCTTAACGCCGCCTGATGTAGAGCTTGCGTATTTCGACGAGCGGGTGGAACCTATCAATTTTGATGCTCCGACCGATCTGGCAGCCATTACGGTCGAAACCTACACGGCGAAGCGTGCTTATGAAGTCGCTGCCGAGTATCATAGAAGAGGCGTAAAAACGCTGCTTGGAGGCTACCATGTGACCCTTGTTCCAGATGAGGCGCAGGTCTATGCCGACAGTATTCTGGTAGGGTATGCTGAACCTCTCTTGGAGCAAGTCATCCGGGATGCTGAGAAGGGGAGACTCCAGCGCCGCTATACCCAGAACAAAACACAAGCATATGCATATGGCATGCCGCGCAGGGATATCTTTCAAGGAAAGCCATATTTCAAGCTGAGTTGCCTCGAGACGGGGCGAGGCTGCCCGCTCCATTGTAACTTCTGCTCGATTGCTGCCGCGACCTCTTCCCGCTATAACGCGCGGTCAATTGACAGCATCGTCACAGAGATAGCCTCGCTCAAGAATCGCAATGTCTTCTTCGTGGATGACAATTTCGTGGGGAACCTCAGGCATGCACGGGACCTCTGCCGTGAACTTATTCCGCTCAAAATTAACTGGGTGGGTCAGGGTACGCTCAATATGGCGCGGGATGTAAAGCTGCTTGAAGTCATGGCAGAGAGTGGCTGCGCCGGAGTGCTGATCGGCTTCGAATCGCTCCGGCATGACACCCTGCAACTGATGGATAAGCAGCTCAACGTCGTCATGGGCGACTATAAAACGCTGATTGATCGTCTCCACCAGCACGGCATCGGGCTGTACGGGACATTCATCTTCGGCTACGATTCCGAGTCAGCTGCTGATACCATGCGTACGGCTGAATCTGCCATTGATTTCGGTCTGTTCATCGCGGCTTTCAATCATCTTCTTCCTTTTCCCGGCACGCCGCTTTATGAACAATTTCGCCATGAGGGCAAGCTTACCGATGAACAATGGTGGTTATCGCCCACGTTTCGCTTTGGGGATGTTCCATTTACCCCTAAAAACACGACAGCCCAGGAACTGCATGAACTATGCTTGCAAGCTCGCAGGAGATTCTATAGTTTTCCTGGTATAATCAGGCGATCCACAAACATCAAGGGAAATGCCACCACCCTTAGAAAAGCAGCCGCGTTCTGGGGCATTAATGCGCTGCTCCGTAAAGAGATCGGGCAGAAGGATGGACTCCCATTAGGCAATTACCCGGTGCGTCCCCTGCCCCTCTATGCGAAGAGTCAGTAGGGGCGAGGGCGGAGAGGAGCGGCTGGGAGGGCCTTTATGGTCGCCCGCTGGGGTGGGGCAATGCTCTCGCGCAACGGGAACAAGCCCGCCGTCCCTTGAAAGATGGAGACCCAAAAGAAGGAGCCTGTATGTCCGGGCGAGGTAGGTTCGAATTTGCCCTGGCAGAAGAGGCGGACGATGGTGAGCTTCGCGACCTTCTCCGCCACATATCTATGCCGGGCAATATAACCCTCTCATTTCTCCGTGAACCATCGTTCTTTCTCGCCGAGCAGGCCGGGAGCATTACGAGCCAGGTGATCGTCTGCAAAGACCGCCAGAAGGGGCAGATCGTCGGAATGGGCAGCCGGAGCATACGCTGCGTGTACATCGATGGTAAGCCGGCGCGTGTAGGGTACCTGGGTATGCTGAGAGGCGTCCCAGAAGCCCGTGGGAATATTGCGCTGGCGCGCGGTTATAGATACCTGCAAACGCTTCACGCCGACGGCATTGTCCCTTACTACTTCACGACCATTCTTGATGACAACACGGACGCGCAGGTTCTTTTGACCAGCGGGCGGGCGGGACTGCCGGTCTACAAACCGGTAGCGCGTCTTATCACCTATCTTATCCCGCTCACAAAAAAGCGGAGAGGGGTAGAGAGCAGTAACTCGGTGAGTAGGGTTGATCAAGACCAGCTCCCGGACGTTGTCGCATTCCTCCAGGAGTGGAACAGCCGCTATCAATTTGCCTCCGTGTACACGCTACAAGACATACTCGGCCAAAGCAACCTGCTGCCCCATTTTTCCTGGGAGAATTTCTATGTGTATCGAGAGCATGGGAAGGTTATGGGGACGTTGGGAGTTTGGGACCAGCAATCATTCAAACAAACGGTTGTAACGGCCTACTCGAGAAAAATGCAATTCATCCGGCCATTTTACAATCTACTTGCCTGCATGCAAGGAAACCCTCGCTTACCACGGGCCGGGGCGAATATTAACATCTTGTATGCAGCATTGCTGAGCGGAAGCAAACCTGTTTTCACAGAGCTATTGAACCAGGTTTGCAGAGACTGGTCTGGCAAGGGCTACGATTACCTTTCAGTAGGTCTCTGCGAGGGCAATGAGCGGGTCTCCTCTGCGTCTCGTTACGCGGCTCGACAGCTTTCAAGCACTCTGTACATCGTCTATTGGCAGGATACCAGCGTCTTACTCCCCCAGATGAATCTGCCAGTGCATCTCGAGATTGCAACGCTATAGCTGGCTCAGCTCTCCTATGACGTCTCTTGTAATCGTGGAATAAAAAATCCTGGCTCATAATCATTCTTTTACTCCTTGCTCTGTCCCAACATGCCAACAATTCAGGAACCTGGATTTCTGAAATCCGTATCTTAAAAATCCTCTTTCTTATCGTTTTAGTAGTGGCTAATTGGGTACAAGCTCTCTTCGATGCTAAATTAGACTACCTAAGTTTCGCCCAAATTTAGGTAGTCTAAGGCAAGGTTCAAATGAACGTGACAGGTCCTCACCACCAGCAAGGTCCAGCCCTGTCATGCTGAGCGAAGCGAAGCATCTCGCTGCCGATCACGATAGACCCTGAGCGAAGCGAAGGGTGACACGGGGTGACTGTTCAAACTGTCAAGTACACTTCGTCCAAATTGAACCTTGCCTAAACATCAAAAGTTAGGCCGGGTGTGTAAGTTTATGAAATCATTGGGGGATAAAGAGCATGGATAACAATTGGGAATACGGTGAGCAGTACATAGTTCAAGAACGAGCAGTCTTGAAAGAATGGCACTACCTCGAGTGCTCTCTCCTGAATTTTACTCTGACCACTTCACACTCAACTATGCCCTCATGGCGTAGTACGTTCGAGAAGCATATCATACAAATCACCGAGGGACGAGCACGGATATGGTGGAAGACATATACAGCGGCAGACACTATGGACAAGTCTCTCTTTTTTGAGATATGCCATCAACAGATTTACTACGGGATGCTAGAGCTAGTAGCAGGCTATCTCATATCAAACTTCTTACCGGATATTCCCCGGCATTTCACCGATCTGTGCGCTTTTCTTATATACAAGGCCGAACACGAGAGATTTGTGCGACATCAACTTGCACAGCTCCCACCAATTATCTCCAATGGTGCCAGAAAGCCTCTGACAGCTCGCGAGAAAGATGTACTGTTAGGACTCATGCGCGGCGAAAATGAGAGTGAAATGGCTTCTCGGCTTGGTATAACACTGTCAACTGTCCATACACATCTTCAACGACTCTACAGCCGACTGGATGTCCATAGCGCACAGCAGGTGATATTGCGAGCTTTTGAGATAAGGTTGATAGATTGGCTGGATGTCCCTGAATGAGAAGAAACCTCTCAGGCAGAGCAGAAACTCCTGAAAAAGAAAAAACAGAGGAACGTTGGCCTTTGCCCAGCAATGAGAATGTATGTTCTCCTCTTCAAAGATGAAATATTGGGCAAAAAAATCATCTGAAGAAATGAAGACATAAGTTTGAAGCACAGGTATTATCTTTACGGTATCTAGGATATTTACTTACCCAATTTTTGCCCGAAGGGGCATGATGCTTTGGACGAAATTTAGGTAGTCTAAATGTAAATGAACGTTCTATTGTTTGATTCCAAGAGGAAAGAGAGGAACTCTCATGATCACAGTCAAACATGCCTGGGTTGGATTCCTTATTTTGTTGCTCGTCATGCTTCTTGTAGTCGTTTTCGCTGTCTATTGGCATCACGTTACAGGTGTGAATCCGTTACACTTACTGGCGGATGGCCCTGATTTCGTCACTCACGGTTGTTAGGGATTTCTGGTGGCTGCTCTTCCCTGACGGGAAGACGTAAATTGCGCTCAAAGCACAAGAAGAAAGAGAGACTAATCGATGCTTACAATCAGGCAAGCTTGGATCGGACTTCTTATTTTGTTCCTCGTAGCGCTTCTAGTTGTCGTTGCGGCTACGTATTGGCAGCATGTCACGGGCGCAAGTGCAGCGCACTTGTTAGCGTTTATTCCCCAGCCTACAGGTCAAGGTTGTTAGGGATTTCTGGTGCCTGCTTTCCCCCGTTGAGTTGATGTGAATTGCGTTCAAGACGCGAAAGAAAGTGCGGTTCACTGATGGTTACAGCTAGACAGGCCTGGATCGGCTTTGTAACTCTACTTCTCGTAGCGCTTCTCATCATTGTAGCAGTGATGTATTGGCAGCATGTCACGGGGACAAACTACTTACACGTAATGGCATCTATCTGGCAGCCTATAGGTCAAGGTTGTTAGTAGTATTTGCTGCCCTCCTTTGTAAACCGGAGGTGAGAAGCATGCAACTTGCTCCTCGCCTCTCTTTCCTGCTTTGTTGTGTTTGCAAAGAAAGATGGAGAAAAATATGCAGCATGACGCCGTTCTTTCACCCCGTCAGGATACTCTACGACGCCTTGTTCTGTTTGGTACACCGGTAGTACTGATACTTCTGGAGCTTGGCCATCCACTGCTTGACCATATGAATCCCATCAAAATGTTAGCTCCCATCGCTCTGTGGTGGATTGTCCTTCACGTGCTCCTGATCCCCATGTTTGCGCTGATGGGCTACTCCCTGTTTCTCCTGTTACAAGGTGTGCAGAGTAGGGCTGCCACGATCAGCCGGTTCGCGACCGTTGTTTTTGTCGCTTTTGAGGTAGGGTACGATACAGCTGTTGGGCTGAATTCTGGTATACTCGTTTACAATGCGACGGCTCTTCCAACGGCTCAACAGAGTGTTGTACAGCAGGCGTTGCAGCAGCTGTATGGCAATCCAGCTATCGTTGTGAGCTACTATGTCTTCTTCGTGGCAGGCATCATTGCTCTTTGTTCAGCGGTCTGGGCGCTCTCTCATGTGGGTGTGCCACGCTTGCCGCTGATCATCCTCTTAGGAACTCTCATTTCCACCTATTCCCACGCGCTGCCGTACGGTCCAATAGGCACTACCTGTTTCCTGATAGCAGTCTTGTGGATAGAACTTGCGTGGCGTAAATCGCCTGGCAAAGAGGACCGCATGGGCATCGCTCCTGTCGCTCGTAAGGACGAAGACCTCGTTGTAAATGTTTCGGGCGGTGAGCAATCATAGGGAGATCTGTAGGCTGGCTATAGCTCTTGGCTCCTGCAGCAGGTTACTTCTTCCCTAACAAGGATGGAGCAGATGAGACGCTCGCTCCATCCTTATTGCACACTATACTGCTCAGACCTGCTACACGCTTAGCCCGAAATTACCAAATGCCGAGAGTTGCTCTCTCCGTGATCATTGTATGGGAGCGTTGTCAGACTGGCATTCCTGTGTCACCAGAATCATAGGGCCACTGGCAGTTTCATAGCTGGACTCCAGTCGTGTCCAATCGGTTGTCGATTGTTCCTGTTGCTGCATAGCGGTATTGACGATAATATCCCGTACACTGGGATCAGTGGATTGCCGCGTCTGCAGAATCCGCGCTGCTAAGGCGCTGATAACAGGAGTAGCGAATGATGTGCCAGCCCAAAAAGCCCAGGTGCTGGAACCATTACGTTGATACTCTGGGTAACTGAATGGTGGTGTTGAATGAAATGGCTCAGTATCCTCCTTCGCGAGGGCCGGATATAATACTGAGCTGTAGACACCACGCGGAGCATCTATATCTCCTATAATTCTGGTTACAGTACCTCCGGGGTTAGGTGGGTCAGGTTGGGGTCGCTTCCCGCCATAGGTTGCTATTCCATTGGTTCCCGGGTAATTGCTGTAATCCGCAGCAATTCCCTGTGAATCTACGGCACCAATGGGGATCATCTCAGAGAGGCCTGTATCACGGACACCTGGATATGCGAAAGCGGCAGGAAATCGAGATCCCCAGCGAAATCCATCCGGGTTCATTGGATTATTCGGGTCTGAGTCATTGCCAGCTGATGCTACAAAAACGACACCCTGCGCAGCTAACAGTTCCAGGGGAATAAGCAGGCCTTCGCGTGCCGGCATGATCGTTTGTAGGGTAAATCCAAATTGCTCAAGTTCTTCGTTTGCAGGTGTCGTTACCAGGCTCATGTTGATTACAACTTGCTGACCATTGAGGTCTCCTCCTGGCCCTAAACGGTTGTATATATCGGTCAGTGCATTGGTCAGCACAGTAGTATTACCCACCCCGTAGTCGTTAAGAACACGGATACACTCAATATTGGCATCGGGGGTAAGGTCGCGTATGACGCCCGCCACAAACAAGCCATGATCTACCATTGGGAAGCCGACCAATCTATCGTAGATATCCTTACCGGTCGCTGGTTGATCTGGTGAAGGAATATCCAGGACATCTGGTAGAAGAGTATAGTTGACTTTGATAGCAGGAGGCGTAGCACTTGTGGCACCGGGAGGAGATACTGTACCATCGGATGCTACGATTACCATATTTTGAGCCATACTAGCTAACAGCGAGTTGTTACTGCCAGGATTACTAGCAGCACTCGTGATATCTTCTGGTTTTGGCAGCGTATCCAGCACAAACACCGTCACACCAACACCTGTTCCATCTTGAGGCAAGGAGAATTGCTCTGGAAGCTTAAGCTTCCAGCGGTTACAGGAATCCCCTACCTGGATAGGAGGCATAACCGGGCAGCCATGGGAAATGCTGCTCAGAGGCCCGCCATTAGTGGTGCCACCATTGAGCCAGTTGGGCATGGACGCCACGAACGTAGCATCAGGTGTGTTGAATTTATCTGGGGAACTATTGAGCAGTTTGACAACATCCGATGCACTATCCTGTTGGATAGGCTGGCTTAGCTTCTCGACATGGAAGAAGCCGATGACGATGGTACCCTGACCTGGAGGTAAGTTGAGCAAATACTTACCGACGGGACTGTTCAGACTATGTCCATCACCATTGTCATCGTCTTCATCGGATGTGTCACGACCTTGCATGACTTTACCAAGGTCTTCAATTCTTTCTCCGACTGTTTCAAGTCCTTCCCCAACGGCCTCAACTGCTTTTCCAAGCAAGTCGATGCCTTTCTTTACGAGGGGTTCACCTGATTCTTGCTCCCTATCAGAGGCATGTGATTGTTGGTCGTCCTCATCTGAGGGACGTGGGCCAGGGACATCCGCCTCATTGAAAGATCTCAGGTTATAATGGCCTGGACTCGTATTGAGAAACTTATTGAGGCGGTTCAGCTGTAAGGATTCGATGATGCGTGTTGGGCCTGCCGCAGAGTCCAATTTAGAACGATATGTAAGAGCGATCTGGTTTTCAAGCCAGTATATTACATTTCCCATGTCCATTGACATGCCCTTAGGTTCTTGTTTCATTGCCATATTTGCCTCCAAGCCTATCTACTAGCATCCTCTTAGAGGGAGCTTAGTAGTTACATTTAATCTCTGACGTAAGAAACGCTCAGTGGTATCTTTTTTTGAGGGTTAGGTTCAAACGCAGAAGATCGGTCCGATATTCCTCCATATTTCAAGGGACTAACTTCACCAACCAAACGAAATGCTGCCCAAAAGTATGGATGGGTATAGATCGACCCAGCCTGATGCAAGAGGCTACACTGGGCATCGCGCAGCGCCTGCGCCTTACTCTCTCCTTTCAGTAGATTATTGTAAAAGAGCCGCATCAACTCATTAGTCGAGTTATCTTCTACTTGCCAGAGGCTCATCAGAAGCGAGTCTGCTCCAGCGGCTAAGAATGCTCGACCGAGTCCTAACTGTTCGTCACCTCCACCGCTAAGAGCTAACCCAGTTTCACAGCCACTCAGGGTAACCAGCTCACATCCCTTCAAATCCAGGCTGAAAGCGTCAATCGCATTGAGTTGTCCATCAGCCAGGCGCACATAGGAAAAATTGGGGGCATCCAGCCTGCTCTGACCATGAGTCGCAAGGTGGATAATTGGGTTACCGGAAGCCTCTACAATAAGTCGAGCAATGGTGGCTTCATCTTCAAGATAACATTGTCCATGTAGCAACGATGCTACTGTTCTCGCTTCATCAAGCACACGCTGCAAATGGCCATTTTCTGAGTAACCAAAGACTAATGGGAGCCTGGCAGATACCTTTGTATTCGCGGAACGAACGCTCTGCTCTTTGCCATTATTACCGAAGCGGGCAATAACGCTGCTTGCTGGGAGATAGCTCACTTGGAAGTTTTCAACCAGGAAGTGTGAGCCATCATATAGCGCATGGAACGGCAATTTATGCAACGGTCCATAGGGGACGATTATTAGAGAACTAGATGGTGATGGCAATAGAGAGGCTACAGGCGCTATCAACAAGTCATAGAGCTTGTTCAGCAAACGACGGATGACTTGTTGTGGTGGTTGTTGGGGGTCAGGCCAGCCGCCTAGTTGGAGGTGAGCATGGAGCAGGGGTAACAGATGCTCTAGTTGTGCTATTCCAACAGGACTCTCATGAGTAATCAAGCGTTCTTTGGTAATTGCAAAGATGACAAGCTTACTCTGATAAAGAAAATATGCAAGTAGAAGTTGATCAGGCAAAAGCTGTTGACGTAATTGTGTGATATCCACACTTTTCATTTTGCGCGTTACGCGTTTTTTCGAGCGAATTGTGTCATCCATACTTGTTTGATGGAGGTACAGGCGCTCAAACAGTTCACTGATTTTCGCTTCGCATCGTTTCAGTTCTTGCTGGATGACCTCCCGACTGATAGCAGGAGACACCGAAGTATCGATATCTGCAAGTGTAACGCTGTAATCCCGGTAAGTCTCCTGCCAATCCTTTAATTCCTTTTGGATGCGTAATACCATTGCATTACTTGCTTGTGATATGTATGGAGAAGTGCCATCTTCATGGTCTTCTTTTGACAATCTAAAAGCACTTGACT
>Ga0209647_1003766_pt1 | contig 11636 bp, 9 predicted proteins | sample GraSoi_2013_60cm_FD_185827 | JGI IMG/M metagenome (GOLD analysis project Ga0209647, IMG submission 185827) | Grasslands soil microbial communities from the Angelo Coastal Reserve, California, USA - Sample 9_17_2013_60cm (SPAdes) (version 2) | ecosystem: Environmental > Terrestrial > Soil >... | reverse complement strand
AGCCCGCCGGTGATCGGCGGGCGGCGTTTCTGATACGCGACAATTTCCGCCATCGCCACGACATCGAACGGGCCTACCTCGCCGCGATCAGAACTGCGAAATCCGAAGTCATGATCGCCAATGCGTATTTCCTGCCGGGAAAGCGCTTTCGCCGCGCGTTGCGCGCGGCGCGGGCTCGTGGGGTGCGTGTAGTCCTTCTGTTGCAGGGGCGCATCGAGTATTTTCTGGTTCACTACGCCACGCGCGCGCTTTATCGCCAGCTGCTCGATGCCGGCATCGAGATTCACGAGTATCAGCGCAGTTTCCTGCATGCGAAGGTCGCGGTCGTCGACGGACACTGGGCGACGGTCGGATCGTCCAATATCGACCCGGTCAGCCTGTTGCTGGCTCGGGAGGCCAATGTGGTGGTGGAAAACGAAGACTTTGCCCGCGAACTGCGCGACAGCCTGGGGGCGGCCATCGCCTCCGGTGCGAAACCGGTCGCGCACGAGTATGAGTCCAACATGAGCCTGACGACGCGCCTGATGGCGTGGATTGCCTACGGCGTGTTGCGCATGCTCACCAGCATTTCGAGCTACGGGCGCGCGCGCGACTTTCTTTGAGTGCGATCCTCGCAGTTTACAATTTATAACAATATCGCATCCGCGGGCGGGCAATAATCCGTACGCAGACCAAGGATCGGGCCTTCATGGGTTCGTTCCCCTGCAGTTCCTAGCCATGTTCTTACGCATTTTGCGTGCGGGCGCATTCCATGCGCCCGTTTTCTTTTGCGGTTTTGCCCTGCAATCAGAGAAACCTGCGCTTCACGCCGCAATCAGAAAGCCGTCGAGCCTGCGCACCGCACCGCTGCGCTCCAGGTCGCCGACGATCAATTCCGCGAGCGCCTTGCGATCCAGCTGGAGAAATTGCCGGTTGAAGTCCGCATAGAGTGGAACGGAGTCGAGATAGTTGTCGAGCCGGTCGACCGCCAGGCGGCGGCGATCCATCAGCGAAAATACGAACATGACCTTGAGCACGTGGCGCACCATGCGCAATTCATCGCGCTCGAAGGCGGCCAGGCGCTGAAAACTGCGCTCCAGCGCCGCGACCACGTCGGTGAACGGTTGCCCGTGACCCGGGATCACCACGCGCAGCTGCAGACGTGAAATACTTTCCAGGGTCGCACGCGTCGCCGCCAGATGCGCAACCCGATCGGGTCCGGGCATCACTATTCCGAAACCATGCTCCCAAAGCGCGTCGCCGGAAATCAGCACACCGGCTTCCTCGCAGAAAAACATCAGCGCCGCCATGTCGTGGCCGGGCGCCGCGATCGCCCGCCAGTGCAGGTCTCCCCAGTCGAATTCGTCGCCCGGGGCTACGGTGTCATCGAAGGAAAAGCGTTCGCAACGCTGGTCGGCATAGGACAGCCACAAGGCGTGTTCATCCCAGGCATCGATCAGCGGGGCTTCGTCGCGCGGAATAGTTACGCGGCAGCGGTGGGCGCTGCGCACTGCCGCATTGCCGCCCATATGGTCGGAATGGCAATGGGTGTTGACCAGGCAGTCCAGCGGCCTGCCAGCCAGAACTTCGGAGACTTTGGACAGCGTATGCGCCGTGTCGCGGCCGTAACCGCTGTCGATCAGCACCATGCGCTGACGCCCCGCCAACACGATGTGATTGGCATTCAGCCAGTCGCGGACGATGACCCGGATGCTGGGCGGCAGCATGGCGCAGGCACGAAAACGTTATTTACTGTTTCGCGGGCGCAGGCGAGGTTTGCGGCGCAGGGGCCTGTGCCGGCGCCGGAGACAGCGGGCCCGGATCCTCGATGGCCTTGACGCCGGTGACGTAGTGGCCGGTCTCACCGAAGCAGCTCGAAGGCACGCCAATGTGCTCTTCGTAGTCGAGCGAGACGCGACGGCCTATCGAGCGGTTGATCTGCTCGGCGACCGCTTCATTGCGCACGCTGAAGAAGAATTTCTCCCCCACCGTTCCCGGCATGGTCACCAGCGCCAGTTCGCCTTCCCAGGTCTTGCAGACCCAGCCTTTTTTCGACAGTTTCTGTACGTAACCCGCGCGCTCGCCGACCGAGTAACTCCAGTTCAACACCAGCCAGGTGTAAGCGGCGAACAGCAGCACGAAGACGACCAGCAGACCGAACAACCAGCGAGAAACGGCACCCATGATCGCGTATTTTCTCCCAGCTTAAGAATCCAGAGGCGGACGGAACCCGGGGCTAGTGCGCGCGCCGCCCGCCACGGCAAAATCAATATACAGCCGGATCAATATACAGTATCGAAGGGCACGATTTGAACTGTCCGTGCTGGTTCCTGTCAGCCTGCATAGTCCGCATTCGTTGCTGCCGCGCCTGCAGCCGGTCGTTTCGCACCGTGAGTCCCGGGCGTATTACACTTCTCGTATCGAAGCCGATTCGGGTTCGGCATTTACCGCAAGTCATCTTGAACAAACCTGTTCCCGTTGCGCGGTCTCCCGACGCTGCCGTCTGGCGTCGTAACGACTGGCAGACCATCCGCATGCTGCTGCCCTATCTCCTGGAATTCAAGGGGCGGGTGGCCCTGGCATTGCTTTGCCTGACGGCGGCGAAGCTGGCCAATGTCGGTGTGCCGCTGGTCATGAAGGAAATCGTCGACTCGCTGGATGCCAAGCAGGCTGTGCTGGTGCTGCCATTCGCACTGCTGGCGATGTACGGCTTGCTGCGACTTTCCACCACGCTGTTCGCCGAACTGCGCGACATCGTATTCGTGCGCGTGGCGAAGCGTGCCATCCGCCGCGTGGCGCTGCAGGTGTTCCGGCACCTGCACAGCCTGAGCCTGCGTTTCCACCTCGAACGCCAGACCGGCGGTGTGTCCCGCGATATCGAGCGTGGCACCCGCGGCATCTCGACGCTGCTGAGCTACATGCTGTTTTCGATCATTCCCGTCATCATCGAGTTCGGCCTGGTCGCGTTCGTGCTACTTGCCAAGTTCGACTGGCGCTTCATGGCGATCACCATGGGCGCGGTGGTGGTCTACCTGGGTTTCACCTTCTCGGTAACCGAGTGGCGCATGGACATCCGCCGGCGCGCCAACGAACTCGACGCCAAGGCCAATACCCGCGCCATCGACAGCCTGCTGAACTACGAGACCGTAAAGTACTTCAACAACGAGGAATTCGAGGCCGGTCGCTACGACGACAGCCTGCAGAAATACGAATCTGCCGACGTGAAGAACGAGGCCTCGCTCGGCGCGCTGAACATCGGCCAGAGCCTGGTCATTGCCATCGCGGTAACGGCGCTGATGATTCTGGCGGCACAGGGCGTGGTGGGCCAGCAACTCACGCTCGGCGACCTGGTACTGGTCAACGGCCTGCTGATCCAGCTGTACATCCCGCTCAATTTCCTGGGCATGGTCTACCGGGAAATCAAGCAGTCGCTGGTGGACATGGACAAGATGTTCCGGCTGCTGTCGGAGAATCGCGAAGTGCAGGATTCGCCGAATGCGGCCGATCTGGCGCCGGAGCTGCCGACCGTGAAGTTCGAAAAAGTGGATTTCAGTTACGAGCCGCGCCGGACCATCCTGCACGGCGTCAGTTTCGAGATTCCCGCCGGGCACACGGTGGCCGTGGTGGGTACGAGCGGTTCGGGAAAATCCACGCTGGCCCGACTGTTGTTCCGTTTCTACGATGTGAGCGGCGGGCGCATCACGATCAAGAGCCTGCGCGCGGCGATCGCGATCGTTCCGCAGGATACCGTGCTGTTCAACGATACGATCTACTACAACATCGCATATGGCGACACGCGTGCCACGCGCGAGCAGGTTGTGGACGCGGCGCGTTCGGCGCATATCCATGACCTGATCGAATCGCTGCCCGACGGCTACGAGACCATGGTGGGAGAGCGCGGATTGAAACTCTCCGGCGGTGAAAAGCAGCGCGTGGCCATCGCCCGCGCCTTGCTCAAGAATCCGAAGATCCTGATTTTCGACGAGGCGACTTCGGCTCTCGATTCCAAATCGGAGAAAGCCATCCAGGCCGAGCTGAAGCGCATCTCCGCCAGCCGCACCACGCTGACCATCGCCCACCGCCTGTCGACCATCATCGATGCCGACCAGATCCTGGTCATGGAGGCGGGACACATCATCGAACGGGGAAATCATCGCGATCTTCTCGGGCTGGCCGGTACTTACTCCCACATGTGGGCTTTGCAGCAGGAGGAAGAACGGGCCGTGGAAATAGCGGAATTGACCGAAGGCCTCGTTTGAGGCGAATATCTGCGCATTCCACCCCTTGGGTCGCATGCCAATTCATTGAGAAACATCCAGCGAATGAATGCGCCAGGCGTTGAAGTTCAAGGACTTATTGAGAGTCCTTCGTTAGTCCTTGATTTTTGAATTTATTTTTGATATGTTGCTTACCGCTTGAACTGTGGATATCACTAGTTTTGGCATGGATGCAGGAAATCCCGGCTGGCCTGTAGCGTAAGTCGGGATTTATTATCTTAACAACAACAGATTGTAGTTCGGGGCGACTCAAATGAAGGCGATCCTTGGCTTCCTGTGTCTTTACCTAGCTGCCTGCGGGATGCCGGCTATTGCGGCCGAAGGTATCGTCAAGACGGGGGTCAGGCAATCCCACTTCTCCGCCAAACCTGTGGCGCTGCGGCTTCGCTCCAGCGCGGTTCTGGTGCTTGCCCAGGATTCCGGCGAACCGCTGTTCGCCAAGAACATAGACCAGATCATGCCCATCGCCTCCATCACCAAGCTGATGACGGCGATGGTAGTGCTCGATTCCGGCTTGCCGTTGCTGGAATCCATCGACATCGACAAGACCGATGTCGACCGCAAGAAGGGTTCGCGTTCCAAATTGCAGGTCGGCACGACTCTGATGCGCGCGGAAATGCTGAAGCTGGCGCTGATGGCGTCGGAAAATCGTGCTGCCGCAGCGCTTGCGCGAAATTTCCCGGGCGGCACTGATGCTTTTGTCGCCGCGATGAATCAAAAGGCCGCCGAACTCGGCATGGTCAACAGCCATTTCGAAGACCCGACCGGACTGACGCCCGATAATGTATCGACTGCCGAAGATCTGGCCAAAATGGTGGCCGCGGCGCATACCTATCCGCTCATCCGCGAATACACGACTTCCGATTCGTTCAAGATCGAATCCGAGGACAGGCGCCGTCACCGCCTGTTGTCGTATGTCAATTCCAACCGGCTCATCAAGAGCCGCCAGTGGGACATCGGTCTGTCCAAGACCGGCTATATCAGCGAGGCGGGGCGATGTCTGGTGATGCAGGCAATGATCGCGGACAAGCCGGTGATCATCGTATTGCTCGATTCCTGGGGCAAGCTTTCCAGGATCGCCGACGCCAACCGCATCAAGCGCTGGATCGAGGCAGACGTACTGCGTATTTCCGGCTGATCGGCTGCTTTCCGACCTGTTTCCCCTCAGGCTCCGCTTGCCCCCGGCAGATGGCCGAGTGCACGCGAGATCTCTTCCGATATCTGTTTGACCCTGGAGTACCAGGCCTTCTCGATCCGGTTGGAGGGGGCTGAAAGCGACAATCCCGCGACCAGGCGTCCTTCGTCGTCGTGGATGCCGGCGCCGATGCATGACACGCCGTTCTCGGCTTCCTCATTGTCCAGCGCATAACCGAGTTTGCGAACGCGATCGAGTTCCTTGTTGAGCGCCTCAAGGTTGCGGATGGTGTTCTTGGTGAACACTTCGAGTCCGGTGCGCTGTGCATACTCCTGGCATTTTTCCGGCCCGTCCTCCAGCAGGAAGATTTTTCCGGCCGCCGTGATGTGCAGGGGTGCGCGCGCGCCAATAAGATGCACCACGCGCATGGCGGTGCGATCGGAGAGCAGTCTCTCGACATAAACCATTTCGTCACCCTGGCGTACGGAAAGATTGACCGTCTCGTGCAGTTCCTGGTGCAGGCGGCGCATGAACGGCAGCGCTTCGCGTCGCAGGTTGATGCGCGATTTCACCAGATTGCCCAGCTCGAGCAGGCGTATGCCAAGCCGGTAAGTGCCCGGCTCGATGCGGTCCACCATCCTGAACTCCACCATCATGTTCAGGATCCGGTGCGCGGTCGACGGATGGAGGCTGGTGGAATTGGCGAGACGCTTCAGGTTCACCGGCTCTTCATTGCGGGCCAGTGCGTCGAGCAGGTCCATCATGCGCTCGATGACCTGAATCGAGGTCTTGCCATTGGTTTCAGCCACGGGTTCTGCGCCCCTGCAGGATTTGTGCGATGCGGCAATTTTACATACTGAAACCGCAGGCCACAACCGCGGCCGGGCACAAAAATACCCCATGCTATGATTCGCGCCTTGTTGCGCTGCGCCGCTGTCTGCCCGATGCGCGGGCCTCTGCCACAAGGCCGGTCTGAGGGCGAAGCGCGCAGATTGCCTGCTTGGAAAGCCGTAAATTCGTTCGGAGCATAGGGGCATGGCGATGCACAGCCGGCCGGAAGTCGGTCGTTCCCCAATCCCCCTGGGAGATTCATGAAAGTTGGTTTGTTCGTTACCTGTCTGGTGGATTTGATGCGGCCGAGCATCGGTTTTGCGTCGTTGAAATTGCTCGAATCCGCAGGCTATGAAGTTGTCGTGCCGGCGGCCCAGACCTGTTGCGGCCAGCCCGGATACAACTCCGGAGACCGCAACGCGGCGCAGATTCTTGCGAAAAAGATGCTCAGGGAATTTGCTGGCTGCGACTATATCGTCGTGCCCTCGGGTTCTTGCGGCGGCATGATCCGCGCCCACTATCCCGAGTTGCTCGCCGAGTTTCCCGAAATGACACAGGAAGTCGATTCGATCGCACGCAAGACCTACGAACTAACGGATTTTCTGGTGAACGTGGCGCGCATCGACAGCGTACCCGGCCAGTTCAGCGGGTCGGTCACCTATCACGATTCCTGTTCCGGCCTGCGCGAAATGAATGTCAAGACGCAGCCGCGCGCCCTGCTTTCGAAGGTGGCGGGTCTGAACATCAGGGAAATGCAGCAGCCGGAACAGTGCTGCGGTTTTGGCGGCACGTTCGCGGTGAAGTACGGCGAGATCTCCGCGCGCATTACCGATCTCAAATGCGAGGACGTGCAATCCGCGCAGGCCGACGCGCTCGTGCTGGGCGATCTTGGCTGCATGCTGAACATCGAAGGCAGGATGCGCCGTCGCGGCGACAACAAAACCCGGGTACTGCACGTCGCGGAGGTTCTCGCCGGCATGACCGATCCGGTTCAGGACCTGGACCGCAGGACTGCGGGCTGAAGCCGCAGGAGATACGCATGCAAGTTACATCGAACCAGTTCAAACACGCCGCCAGCCTCAAGCTCGCCGACCCGAAGGTGCAGAAGGCATTGCGCAATGCCAAGGGCAAGCTCGTGGTCGCGCGTTCGCGTTCCATTGTCGAGCTGGATAACTTCGAGGAGATCCGCGAGGCCGCCGCGCGCATCAGGGATTTCGGCCTTCAGCACATGGACGTGCTGCTGGAAGAGTGGGAGAAAAAAGCCGCGGCAGCGGGCACCATCGTGCACTGGGCCGAAACGCCGCAACAGGTCAATGATCTGGTGATCGGGATTGCACGCAAGCACGAGGTGCGCAAGATCATCAAGTCGAAGTCGATGCTGGGCGAGGAGACCAACCTCAACCACGCTCTCGAGGCCGCCGGACTCGATGTGCGCGAGACGGACCTCGGCGAATACATCATCCAGCAGTTCGGCGAGACACCGTCGCACATCATTGCGCCGGCAGTGCATAAATCGATGGACGACATCGCCGACCTGTTCGCCGAAAAGCACGGACGCCCACGACTCGACGATATCGCCTCACTGACGCACGAGGCACGGGAAATATTGCGCCCGCACTTCCTCGATGCGGACATGGGCATCAGCGGCGCCAACTTCCTGGTTGCCGAGACCGGTTCGACGATGATCGTCACCAACGAAGGCAACGGCCGCATGACCACCACCATGCCGCGCGTGCATGTGGCCATCACCGGCATCGAGAAGATCGTCCCGACGCTGGAAGACATTTCGCTGCTGCTGCGCTTGCTGACCCGCTCTGCGACCGGGCAATCCATCAGCAACTATCTTTCCTTTACCACCGGACCGAAGCGGCCGGGCGACAAGGACGGTCCCGGCGAATTCCACGTGATCATCGTCGATGCCGGACGCACGAAGGTGCTCGCATCCGAGATCCGCGAGGCCCTGCGCTGCATCCGCTGCGGCGCCTGCATGAATCACTGCCCGGTTTACCAGAACATCGGGGGCCATGCCTACGGCTGGGTTTATCCCGGGCCGATCGGCTCGATCCTGACGCCGGCCTATGTGGGCATCGAGAACGCGATCGACCTGCCGAATGCATCGACGCTGTGCAACCAGTGCGGCGTGGTCTGCCCGGTCAAAATTCCGTTGCCCGATCTGATGCGCAAGTTGCGCGAAGAACAGGTGCAGAAAAACCTGCGGCCCTGGCCGGAGCGCCTCGGACTCAGGTTGTGGGCGTGGACGGCGGCGCGTCCCGCCGTCTATGGCTTGTTGACAGGTATTGCGGCACGCATCGGCAAATGGCTGGGCGGGCGCGAGCGCCTGCTGCACAAACTGCCGGCGGCAGGCTCGGAATGGACGTCGGGCCGCGATTTTCCGGCGCCGCGCGGCAAGACGTTCCGCGAACTGTACGCGCAGCATAGAAGCCGGGGAACGCAATGAGCGCGCGAGACAACATTCTCAGGCGCATTCGTGAGGCTAACGGACACGAAGGCGCAACCGGCGCAAAAGAACGTGAAACCATTCTCGCGCGGCTTGATGCGCGCGTGCGCGGCCCGATGCCGACCATGGACTGGGAGACGCTGCCACGATTCCGCGAACGCTGCATTGCCATGATGTCCACCATCGACGAGGCAGGTTCGTTTGCCGAAGTGCCGCGGGCGGTAGCGTCCTATCTGAAACAGAAAAACCTGCCGACCAGCGGTGCGTGCTGGCCGGAATTCGCGCGGCTCGATTGGGCCGGCGCAGGCTTGCGCGTCGAAGCGCGCCCCAGCCACGGCGAGGACAAGCTGGGCATAACCGGGGCGTTTTGCGCGCTGGCCGAGAATGGTACGTTGATGCTGCTGTCGGGCGAGGACACCCATGCGACCACCAGCCTGTTGCCGGAAAACCATGTGGCGATCGTCGCGGCCTCACGCATCGTGCGCACGATGGAGGACGCCTGGGACTTGCTGCGCAGCGAACGCGCCAGCCTGCCGCGCCAGGTGAACTTCGTATCCGGCCCATCGCGCACCGCGGACATCGAAATGACGCTGGTTCTGGGCGCGCATGGGCCTTTTCGGGTCCACGTAATTGTCGTCGACGCCTAGCCGGACGGAGGCGGCATCAGTTACCGCGTCCAACCCGAAAAGGCCAGCGCTCCTCCCCGCGAACGGGCGATTACGTCGCTAACGAGTCCGGAGTGCGTTCCGGGTCCATGTCATCGTCGTGGGCGGTTGAGCCATGGCAGGCGGGTATTGAAGTGCCGGCAAAAGGCGCATTGCAAATTTATTTGCCGCTGTAACCCTGAATTCCGGCGGCTCTTCCCTGGTCAAAGCCCGGCATGGACGACATAGGCTTTCTGCCTTCCTTTCCGCTCGCTGCCGCCAACTTGATGCTCGCAGTCGGGCAGGTGTTCGTGCGCGTGCTCAAACTGCCTCGCATCACCGGGTTCGTCGCGGCAGGCCTTGTGCTCGGTCCGGGTGTGCTCGGCCTGCTCGACCAGACCATGCTCGGCGAACTGTCGATCTTCGTCGATATTTCGCTGGGCCTCATCTTGTTCGAACTTGGACGCAGGCTGGATTTGCGCTGGTTCACGCACGACCGCTGGCTGCTGGCGAGCAGCGTGGCCGAAAGCCTGCTGTCGTTCCTGTTCGTCTACGGGACGCTGCGTTTCTTCGACATCACGCCGGTATATTCGGCCACGGCGGCGGCCATCGCCATGGCAACCTCGCCGGCGGTATTGATCATGATCGTGCACGACCAGCGCGCGAAGGGACCGCTGACCGAGCGGCTGCTGGCGCTGACCGCGCTGAACAACGTATTTGCTTTCCTGCTGATCGCGCTGCTGTTCGGTTTCGTTTCCCTGGAATATCGCGCCGATTGGCTGCGGGCGGTGTCGCATCCGCTGTACTTGATTGTGGGTTCGGCCGGACTGGGCTATCTGGCGTTCATCGTTGCACGCACGCTGGCGCGCTGGCTGGGCAAGCGCGAGGACAGCCAGTTCGGCATGCTGCTCGGGCTGATCGTCGGCACGGTCGGCTGCGCGATTTCTTTCAAACTGTCGGTGCTGCTGGCGTTGCTCGCCTTCGGCGTATTCGCCAAGAATCTGGACCGGGACCACGACCTGATGGCGGTCGAGTTCGGTCCCGGCGGCCAGTTTTTCCTGGTCATGCTTTTCGTCATCACCGGCGCAGGATTGCGGCCCTCCGAACTCGCGGTGGCCGGTGCCATCGGCGCCGCCTTCGTTCTCGCGCGGCTCGCGGGCAAGCTTGCCGGACTCGGATTGTTTGCCCCGTTGTCCGGCATCGCGCCAAAGAAAGCCATCCTGCTCGGAATCGGCATGGTGCCGATGTCGGCCATCGCGGTGGTGATGGTGCAGGGCGCAGCAGCGCTGTATCCGGAATTCGGCGCGAAACTGTCCTCGATCGTGCTGTCTGCCGTGGTCATACTCGAACTGGTCGGTCCGCTGGCCACGCAATGGGCGTTGCGCCGGGCGGGCGAGACCGAATCGGCTACCGGTGTCGGCACATGACCCTCGAATTCACCCACTCGGCGCCTTTCACGATGGGGGTCGAGCTCGAACTCATGATCCTCAGTACCCACGACTGGAACCTCATTCGCGGCGCGGAGGACCTGCTGGCGCTGATCGAGAAGGAAAAGCATGCCGGCGACATCAAGCCGGAAATCACCGAAAGCATGATCGAGATCAGCACCGGTGTGAATACGGACTACTTCACCATGCTTGCCGAGCTGAATGCGATTCGCGATACGGTGATCAGCAACGCGCGACGCCTGAATCTGGCCATCGCCGGCGGTGGCACGCACCCGTTCCAGCACTGGAGCGAGCAGCGCATTTTTCCGAAGGAGCGCTTCTTCCATCTGCACGAGATGTATGGCTACCTCGCCAAGCAGTTCACCGTTTTCGGTCAGCACATCCATGTCGGCGTCAGTTCCGGCGACGATGCGATCTATCTGCTCCACATGATGTCGCGCTACATCCCTCACTTCGTCGCCCTTTCGGCGTCGTCGCCGTTCTCCCAGGGAATGGATACGATGTTCGATTCGTCGCGGCTGAACAACATCAATGCCTTCCCACTGTCAGGCACCATGCCTTTCGTTGCGGACTGGAGCGAGTTCAACGCCTATTTTGATTCCATGCGCGATCTGAAGGTGGTCGAAAGCATGAAGGATTTTTACTGGGATATCCGGCCCAAGCCGGAATTCGGCACCATCGAGATCCGCGTCTGCGATACGCCGCTCACGATCGAAAAGGCCGCAGCGCTGGCCGCTTATGCACAAGCGCTCGCACGCCACCTCATGATCGACCGGCCGCAGGGTCCGTCGCTGGACGTCTATCGCGTCTACAGCTTCAACCGGTTCACCGCGTGCCGTTACGGACTGGAGGCGGGTTTCATCG
>Ga0209647_1003764_pt1 | contig 11637 bp, 7 predicted proteins | sample GraSoi_2013_60cm_FD_185827 | JGI IMG/M metagenome (GOLD analysis project Ga0209647, IMG submission 185827) | Grasslands soil microbial communities from the Angelo Coastal Reserve, California, USA - Sample 9_17_2013_60cm (SPAdes) (version 2) | ecosystem: Environmental > Terrestrial > Soil >... | reverse complement strand
TGCGGCCAGGAGCTCGCCGGTGTCGGGGTTGATGGCCTGGATGGTGACCTTGTAGCCCAGGCGTTCAAGGCTTTTGACGTGGTTGCGGGCCTGGCGGCGGGTGTGCATGCGCTGCTCGTAGTAGTCCGCGCCGAGGTCGGTGTAGCGGGCTTCGGGGTCGGACAGCAGGGCGTGGATGATGGTGAGCGCGGAGTTGCCGGTCGCGACCAGGGCCTTCTTTTTCGGCATGCGCCGGGCCAGGCGCCGGTACCGGGCGCCGAGGAAGGACTGGGTGCGGCCGGCGCTGATCGAGATTTCGCCGAGGGCGGCGCCCAGGTAGGGGTTGCCGCGGCCGGTGGCGTTGCTGCCCTTGCGTTTCCCGGCCGACTGCTTGACCTGTGGGGACCATTTCGCCCAGGAGACCAGGTGGGCGGCGGTGGGGAAGACGGTCATGTCGGTGCCGATCTCGGCGATGACGTCCTGGGCGCCGACCTGCCCGATGCCGTCGACCTCGTCGAGCTGGGCGATCTGGTGCAGGTACGGTTCGGCCAGTACCTCGATCCTGGCGGTCAGCGCCTCGATCTGGGCGGTGTAGCCGTCGATGGCGGCGAGCATCATGGCTAGCACGGCGGCGTGCTCATCGGTGAAGAACGAGCAGTCCAGCGCCTCTTCCAGGCGGCGGATCTTGCCGCGCATGGTGCCGCGGGCCAGCTGCGCCAGGGCCCTGGGGTCGCGCTGCCCGGCGGCGATCGCGTCCAGCATGTCCCGGCCGGAGACGCCGTGGATGTCGGAGATCACCGACGACAGTTTCAGGTGCCCGTCTTCCAGCAGCTTCTCCACTCTCTGCTTCTCGGCGGTGCGGGCCTGGGTGAGGTGCCGGCGGTAGCGGGTGTGGGTGCGCAGGCGGCGGATCGGCTCGGGCGGCACGAAGCTGGAGCAGACCGTGCCCCGCTCGGTGATCCGGGCCAGCCAGATCGAGTCGGCCCGGTCGGTCTTGGGCCGGCCGGGCAGCGCCTTGACCTGCGCGGCGTTGTACAGCTGGCAGTCGAACCCGCGCGATTCGAGCAGGAAGAACACCGGCTTCCAGTAGTCGCCGGTGGCCTCCATCCCGGCCCGGGTGACGCCCCAGCAGGCCAGCCAGTCGCCCAGCGACTCCAGCTCGCGCCGGGTGGTGCCGAAGGTGCGGGTCTCCTGCTGCCGGCGGCCCGCCGTGGTGTCGGACGGCACCCGGATGGTGACCTCGACCATGGCCTTGGCGATGTCCAGGCCGGCCACCCGCTCGCAAAACAGCGGCTCGTCTTGCACGTCTTGCATCGTCAGCTCCTACGATGAGAGGGCAGTTGCGGTCGCGGCCGTCCGCAGGAGCCAGGGGCATCGGGAAATCTGGTCCGCGGGCTCGAAGCACCATTTAGCGGCCCTGGAGGTTGGCTCCCGGCGTCAGACTGTCTTACGGGGTCAGGCCCGCCAAGGAAGGACGACGTCAGCGGACGACCGCGGCCACAGCTTCCCAGCCCGCCCGCGCCCGCGCCCCGACATCAGCCGGCAATGGCCCGCGGATGTGAAGCGCGGCAGCGCCCGGCGCAGCCGGGCTCCGGGTAACGGCGGGTCAGCTGCCCAAATTTTCACCCCGTAGCGGCGTCACACCGGGGCACGAATGACTGTCTTGGTCAGTCACGGGCTCGGCGAGGACGACATCTTGGAATCCCGCATCCGGCGCCTCATCGACGCTGTCTACGCCCGGCGCCGTAGAGTCGCGGGTCGTCAGTCGCCCTTTACGTTGACGATCTGGCGCAGGGTGTGGCGGATCTCGACCAGGTCCGCGGCGTCCCGCATGACGACGTCCACGTCCTTGTACGCGCCTGGTATCTCGTCCAGGAACGCGTCGGTGCGGCGCCACTCGATGCCGCGCATGGCCGAGTCGAGCTGACTGCGTTTGAACGTCTTCCGGGCGGCGGACCGGCTGTAGAGACGGCCAGCGCCATGCGGTGAGGAGTTCAGGGCCAACCGGTTGCCCTTGCCGGTCACGACGTAGGAGCGGGTGCCCATCGAGCCGGGAATGAGCCCGGGAACACCCGCAGAGGCGTCGATCGCGCCCTTACGCGAAAGCCATACTTCTTTACCGAAGTGCGTTTCCCTGGACGTGTAGTTGTGGTGGGTGTTCACCGTCTCGCTCGCCTCGACGCTCTGGCCGATCCAGTTCTGCACGCAGTCAACGACCCGGTGCATCATCTCCTCGCGGTTCAGCAGGGCGAAGTGCTGGGCCCACCGCAGGTCCCGGATGTAGGCCCAGAACTCATCGGTCCCCTCGACCAGGTAGGCCAGCTCAGGGTCGGGCAGGACAATCCACCACCTCTTGGCCAGGGCCTGCGCAATCTTTATGTGCCGCTGTGCGAGCTTGTTGCCGACGCCCCGGGATCCGGAATGCAGGAACAGCCAGAGCCGGTCCAGCTCGTCCAGGCTGACCTCGATGAAGTGGTTGCCCGAGCCGAGGGTGCCCAACTGCAGGCGCCAGTTCGGCGCGATCTTCTCGGCGCTGTCCGCGCCATCGCGCTGCTCCAGGGCCTCGATCCGCCCGGCGGTCTGCGTGCCGTAGACGGACGTGTTGTAATGTCCGGCCGACAGCGGGACCGCGCGCTCGATGGCTCGCCGCAGCGCCGCCAGGTCGCCGCGGCTCTCCGCGTCCCCGGCGGTGAACTGGGTGCGCACCGCGATCATGCCGCAGTTGTGAACGAACACCCCTGCCGCAAGTGCGAAGTTGTGGTACTTATCCACCTGCAGGCAGTACACATCGGCCCGTTCGGTCATGACCTCGACGGCGATCACCTTGTGGTTGTGGCCGTGCTCACGCTGCTTGTGCCACCGCAGGGCAGCCGGGTTCGGCATCACGTCGCCGCATTCGCTGCAGGCGCGAGGCGATGTGTTGAACTGCGTCAGATAAGGCGCACCGCGCCGCCCGTTGCCGGCGACTGCCTCCCGGAAGTGCTCCGGGCGCTCGGCCATGTACTGGCTGATGTTCGCGGTGCCGACCTCAGCCATCTGGGCCTGGCGAGCCGGATCCTCGTTGCCCCGGCGAATGCCTGCCAAGCGCTTGGCCTGGAACTCCGGAGAGCCGTTCGCGAAGGAATTCCCTATTGTGCGGTGATAACGGGAGTGCTCGCCGACTTCCAGCGCCTCCAGGTTCTCAGGCTCGTTGTCAAAGTGGATGTGGTTCTTGTGGTGAACCAGTGAGCCGGCAGGCACCGGCCCATTGATCGCCTCATAGACCAGAATGTGGGTCTGCCGGGAGCCCCCTTTCCCCGTGCTCACGGACTCATACCCATCGCGGGTCTGCCACCTGCGGTATAGAGGCATCAGGCTTTCGTTGAAACGCAGATCGCGCGCTGCCCGGTAGCTTCCGTCGTTCATCATGAACTGGTGGTCGGGCGTGCAGATGATCTCATCACCACCGGAAACGGTCATCCTCACAACCTCGACGCCGGTACGAGTCCGCAACGCAGTGGCGAGTCCCGGCACGATCTGCCCGGCTTCGTCCATCGAGTAGACCCAGTACGGGCCGACCCCTTCCGCAAGATCCCTCAGTGATCGCTGCCTTCCGTTGAGCAGCGGCACGCGGGTGTCGCCGTGGAAGCAGCCGATATCAACCCCAACCGCGGCGGGGATGATGGCGCCCAGGGTCGGGATGACCGAGCCGACTGTCGCTCCCTTCCCGAGGTGACAATCACTCATTAGTGCCATGTGTGGGTAAATAAAGGGCATTGTGGAAGTGCGCAGAGCCTGTTCCCTGGTGGCGTCGTCACAGATGCTTGCCCAGCTAAGCAGCTTCTGGCTCAATCTTTCCATCGCGGTCTTCGCTCTCCGAGTGCGGCATACACCCATGCTTCTTCGGTGCCCCCAGCGCCGTGCGGGCGGCTTGATCCTGACCGCAATGCTCTTCCATGTGACAGTTGAAGCACAGTAAGTCACACTTATCCAGTTCGGCCGCAAGAACTTGCCATGCCCGGTCCAGCATCTGGCTGATCGTAAACTCTTTGGTAGCTGGGTCGCGGTGGTGAAAGGTCATTGCCTTGATGCAGCGATCGTAGCCGCAGCGCACGCACCGTCCTCCAAGGTAGTCGACACACCGCTTCTTGGCCAGATATTTCCGGTCCAGCGCCTGACTGGTGACCAGGACGCGTTTGGCCTTGCGTAGAGCATTGAGGTACTTGTTATGGCAATCGTTACAGCGCGTCATGTACTCGGGCTTCCCTGTCTGCGTAAAGCCGCTTGACCACTTGCACATCTTCAGCTGCTTACAGTCACGGCATATCCTCTCGATCTCATGAGGAAACGAGTCGGAGTCTATCGCTTCCCTATAGCTCTTCCGCAATCCATTCCGCTTGGCCAGCGAAGCGGGACTATTTTCATGCATGATATTCTAGCCGATTTGCAGCGAGCGGCGAACCGATTTATTGGCCGGGCCGTAATTAGCGTCGCACGAGGCGGGCGTCCAGCATAGGTCGGGTGCCGTCAGATGAACGGCATCGGTGGTGCGCTCTGCCTGCTCCCTGGTGCCGTCCTCCACGGGATCGGCGAGTTGGTGTTTTCGGGTGCGGTGGTGCCGGATGTGGCCGGTGTCCGTGTTGACGCCCGCGTAACTGGCTGGCAAGTACGCGGTCTCGCCCTGTTGCGCGGTGATGACCTCTGGTCCGCGATGATTAAGGGTGTCGAAGCCTGATCTGCCCGGAACAAGAGGGCATCCACGCCAGTTTCGCATGCTGGCGCAGCCACTGTGACCAGCACCGATGATGAAGTGCCCGCCCCTGCCGGAGGTGCTCGCGCAGTCCGGGATCCGCGCAAGAGGCGGGGGCGCCGGTTCGGGCGCTGGTGTTCCTGCTGGCGGTCGCGGTGGTGTGCGTGCTGGCCGGGGTGAGGAAGAAGACGCCAATAACGGATATGTCGGGAACGGCTCCAAGGTCATGGCAGCCTTACTTGGGATATCGCGATCAGCCTGCTCCGCCTCGCCGGGCCTACCGGACGGCGCGGGCTGGCAGACTGGACTTGTGACTCCACCCGGGCCCGAATTCGAGCTGGGCACCGACGGTCCGTCGCTCATCCTCGTGGGCGTGGACGGCTCACGCACCTCGTTGCGGGCCGCCGCCTATGCCGCCGGCCTGGCCCGCAGGCAGCATGCCCGGCTGCTCGCCGTCTATGTCACTAAGCTGCCGGCCAGCGTCGGCGTCGCCCCCGGCGCGGCTGGGGCGCTCGCCGAGGCGGCATCGCAGGTCGCCAGCGACCTGGAGCGACAGTTTCGGGACGCGGCGACGCAGTTCGGGCTGGATTTGGAGTTCCGTTCGGTGTACGGGGACCCGTGGACAGAACTGATCCGAGCACGCCGGGCACCGGATAATCGGGTCGCTGGCGACGCGGCTCGTCCGGGCCGGGAAGTGGCCGGTCACGGTCGTTCCGTAGCCCGGAGCACCGCCCGCGGGTGGCCGACCTCCCGAGGCAGCCGCGGCCTTGGTGCGTGACGTGACCGGCCGGCCGGTCACGGCGATCACCGACGGGCATGCCACGGCTGCTGGGGTCCCGGGCGCGCGCTCGGCGCCGGGGCTCCGGAGGGACGTGACCTCGGAGCCCCGCGGGCGGGTCAGTTCGCCGGGACGACGACCGTCCTCATGATCTTGTCGGCCAGGGTCTGCCGCCTGGCGTCCCAGAGCGGGAACAGGTAGCCGATGAAGCAGATGATGCTGTCGACGAAGTGGCAGATGTCCCGGACGAACGCCATGCCCGGGCCGATCGGCTGGCCGGTCGCCTCGCCGACCAGGCTGATGCCGAGCGCCCTCTTGCCCCAGGACTGGCCGGTCCTCCCGGCCTGGAACCAGCGGTTATACGCGGTAACGCCGATGCCGACGAGGATGAACAGGAAGTAGATCGCGGTGCTGCCGGTCGCGCGCCCGATCACATCCAGAATCACGACCGGGATCACGTCGATGAGGTAGGCGCCGACGCGCTGCAGCCAGTTCGCGTAGTCGTCGGGAGAGCCGTACCCGGGTCCGGGAGGGCCTCCGTAACCCCTGGGGCCCGGGGCTCCGTACCCGCCGGGGGCAGGAGCGTTCCCGTAGCCGCCGGGGGCAGGAACTCCGTAGCCACTGGGCCCGGGAGGGTTTGCATAACCCCGGGGCGCGTTCCCGTATCCTCCGGACGGGTTCCCGTAGCCTCCGGGCGGGTTCCCGTAGCCCTCGCCGGGCGGGTTCCCGTAATCCCTGGGCGGGTCTCCGTAGCCTCCGGGCGGGTTCCCATAGTCCCTGGGCGGGTTTCCGTAGCCCTCGCCGGGCGGGTTCCCGTAATCCCTGGGCGGGTTCCCGTAGCCTCCGGGCGGGTTTCCGTAGCCCTCGCCGGGCGGGTTCCCGTAATCCCCGGGCGGGTTCCCGTAATCCCCGGGCGGGTTCCCGTAATCCCCGGGCGGGTCTCCGTAGCCCCCGAGAGGTTCTTCGGGCGGCGGGTCTCCGTAACCCCCGGGGGGGTTGTTTCCGTAGGTCATCGAACAACCTTTCTGATGGGGACGATCATCCCAGCGGGTGCGGATATCGAGGAGTCACAGGAAGCCGAAGCGGTGCAGCTGGAAGACCCAGCTCAGCGCGACCAGCACGGCCACCGACCAGCGGGCCTGGCGGCACGCGGCCGGCGACCAGGCTCGCGGCGCCGTGGCCCGGCCCGCTGCTCGCGCGACCAGCACCGGCGCGGTCCCGATGGCCAGCCCAGCGGCCAGGTAGGCGAGGGGATTGGCCGTGGCCGCGACGGCCCAGTTGCCGTGCGTGAGCGCGACCGTCGCCGTGGTCAGCCCGCAGAACGGGCAGGGCACGCCGGTGAGCGTCCGCAGCGGGCACGGCAGGCCCCGGCCGCCGGTGTGCGCCATGAGGAGCGGATACACCGATCCCACTGCGGCCGCGCCCGCGCAGAACAGGGTGACGTGCTCGGGCACCGAGTACGGTCTCCGCACAATCACCGAGATCTTCCCATCCGGATGACTTGCCAGCTAATGTCACGGCTCGTCGGCATCGTACGGGTAGGGCGGCCCGGCGGAGAGGGAAATGCTTCGAGTGTCCGGCCGGCCGGCTGTTAGCCTGGGCCAGCCGGCGGCCGCTGACCGCGGCCTGATCGGCCAGAATAGGGCCGAGAAGTGAAACCGGAGTGAAGCCCGCGTGCTCCTGACGATCTCGACTACCCACCGCCCTGCGACCGACCTCGGCTTCCTGCTGCACAAGAACCCAGGCCGCCACCACCTCATCGAGCTCGGCTTCGGCACCGCTCACGTGTTCTACCCGGAGGCGAGTGACGAGCGCTGCTCGGCTGCCGTCCTGGTGGACGTCGACCCGGTCGGCCTGGTGCGGGAGCGGAACCTGGGCGGCCGGTTCGCCCTGGCCCACTACGTGAACGACCGGCCCTACGCGTCGTCGTCGTTCCTCTCCGTGGCCCTGGGACGGCTGTTCGGCACCGCGATGACCGGCCGCAGCAAGGAGCGCCAGGAGGCGGCCGACCGGGCCATTCCGCTCGAGGCATCGTTGCCGGTGGCGGCGTGCCGCGGCGGGGAGGACCTGGCCCGCCGGCTGTTCGAGCCGCTGGGCTACGCGACGTGGGCGCGGGCGCTGCCCCTGGACCCGCAGTTCCCCGACTGGGGTGACAGCCAGTACCTGTCGTTGCGGATCTCTGCCCAGGTCCGGCTGCGCGACCTGCTGCGTCACCTCTTCGTGCTGCTGCCCGTCCTGGATGACGACAAGCACTACTGGGTCGGGGCCGACGAGGTGGCCAAGCTGCTGCGGCGGGGCGGCGAGTGGCTCGCGGCCCATCCGGACCGCGACCTGATCGCCCGGCGTTACCTGCGCCACGACCAGCGCCTGACCTCCGGCGCGCTGGCCCGGCTGTTCGAGGACGAGGCGGGTGATCCTGACCGCCGCGACCAGGAGAGCGACGCGGGCGAGGAGTCGGTGGAGCACAAGGTCAGCCTGCACGAGCGGCGGCTGGCGGCCGTGCTCGGCGTGATCACCGGCAGCGGCGCCCGCAGCGTGCTCGACCTCGGCTGCGGCTCCGGCAAGCTGCTCACCGAACTGCTGAAGGAGCGCGGGCTGGAGCGCATCGTCGGCCTGGACGTCTCGCACCGCGCCCTGGAGACGGCCGCGCGCCGGCTGCACCTCGACAGCATGGCGCCCCGGCAGCGGGATCGGGTGGAGCTGCTGCACGGCTCGCTGACCTACCGGGACAGCCGGCTGCGGGGATTCGACGCGGCTGCGGTGGTGGAGGTCATCGAGCACCTGGACCCGCCGCGGCTCGGCGCGTTCGAGCGCGCGTTGTTCGGCTATGCCCGGCCCCGCACGGTCATCGTGACCACGCCGAACGCGGAGTACAACGCGCTGTTCGACGGACTGCCCGCCGGGAGCCTCCGGCATGCCGATCACCGCTTCGAGTGGACGCGCGCGCAGCTCGCCGCGTGGGCGGAGGGGGTCGCGGCCCGCCACGGCTACCAGGTCGAGCTCTCCGGCATCGGGCCCGAGGGCGACGGTCTCGGCTGCCCCACCCAGATGGCGGCGTTCCGGCGGTGACCGTCATCAAGATCCCGGATCTCTCGCTGGTGGTCCTGGTCGGCGTCTCCGGCTCGGGCAAGTCGACGTTCGCCGCGCGGCACTTCCTGGCCACTGAGGTGATCTCGTCGGACTTCTGCCGCGGGCTGGTCAGCGATGCCGAGAACGACCAGTCGGCCACCGGCGACGCCTTCGACCTGCTGCACTTCATCGCGGGCAAGCGGCTGGCCGCCGGCCGGCTCACGGTGGCCGATGCCACGAACGTCCAGCCGAGCGCGCGCCAGCCGCTCGTCGAGCTGGCCCGGCGGCATCACGTGCTCGCCGTGGCGATCGTCCTTGATGTTCCGGAGGCGACCTGCGCTGCGCGTAACGCGGCCCGGGCGGACCGCGCGTTCGGAAGTCATGTCCTGCGTCAGCAGCAGGGCCAGCTGCGCCGTGGCCTGCGAGGCCTGCGCCGGGAGGGATTCCACCGGGTCTACGTGCTGGACGGCGAGGCCGAGGTCGACGCCGCTGTGGTCGAGCGGGAGCCGTTGTGGAACGACCGGAGGACGGATCACGGACCGTTCGACATCATCGGCGACGTCCACGGATGCTTCGGGGAGCTAGCGGCGCTCCTGGACGACCTGGGCTACGCGGTGGACGCCGGCGGCGGCTCCGCCCGGCACCCCCAGGGCAGGAAGGCGGTGTTCGTCGGCGACCTGGTGGACCGGGGGCCGGCCACGCCCGCGGTGCTGCGGCTGGTGATGGGCATGACCGCCGAGGGATCCGGGCTGTCGGTGGCCGGCAATCACGAGGCCAAGCTGCTCCGGGCGCTGCGCGGGCGCGACGTCACCACGGGTCACGGCCTGGCCGAGAGCCTGGCGCAGCTCGCGGCCGAGCCGCCCGGGTTCAGCCAGCAGGCCGCCGCGTTCCTGGACGGGCTGCTCGGCCACGTGGTCCTGGACGATGGCCGGCTGGTGGTCGCGCACGCCGGCCTGCCCGCCGCCATGCACGGCCGGGCGTCGGCGGCGGTCCGGGCCTTTGCCCTGTACGGCGACACCACCGGCGAGACCGACGAGTTCGGGCTCCCGGTCCGCTATCCGTGGGCGGAGGACTACCGCGGCCGGGCCATGGTCGTCTACGGGCACACGCCGGTGCCCGAGCCCGAATGGGTGAACGGGACCATCTGCCTGGACACGGGCTGCGTGTTCGGGGGCAGGCTCACCGCCCTGCGGTACCCGGAGCGCGAGCTGGTGTCGGTGCCGGCCGGGGACGTGTACTACGCGCCGGCGCGGCCGCTGGCCGGCGCGGCGACGAAAGATCCAGAACGGGAATATCCCGCACGCGAGCCCGCTGAGCTCGACATCGGGGATGTCACCGGCAAGCGGATCGTCCAGACCCGGCTGACCGGGTCGACGGTGACCATCCGCGAGGAGAACGCGATCGCCGCCCTCGAGGTGATGAGCCGGTTCGCCATCGATCCGCGCTGGCTCATCTACCTGCCGCCGACCATGTCGCCGACCGCCACGTCCGGGCGGGAAGGACTCCTGGAGCATCCCGCCGACGCGTTCGGAGCGTACCGGGCGGCGGGCGTGGCGGACGTGATCTGCGAGGAGAAGCACATGGGCTCGCGGGCGGTGGTGATCGTCTGCGCGGGCGAGTCCGTCGCCGCCCGCCGGTTCGGCATCCCGGGTCCCGGAGTGATCTACACCAGGACCGGGCGGGCGTTCTTCACCGACCGCGACGTTGAGCGGGAACTGCTCTGCCGCGTCGCCGGCGCGATCGGGGCGGCAGGGCTGTGGGACGAGCTCGGGACCGACTGGCTCGCCCTCGACTGCGAGCTGCTGCCCTGGTCGGCGAAGGCCGGGGAACTGCTCCGCGGCCAGTACGCGCCGGTCGGTGCCGCAGCCACCGCGGCGCTGGACGCCGAGAGCTCGGTCCTGGCCGCGGCCGCCGCCCGCGGCGTCGACGTGGCTGGCCTGCTGCAGCGCTCCCGGCAGCGCGAGGAGGCGGCGGCGAAGTTCGTCGCGGCCTACCGCCGCTACTGCTGGGCGGTCAGCTCCGTCAGCGATCTCAAGCTCGCGCCGTTCCAGGTCCTGGCCGGGGAGGGCTCGGTGCACGCGCTGCGCGGGCACGGCTGGCATCTGGACGTGCTCGGCCGGGTGTGCGACCGTGACCCGGCGGTGCTGCGGCGCACCCGGAGTGTCGCGGTCAGGCTCGGCGACCCGGCCAGCGAGGAGGCCGCCACCGCATGGTGGGAGGAGCTGACCGCGGCGGGCGGCGAGGGCATGGTGGTCAAGCCCGCCGACGTGATCCACCGGGGGCCGAAGGGACTTGCCCAGCCCGGCGTCAAGTGCCGCGGGCCCGAGTACCTGCGGCTCATCTACGGGCCGGAGTACCTGGCCGAGCAGAACCTCTCCCGGCTGCGCTCCCGCGGCCTCGGCCACAAGCGGTCCCTGGCGCTGCGCGAGTTCGCCCTGGGGATCGAGGCGCTGGAGCGGTTCGCGGCCGGGGAGCCGCTGTACCGTGTGCACGAGTGCGTGTTCGGCGTGCTGGCCCTGGAGAGCGAGCCCGCCGACCCGCGGCTCTGACCGGTAGCCTCGGGTGGCGTCTCATAAGGAGCCGGGCATTGACCGATCATGACCGCGTGCCATCGGGCGGGCGGGCCCGCCAGCGCCTGGTGCTGGCCGTCATCGCCGTCGGCCTGGCCGCGTCGGCCTGCGGCGCCGGGTCGGGCGGGCTGCCCCCGTCGTCACCCGTGCTGCCATCGGCGGACCCGCCGACGGCGTCACCATCGCTGCCGTTGGCGTCCGGGTCACCCGCGTCCGCCCCGTCCACGGCGGGTCATTCCGGGCCCGGGGCGGATTCCGGCGGGCAGGCACCCGCCCGGTCCGCCAGGCCGCTCGCCGGGAAGATCGTCGGCATCGACCCGGGCCACAACGGCGGGAACTTCACCGACGCGTCCTACATCGGTCACCAGATCTGGAACGGCCTGGAATGGGAGGCCTGCGACACGACCGGAACCGAGACCGACGGCGGCTACACCGAGGCGCAGTTCAACTTCAGCGTCGCCCTCGACCTCCGCGCCGACCTCCGCCGTGACGGCGCGACCGTGGTGATGACG
>Ga0209647_1003763_pt1 | contig 11638 bp, 12 predicted proteins | sample GraSoi_2013_60cm_FD_185827 | JGI IMG/M metagenome (GOLD analysis project Ga0209647, IMG submission 185827) | Grasslands soil microbial communities from the Angelo Coastal Reserve, California, USA - Sample 9_17_2013_60cm (SPAdes) (version 2) | ecosystem: Environmental > Terrestrial > Soil >... | reverse complement strand
AAATCCGATCCGTGGCCTCATCGCAGGAAAACGCGTCATCCTCGTCGACGACTCTATCGTCCGCGGCACCACCTCCCGCAAAATCGTTCGCATGGTTCGCGAAGCAGGCGCCACCGAAGTCCACGTGCGCATTTCCTGCCCGCCAACAATTTCTCCGTGCTACTACGGCGTGGACACACCGACGCGGGAAGAACTTATCGCCAGTTCCAACTCGCCCGAAGAAATTTGTAAGTTCCTCGGCGCCGATTCTCTCGGCTACATCTCCCTCAACGGCCTGAAACAAGCCGTCGGCGACACCCAGGGCGACTTCTGTACGTCTTGTTATACGGGTGTTTATCCCACCGACCTCGTGCAACTTGAGGTTCGCGAAGGCGGCTCAAACGGCCAGCTCCTCAAAGATCCCGGCGTGGAAGATTCCACGCCGGTTCAAACCGACCGCCCAGTCACGGTGACGCATGAAAGCTAAACAATCGAAACAGCGCAAGCCCGACGAAAATCTCACACCTCAACAAAAAGTCCGCCGCGAAGTCATCGCATGGACTTGGGTCATTCTGATTTTTCTCCTCATCAATGCCGCCGTCGGCCAGGCTCGCGTCATTCCCTCCGAGTCCATGAAAAATACTTTGCTCGTCGGCGACCACCTCATCATGAGCCGCTTCGGCTACGACGTCGGCATTCCGTTCACCGATATTCACCAGCCGTTGTGGCGCACGCCGAAGCGCCAGCAAATTGTCATTTTCCGCCCCGTCATTTCCGGCGAATCGTCGGACATCATCAAGCGGGTGATCGGCCTGCCGGGCGAAACCGTGGATGTTCATGACGGCGGCGTCTGGATCAACGGTGCCCGCCTTCGCGAAGACTACACTGTCGGCCGCACCGAGCCCGCTGACCCTAACAACTATCTCGGCCCTCTCGCTGGACGGAAAAATATCTTCCCGTACACCGTCCCTGCCGGCTGTTTTTTCGTAATGGGCGATAATCGCGGCAATTCGCTCGACAGCCGCTTCACCGGCTGCATCCCGCGCGAACACATCATCGGCACGCCGGTCATCATTTATATGTCCATTGAAACCCCGAGCGAGCCGTGGGGCTCCGGCGCGATTCTCGATCGCGTTTCCGCTTACGCCAACGCGGTGATTCATCCCAGCGAAATTCGCTGGCGGCGGTTGTTTCATCTATTCTGAAAATCTCCATAAGATTCGGTGAATCCGTGAAGGCATCGTCCTCAAAAAAGCCGCAAGAAAAACTCACCACCGAACAAAAAATCCGGCGCGAAATCATCGCGTGGTTCTGGGTCGGCCTCGTTTTTCTTCTCATTAACGGCGCCATCGGCCAGGCGCGCGTCATTCCTTCCAGTTCCATGGAGAAAACGCTGCTCATCGGCGATCACCTCATCATGAGCCGCATTGGCTACGACGCCGGAATTCCTTTTACCGACATTCACATTCCGCTGTGGCGCAATCCGAAACGCCAGCAGATCATCATCTTCAAGCCGCCCTTCGACCCCAATCAGCCGGACTACGTGAAGCGCGTCATCGGACTTCCCGGCGATGTTGTCGATATCCGCGAAGGCTCTGTCTGGATCAACGGCAAACGCCTCGAGGAAACCTACACGGCTGGCCGTTCCATTCCAGCTCCGCCGGGTTCGTACGAAGGCGCCTTCACCGGCAAAGAAAAAGTATTTCCGTACACGGTGCCGCCCAGGTGTTATTTCGCTATGGGCGATAACCGTCAGAATTCGCTCGATTCCCGCTTTTGGGGTTGCGTGCCGCGTGAAAACATCATCGGCACTCCGGTGATGATTTACATGTCGCTGGACGCCCCGGAAAACGCCTGGCAGCCCGGCAATCTCGGCGCACGCTTTACCGCGTACGTAAATGGCATCCTCCATCCCAGCACCGTTCGCTGGAGGCGCTTGTTCCATATCTTTTGACGTTGTTCGAAAGCTGGCCGCCCCACTCGCCCGGCCAACGCTTGCTGTGTCAAAATTCATGTCCCGGGAAATGGGTTACACGCGATGAAATACGCCGACGCCGGAGTCAATATCGCCGTAGCGGATGAAGCCAAGCAGCGCATCCGCCACCTCGCCACGCGCACCTTCACCAACGGAGTTCTCGGCGGCATCGGCGGCTTCGGCGCGCTCTTCGCGCTGGACATGAAAAAATTCAAGGAACCCATTCTCGTTTCCAGCGCCGATGGCGTCGGCACAAAACTCAAAATCGCCATGGCCATGGACGTTCACTCCACCGTCGGCGGCGACCTCGTCAATCACTGTGTGAACGACATTCTCGTCCAAGGGGCGGAGCCGCTCTTTTTTCTCGATTATCTCGCCCTCGGCAAAATGAATCCGCGCATCGTCGAACAGCTTGTTGACGGCATGAGCCGCGCCTGCCGCAAAGCCGGCTGCGCCCTGATCGGCGGCGAAACCGCGGAAATGCCCGGCTTCTATCCCCCCGGTGAATACGATCTCGCCGGCTTCATCGTCGGCGCCGTCGAGCGAAAAAGACTGCTCACCGGAAAAAGTGTAAAGCCCGGCGACACACTCCTCGCGCTTCCTTCCGCGGGCCTCCACACCAACGGCTATTCGCTCGCCCGCAAACTCGTCTTCGAAGTCGCCAAACTCAAACCCGAAACTTACGTCGCCGAAGTCGGCAACAAAATAGGCCCCGAACTTCTGAAACCGCACCTTTGCTATGCACCAGCGCTAAAAAATATTCTCGCCAAGGGTTGGCTTACCGCACTCGCCCACATCACTGGTGGCGGCATCCCCGGCAATCTCCCGCGCGTTCTGCCCGCCGGCGTCAAAGCCGTCGTGGACCTCGCCTCCTGGCCCGTCCTCTCGATTTACAAATACCTCGCCAAAATCGGAAACATGGACACAGACGGCCTGCTCGAATCCTTCAACCTCGGCGTCGGCATGATTCTCGTAGTCCCACCCGCCCACATCGCCAAAGTCGAAGCCGACCTGAAACGCCGCCGCGAAAAATTCTTCAACATCGGCCGCATCGAACGCGGCGACACCGCCAAAGCCCGCGTCGCCTACTCCGGCGCCCTGAATCTCTAATTTCGGCCTGTTTTGTAGGGCCCGCTCTCGGAAGCGGGCCGTTTCGAGAGTAGCCACCGAATGAAAAGGGGCGCTCTCTTTTGCGCCCCTTTCGTTTTTCGCTCTCTTTTTGCTTTCTACCGCACCACGTCCTTGAATATATCCACAACGATGTTCGTGTTTTTGTTGTAGACCACCAGGTGCGCCCCAATCACCGCGCGCCGGTAATCTACCGGCAATGGCGGCAACTGCCGCTCCAATTCCACCGGGCACGGCTCCAGCTTCTTTTGCAATCCTGGCGGCAACGTGCCATTCCGTTCCAGTTGCTTTTCCAACCCTGGCGGTAAGTTTCCGCCGCGCTTCGCCAGCCCCGGCGGCAATCCCTGGGTATGGTTCGAGTAATAGGTCGAGATCATTTGACGGTCATGTGGTCCAAAGCCATACTGCACATTACCGCCTTGCTCTCCCTGATCGTCCTGGTGCTTGTTATGGCCTTTGCCTTTTCCCTGGCTGTTTCCCTGAGCCATCGCCATCCCGCTTGCGAAACTGCACGCCAAAAGGCCCGCGAAGATCATGCTCGTAAGTCGAATCCTCATGTCTCTCCTCCTGAACTCCGTCTGAAGATTGGGCGCGCTGGGCAGGTTCTGTTTAGTTTAACCCCGTCTGCGAGAAACCGTCGCGATGCATTTTGCCGCAATTTTCGCGGTCAATTTCGCAACCCATTGAAAACAAGCCACTTTAAGTTGCGTACTGGTGCTCTACTTGACTTCCCCAAAACACACGCGCAGCGTATGCCTGTCTGAACCATGTAAACCCCTTAGACAAGGCAAGCTCAAACGGCGCCCAGCGCCCCGGAGGTGTGTGTATGTCGGTTTTAAACTTCGTTCTTAGTCTCTTTTATTCCTATCCGCTGCTAGCTCCAGTCGTAGTGCTGGCAGCGGTATTCATCGTTCTTTCGCTTCACAAGATCGGCCCAACCGAAGTCGGTCTGGTCACGAAGCGCTTCTCCTTTAAGAAATTGACCAAAGACAATCCCGTGGCCTTCAGCGGTGAAGCTGGCTACCAAGCCGACTTACTTATGCCCGGCCTACGCTGGAAAACCGTCCTCGTCTATTCGGTCGATAAATACCCGTGGATTCAGGTTCCCGCGGGAGAAATCGGCGTCGTCATCGCCCAAGTCGGCAGCCCTCTGCCCATCGGCGCAAAATCCGCCGTCTACAAAAAGGAGTTCGCGAACTTTTCCGATCTCCGCAACTTCATTCAGCTCGGCGGCCAGAAGGGTGTTCAACGCCCGGTTCTGCCTCCAGGCTCCCTCGTTCCGGTTCACCCGGTCGGCTTCCTGATCATTACGCGCAGCCGCGTCTACGGCGAACCAATCTCGCCGGAGCTTTGCGCAAAAATGGGCCGGGGCGGGGAACTCATGCCCGCGTCGCTCGGCCTCAAATCCGAGCAGCTCGAACTCGTCCGCATTGAGCCGCAGCCGCGCGCTAAAGATGGCTCCACGCTCGACGTCGTCGGCATCGTCACCACTTACGAAGGCGACCCGCTTCCATCCGGCGACATCGCCAGCCGCCTCGGCGGTTTTGCCGACGTCGCGAAAATGGAAACGGACAACGCCAACGATGCGCAAATCATCGAAGCGCTGCTCGGCAGCAAAAATAATTTGCACAACAACTACCAGGACTTTCAGTCCTTCCTAGATCACGGCGGCCACATCGGCTTGCAGCACGATCCGCTCCTCTACGGCGCGTACGCGCTCAATCCATTTCTCGTCAGCGTGGAAATGGTGCCGATGCTCATCATCAAGCAGGGCCAGGTCGGCGTCATCAAAGCCTACGTTGGCCTCGCCACACAGGACACCAGCGGTGCGGACTTCAAATACGGTTCGCTCGTTCGCCCCGGCCATCGCGGCGTTTGGCAAGAGCCTTTGCGCACCGGCAAATATCCGCTCAACCCGCGTTGCTACGAGCCGGAAATAGTTCCAACCGCAATCCTCAACCTGAACTGGGCCGACGCCAACAGCGAAGCCCACAATCTCGATTCGCAGCTTCAGCAGATCGTCGCGAAGTCAAAAGAAGGCTTCATCTTCAAAATCGATCTGCAAGTCCAGATTCATGTGCCGGACACCAAAGCGCCCCGCGTCATCTCCATGGTTGGCACCATGAAGAATCTGGTCACCGAAGTTCTTCAGGCCGCGGTCGGCAACCACTTCCGAAACTCGCTGCAGAATATGCCGGCGATCAACTTCATCGAAACGCGCCAGCAGGTTCAGGTCGAAGCGTTCGAACACATCCGCCAGCAACTCGAGCAATATCAGGTCGAGACAAAAGGCGTTTACATCCAGGACGTTGTTTTTCCGGACGACATGGTCACCGTGCTTACGCATCGTGAAATCGCCAACCAGGAAATCGAAACGTTCAAGAAGCAACGCGCCGCGCAAGACCAGCGCATTGAGATGGAGCAAGCCAAAGGTACGGCCGACATGCAAGCCGATCTCGCGCGCTCCAAAGTCGGCGTGGACATCAAGAAGAACAACGCGGACGCTCGCGTTGCGGAAGCCACCGGCGAAGCGGAATACATTCGCCAAACCGGTACGGCGAAAGGCGCCGAAGTCGAAGCGGTCGGTCTCGCGCGTGCTCGCGGTTATCGCGCGCAGGTCGAAGCGCTCGGTTCGAACGCTACGGCCATCGTCAACGTCGTATCCGCTCTAGCCGAAGGCAAAGCCAAGTTCGTCCCTGACGTTCTCGTCACCGGCGGCAGCAACGGCGGCGGCGCGCTCGACGGCCTCGCCGCCACGGCCATGCGCTTCTTCGGCGGTCCCAGCAACGGCGGCGCCGGCGCTTCCACCAAAGCTCCCGTCACCGCGCTGCCTCCCGACATGGAAGCCGCGCTAGCCAAAATCACGCCCAAACAAAAGGAGCCACCCACCAAGCCGTAGTTTGCATTTGTAGTGGCGAATTTGGTTCGCCATCTTAGTCTCGCAGAGGCCGCACTCAGCGCGGCCTCTGCGTTTTCTATGCAGTTGGTCCACCTCTGCTATCGCATGGACGGGCGTCAACTACCTCAATGCGCGCACAATGAAAGGAAACGCTCATTCCGGTCGCTGGCTCCAGCTCCACGGAAAAATAAGATACCAGGCCATCCGCGCGTTCCAGATGCTCGATGAACAATTCCATGATTGCGTTCTGATGGTTGAATCCCTCCATCCGAAAATTATCGATATCCGCAAAGCGCAGCGTTGCCAACGTGCGATGTCTGCGCACTGAACCACCAGGTGGCTCCGCTGTGTTGGCCCACTCCCACAAATGAATGCTAATTGTCAGGACAGGGAGATCGTATCGGCCCTCATCGGGATTCATATCTCCGCGCGAGAAATGAAGCTCAATCACTTCGGCATCGTGAAAATCTGGCCAGTATCCGAAAATATTCGTTAACTTCTCACTTCCTTGAATCCGCGTCTCGATATTGTCCATTTGGTCCAAACCCATTATTAGCTTGCATACTCCGGCTTCTTCGCCTTCCCCCGCAACTTCATCTCTTTCTCCACTTTCGCAATCCACTTCAGCTCCGTCTCAAACTCCGCGATCATCAGCGAAATCATCCATACCGCCTCATGATACGCATGCCCTACTTCCTGCAACACGCTCTCCAGCGTTTCTTTCTCTCGCGCCAACTCTTTCAACAGAAATTCCCGCCGCGCCCGCAATTGCCGCGCAAACACTCCTCGCCGCGCCTGCCACGACAACGCCATCCACGTTAAAAACGCCGGCCGCTCGCGCCCCGTCGTCCAATCCTCGCGCTCCAGCGCATCCGCCAGCGCCTCCGTCCCTCGCGCCGTCACCGCATATACTTGCCGCTCCGGCCCCTCCGCTTCATTCTTATCCACCGCAATCCGCAACATTCCCAGCCGCGCCAATTTCTCCAGCGAGTAATAAACCTGCGGCCGCGAAATCCCCGCCCAATCCTGTACCTCTCTCCGCACCAGCTCCGCATTCGCCTGATACCCATGCATCGGCCGCTCCGCCAGCAAACTCAGCAGCACCAGATCCGCCGTCGTCAACCTCGCCTCGTCTTTTTCTTTCCTCTTCTGCACTCTCTACGTCCTCTGCGCCTCTGCGTTAAACTCTCTTCCGGTCTTCTTTACGGCGTCCCTCTTTCTCTTTCTTCACCCCGTGCCCTCTGTGCTCCGGTCTCCGTGTGCTCTGTGTTAATTCTTTTTCTTCGACTTTTTCTTCGCCTTTTCCTCGCTTCGTTGCTTCCTCTTCTCGCTCCACCACCACCACTGGCATTTCTCCGCCGCCAATCTCGGATTCCTCGCCTGTGCCACTGCCGCCTCAAACGTGTCCAGCACACAAATATCCTGATGCTGCTTCGCCACGCGCCCCAGCTTCGCGTACAACTTCTTCGCATCCTGCTCCGCCAGCTGCTTCACGCTTCGTATCCCCAGCAACTCAAAATCCCGCAGCATCGCCGGCCCAATCGAAATCAAATCCTTCAATTCCCGCTCTTTCCCCTTCATAAATTTCCTCCTTGACATTTGCAGTCCCATTTCCTATCCTTGGCTAGTCTAAACAAGACTAGTAGCCAACGCAAGGAGAAAATCCGCCATGCGCGCCGTTTCTTCCACCGCCCTCACGCTCGCCCTGCTCTTGGCTTACCCGGTTTCGCAATCCAATCCCAAAGAGGAGAAGAAAACAATGAACGTAAAACGCATCACGCCCGTCTTGATAGTCAACGAAATCGAGCCACTCATTCCGTTCTGGGTGGATAGCCTCGGTTTCACCAAAACCATCGAAGTTCCCGATGGCAACAGACTCGCCTTCGTTGCCTTTCAAAAAGGCTCCGCCGAAGTCATGTACCAAACGTACGCAAGCGTCGAAAAGGACGCGCCCCCCGCGATGTCCTCCATGGCTCGCAAAGGTCCAACTTATCTCTACATGGAAGTCAACAATCTTGATAGTGTGCTTGCCGCGATGAAGAGCTCAAAAACGGTCATGCCCGAACGCACCGCGTTCTACGGTATGCGCGAATTCGCCGTCCAGGATCCCGCCGGCCACTTCATCACCTTCGCTCAACCCGTCTCGCAAGGAGCCGCTAAATGAACTATCTCCGGATTTTTCTCTCGGCCTTGGCCGCCTTCGTGGCTTACTTTGCCATCGGGGGCGTCGCTTTCACCGCTCCGTGGATGAAAAATGAGTTCATGAAGTATCCGGCGGTTTACCGTTCGCAGGACGCCATTAAGAGCGTCATGCCATTTGGTATGTTCGCCATGTTTGTCGCGATGCTGGTGCTCGCGGTGCTGTACGCGATGTTGTATCGAGGTGGGTCGGGCCTCGCCGAAGGTGCGCACTTTGGCGCTCTCATCGGCGTCTTCGCCGTCTGCTCGTTCGTCATCCATAACTACGTCAACCTGAACATCGGTCTGACGCTAACGCTTCAACAAGCCTGCGCGTATTTCGTCGAATGGCTCATCGTCGGCATCGTCATCGGCCTCATCTACAAACCCGCCGTCGCGCACTGACGCTCGACGTTGCGCCGCACTTACTTTTTATTCGTCCCCGGCGCCGGCCGCACCTCCGGCTGGCTCGGCGTAGCCACCGACCGCGCCCCACTCTTCCCAACCGACCGCACCGCAAAAAAATGATTGTCCGTCGAAATACCCTTCAACACGTGTTCGCCGGCATCCGTCGCAAAATCAAACACTCTCCAACGCGATTCCATCGTCTCCCGCCACAAAATTTCAAATCCCACCCGCTCCGAGTCTTCCTCCGCTTTCCACGAAACCTTCGCGTCCGGAGTGACCGCGCCTTTCAACCGCACTTCCGTCGGCTGCGCCGGTGCCATCGACAATTGCCGCAGCACTTCCGCGTTGTCCCGCGCCACGTTTCCCATAAACGTAAAATTCAAATATTTCTCGTAATCGCCATACTCTACGCCGTTCTCCGTTCGCGGCGTCTGATGCTGGTGGTTGTAATCCTCCAGCGGCTCCGTAAATCGCACCGCCGGCAATCCCGCTTTGTAAAACGGATAATGATCTCCGCCGCGCCCATAGCGATCGACGCGGAATATCATCCGAATCGCCTCGCGCCCGTCGATCTCTTCAATCGCTCGCGCCAACTCCCGCGAAGGTGAATCCGCATCTTCAATCTCCCCGTTCCCCGAAAAAACGCGCACACGATGCGGCCCGCCTGGCGTCGTGTCCGCCCCCACGATGTCGTTGTCCATCATTGCGCCCACCGTGTAGCCCTGCTCCTTCGTCCACTCGAAACAACAACGTCGCGCGATTCTTTCCCGCCTTGCTCAATTGCCGCGCGCACTCCACGCTCACCGCCACGCCCGACGCATCATCGTCCGCTCCCGGCGCGTCCGCATTCGGATCCATCACATCCGATGGCCGCGAATCCATGTCGCCCACCACAATGAAAACCGTTTTCGCCAGCTTCGGGTCCGTCCCCGGCAAAATCGCATACACATTTTCCAGATGCACCGCGTTCGGTCCCGTCCGTTCAGACTTCATTTCGAACTTGTCCACGACAATCTGCAACTTTCCGCCTGACGCCTTCGCAATCTCGTTCAACCGCGCCACCGCAAAATCCCGCCCGCACCCGACCCCGCGCTTCGGATCCGTCCACGACGAAAGCGTCAGCCGCGTCCCACAGCTCACCAGTTCGTGAATCAACACCGCCATCCCCTTCGCATCAACGCTTTGCCGCGCAATCGCTCCCGCTGGTTTTGCAAACACCTTCGCCTGCGCTTTCGCCTGCGGTCCCTCCGCCGGGTCGTGTATAGCTTTCTCTTGCGCTTGAGCCGAACTCATCGCTAACAGAACTGCGAGCATTCCCGTTCCAACTTGCAACATCCGCTTTCCAGTACCCAGCATCATCGGTTTCCCCCAGGCGTCTACATGCCGCGCTGCAGATTCTAAAACACCTCGCCCTATCGCTTCCACTGAGCGCTTCGTGGGATTAGCACCGGAGATGCTTCACACGGGCAACCCTCCACCCGCTCCCGGATTCTGACGGTACATCGGGCGGTCCTCGTCACACGTATGACGACTCTCTTCGTGTCTCCCGGCCGCCCCATCTTCAACTCTCGAGGTGTTCCATGCGCCATGCGGCTCCGCGCTTTGCAACTCTCACTTTTTCGGCGATGTTCGCTTTCAGCTTTGTCGCCTACGCACAAGACGTTCCCGCATCCGCCCCACCGCCACAAAAATCCCGATCCGAGAGACAGCAAAAGAAGCAGCAGAAAAAGGCCAAGGACGAACTCAGCTTCGACTTCGGCCAATTCTTGGAAGAAGATGGGAAATATCTCCTCACCCCTGGCGAAATTGCCGCTTTCAAACGCCTCGGCACAAATGAAGAGCGCGAACAGTTCATTGAAATTTTCTGGCAGAACCACAATCCCAATCCCGACTCCTCCGTCAACGAATTCAAGGAAGAACACTACCGCCGCATCGCCTACGCCAACGAACACTTCTCCTCCGGCATCCCCGGTTGGAAAACTGATCGCGGCCACATTTACATCGTCTGGGGTCCTCCTGACGAAATCGATTCTCATCCGACTGGCGGAACCTACGATCGCCCGATGTGGCAAGGCGGCGGCTCGACGCCGACTTACAACTGGGAGCTCTGGCGCTATCGCCATCTCGAAGGTATCGGCGACAACATCGAACTCGAATTCGTCGATCCCTCCGGCAGCGGCGAGTATCACCTCACGACCGACCCTGCAGAAAAAGACGCCTGCACCCATGTTCCAGGATGCGGCGAAAGCATCAGCGAAATGCTCAGCGGTCGTGGCAAAGTCGACCGCTTCAGCAATTCGGGCGGCACTACTCTGCCTGCACCTCTTGGCGGCATTCCCGCCAGCGAAGGCGAATTTGATCGCCTCGACCGGTACGTCCGGGTTCTCGGCCCTCCGCCAGTCCACTTCAAAGATCTGACTACCGATGTTTCCGCTCGCATCCTACGAAATCAAATCGACGTGAGCTACGACGTCGCCTTTCTTCGCGCCACCACAGACTCCGTCATCGTCCCCATCACGCTACAGATCCCCAACGGCCAAATGGGCTATCGCACCAAAGACGGCGTCCACTCTGCCATCGTCAATGTCTACATGCGCGTCAGCTCTCCCGGTGGCCGCGTCATCCAAACCTTCGAAGAAGCCGTTGCCCACGATATCCCAGACTCTCTCTTCCAAAAATCCCTCGCGCAATCTTCTCTTTACCAAAAATCTGTCCCGCTTCATCCCGGTCTCTATCGTCTAGACGTAGTCGTCAAAGACGTCGAATCTGGCAACGTCGCCGTCATCGGGACTTCGCTCCGCGTTCCGCAATACGAGGAAGGCTTGCTCAACGCCAGCTCGCTCATCCTCGCCGACAAAATCGAATCCGTCCCATCAACGCAAATCGGCGCCGGTCAGTTCGTCTTCGGCCCCTACAAAGTCCGTCCCCGCCTTTCGCACACATTCACGAACGCTGAAACCCTCGGCATCTTCATGCAACTCTACAATCTCAAATTCGATGAACTCTTTCGCGAGACCAGCGCCTCCGCCACCTATCGCCTCCTTCGCGACAAAAAAGAAGCCTGGACATCC
>Ga0209647_1003762_pt1 | contig 11641 bp, 12 predicted proteins | sample GraSoi_2013_60cm_FD_185827 | JGI IMG/M metagenome (GOLD analysis project Ga0209647, IMG submission 185827) | Grasslands soil microbial communities from the Angelo Coastal Reserve, California, USA - Sample 9_17_2013_60cm (SPAdes) (version 2) | ecosystem: Environmental > Terrestrial > Soil >... | reverse complement strand
AAGCCTATCTGATCACTGAAGTAACGCTGCAATTTGCAGGACAAACGGTGAAGCCGGGAGCATATGGGGTCGGTTTTATCGAAGGCGGCAAATTCGTGGCGCTCGATCTCGGCGCCAACGATCTGTTTCAAGTGGGTTCGCAAAGAGACACCGAAATGAAGCGGCCGGTGCCATTGCAGATCACCGCAGCCGCGGAAAACGGGAAGTACCGGTTGTACGCCGGGCGTGATTTCGTGGAATTCAGCCGAGCCAAGTGATAAGGAGCGCCGATCCCATGCATAGAATTATTCTTCGTTCGCTTGCGCTGGGTGCGATCTCGGCGGCAACGCTGGCCTCTGCGCAGACCCCGTCCAAGCTGCTCTTCGATGGCAAGTCCTGGTGGGATCACGTGAAGGTGATCGCTGACGACAATATGGAAGGGCGGGAGACTGGCAGCTTGGGCTTGCGCAAAGCGGAAGCGTACGCGGTGGAGCAACTGAAGAGCGCGGGACTGGAACCCGCAGGGACCGACGGCTTCTATCAAAATATAAAATTCGTGCAACGGCAAATCGATGAACAGAATTCGTACGCGTTCATTTCGCTGAATGGGCAAGCGAATCCGGTGGCGCTGGGCGATGACGGCTATTTTTCGACCCGCGTGGAAGGCAGCGACGAAGAAATCAACGCGACGCTGGTATTCGCCGGGAACGGCTTGCAAGTTCCTGAAAGTGGTGTGGACGAGTTAGCGGGCCTGGACCTGAAGGGAAAAGTGGTGGTGTATCTGGCGGGTTCGCCGTCAACGGTGCCGGGTTCGCTGGCGGCGCATTATGGCGGACTCGGGCCGCGGTGGAAGAGTTACGCGTCACGCGGCGCGGTCGGCATCATCACCATTCCGAATCCCGCTTCGATGGATATTCCGTGGACCCGGATGTCGCTGAACCGGGCACATCCATCGATGGATCTCGCCGATCAGGAATTCAACGAAGTAGCCGGATTGAAAATCGGGCTGCTGTTCAATCCCGCGTCGGCGGAAGCGCTCTTCGCGAGTTCCGGGCACTCTTTTGCCGAAATTGCCGCGCTGGGAAAAGCCACTGCCGCACTTCAATCTTGCGGTAACGCTGAAAGCTCGCGCGACGATCAAGAAGATCCCGCTGGAGTCGGCAAATCTTGTGGCGAAGCTGGCCGGAACCGATCCGACACTGACAAATGAATACGTGGTGCTCTCCGCGCACGTCGATCACGTGGGAATCGGCGAAGCGGTGAACGGAGACAAGATCTACAACGGAGCGATGGACGACGGCAGCGGCACGGCGGCAGTGCTGGATATCGCGTATTCGCTCAAGCAACATCCGGAAAAGCTGAAGCGTTCGATACTCTTCGTGTTGGTAACCGCGGAAGAAAAAGGCCTGCTGGGCTCAAAATATTTTGCGGCGCATCCAACGGTGGACGGCAAGTCCATCGTGGGGGACATCAACATTGATATGTTCTTGCCGATCGTGCCGATGAAAGTATTGCGAGTGCAGGGGATCAATGATTCAACGCTAGGCGATCGAGCGGCGGCGATTGCGCAATTGTTCGGAGTCAAGGCCGTGGCCGATCCCGAACCGCTGCGAAATCTATTCGTTCGGAGCGACCAATACAATTTCATCCGGCATGGCATTCCGTCGGTGATTATGGACGTGTTCTACGAACCGGATTCCCCGGAATCTAAAATTTTCAAAGAATGGCTGACGGTGCGTTATCACGCGCCCAGCGACGACATCAACCAGCCGGTAGATCTGCACAGCGCGGCACTGTATGAAGAGATTGTCCGGCGCTTGCTTGTGGATACCGCCAATGCGAGCGAACGGCCGCAGTGGAAGCCAAATTCGTTTTTCCGAAGATACGCCACGGCTCAGGCCAACTGATCCAAACAGACCAACGATCCGGTAGCTGGGGAAACGCCGATGATGGACGCCGAGTGGCTGCGCAAAATCTGTCTGGCGTTCCCATCGACGACCGAACAAATACAATGGGGCTACGACCTGGTGTTCAAGGTGGGCGGAAAAATGTTTGCGGTCGCGCCGCTAGAGCCCGCGCCAGTCTGCCTTTCGTTCAAATGTTCGGATGAATCGTTTGCGGAGCTGACGGAACGCCCACAGATCATTCCAGCGCCATACATGGCGCGCGCGAAGTGGGTGGCGCTGGAAAGTCCGGAGGTAATTTCGCGCGCCGAACTAGCGGAATTGTTGCGCGCTTCCCATCAGATGGTGTTTGCGAAGTTGCCGAAACGGGTGCAAGCGGAACTAAGTGCGAAGCCGGCAGCAGCGAAAAAAGCGACAAGCAAGGTTGCCGGCAAAGCGAAGCGATCGAAGAAAAACTAAGCCGTGACTTTGTTCCGGGTGACGTTGGGAAGTGCGCGGCGGAGCGGCTTGGCGCCAGGAATTGGGAAGGTCATGTTCCAGAAGTTGATTTCGCCGGAGAGGAATTCGACGCCGACGTAAGTCTTGCCGTCGCGCTTGCGCTGAATCGAGACAATCCGCGCCTCCACTTTACGGGCGTTGCTTTCGTTGACGATGACCACCGATTGACCGACCACCAGCGGATGTTCGGTTTCCAATTGCGCGCCGTGCTGGCTGACCGCATTCGATTTTACGTGGATGCAGAACTTTTGCCCGTCTTCAAGATGGCCGTGCACGGCAAGCGGCACGGTCAAGGAAACACGTTGGGTGCGGCGACGCTCTTTGCAGCGAAAGTGCAGTAGGGACATACGTTGGGCCAGGAACTCCTGCTGGCTTCGATATTGAGGACGCTTCCGCCTTGAGACTAGGCCGTCGAAGCAGTTACGGAAGACTTTCCGCGTTCTTGCTACCGGCCGTTGACGGAATTCTTGCTTCCCTCAATACGGCCATGTTCTCAATTGTCCGTGGGATGGACAATAGAGAGTTAGTACCAGAACCCCCAACCCAGCAAGGTAGTACGCTAGTCTTTTGTAATTGTGGAGTCAACGGCAAATCTCGCAAATGAATGAATTTTTTTCGATTGAGAGGGCCTAAGGCCTTTCAACCCGCTTTCTAGGTAGTATCGCCGAGCAACAGCTGAATCGGGCCAGGCGTCTAATCAACAGAGCAGTCGTCCCCAGTCCACCCACCGCCCCGGCTCTCTTTGAGAAAAATAAGGCTATTCAGGAGACGCGAATGAAGCGTATTGCGCTGTATTTGCTGTTGTGTGGCCTGGTGATCATTCCCGCGGCATCAGCCCAGGACCATATGGCGCTGGGGGCCTATGCCGACTATTTCCACCTCTCCCAGACCAACACCAATTTCGGAGGGCTGGGCGGACGGTTTGGGTTTGGGCTCGGCCGTCACGCGATGCTGGAGGCGGAGATGAGCTACGACTTCAGCCAGGTCTTTACCGAGGAATTCTTCAGCAGCCCTACGATCACCGTACAACGAACGAACATGCGCCTGCTGCACGGGCTTTTTGGGCCAAAGGTGGCGCTAGGGCACTCGAACTTCCATCCCTTTGTTACGCTGAAGGGCGGTTTTCTGAATACTCGGTTTGACCCGGCGCCTGCAACACTGGGGACGTTTACCAGCAGTGTGGCGGATTTGCGGGCCAAAGACGTGATGGGCTCTCTGTACCCGGGCGGCGGTATCGAGGGACATCTTGGCCCGATCGGGCTGAGGATCGAGGCGGGCGACGAGATTTACTTCAACAACGGCACGCATAATAATTTGCGCGTATCGGCTGGACCGTACATTCGGTTTTAGGCTAGCGGAAAACGGATCGCACGGCAGATGCCCTGCTCGCAGTGAATTGCGAGCGGGGTTTTCTTTTAGCTCTTGCGACCCACCTGACTGTTGATCATTGCAGGTTTGACCCGTGCGGGTTGCTGGCAAACTGCGCCGCGAACTGGCCGAAAGGACAGGTATCGAAATCGGCGGCCAGCGAGCGGCCTGTGGAAATTGTAACCGGATCGCTATTTGCAGTTTGACTACGACCGCGCGCGCCGACGTTCACGCGCTTCAACCGTGTGCTAAATTGCGAAATTGGCGCCGCATGAGTGCGCCCAACTGTGAATAGCCAACTGCCAAACAATCCGCAGCAGTACCAGGGACCCGAGCGCGTCAAACGGGTGGAAGTCTATTGGCACGCGGTTTCCTACAAACAATTGGTCAGCATCGTTTTGCTGATCATCGCGGTGATATTCGGCGCGGTGTATTTTGTGACCCCGGGCTTCTACGCGGCGGTGATGAAAAAAGTATCCAGCGCGGTGGTGGGTGGAGACACCGAAGCGGTTCCGCTGGCCATGACGCAGGCGAAATTCGTGAACCTGGATGGGCGAGTCCAGGTGAAAAAAGTGAATTCGGTGACCTGGGTTGATGCCGATTACCGGACCTCGCTGGATAAAGGCGATCTGATCCAGACCGCGGCAGACGGCGCGGCGCGCATCACCTTCGCGGATTCCACTTCGTACACCATCAAGGCCGAGACGCTGGTGACGGTGGAAGAGAACAACATTACCCGCGACCAGGCCACTACCGCGGTGCGCGTCAATACCGGCGCGGTGGATCTCTCAACTGGTAATTGGACTTCGCCGAACTCCCATGCTGCGGTCAGCGTGGAAGACACCGTCGCGCAGATCCGGCCAAACAGCCGCGCGTCCGTGAAGTCGGACCCGAAATCGCGAGAAAGCGAAATCAGTGTGACTAGCGGCAGCGCGGAAGTGCAGCGCGGCAGCGAGAAGGTGGAACTGGGCCAATTCCAGAAAGCGACCATTCCTTCGAGCGGGCCAATTACCAAGTCCGACGTGCTGGCGCCGCCGGATTTGTCGCAACCGCTGAACCTGGCGCCGATCATCGTGGAAGTTCCCAAAGCCGCGACCATTCATTTTGAATGGAAGCCAGTGAAGGACGCGGTCTCCTATACGTTGCGCATCAGCACTACGGCGATGTTCACCAAGCTGGTAAAGAAAGGGACGGTATCCGGCCCCAGCGCTGAAGTGAACGGCCTCGATGCGGGAGATTATTTCTGGAACGTGATTGCCACGGATGCCGGTAAGAAAACCAGCGACGTCAGCGAAACGTTTAAGTTTACGATTGTGGCCCAGGGCCGCACGCAGGAGATGGTACTCGAGATTACCGGTACCCAGGTACACGGACGGATTGTGGAGATTTTCGGCAAGACCGAGCCGGGCGCGGCGCTGATCATCAATGGCCAGCCGGTGCCAAGTATCGGAGCCGACGGAAATTTCCGCTACTTTACCGAACCGCTGGAACCCGGCGAACACACTATCGTGATCGTTGGACAGAACCGGCGCGGTGGAACGGACAAGCAGCAAGTGACGATCGTCGTGCCGAAATAAAAGTTCGCACTGCGGCGCGAATTTTGCACTCGTGGCGATATTCGGCGAGAATGAAGAGTTGCAGGCAGCACGAAAGTTTGCGATGCCCTCCGCAGGGGCCTTATCACCAAGCCGAAATTTTTGTTTTTGATTTGAAAGGACTGGGGGAATGAACAAGAACGGTTACAACATGAGGTCGGTGTTCAGTCTGTTTTCGTCCGACCTCGCGATCGACCTGGGCACCGCGAATACCCTGGTCTTCTCGCACGGCAAAGGGATTGTCGTGAACGAGCCTTCCATAGTGGCCATCAACAAGAACACCGGCGAAGTGGTGGCGGTCGGGCGCGAAGCCAAAGAGATGCTGGGACGCACTCCGGGCAACGTGGTGGCCATCAAGCCGATGAAAGACGGCGTGATCGCGGACTTCAAAGTCACCGAAAAAATGCTGACGTATTTTATTCAGAAGGCGCACAACCGTCGGGTGCTGGTGCATCCGCGCATTGTGATTGGGGTACCAAGCGAAATTACGCCGGTGGAAAAGCGCGCGGTGCAGGACTCCGCGTATCGAGCGCGAGCCAGCGAAGTTTACTTGGTCGAACAAGCTATGGCCGCGGCGATTGGCGCGGGACTGCCGATCGAAGAGCCAAGCGGCAACATGGTGGTGGACATCGGCGGCGGAACTACAGACATCGCGGTGATCTCCATGAGCGGTATCGTCTATTCGCGTTCGGTGCGCGTGGCCGGAAACGAAATGGACGAAGCAGTGATGCAGTATTTGAAGCGGAAATACAACCTGCTGGTTGGCGAACGTACCGCGGAACAGATCAAGATGGAAATCGGTTCGGCGTATCCGCTGGAAAAGCCGCTGACCATGGAAGTGAAGGGCCGCAACCTGATTGAAGGCGTGCCGCGGACGGTCACGATTGACGACAGCGAAATTCGCGAGTCGCTGAGCGAATGTGTGGCCACCATCGTAAATGCGGTACGTGTGGCGCTCGAACGCACTCCGCCGGAACTTTCCGCCGACATCAGTGACCGCGGCATCGTGCTCACCGGAGGCGGCGCGCTGCTGAAGAATCTCGACAAGCGCATTCGTGAAGAAACCGGCTTGCCAGTCTCGATTGCTGACGATCCACTGGCGTCGGTGGTGCTCGGCACCGGAAAAATGCTCAGCGACTTTAAATTATTGCGTCAGGTCTGCATCGATTAAGAAAGGCTTGCGCAACGGCAGAATGATTCGTGAGTTGGAAGTAGGTTTTTACTAGTCGCCAGTCACGAGTCACCTGAAAACGAGTCACCAGTCGCGAGTCACCAGCCACTCGTCGCTAGTCACTCCAGCGGTTTTAGCTTTGAACTTTAAACTTTGAACTTTTGACTTCCTATGGCCCCACTCCCCTCTCGCCATCGCTCGCTGTTCCTGCTCGCTGGAGTAGTGTTGCTGCAGGTGCTGCTGCTGGCGATACAAATCAGGACGGTGGAATCGGCGGACGGTTCACGCAGCCGGTTGATTCGGGTGTGGAGTGTTTCGGCGGTTTCTCCATTCGAACGGAGCGGCGCCTGGGGAATCGGCAGAATCCGTGACGCCTGGCGTCACTATTTTGCGCTGAGCGATACCGCGCGCGAAAACGAAGCGCTGCGCCGCGAAAATGGCCAGCTCAAATTGGACGTGATGCAACTGCAGGGCAAGTCGGCGGAAGCTGACCGCCTGGCGGCGCTGCTCAATTTCAAACAGAAACAGGCCAAGGTGCCGATGGTGGTGGCGCGGGTGATTGGTTCGAACGCCGACGCCAACAGCGCGGTGATCTTTCTGGATCAGGGCCAGCACGAGGGCATTCGCAAAAACATGGGCGTGATTACGCCGGAAGGCGTGGTCGGGAAAGTGATTGAATCCTACCGCGATACTTCCCAGGTGCTGCTGCTGACCGATCGCGACAGCGGGGTCGGTGCAATGATCGCCAATTCCCGCGTGCAAAGTCCGGTCGGCGGAATGGGCGAGCCGCTATTGAACATGAAGTACGTCGGCAACGATGACGAAGTAAAGGTTGGCGATCGCGTGGTCACCAGCGGCATGGACCGCATCTTTCCCAAGGATTTGCCAGTCGGCGTGGTCAGTGACGTGAAGCCGGGCAATTCGTTCAAACAGATTCGCGTGCGTCCTTCTGCCAGTCTGGAAAAACTGGAAGAAGTAATTGTGCTGCTGACCACCGATCCGCTTTCACTCAAACAGGACACGCCGGTTGCTGGAGCCACGCCGGCTTCGCCTTCTCAGCCCGCAGCTCAACCGATCTCCGGCTTGACCAATCCCAAGCCCGCGGAAAAACATCCATGAACGACACTTTCGACCTGCGCATCGGCGAATCGCACATCGAAGTCCACAAGTTCCTCGGTGGCACGATTCTGCTCAGCGTGATTATCGCGGTGATCGCGCAATCGTTTTTGCCGGTGTACATCTCCAAAGCGGGAATTCTCGATCTGCCGCTGCTCATCACCATTTATTTCGGCTTGAGCCGCCGCAATCCTTCTACTGGCTTGCTGCTCGGCACGTTTGTCGGATTGTTGCAGGATAGCTTGAGCAAAACTCCGCTTGGCCTTTTTGGAATCGCCAAAACGATTATCGGCTATCTCGCGTCGTCCATCGGCGCGCGCCTCGACACCGAGCATCCCTTAGCGCGGTTTGCGCTCACCGGGGCGTTTTTTGTGGTGCACCAGGCCATTGTCGTTCTGGTGCAAAAAGTGCTTCTCGCCCAGGCCCAACCGCTCTTCACCATGAAGCTGCTGGTGGCCACTCTGGTCAACTCCGTCCTCGCCGTCTTCCTCTATTTCCTCCTCGACCGCCTCCGCAAATCCTGACTTTTCCACTCGAGCGTCATTCCGAGCGAAGTCTTTGCAGCGAGGAATCTCTCTTCTGGTGGCACTTTTTCTTGTCGGCGGTGTCGAAAAACAGCTAAGAAAATCGCAGCGGCCTACCCAAGTCACGTTCAGCCACGGAGCGAAATGGAACCAATTGCCGATGCACGCGGAATGCTACTCGCGGCCATTTGTATTCTCGCCTTAATGATTGGATTCGGCCTCATTCCCGCCGCGTACGCAGCTACCAGACTTCAAAGGCAAGATCATCGGCCAACCGGGCCATACACCATGGAGGAGTACAACGCGGAACAGGCCTGGGGCGAACGACAAGAATCCGAGTTCGCAAGTGAAGTGCCTCGACGCGTTCGTTTCAAAATATCCAAATTCCCAGCTGCTCCCCTACGCCTATCTCACAGATTGCAAGGCCTACCGGACGACGCCCCAGGTGATGAAATACGCTGAAAGAGTCCTATCTTCGAAGGATGAGAAGCCAAAGTTCGACGTCAATGATCGCTTTGAAACCGCCTTGGCTTGGGCAGAGGCTTACAACACGATGCGGTCGACTGACTTTGCTTTGGCAGGCAAGGCCCGCGAGATCGCGGGTATCGGCTTAGAACTCCTCGCAGCCATTGAGAAGGAAAATGTGCCACAGCGAAAGGCTTTCCCGGAAGAACTACGCAACGCCAAACTGTATTTAAACACCACGGCCGCTTCGGCGGCGATGATAATGAAGGACTACGGGGCTGCGAGTGATTCTCATAGCGGCAGTGGTGGCCTTAAGCGTTTGCGACCCTTCAGAATTGCGCCAACTCCTTTGGCTCTCAGCGCGCGAGCAAGAACTTTTTGAAATCGTCGTAGCTGCTCGACATTTGCACTGACAGCTTCGGCCGCTTCAAATAAGCGGCAAGGCGATCCGGCAACGGCGGAGCAATCCCGATTGCCTTTTCCACCACTTCCGCAAACTTTGCCGCGTGCGCCGTGGCCAGCACCAACCCCTGCGCCGGCTCAGTATGTTCCTTCTTATAAGCTTCCCAGCCGAGGATGCCCACCGCGGTATGCGGATCGGAAATGTAGCGGTATTTTTCCCAGACCATTTTCATTTCGGCGAGCGTTTCTTCATCGCCTGCGCCGTGGCCCCAGATTTCGCGCTGTACGTATTCCAAACGCCCGCGGCACAAATCCAGCAGCCGCGGAAAATTATTGGGATTGCCGACGTCCATGGCGTTCGAATAAGTGGCTTGCGCCGGGCGCGGCTCGTATTTCCCACTCAACAAATATTGCGGCACTACGTCGTTGGCGTTGGTTGCCGCAATAAATTTCGCCACCGGCAAACCAATGCGCTTGGCAAAAAGGCCCGCCGTCAAGTTTCCGAAGTTTCCGCTCGGCACGGCCACCACCAAAGGCGTCGAAGCCACCGGCAATTGCCGGTAGGCGGCAAGGTGATAAAACATTTGCGGCAACAGCCGTCCGATATTGATGGAATTTGCCGAAGTCAGAAAGGCGCGCTTGTTCAGCGCTTCATCGGTAAATGCCTGCTTCACCAGCCGTTGGCAATCGTCAAACGTCCCGCTCACTTCGAGCGCCGTGATATTTTCGCCCAGCGTAGTGAACTGCTTCTCCTGCGCTTCGCTGATGCGCTTCGAAGGATAAAGAATCACCACGCGAATTCCCGGCACGCTCAAAAATCCATGCGCAACCGCGCTGCCGGTATCTCCTGAAGTCGCTACCAGCACGGTCAGCTGGCGATCCTCGCCGCGAACGAAATATCCCATCAGTCGCGCCATGAATCGCGCGCCAAAATCCTTGAACGCCAGCGTCGGCCCGTGAAACAACTCCAAAATATGCAGCCCCGGCGAAAGCGAAACCAGCTTCACCGGGAAATTGATGGCTTCGCTGACGATCTGCCACAACAATTCTTCCGGAACGTCCGGCGTGGCAAACGGCCGCACCACGCGAAAACAAACTTCGGTAAACGGCAGCGCGCGGAACTCTTCCAACTCTTCCGGTGAACGCCGCGCAATTTCCGCCGGCATATACAACCCGCCATCCGGCGCCAGCCCGCGCAACACCGCCCCGCGCAATGAAGTCAACGGCGCTTTTCCGCCTGTGCTGCGATATCTCATTTCGAACCGCCGGCGCGATCCGGCTGAAATTGTTGCGGCAACAATCCAAGAAACGCCTCAGCCGTCTGCGGCAATTCACGCAGCGCCGCCACCGGCAAAGTCGCGTGCGCAATCGCCGCATAACTCTGCCGCCGCGCGGTCATCAGATGCGGATAGCAGCGCGCCACCGTCTGGCGCGGAGCTTCTCGTGCCTTCGCCTGAAACGCCCCCCGCCACAACACCGGCTTCGGGTCACTCAAATATCGCGCAATCAACAATTGTTGTTCCGCATTCGACGCCGCCAAATAAACCACGGTCATCAACTTCCGCATCCGGTGCAGCAGATGATTTCCCGCATAGATGACGCTGCCGGTGGTATCCAGCACCAACGACCGCGCGCGCTCACGCTCCAGCCCGCCAAGAGTTTCGTCGAGTGTCGCGACCTCTTCCGCCAGATATTGCGCTTCCCTTTCCGCGTACGTCGGCGAATCCGGCCAGCCCATCCACGCCGCCACTCCATTAATTCCGGAGTAGCCGCCGGCCGCCAGCCGCGGCGCAAGTTTTTCTTCAATCAGGTCGTCGCAGGAAATTGCCGGGACTCCGGTCGCGGCAAGGCAGCGCGTCCAAAACGTTTTTCCGGCGCCGGACATGCCAATCAGGGCAAGTCGCAAAGGCCGGGCTGCGTCAACCGTTCCGGAATTCATCGAAAAGTTGGTCATGAAATGGCGACGACAACAAAAACCTGTCCATAATTATAATCGTGGATACTCGCTAGATGACATTAGAAATACTGATAGGCCACAAACGGCCATCGGGTACGGACTACCGCAAAGTTGGAGAAATGCGCCTGGACCGTGTAGTGTAATTGGGCTTTCACGACAAACAAAAACGAATTTGAGTAACTGGAGGAGCGGCACAATGTCAGCGGAAAAATTGAGCGGGGCGGACTTCAAGGCAGAACTTCGAGCGGGCGAGCCAAAAATGGGTCTTTTCCTTAATGCACACAGTCCCACGGTGGCCGAGCAACTCGCGCACAGTGGCTATGACTGGCTGCTGGTGGACACCCAGCACGGGCCAATGGGCTTCGAAAAACTTTCCGCGATGCTCAGCGGAATCGCAAGCGGCGGCGCCAAATCGCTGGTTCGCGTCGAAGGCTATCACGATCGCGGCGGCATCCAGCAGGCGCTCGATCTCGGCGCCGATGGCGTGCTGATTCCTTACATCAACACCGCGGCCGAAGCCAGGCAGGCGGTTAGTTGCGCGAGATATCCCACCACCGGCACGCGCTCCGTCTATTTTCCGCAACGCAGCATGAACAAGGCCGGGCTGTTGGGCTACGCCGGAAATTGGAACGCCAACAGCATCGTGGCGCTGCAAGTTGAAA
>Ga0209647_1003761_pt1 | contig 11642 bp, 11 predicted proteins | sample GraSoi_2013_60cm_FD_185827 | JGI IMG/M metagenome (GOLD analysis project Ga0209647, IMG submission 185827) | Grasslands soil microbial communities from the Angelo Coastal Reserve, California, USA - Sample 9_17_2013_60cm (SPAdes) (version 2) | ecosystem: Environmental > Terrestrial > Soil >... | reverse complement strand
GCAAACAAAGAGCAGGTGCCTGCCGCCATCGGACGTTGGCATCGCATCCTGCTGCAGGAGGTGGCGCAAGCGAGTTTCGTGATCATCGAAGTTGCTGAGTGTGCCACCATGGTTGAATTTGAAGGAGTCTTCTGGTATCATAGTGGTAGTTCCCTTTCTCTCCCGAGATGGGAGAAAACAAAGTGGGCAGCACACCTGGCGGGGTGTGCTGCCCTTTCACTGTTCAAATGGAATGGTCGTTTGGATCTGTGTGGTGCATGCGCCAGCGCTCGGGTGGCGCTCGTGTCTGGTACATAGTTGTCTCCTTTGCGTAGATCATGGCCACTGTCTCAGAAGGAGAGTGGCTGACTGATTGAAAAGGGAATGGATGGTCTTTTGGCATAGCCTGATGCGGGTTCAAAGTAGCGCTTGTTCAAAGTAAGAGCATGTGGAAGACTGAAGGCGAAGGGGCTCACTTGGCTCGACGGCGAGTGCGACGCTCTCTGCTACCCACAAACAGCGTGCTTGAAACAATCACGATCGAGTTGGCAAACATATGGAAGAGATTGAAGTATCTGTCAATCCCGCGGGAATGGAAGAACAGCTTGCCGCCTTGATCGAGGAAGCGGCTGACAAGTACGGATTGCAGATCCGCATGAGAGGGACCCTGCGCACCTATCCAGGCTCCCAACATTGGCATTTCCAGAAGGCGGGCGAGCACGGCACCCTGGAGGTCACGCTTTGGCCGGCAGGGAAACGCGTGTGGTTCTCGGTCCAGGCCGGGCGACGTGCAGCGTGGATCGCAGAGATCCTACCGCTCATGAAAGCGCGGATCGAGGGACAACTGTCTCAGCCTCATGAGTGAGTGAGCTGACGAGATCTGCTGCAAATGTTCTCCAGGACCTGCGTCAGCTTGAGACATGTACAATCCTGCCGGTACACCGACTCGTATGAGTGGCATATCCTGAACGGATCCGTTGCGAGAACGTGTGGGTCTCACGGCTCTGCTCAATGGGGGTGCAGCAACTCGCTCACATCTCTCCATCCATACGCGACCAGGTCAAGCATAGCGCCCCGCTCCTCAATCTCTTCTTCCACTTCCGGCACGAGCTGTCCCCCAAGCGCTTCATAAAACCGACGCGCAGGAGCGCTTGCTTGTAAGACCCGGATGAGCAGGGAGTCCATCTCCTGTTCAACCAGGCGCTCCACCACGCTGATGACGAGTTGGCGCCCGATGCCCTGACGCTGGTACTCGGGGAGCAGATAGAGGAAATAGATCTCCCCGCTATAGATGGGATGGTGCGAGCGCTCCGGTCCTCCCATCGCCACCCCGATGACCAGGCCCACCTCATTCTCTGCCACATAAATGTACTCCTGGCGCTCGTCTGTTTCGCTGAACTCGCGTATCGCGCGTGCCCAGTTGCGCTCGGACTCTTCGTAGGTGAACTGCATCAGGCTCGCCTCTGGAATCTGATCGCGATGAGCGGCTCGATAACTATCCACACTCACGCGTGCCATTGCCGCCGCATCACGCAGCTCTGCTTCACGTATTTTCATAGCATCCCTCTCCTGCAGGTGAACATTCTTGATCGGAGCAGATCGAAGCCTATAGTACACCGTTTCGATTACCCAGACAACCTCAACAGTTCTCGCAACCGATCCCCGTGAGAGGTGTTACCTGATACGAGTCGCTGTCCCACCCTGCCAGGGCGTTTCCGTAAGCGCGGATGATAGAGACAGTGGAAAGGACACATATCGGCAGAAGTCGGATAGAGAGGGCGAGCAGCAGGGACGAGATGATGCGACGTGCAGAGGAAAGCGCCAGAGCAGATGGCAAAGCACGCCACGGTTCGCATACTCGTGACGTTGCTTCGCGCTAATTGAGGAAGGAGAGTTCGAGTTGAATCACCTCGATCTCCGCCTGGAGCGCAGCTAGATCGCCCTGATAAAAGATCATCGCTTGCTGCAGCCGCTCCTCTTCCTGCACGAGACGCTCACGCTCGTAATGGAACAAACGCTCAGCGGGGAGATGCCGCGTGCGGGCCAGACTGGAGAGCACGATCTGCGCCGCCAGTTTCGGCTTGTGTTGCTGCATGCTGGCTTTGCGCTGCTGAAGCACGCGCCATGCCTGTTCCAGGCTTTCTGCACGCGCCATGAGCGCCTGCACCTGCAACTCCAGCTTGACACGCTCCCGCCAGAGGAATTCGCGTCTTTGCACCTCAGGATTTCCGTACTGCTGGCGGTCCTGATGTTGCCGGTGGCTCTGTTGGTGTTGTCTCTGGTCGCGATGGGATTGCTGCTGGTTGTCCATGAGGGACCTTTCTCCTTTCCTTGCTTTCGCTTCTGGTGAGCATCACGAAAGAAGGCAGTATCATCCCTTCATGTGTTTCTCTAGGGCTACATGCCTCCTTTCTAGTATGCTTTTCCGCCTAAACTATGAATGACAACTTACGATAGTGACGACCTACGATACATACGAATTGTCCTTTGACTGTCGGCGAGCCATCGTCTTAGGAAATGACCCTGCGGCGGCACAGTCGAGGGTGGACGTCATTCCTCAACCTGTTTTCCCTCCCGGCGAGTGGCCTACCAAAGCAGCCACCCAGCGACGGACAGAGGAGGAGGCAGGATCGCCTCTTTGGGCTGACAGGGCATGCGATTTATAGTCATGCTCCCGTCGGCTCCAATTACTCTATACAAGGGTATACCATGACCAGAAAGGAAAGACAAGGCTGCTTTCTCTACCTGAGAACGAAATAGAACGTATATCGTGCGAAAAAGAAGTGTTGGAGGGAGTAGTACCACACCCAATTTTTCTATTGTGGAGCGGGTTGAGGACGAGTTGGATGCTATGAGACCGTCTCATCGCATCCTCCCCTCGATTAGCTCAACAGTAAGTAGCGACACCATTCGATGTCAGGATTGGGTTAGAATACCTCCCGATAATCTCTCTGGATCGAGGTGAACTCGAGCCGGTTGCCGAAGGGATCCCGACAGAAGAAACGCGGGCGATGGGGAATCGGCTCGGCTGGAAGAATCGTGACTCCCGCCTCAGTCAATCTGCGCCGGTACGCTTCCAGGTCCTCCACCACGAGGCAGATGTGCCGTTGATCGGTCTCGTCTGGCCCAGTGGGGTCAGGTAGGAAGTGCAGTTCCAGCTCGCCCTCTCCGGCGGCGAACCAGACGAGATGGAGATGGGCCAGGGAGCGCGGCGGTTGTTTCTCTTCCAACCCAAGTACTTCGCCGTAGAACGCGCGCACTGCGTCCTGCGTTCCTGGTGGGATGAGCATCGAAGCATGTTGCAGCCGTGGACCAGCCATGTGAGAGTACCCTTTCTGCTGTTGTTGGGCAACGCCGAGCGCGTGGACCATGTCCATGCCTCTATCCAGTTTGTTTCACCACATCTAGACGCATTGTGCACTGTTTGTTGGTGAGCGTCAAGCGTTTGGCGCTCTGCAATGTCCTTGTTAGGACATTTCAACCTGGGAGTGAGAAGATCAGGAACCAAAGGGGGATTGCATTGACAGCTTTTACCCTCACTCAGTATACTTGATTTAGAAATTTTGTTCTATTTAATATGCACACAAGAAGGGGTGTCATGCCACAAATGATGGATCCTGCACGATATAGTGCAATCGTATGCTCTTCTACATCTTCTCTTGACATCTGCACGAGCTAACGGACAGGTATAGGCTTCTGGTTGCCCTATGCTCGCTCTCTCTGCGCTCGTGACAGAACGTTCGTCGTGTCCGGCTCTGTCCCAGCCGTCGCAACGCTTCTCTTTGCTGTCTGCCGCTGATCCTGGGACTGTTATCACGCTTTACGTTAAAGGAAAGGAGTCGGGGTGCCTCTCTTTGTCTTTGCACGCGAGCAACCACAAGAGTCCGGTACCATACCGGTCATGCATATGAATACATCTGCCAACGATCACCATCAACCGGAAGACCAGCCGGAAGCGCTACTGCACCTGAGCCTCACAGATCTGCTTCCCCCTGATCAGAAGCTCGTGATCAACCCCTCTGCGCGAACAGCCATCTTGTTTGCGCAGACCTCCCAGGGTGAGGCCAGTGTCGTCACCCTGCAGCAGTTTTCCCCCAATGGGATGCGCGTCCTCGTCCCGCTGCTCCAGGCCTATCCGAACTATTGCACCTATGAGACGCTGCTGATGAGCCTGTTCTCGCTCACCTTCGACGAGGCTCGTAGGCAGTTGCGCGAGATCAGGGAGATCGCCCTTCGGTCGGTTCGCAGAGCGATTGGAAGTCTCGCATCCGGACTGCGCGCCTTTGGCTTACGGGTGCAGTCCGTGCGCGGTACTGGCTATTTTATCGAAGCAATTGCAAAGGCGAGCGTTTGAGAGGACAAGCGGCAGTGCCCATTTCTTCTCAATCGCGGGATGAGTACCTGCGTACGCGGTCAATGTCACGCGGAAAAACGAGACATTGCACCCGAAAAAACGCATACTTCAGCGAGATTTTTCGCCGTTCAATATAGTACATTTGTCCTATCACCTGGTCCTGCCAGGTGTGCGCAACAGTGCCAGGCATCTGTTGTGATCGGCAATGTGTTTGTCGTGCGTTCAATCAGTGGGTCTAGGGGTCGAGGGTCCTCGACCCTTGGCCCTTCGCACTGCTAGAGAGGGATCGTTGTGACCATGCGTCCTCTTGCTCCATTTCCATCTGCTTCGATGAAACTCCGTCTGGCTGAGGAGGTACTCTATGATTTGCCTCCCCTGGAAGGGGTCTTTTTGCACTGGCACACGCACGGCGTGACCGCGACTACGCCAGGCATCACCTCGCTGCTGCACCGGCGAGAGCAACTGCTTGGCGCAGCCACGCTCCCCGGAGCCAGCATCAAGCTCCTCTACGAGTGCGCGACGGCTTGCCTCCATCGCTTGCCAGTCCCGGTCTACTCGCCCTGGAACAGCCGTCCGTTGCACGCCCGCCTGCTGCGTCATGGGCCCTCACAGCGCGCTGCCGAAACCCAGGTGTTGCTCCCACCTGGTGTACTGGTCCAGAAGACGGTCACAGTTGCACTCAGGGAGCGCTTGCTGCTCTGCACCGGTGTGGGCACCCAGAGCCTGACACGCCGGCAACTGGGAGACATCGCTACCGCTCTTGCGCTCCCCTACAGAACTATCAAGCGGTGTACGATCAATTCCTCCGCCCACCATTCGGTTGAGGCATTCGCCATGCAGCCGGGGATGGTCTCGCCGTTCCTGCATCCTGAGCGAGCAGTGGAACTCGCGGCGCTCGTCCTACTGCCCTGGCCCCAGCGGTGGGAAGCGCAAGAGCGAGAGGTGGCGATCTCACTGTCGCTGTGGGAAAGCCTTGCGCTTCCCGTGCGCTGCTTACATCCTCTCATACGTCGGTACGCCAGGCGTGCCTACCCACAGATACGCCTCATCGAACTGGGCAACGCAGGTACCATCGACTACTTTGAAGAGGTGCGCGATGGTAGCTAGCGCGACCCTTCACCTGCTGGAACGCCCGCAACTGCACGGGCATCGCATTCAGTACAGCGACGCCCTCCACTTGCTCATCATTGATGAGACGGTCATTCCCTGCACGCCGACCGAGTACAGTTTGTTGCAGGCGTTACTCCAGCGGGCAGGAGAGGGCGTCCCGATCAACCATCTGCTGGGCAGACCGACGAAACAAGCCGTGGAGTGGCACACCCGGCGCAACCTGACCCAGCATATCAGCCGCTTGCGCGCCAGGCTGTGGCCCTTTGGCCTGGACATCCTCTGTCTGACCGGATACGGCTACCTGCTGCTCGCCAGGTCGCACGAGCAGGCCACAGGCACGTGAGCGCCGGAACGTCGTTGCACCCGACGAGCGAGTGTGGGCCATCGTCCCAGGTCTGCCATAATGATGAGTTATCCACAGCTTATCCACATTTCGTACACCTCAGCACGGTGATGGTGCTGTTTTTCGTGCTGCTATCGTCATGCACTGGAAGGAGCACTTCCTATGGTTCAGTCTCCCGTACAACCAGCGTCTCCTACCCTGGAGAATGTGCTGGCGCATCTCAAGGGGGTGCGCACGTCCTTACGCGGGTGGAAAGCCTGCTGCCCGGCGCACGCGGACCGCGAACCGAGCCTGAGCATCGGTCTGGGTGAGCAGGGGCAGGTCTTGCTCAAGTGTTTTGCGGGGTGCCAGATAGAACGCATCGTAGAGGCGATGGGACTCACCCTGACCGACCTCTTTCCTGACGGGGCCACAACAAATGAACGAGCATCGTCAAACGGCACGCATCACACGACGCTCACCCTGCTCGACCTGGCGCTAGAAAAACAGTTGCCCTGGCAATTCCTCATCCATCTGGTGGCCTGAATATACCTTATTATCTTCCTGATGGCACACCCGCGCCACGTTCTCGCGTCAGGACAGCGCTTACCGCCCGCGAGGGCTCGCGCTGGAACAAAAGGGAAGGCAAGATCGTCCCGTATGGCCTGGAACGGTTGGGAGATGCCAGAAAAGCGGGCGAGCTGGTGCTGGTCGAAGGAGAATCAGACTGCTGGACGCTCTGGTATCAGGGCTTTCCGGCGTTGGGACTGCCCGGCGCGGAGATGGCCGGCATTGTGGAAGAGTCGATATTAGCCGGCATTGACCGGCTGTACATCCTGCAAGAGCCGGATAGTGGTGGCATCACCTTCGTCTCGCACCTGGCGAAACGGCTGGCGGAGTGGCGCTGGTCAGGCAGAGCGTTCGTGGTGCGGCTCTCTGGCGCCAAGGACCCGAATGAGCTCTACAAGCAAGATCGCAAAGGGTTTCGGGCCACCTTCCAGCAGGCGCTTGAACAGGCCGAACCATTGTCTGTTCACCAGACTCAGCCGGCATCCGTGGCATCCTCGCCAATATCCGAAAATAAGCCAGCCATCTTCAACTTGCGCGAACTGCTCTCCTGGGAGTTGCCACCGGTGCGCTGGGCGGTCTCGGAGATCTTGCCGGAAGGGCTCACCCTGCTGGCAGGCAAACCCAAGCTGGGGAAAAGCTGGCTGGCGCTCTCGATGGCGCTCTCCATCGCGACAGGCGGGGTTGCCCTGGGCAAGCAACCAGTTGCCCAAGGCGATGTCCTCTACCTGGCGCTCGAAGAGAATGCGCGGCGGCTGCAAGCACGCGCCAGGCAGCTGCTCGCCTCCATGACGGAGGTCCCGCATGGACTGGAGTTCGCGCTCGACTGGCCACGTCTGGCTGAGGGTGGTCTGTCCCACCTGGAAGAGTATCTCAAGACCCATCCCAACACCCGATTGGTGGTGGTCGATACCTGGGCCAAGGTTGCACCGCGAACCGATCATCGGCGCTGCACGCAGTACGAGGGCGACTACGAGGCGCTCACCCCGCTCAAACGATTGGCCGATGCTTACCATGTCTCGATCCTGGCGGTGCATCACCTACGCAAGACCAGTGCGAGCGATGTGCTGGACGAGATCACCGGTTCGACGGGCATGACGGGAGCAGTGGATGGGACGCTCATCTTGAAGCGCGAGCGCGGGCAGGCAGAGGCGACGCTCTTTGTGACCGGGCGCGATATCGAACGCGAGCAGCAACTGACCTTGAGCTTCGATGCCTCGACCGCTCTGTGGTCCGTGATCGGCAACGCTGATGAGCTCGGTCGTACCAGAGCGCGCCAGCAGATTCTCGATCTGCTCCGCGAGCAGCCAGAGGGGATGAGCCCACGCGAGATCGCTGAGGCACTGGAGAAGAACTATCACACCACCCGCTCGATCCTGCGCAAGATGGAGGAGACGGGTGAGGTCAGGCAACTTCATGGGCGATACCTCGCGCTCTCGGCAGAGAGGGTTCAGGGGCACATGCAGCAGCCCTCACAAAGGAGCGGCCAGATCAGACAGGGTGAGTATCCCCAAACGACAGGTCATGCAACTTCTGGCGGTGATCTGGCTGATGACCATGATGGCACGAGCCAGAGTGGTGAGACTGATTACGGTGATTACGCTGATTACACTGATTACGGCAATGACAATTCTGCCGATTCTTTTACGAAGGAACGTACCCTTGATGAAGCTGCCGGTCTGCAGGAGGGAGTGAAATCGACCACTTTGTGCAAGCATGAGGTACCCTTGCAAGAGGATCGTCATCAGCAAGAAACTGCCGTAATCAGCGTAATCAACATAATCAATCGTAATCAGTGTAATCAGTTGCACGTTTCAGACCCACAGGTGGACGTTCAGGACAGGCTTCCTTGTGAAGCAGACCAGACCGCAAGGGCAGAGCAAAATGAAGCCTCTCCACAAAGAAATCGTTGCCCGCACCATCCACGAGCACAGATGGTGCGTTTTGATCCCGCGGGTCAGGCGTGGTGCGACCGCTTGGATTGTTGGGATTGCTACCGGCTGATGAAAATTGGTGAGGCGCTCGGCTACCCTCATCTGACCGAGCGGGGAGGTAAGCAGCTCATTGAGCAGGGCATGGAGGCGTGGTCTGTCTACGTACTGACACAACGGGCATTTCTTGTCACCTGGGCCACCCAGGAGGCGCTCGCGCTGTGTCGAGCACTGGACATCGAGGAGCCTGAGCTATCGGGTGAGGTGAAGCGCATGATTGAGGTACAACCGCTACCCCCATGAGAACAACGCACGGAAGAGTCATCACGAGGCAACATTCCTTCTCGACTGGTAGACAAGCTATTACACAGCAAGAGGTGGTTCCCCCGACTCACGTGACTTCTCTCACATGCTCTTCTTTTCTCTAAGGAGTTGTACATGGCCGATTCATAGAGACCATTACTTCTTGCCCTGACTTTGGTACAGTTCGATCAGCTCCTGTACGGTTGTCGCATCCTCCGGCTTTTTGTCCCGCTCCCGAAAGGCGACGAGTCGCGGAAAGCGCAGCGCATAGCCAGGTTCTTTTCCAACTTTTCCCGCCGTATGGGTCGGAGAGCGCGTGATTTCGTCCGCCAGTACTTCGATGACGATCTGCGGCTCGACCCATACGCTCGGCTCGATGAGCGAGGAGACACGGGCTGGCTTGTGATCGACTTCCAGTCCCCTGGTGCGCTCCCGGATCCCGCGCCATTCTTCATCGCTTAACCCGGTTCCGATTTTGGTCACGGTGACGAACAGGTCCCGCTCGGGGTCATACACTCCTACCCGAAGAGCGCCCGCTCCCAGTGCCGCGCGCTTGCCTCTGCCAAAAAGGTACCCTAGCAGGACGCAGTCGATGGTGTCATTCAGCGCCCCAGCTGAGTGCCGCTTGAGCTTCACCCAGTTGAAATTTCTCGCGCCCGCCTCGTAGCGGCTTTCCAGCTTCTTCACCACCAGGCCCTCCAATCCGAGACTTCTGGCCTCGTCAAAGAGGAGCGAGAGCGTGCTGGCGTCTTTCACGATATGACTCGCGGTGAGCATGAGGGTATCTTCCGCCGGGTGAACGGTCTCCTCGAGAATCCTCAAGCGTTCCATCAGTGGGGTATCAAGGAGGGATATTCCGTCCTTGTAGAGGATATCAAACACAAAGGCTTTCAGCGGTATCTGCTCTGCCATGGCCTCGATCTGGTGTGTGCGCCGCCTGCGGGTCGTTTCCTGAAAGGGCAGGAATTCTTCCGCGGCGGGGTTGTAGGCCAGGGCCTCGGCGTCCAGGATGGCGCTCTCCGCTCGTACCTGCCGGAGCGTTCCCGCGATAAGTTCCGGAAAAATGTGCGACATATCTTCCAGGCTGCGCGAGAAGATCGACACCCGCTGTCCATCTTTGTGGATCTGTGTGCGCAAGCCGTCGTACTTGTACTGCGCCACCACCACCCCCATTTTCGAGATAATGGCTTCGGCGCTGGGAAGCCGTTCGGCGAGTTGCGAGCGGATCGGTTTGCCGACCTGGACATCCAGGAGCGCAACCGCGCGCTGCGCCTCTTCTTCTCCAGGATGCTGCCAGAGCGTTTTGGCGATGAGGCCGAGATCCGAGGTCTTATTGTAGGCCCCCTCCAACAGTTTGCGCTTTTTGGCATCGTTCCATTTGGCCTTCGCCAAGGCGTCGAGCACCGTCGCATCGCCAATGCCCAGCCGCAGGTTGCCCAGCAGGATACGCACGACATATTTGGCAGACACACCGCTCACGTGCGTGAGCAACTCGGAAAGCATGGCAATGCGCTTTTCGACCGCTCCCTTCCCGGTGGTCTGCACGATGGTTTTCAACCCCTCAAATACGTCGTCGACGCTGAGACTATCAGACACTGTTCCTGCTTCTTGCTGTACCTGCTCTGCCACCAGTCCCATATCCCCGAGGGTAGCATAGAGTGTTAACACGTGCTCCGGAGTGGTGTGAGAGGCGATGGCAATCGATCTGGCCACGGTTTTCTCCGCCATCCCCATCTCCAGCGCTTCAAAGAAGGGCGCCACCCTCCCCTGTACCAGGTAGCAGACTTTTTCTATGTCATCTGGCCGTTCGATCGATCGAAACAGCTGCGTTAACAGCCCGATCAAAGCCAGCCGAGAGCTGGTGCGTTCCAATTCCTCAAAGGTGTGCGCAAGGCGGGCAAATTCCACGGGATGTTCCTCCTTTTCCCACGCGAGTCGATGCAGAGCGTTGTGTGGTTCAGTCGGTGCGCCTGCGCCTTCAGGCAGCCTCATATTGTTGAAAAGGTCCCTGCTGGCACATTCATTGTGTCGTAATATTATAGCGTGCAAAATGCCGCCAGGACATCATCACGGAAATAGCACTCCCTGGTGCGCAAGCGAACGCATGGACTTTTCTTTAGGAACAAAGGGAGAGAGATGCATGCCGGATTCTTCTGTCAGCGAACCACACGAAAGCGTGACGTGCGCGTTCTGTCGCATCATCCGCGGTGAAGAAAAGGCCTCGATGGTCTTTGAAGACAGCATCTCCCTGGCCTTTTTGGATCGCAGGCCTGTGTTTCCCGGACACTGCCTGTTAGTGCCGCGGGAGCATTACGAGACGCTCGCCGATCTTCCCGCTTCCCTGGTCGGGCCCTTGTTCCAGAACGCGCAACTGCTGGAACGGGCTATCGAAGAGGGCTTGCAGGCCGATGGAACGTTTGTCGCTATCAACAACCACATCAGTCAAAGCGTCCCCCACGTACATATCCACCTGGTGCCCCGCCATCGCAAGGATGGCCTCAAAGGCTTCTTTTGGCCCAGACAACGCTACCAGGATGACGCAGATCTCCGACAGGTGCAGGAAACACTGCGCGCTGCCGTTGCCAGGCTCCGATCTCCCTGACGCTCTGTGGTGGTGGAACGTTCCGCACTGGCGATCCTTTGCAAAGAGCATGGCTCTGGTCTCCTTCTCTCACATCGTTCCAACCGCAAGAATTGACAGGGCCAATGGTACAATAACATGGGTGGAATATACAAGCTCGTGTGCGAGCGCTTTGACCTACCGATGGAGAAACAGTGAAGCCCGTAAGAGTACGTATAAGAGGGAGAAGGATACCCGTATGAATGCCTCAGCTGAAACGTGGCAACTAGGAAGCCAGGCCGTCCAGGTATCGCACCTGGAGAAAGTCTACTGGCCACAGACGGGGTTCACCAAGGGCGATCTGCTGCACTATTACCGGCAGATCGCCCTGGCCGTGCTCCCCCATCTCAAAGACCGCCCGGTGACGCTGCGCGCGTACCCTCAAGGAGTAGAGGGAGTCTCCTACTATCTGCGCGATTGCCCTGAGGATGCGCCCGAATGGCTTCGGCGGGTGCA
>Ga0209647_1003759_pt1 | contig 11648 bp, 11 predicted proteins | sample GraSoi_2013_60cm_FD_185827 | JGI IMG/M metagenome (GOLD analysis project Ga0209647, IMG submission 185827) | Grasslands soil microbial communities from the Angelo Coastal Reserve, California, USA - Sample 9_17_2013_60cm (SPAdes) (version 2) | ecosystem: Environmental > Terrestrial > Soil >... | reverse complement strand
CGACTTCCCTGAGCTGGATCGCGCGCTGCGGCGGGCCAAAGAGCGGCTGCGCCACAAGCGACAGGTCCTCCAAGGCTGCATCGCCGAGTGCGGCTACTCCATTTAGCAAGTTATACCGAGGTCAGTAGTTGTCACCCTGACCTGGCGATGGAGCTGGTTTTGGAGGCCAGTAAGCGGCAGGAACGATCCGGCAAGCTTGATCCAGAACAAGGTAGCAGTCAGATGCGGGCGCATCCGGTGTGGCTGTATTCAGCGGACAGTAGTGATATGGCGCGGGAGGTAGAGCATCGAAACATGAATCTAGGAAGTTGACCCACCCCATGTCGGAGAGGTTCCAGTGCAGATCGTCCGGCCGCTGGTCCAGCCAGTAGCGTCCCGTCACGAGGGTATGGGCCAGGGGGTAGCTGGCATGCGTGTGCAGCACCATCTTGGGATAGCCCACCGTGCCGCTGGTGAAGTAGATCAGGCAGGGATCGTCGCTCTTGGTGCGTCGCCCATACCATGTCGGCGAGGCGACATCCACGGCGGGATGGTAGCCGAGGCAGCCCGCGGGACAGTCGGCGCCCGGCTCGTCCACCACGATCGCCAGGCGCAGCGTCGGGCACTGCGCGCGCACCTGCACCAGCTTTTCGGCGCCTGCCCGGTCCGTGATCAGCGCCACCGCCTCCGCCACGTCGGCGCGATACTGGATGTCCTTGGGCGTCAGCAGTGTCGTGCAGGGGATGCCGACGGCGCCGAGCTTCATCAGGCCGAGCATCGCCTCCCACCACTCCGGCACGCGCGGCAGCATCACCAGCACGCGCTCCCCCTGCCTGATGCCGTGCTTCTCGAAGGCATGGGCGGCGCGGCTGCTTTGCTCGTCGAAGTGCACGAACGAGTAGCGCTCCACGTGCCCATCCGGCCCGACCCACAGCATCGCCAGCTGCTCGGGATCTTCCGCCCACGTGCCAATCACGTCCAGCGCGAAGTTGTAGTCCGCCGGCGCCTCCCAGCGAAACGTGCGCCGCGCCTGCTCGTAGCCTGTCGTTCCTTGCTGCTGGCCGTCGTCCGCCATGGGACACCCCCTTCGCTGTCTCCTGTCGGGTCTACGCCGCCGTTGCACGACAGTATATGCCGCATGGTGCGGCCGTGCCAGCGTGCCCGCGCCGCTACTCAGGCGAGTGCTCGCGCGTCTGTCTTAGCAGCAAGCGGTACTTCCTGGTGAATCTAAAGACACTCGGCACGCCGTGTTGTACAACAACGCCACCATGGCCTTGCAGCAGCGCAACCACGGTGTTATACTGCGCGGGCAGTAGTCCGGCACGAAACGAGCATCTGCCATGAGTATGGACGATCACGCGGCGGCATTCGAAGCGGAGCGTGCGGCTCGCGCCAGTCGCGAGCGTGAGCCGGTAGCGGAGACAGACACAACGGACATCAGTGGACTGGCACAAAGCGATAGCCTTCGCCTGTATCTGCGTGAAATCTCCCGCATCCCTCTGTTGTCAGCCCAGAGCGAGCTCGAAGTCGCCCGGCGGGTGGAGCGGGGCGAGCGCGAAGCGCGCAACCAGCTCATCGAGGCGAACCTCCGGCTGGTCGTCGCCAACGCGAAGAAGTACGTCGGGCAAGGATTGTCGCTCGAAGACCTGATCGGCGAAGGGAATATTGGCCTCATCCGCGCCGTCACGAAATTCGACCCCAGCAAAGGCTTCCGCTTTTCTACCTACGCGACGTGGTGGATCAAGCAAGCCATCACACGCTCGATTCTCGAAGGCACGCGCGCCGTCCGCCTGCCCGTCTACATCATGGAAGAGGTGATGCGGGTCAAGCGCATGACGCGCCAGTTGTATCAGGAGCTTGGCCGCGAGCCGACCAACGCGCAGATCGGCGAGCGGCTGGGCATTACCGCCGACCGCGTGAGCGAGCTGCTGGTCTGGGCGGAGAAAGTCTTCTCGCTGGATGCGCCGCTCTCGGACGAAGAGGAAAACTCCCTCGGTGACATCATCGAGGATCCGCAGGCGCAGGGACCTGCCGAGTCCACCGACCGCGCACTGCTGCGCGAGGAGGTGCGGCGGGTGCTGAACAACCTCACGCTGCGCGAGCGCCAGGTGATCGAGCTGCGCTTCGGCCTGGTGGACGACCACGACCACACGCTCGAAGAGGTGGGCAAGAAGCTCAAAGTGACGCGCGAGCGCGTGCGCCAGATCGAAGAGCGCGCGATCCGCAAGCTGCGGCATCCACAGTCCAGCCGCGTGCTGAAAGATTACCTCGACTAGGCGAACGGCCCCACCCCCAGCCCCTCCCCCAAAGGGAGAGGGGAGCCGGTGCACGCGTGCGTAGGGGAACGGCTTCTCGCCTTGAAGATTGGCTGCGCCTTGACGGGGCGGCGCGAGTCCCGAGCGCAGCGCTAGTGCCGGGTGGGCCGCGGCTCGCAGTCGGCGGGAAGGGCCAGGGGTGCAGTTTTCCTCTAGCCTCTCACCATGCTCTGCGGTTCAGCATCATGTTCCAGTGGTTCATGGAGTCGGTGATTGAGGGACGTGCGGAAGTGTAGAACCCCTGACGTGCAAAAATAGGTGTATCGGGGTCGTGCGAGACCATTGCTCTCCTCCGTTCGGCTCTTCCGGGTCTCGTCAGGTTGTTCGACAATCGAGCTCTGGAAGGTGGGGCCGATGTGGCAGCAGGTAGATCCTAACCAGCAATGGGAGCGCATGCTAGGATTCACTCTCGCGGTCGATCACCGGATGATCGTCATAGCCTACGATGCACTCTATCCGATAGACCTGCGCCGACCTCGCAGCTTCGTCAGTGACGACCGATTCCCCGAAGGGGAGGGTGTCTACGACTATGAGAGCCAGATCTTGACGTATGAGGGCCAGACGCATTATGTGCTGGGACTGTACGGCGGGAGCCCGATAATTTGGAGCGGACGGGGAGAGGTCCTTGAGGTGGATACCGAACGGGAGACGTTACGCATTGCGGGCCTGGACGGGAAGATCGCTCTGAAATTCCATTACTCCGATGTGTCGGGCGACTGGCTCTCGGCCACCTTCTCGCAGGACGATGAGTACGTGCTTCTCGGCGTACCATATGCCCTCTATGCCTTTCGTAGACTCCCTGGATGAATTGCCTAACCGACACGTCTTGGCTCGCGGATGCCGTCGAGTATAGTTGAGTACCGCGTGTGCGGGTCGGCGTAAATTCTCGACGCTCGACGAAGGGAGCACCACTCCAGAGCGATCCCGCCGCAGAGTTCCGCCGTGGTATAGCGTCTAATTTCTAGGCGGACGGACGCGCTCGCCCTGCTCATGATCCCCGGCGCATGGCTCCCCTCTCCGGCACGGAGAGGGGCCGGGGTGAGGTTCCCGGAGGTACGTTGCATGGCAGGCACCGAGTCTGGGCTGGCGGCGCTCGGCCGCATTGGCTTCATCGGCGCTGGCGCCGTCGGGTCCGCCCTGGCGCGCGCCCTGGCCGGGCGGGGCGCGCTAGTAGCCGCTGTTAGTGCGCGTACGCCCGCGCACGCCACGGCGCTGGCGCGCGTGCTGCCCGACGCAACCGCCATGGCGGAGCCAGCAGAGGTCGCCGCCGCGTGCGAGTTGATCATTCTCGCCGTGCCGGATGATGCGATCTCGGCGCTCGCCACGAGCGTTCCCTGGCTCGCCGGCAAGAGCGTCGTGCATCTGAGCGGCGCCCAGGGCGCCGAGGCGCTGGCGGCGGCAGCGGAGCGTGGGATGCACGTGGGTGCGCTGCATCCACTGATGACGTTCCCACGTGACACGCTCGGCACGCCGGTCGAGCAGATCCTCGCGCGACTGGCCGGCTGCACGTGGGCGCTCGAAGCCGCCGATGCGCGGCTCGCCGCGGCGCTCGCGCGGCTCGTCGCCGCGCTGGATGGGCAGGTGGTGCGCCTGGCCCCGACGGACCGTGTGCCGTATCACATCGCAGGCGTGCTAGCCTCGAACTATGTGGCGGCGCTGCTGGGGACGGCGGTCCATCTCTGGCAGCCGTTCGAGCCGGACGCCCAGGCGGCGCTGCGGGCGCTGCTGCCACTGCTCAAGGCGACGGTCGCCAATCTCGAAGCGGTCGGCCTGCCCGAGGCGCTCACCGGCCCGCTGGCGCGCGGCGACAGCGGCACCGTCGCCGCCCATCTGGCCTGGCTGGACGCGCACGCCGCTACGAGTCCGGACGGCGCCGCCCTGCGCGATGCCTATGTCGCGCTGGCCCGCCTCGCCCTGCCCCTAGCCGAGGCGAAGGGCACGCTCACACCTGAGGCGGCGGCAGAGCTGCGCCGGCTGCTGGAGCGCGCCTCTGCCGAGTGAACACACCACCGTTCGAGGCGACTTGGCACTGACACTTCCCCTGTCGCTGTGTCTCAGCACTGGTACTTGATCCGCACGCTGCCGCCTTGCTGATGCTGCTATACTGGCCTCAACGAATAGCCGGCGAGGTCGCGGTGTTCCACGTGCAGGAGGTCGCACATGTCGTTCACCCCCTTCTGGCTGTGCTGGATCGCCATGTGCATCCTGTATGGGGTGAGTCGCGCACAGCGAGTCAGACACTTGTTGCCCTTCAGCAAGCAATACAGGCCCCAGTTGGCTTGGTCGCTCTTGGAATTTCTGCTCGCCTGGGGCGGAGCCGCCATTGGCGTTGGACAGCTCGGTACGGGTAATCGGCTTGTGCCTGGGCTGGCGGAAGGCTCGGCTCTACTGGTCGTGGCTGCCACACTGGCTGTCGCACTGGCTGCCTTACGGCTCGCCGTCTCAATTGCCCGCGCTCGTCTCGCAGAGCGCACGGCGCGCCGTGCTGCACGCCGTGCCCACGCATTGCTCGATGCCGGACACATCGAAAAGGCAGACGCGCTCGTCGAGCGCGCGCTGGCGCGGCATCCTCGACATCTCGGTCTCTTGACGCAGAAGTGCGTAATCTTGCTGAGGCAGGGCCGTGCTGAGGATGCGCTGGCGATGGTCCAGCGCACACTGAAGTCCGCCCCGGGCTGGCAACCGCCCATACGATTGCAGGGCATGCTGCTTTACTTTCTCGGCCAATATGCTCGGGCGCTTTCGCCACTCAATCGGGTGCTCGCCCGCATGCCGGACGATGAAGTTGCATGGCGGTATAAAGCTCTCTGCTTGGAGCGGCTTGGGCGCGGTGATGAGGCGCTGGCAAGCTACGAGCGCGCTCTAGAGCGTGTTCCAGACGGCGCCGAGCTGTGGAATCTGAAGGCCTATCTCTTGCTCAAGCGCGAAGCGCACGAAACATACGAGGCTGCGCTGGAAGCTTGTGAGCGTGCGCTCCGGCTCGACGCACGCCTTGATGTGGCCTGGAATAATAAGGCGATTGCGCTCAACCATCTCCAGCGCCACGATGAAGCGCTGACCGCCATAGATGAGGCATTACGCCTTTCGCCGCGGTCCCCTAACGCATGGGTCACAAAAGCCGAGGCGCTTGCGGCTCTGAAGCGGACCGAGGAAGCTCACGCAGCCGCCGAGCAGTCGCTCGCTTTCCTCGACGAAGAGTGGTCGCAGCGCGTGCAGACGCCGACCTTGGTGGCACGTCCGCAGGAAGCTTACGAATGGCGCGTGAGAGCCGATGCTCTGCGCTTGCTGGGGCGCGAAGCCGAAGCGGCAGAGGCGGAGACGCGGGTGCAGGAGCTAGGCGCGTAACCGATGGCGCGGAACTGGCATGGCTGCGCAGTGGCGTCAGACTCAGCGAGTGGTCATGGCTGCGATGACTGATGTGCGTGCCCTATGATTGAGGTTGGCACGTGGATGCGTGCGAGAGGCAGCGATTTTCGACCACATTGGGTGAAAGGAGCAGCGGCGCCGCGTATCAGCTCGACCAGGCGCCGTGAGAGAGCATGCGCAGCGTGATACCGAAGCGTGAGGTCCGGCGCGCGGGCGCGGCTGGCCCGCCGCTCAACGTCGCGGCGCTGGAGGCCGCGCTGCGGGAGGTGGTGCGCGGCGAGGTGCGCTTCTCCGACGGCGACCGCGCCCTCTACGCCACCGACGCCTCCAACTACCGCCAGACGCCGATCGGCGTCGTGCTCCCGCGCGACAAGCGAGACGTCATCCAGGCGGTGGCTGTGTGTCACCACTACGGCGCGCCGGTGCTGGCGCGCGGCGGTGGTACCAGCCTGGCTGGCCAGTGCTGCAACGCCGCCGTCGTGCTGGACCTGTCGAAGTACATGCATCAGGTGCTGGAAGTAGACCCAGCGCGGCGCATCGCCCGCGTCCAGCCCGGCTGTGTGCTGGATGACCTGCGCGACGCGGCGGAGCGGCACCACCTCACCTTCGGCCCTGACCCCTCGACCCATAGCCGCTGTACCCTCGGCGGCATGATCGGCAACAACTCCTGCGGCGTGCACTCGGTGATGGCGGGCAAAACCTCCGACAACATCGAAGAGCTCGAAATCCTGACCTACGACGGCTTGGTGCTGCGTGTCGGGCGGACCAGCGACGAGGAGCTGGCGCGCATCATCGCCGAGGGCGGCCGGCGCGGCGCGCTCTACGCGGCGCTGCGTGCCCTGCGCGACCAGTATGCCGCGCTCATTCGCGCGCGCTACCCGGACATCCCGCGGCGCGTCTCCGGCTACAACCTGGACGCGCTGCTGCCGGAAAATGGCTTCGATGTGGCGCGCGCGCTGGTCGGCTCGGAGAATACCTGCGTCACCGTGCTGGAGGCGACGGTGCGGCTGGTCGCCAGCCCGCCCGCGCGCACGCTGCTCGTGCTCGGCTATCCAGACGTGTTCGTCGCCGCCGATCAGGTGCTCGCAATCATGGCGCACCATCCCATCGGCCTGGAGGGTCTCGACGACCGGTTGGTGGATAACGTCGTGCGCAAAGGTGAGCGCCTTGCCGGCGTGCAGCTGCTGCCGCCGGGCGGCGGCTGGCTTATGGTCGAGCTCGGTGGCGACTCCGCTGACGAAGCGCGAGCCAAAGCGCGCACGCTGATGGACGACCTGGGCAATGGTGCGGCCGCACCGGCGATGCGGCTCCTGGACGACCACGCCGACGCCGAGAAGATCTGGCAGGTGCGCGAGTCTGGGCTGGGGCTGGCCGCGCGCGTGCCCGGCAAGGCGGACACCTGGCCCGGCTGGGAAGACTCCGCGGTGGAGCCGAGCCGGCTCGGGGCTTACCTGCGCGCGTTACGCGCCCTCACCGACCGCTACGGCTACCACAGTGCGCTCTACGGGCACTTCGGGCAGGGCTGCGTGCATTCGCGCATCGACTTTGACCTGCAAACCGCCGAGGGCATCGCCACCTTCCGCGCGTTCATGCGCGAGGGCGCCGAGCTCTGCGTGCGCTACGGCGGGTCGCTCTCCGGCGAGCACGGCGACGGCCAGGCGCGCGCCGAGCTCTTGCCGCTGATGTTCGGGCCAGAGCTGATCGAGGCGTTCCGCGAGTTCAAGCGCATCTGGGATCCCGCCGGCAAGATGAATCCCGGCAAGCTGGTGGACCCGTTTCGCATGGACGACAACCTGCGGCTCGGCGCCGATTACGCTCCCGCGCGGCCGGCGACCCACTTCCAGTATCCTGACGACGACGGCAGCCTCGCGCGCGCCGTCCTGCGCTGTGTCGGCGTCGGCAAGTGCCGGCAGCACGAGGGCGGCACGATGTGCCCGAGCTACATGGCGACGCGCGAAGAACAGCATTCGACGCGCGGCCGCGCGCACCTGCTCTTCGAGCTGCTGAACGGCGACGTCCTGCGGGATGGCTGGCGCGACGAGAGCGTGCGCGAGGCGCTGGACCTCTGCCTGGCCTGCAAGGGGTGCAAGAGCGAGTGCCCGGTGAATGTGGACATGGCCACCTACAAGGCCGAGTTCCTTGCGCACTACTACGCCGGGCGCCTGCGGCCTCCGAGCGCCTACAGCATGGGGCTGATCTACTGGTGGGCGCGGCTGGCTGCCCGTGCGCCGGCGCTGGCCAATGCGCTGACGCACGCGCCGCTGCTCGGCTCGCTCGTGAAGGCGCTCGGCGGCATCGCGCCCGCGCGGGAGGTTCCGCGCTTCGCCCCCATGACCTTCCGCGCCTGGTTCCAGCGGCGCGGCCCGCGCAACACGGATCTGCCGCCGGTGTTGCTCTGGCCCGATACCTTCAACAACCACTTTCATCCCGAGACGGCGATCGCGGCGGTGGAGGTGTTGGAGGCGGCGGGCTTCCAGGTCTCGCTTCCCGCGCGCAGCCTGTGCTGTGGGCGGCCGCTCTACGACTTTGGCATGCTGGATACAGCCAAACGCCTGTTGCGGGAGATCCTGGAGGCGCTCGGCCCCGAGATCGAGGCCGGCATCCCGGTGGTCGGCCTGGAGCCGAGCTGTGTCGCGGTCTTCCGTGATGAGCTGGTGAACCTCTTCCCGCGGGACGAGCGCGCGCGGCGGCTCGCGCAACAGACGTATCTCCTGGGCGACTTCCTGGCGCGTAAGGCCCCAGACTTCCAGCCGCCGCGGCTGCCGGTGCGCGCCGTGGTCCACGCGCACTGCCACCAGCGCGCCGTCCTCGGCACCGCGACGGAGGAGACGATCCTGCGTGCGCTTGGGCTGGACTACACGCTGCTCGATGCTGGCTGCTGCGGCATGGCGGGCGCATTCGGCTTCGAGCGCGAGCACTACGACGTCTCGCTGGCCTGCGGCGAGCGCGTGCTGCTGCCGGCGGTGCGTGCGGCGAGCGACGATGCCCTGATCGTCTCGGATGGCTTTAGCTGCCGCGAGCAGATCGCCCAGACCACCGCGCGCCGCGCGCTGCACCTGGCCGAGGTGCTGCAGCTGGCGCTGCATGCCGGCGAGACGCCGCCGCCCGGCGTCCGGCCCGAAGACGCCTACCAGCGCATGGTGGACGGTCGCCAGCGCGCGCCGGTCGCGCGACGCGGCGTGCGCATCGTGGGAGCAGCGGTGGCCGTCACTGTTGTCGCCGCGCTGGCCGCTGGCGCCGTCCGCTGGGCGTGGCGCAACGCCCGGAGGCGGTAGCGCCAGTCGTCGTGGGCGCCTCTCTGGCCCGGCACGCGTGAAGCTCACGTGTCGTGTCGGCGCCATGCTGGCCGCGGCGGCCTCAGGTGCGTCTGCGCATCTCCTGGCCCAGCGCGAGCAGCGGAATGGCCAGCGGCACGACGAGCAAGAGCTGCTGGACGGCGTACTTGATTGGGTACTTGCCCTTGGCAGGCATTTCCGCCGCCACCTCCTGCCGTGCGCTCTTGCTGCGCGCCAGCGCGATGGCGTAGAGCAACATCGGCACATAGTTGAGCGCCAGACACAGGAAGTACGCGCCAAGCACCAGCTTGATTGCCGAGGCCGCGTGGCCCAGCGGCAATCCGGAGACGGCGAGCCAGACGCCGAGCGCCGCGCACAGCGCGATGCCAATGGCGAACTCGCCGACGATGAACCGCGCGCCGTGCAGGGCAATGTCGAGCGCCACCAGCTTGCGTACGTTGATGATGCGTCCTGAGCTGCCGCTGGGCGCGTCGTGTGCCGTCGTCATCGTGCGTCTCCTCTCAGACTGCCCGTACCGGCCTGCGCGTGCCGAACAGGCCGCCGAGCGCGCCCAGTCCAGCCCCCACGCCAGCCCCGAGGAACACGGCGAATGCGAGCGCGACGATGATCGCCGCCAGCACTGTTCCCGTCGTGTACTGGGTGCCCAGGTGCGCCTGATCCGCCGCCGTCTGGAACTGGCGACGCAGCGTCTCCTGGTTCGAGAATGCGACGAGCAATGCCCCGGCGACATAGCACGCCCAGACGACGAGGCCAGCGATCAGGCCGGCCAACGCGCCCTGGCTCGCTTTGCCCGCCCGTGCTGCCACGCGAAAGCCGAGGTACACGAAGCCGGCGGCAACCACCAGGAAGGTCACAATGCCGAGCGCGCCCGGCACCGCCGCGGTCAGGCCGGTGGGTCCCTCGACCAAGGTGCGCGCCAGGTCCACAACGCCGAGGATTGCGCCGAAGAGCAGCCCTTGTTGCAATACAAGTCGTCCACGAGCGGTTTGTTCCATGCGCCCCTCCCAATCCGCCAGCGCGGGCGGGTAATGTGACTCGATGCGACGAGCCGGCGACCCCACCACGCGGTACAATATGCTAAGAGAGTCAGACTGTGAGAGAGTCTGACTAGAATAGTAAGGCACTCTGACTTGTTTGTCAAGAGACTCTACGTAGAGGAGACAGATGGTGCAGGGTGAGCCGAAAGGCGGCCGGGAGGAGCAGCGGGAGGGCCAGCCGGAAGATCGGCGCATGATTGGTGCGCTCTTGCGCATCCCGCGCGAGGCGGCGCTGCGCCAGGTGCTGGCCGGGCTGGCGGCGGCGGGCTTTGGCGAAGTGCGGCCCGCCCACTTCACGGTCTTCCAGCACATGCCGCCGGAGGGCATCCGGCTCACCGCGCTGGCCGATGCCGCGCTCATGACCAAGCAGTCTATGGGATATCTAGTGGACGATCTCGAGGCGCTGGGGTATGTCGAGCGTGTGCCGGACGCGGGCGACCGGCGCGCCAAAGTGGTACGGCTCACCAGGCGCGGGCAGGCGGTCGAGGAAACGGTTCGCGCGGTCATCCGGCAGATGGAGGCCGACTGGTCGGCGCGCCTGGGCCACGAGGACTACAAGCAGCTCACCCGCCTCTTGCGTGCCCTGATCGCGATGCTCGACGAGTGAGATTAGCTCATGTGCTCGCCAGACGCCGCTAGCCGAGCGTCTGGATGACTCTCGCCAAGCGACAGAGCACTATTATCTACAGATGTCCGGAGAGGCACGACAGCACTGTCCTATCACTGGCCCAAAAGAAAACGCCCCCTCTAGCACCGGAGGGGGCGTTCGCGTCATCCTGACATCAGGTCTGGCTTCGGCACCTACGACTGCCGCGCCGCATCTCTCGCTCTACAATATCCAGACGAGCGTCCGCCAGCCCGTAGCCGCATGGCAGGTGCTCTTGTCATTCGGGTCAGCACAGGCGTCAGCCGTTACTGTTCCATACACGTAAAATAATTGGAACGGCGGATACTTGACGTTCGTTAGGTCAGCAACTAGCCACCCATCCCCATCTGCATTCGACGCGACTGCCGCAGGCAATGCCGGGTGTGCTGCCGCATCCGTCTGCGTTGGTGCAGTCAGTGTGACTTCACCCTGGCCAGGCGGAACTGGCGAGCCGGCGGGACCCTTGAGACCTAACATAAAGTAGTGGTCTGCTCCCGCATCCAAGATTTTCGTGCCAAGACCAGCATTGTTATGCGCGTGGATGTGAACCAGCCACTTGGTCGCGCCACGTTGGATTTCAACGATGTGAAACGTCACGTTGTCTGGCGAGATCAGTGAATCGCTGATCTTCCCGTTTTCAAGGCCGAAGTGATGTATGGGTGTTGGTTGCAGCCCGGATCCAGAGAAACCTTGTGTCTGGACGGTGGTTGGGTTCGATGTCGGTGAGAGGAAAATCCTCCCAGCGAGGATGGCAATGATGAGCAGCACTACAGTCCCAATCGCAACGAACGGGAACGGCAGGGGTCGTATCCGCATGGCTTGTGCACTCTCTTTTCATGTGGCGCTTCCGCTGCGCTCAGTGTTTCTGATGCCTGGGATGTCATACTACCTTAATCTCGGTCCTTGGCGTTTCTTGATGCGTTGGGGCCACCAGTGGAAGCGGGTGGTGGAGCGGATCAGCTCGGGACGGCGCTGCAGCTCGGCACAGCGGGCGAATTGGACCTCTTCG
>Ga0209647_1003758_pt1 | contig 11649 bp, 9 predicted proteins | sample GraSoi_2013_60cm_FD_185827 | JGI IMG/M metagenome (GOLD analysis project Ga0209647, IMG submission 185827) | Grasslands soil microbial communities from the Angelo Coastal Reserve, California, USA - Sample 9_17_2013_60cm (SPAdes) (version 2) | ecosystem: Environmental > Terrestrial > Soil >... | reverse complement strand
CCTCGTCGCCGAGCGCGGCAGCTATCCGCTGCAGTAGCGCACTGCATAGGTCGCTCGGCCGCGTCGGAGTCGGCTGGGACTCGACTCATGAGGGGAGGTTGAAGCGATGCCGCTCCGAGGAAAGCTGAGGGCGTTCGCCATCAACCTCGTGCCCGCATACCGGGGCACCGGCGCGCCTTCAGCCTGAGTTGTTGATCGTTCGAGCAGCGCAAGCGAAGCAGGAGATATCAGAATGCCAGAAGCAGTTGTCGTCAGCGCCGTGCGCACGCCCATCGGCCGTGCCGGCAAGGGCGCGCTCAGGAACGTGCGCGCCGATGATCTCGCCGCAGTCGCCGTGCGCGCTGCTGTCGAGCGCGCCAAGAATCTCGATCTCGCCTCGATCGAAGACGTCATCGTCGGGTGCGCCTTCCCAGAGGGCGAGCAAGGTATGAATGTCGCCCGCATCGTCACGGCGCTTGCGGGTCTGCCGGTCACTGCCGGTGCGATGACGGTCAATCGCTTCTGCGCGAGCAGCCTCTCGGCCTTCAACCTCGCCGCCCAGAGCATCCTCCTCGGACAAGGGGAAGCCATCGTCGTCGGCGGTGTCGAGAGCATGTCGCGTGTGCCGATGGGCGGCTTCAATCCGAGCTTCAACCCGAAGCTGGCGGGCAGCACCGAAGGGATCGAAGTCTGTGGGCTGCCGGGCAAGCGCACCACCGAGTTTCTGCAGGCCTATATCCCTATGGGCAACACGGCCGAGAATCTGGCGAACCGCTATGACATCAGCCGCGCCGACCAGGATGCCTTCGCGCTGCGCAGCCACCAGCGCGCGATTGCCGCCACCGATGCGGGCATTTTCGCGCGTGAGATCGTTCCGGTCCCTTTGCCCGACGGCACGACGCTGAGCATCGACGAAGGCCCGCGGCGCGATACGTCGCTGGACAAGCTGGCCGCGCTGGAGCCCGCGTTCGTCGCCGGCGGCACCGTCACCGCCGGCAACAGCAGCCCACTCAACGACGGCGCGTCGGGCGCTGTGCTGATGTCTGCTGAAAAGGCGCGCGCGATGGGCGTGCCGCCGCGAGCGCGCGTGCTGGCCATGGCGGTGACGGGCGTCGCGCCGGAGATCATGGGCATTGGACCGGTCGAAGCGGTGCGCCGGGCGCTCGCGCGCGCCAACCTGCAGCTCGCCGACATTGATGTGATCGAGCTCAACGAGGCATTCGCGGCGCAGTCGCTGGCTGTGGTGCGCGAGCTGGGCATCGACGAGAATAAGCTGAACCCGCACGGCGGCGCCATCGCGCTGGGTCATCCGCTCGGCTCCTCGGGTTGCCGCCTCATCGCGACACTGTTGAACGATCTCGAGACCAGCGGCGGGCGGCTCGGCATGGCGACCCTCTGCGTGGGCGGTGGCCAGGGCGTTGCTACCATCCTCGAGCGGCTGTAAGGGGGCACGTATGGGCTTGAACATACGGCGCGCCGCCGTGATCGGCGCCGGCATCATGGGCGCCGGCATCGCCGCGAACATTGCCAACGCCGGCATTCCGGTGCTACTACTCGACGTCGTGCCGCCTGACGCCCAGGACAGCCACGACCGTGCCGCGCGCAATCGCATCGCGCAGAGCGGGCTGGACAAGGCGCTGAAGGCCAAGCCGGCGCCCGCCTTCTTCTCGCCGCGTGACGCCCGGCTCGTTACGGTGGGCAACACTGAGGACGACTTCGACATGCTGGGCGAGGTGGACTGGATCGTCGAGGCGGTGGTCGAGCGGCTGGACATCAAGCACGATGTGTACGCCCGCATCGAGCGCGTGCGCCGGCCGGATGCCGTCGTCAGCTCGAATACCTCCGGGTTACCGGCCGCGATGCTGGTCGAGGGACGTGGCGACGACTTCCAGCGCCACTTCCTCATCACGCACTACTACAACCCCGTCCGCTTCATGAAGCTGCTGGAGCTGATACCCAGCCCGCGCACCGATCCCGCCATCATGCGCGACATGGGCACGTTCTGCAGCGAGCGGCTCGGCAAGGGCGTCGTCTATTGTAAAGATACGCCCAACTTCATCGGCAACCGCATCGGCACCTTCGGCTTCATGGCCACCGTCCACCGTATGCTGGATGAAGGCTACAAGGTCGAGGAGGTGGACGCCATCACCGGGCCGGCGATGGGCCACGCGCGCTCCGCCACCTTCCGCACGGCCGACCTGGCCGGCATTGATACACTGGTGCACGTTGCCGACAACCTGTACGAGAACTTGCCGGGAGATCCCCATCGCCAGCTCTTTACCATGCCGCCATTCGTGCGCGAGATGGTGGCTCGGGGCTGGCTGGGCGACAAAACGGGCCAGGGCTTCTACAAGAAGGTGCGCGACGCCGGCGGCACCAGCGAGGTGCTGGCGCTCGACACGGCCTCGCTCGAGTATCGTCCGCAAGACTCCGTCCACTTCTCCTCGCTCGACACAGTCAAAGGCATTGCTGATTCCGGCGAGCGGGTGCGGACGCTGCTGAGCGCGGACGACCGGGCAGCCAGGCTGGCCTGGGAGCTCACGGCAGATACGCTCTCGTACACGGCAGAGATCGCCGACCAAATCAGCGACGACGTTGTGAACATCGACAACGCGCTACGCTGGGGCTTCAACTGGGACCTCGGGCCATTCGAGACGCTCGACCTGATCGGGGTGGAGGCGTTCGCGCGGCGCCTCGAAGCCGAGGGGCGCCCCGTTCCACCGCTGATCGAGCGCTTGCGCCGCAACGGCACCGGCGCGTTTTACACCGACGGCGCGGCGCGCCGCTTCTTCGACTGGCAGAGCGACAGCTATCAACCCGTGCCTGTAGGTGCGCCGCGCCTCAGCCTCACGTCGCTCAAGCGCGCGGGCAAGACCGTCAAGGAGAACCGCAGCGCGTCCCTCATCGATCTGGGTGACGGTGTGCTCGGCGTCGAGTTCCACGCGAAGATGAACGCCATCGACGACGAGATCGTAGCTATGCTGCGCGCCGCTGTCGAGGAGGCGCAGCGCAACTGGCAGGCGATCGTCGTGGGCAACGAGGCGCCGGACTTCTGCGTCGGCGCGAATCTGGCGCAGGTCTTCATGGGCGCCCGCATGCGCATGTGGCCGGCGCTCGAGAAGGCGACGGCGGCGTTCCAGCAGGCGAATCTGGCGCTCAAGTACAGTGCCGTCCCGGTGGTGGTTGCCCCGGCTGGACGCACGCTCGGCGGCGGCGCTGAGATCGTCATGCATGGGCACGCGGTGCGCGCGGCGGCGGAGACGTATCTCGGGCTGGTCGAGGTTGGCGCGGGGCTGATTCCAGCGGGCGGCGGCTGCAAAGAGCTGCTCGCGCGCTGGCAGACGATGACGCCGGAGCACGGGCCATTTCCCGCTGCGCGCCATGCCTTCGAGGTGATTGCCGTGGCGACGGTGTCTACCAGCGCGCCGGACGCGCGCAGCTACGGCTTCCTCAAGAAGTCCGACGCGATCACGCTCGATCGCGAGCGCCTGCTCGCCGACGCCAAGGCCGACGCACTGGCGCTGGCGGATGCCAAAGACCAGGGGCGCTGGGCGCCGCCGACGCCGCCGACCTTCCGGCTGCCTGGCGCGGGCGGGCGGCTCGTGCTGGAGCAGGTGGTCGAGGGGTTGCGCGAGACCGGCAAGGCCAGCGAGCACGACGCGGTCGTCTCGGGCAAGCTCGCCTACGTGCTGACGGGCGGCGATTGCTCGCCATTGGATGAGATCTCCGAGCAGCACATCCTGGACCTGGAGCGCGAGGCGTTCGTGAGTCTGGCAGGCATGCCCAAGACCCAGGAGCGCATGGATGCTCTATTGAAGACGGGGAAGCCGCTACGCAACTAGACGGCGAACGAGCAAAGGGCGCGTCGTCCACGGTGCGTGGGCGCTACGCGCCCTCGCCCACCGGCGCGCTGCACCTTGGCAATCTGCGTACCGCGCTGCTGGCCTGGCTCTTCGCGCGCCATGCCGGTGGCGCATTCGTGCTGCGTGTGGAAGACCTCGACCTGCCCCGTGTGCGTCCCGGCGCGGCTGCGCAAATGCTGGCGGATCTGCGCTGGCTGGGCCTCGACTGGGATGAAGGGCCAGATGCCGGCGGGGCGCTCGGCCCCTACATCCAGAGCGCACGCACGATGCTCTACGCCGATGCCCTGGTGCGCCTGCGTGCCGCCGGCCGGCTGTATCCTTGTTACTGCACGCGCGCCGAGCTGAGCCGGCTGGCCAGCGCGCCGCAGGGTGGAGACGACGAGCGCCGCTATCCCGGTACGTGCCAGTCGCTGAGCGCGCGCGAGCGCGCACGGCACGAGCGCGCGGGTCGGCGCCCAAGCTGGCGCTTTCGCGTCCCCGAACAGCCGATCAGGTTCTACGACGAGCTAGCCGGGGAGGTCGTCGAACAGGTGGCGGCGACCAGTGGCGACATCGTCGTGCGGCGCAGCGACGGCATCGTGGCGTATCAGCTGGCGGTTGTTGTGGACGACGCGCTGATGGGCATCACGCAAGTGGTACGCGGCGCAGACCTGCTCAGCTCGACTGCGCGCCAGCTCGCCCTCTTCGATGCCCTCGGCTACCGCCGCCCCGCCACGTTCGCGCATGTGCCACTGGCCACCGACGGCGCTGGCGCGCGCCTTGCAAAGCGCGACAAGTCCGCCGGCGTTGCCGGGCTACGCGAGCGTGGCGTATGTGCCACGGCCGTGCTGGGCGCGCTGGCTGCCAGCTGCGGCTTGTGGCCTGCCAACGTGCCGGTGTCACTCGCCGAGCTGTTGGCTGCCTTCGCTCCCGAACGCATTCAGTCGGTGCCGTCTGCCGTGATGGTATAACTGTGGTTCATCCGCGGGCGCCTACGGCAAGCATCCGTTCGGTGCACGGCTTGACGCGTGCGGGGGCCAGGCGTATAGTGCGGTGCGCGGCGGACATGGGTCTTTCTGCCCTTGTGGGAGTGACGAGGATGTCATGACCGATCCAGAGAAACAGACGACCTATTCGGGTGGAGTCCCCTCCGGCGCGACGGACGAATTCCTCGCTCTCGCCGGCCATGAGCTTCGCAGCCCCATCACCGCTCTCAAAGGGCATGTGCAGCTGCTCCAGCGGCGTCTACGCCGCCAATCGGGCCGCGAAAACGACCTGACTGATCTCGACAAGGTCATGTTCCAGGTCGAGCGGCTGACCCACGAACTGGATGTCTACCTCGAAGCCGTACACATCGCGCGTGGGCAGTTCGAGCTGATGCCGGCCAGCTGCGACCTCGTAGCTATTACCGAGCGTCTGGTGGAGCTCTATGCGCGCGGCGTGGTCAGCCATAGCGTTCACCTGGAAACCGCCGAGCGGGAGCTGGCGGGACAGTGGGACCGCCAGCGCTTGCAGACGACCGTCGCGAGCCTGCTGTCAAACGCCGTCAAGTTCAGTCGCGGGGGCGAGGTGGTCTTGCGACTGACACGCGAAGGCCCCTGCGCGCGACTCGAGATAGCGGACCGGGGTATCGGCGTGCCACCGGCCGATCGGCAGCGCATCTTCGCGCCCTATGCGCGCGGGAGCAACGCGGAGAACGCGGGCGCCGGGCTGGGTTTGTTTGTGTCGCGCGAGATCGTGCGGCGCAGCAAGGGACGCATCGGCGTGCGCGGACACCACGGCGGTGGCAGCGTCTTCTGGTTCACGCTGCCGCTAGACGCCACCAGCTATAGGTCCTCCAGCGCCTCGGCGGGCTCACAGCGCCGGCCAAGGAATATTGGCACGTCCCGCTGAGTGTAGCGGCGGACCTCGGTTGCCCGGAGCGATTCCATCATACGGCACAACTCGCTCGGGTCATCCGACTCGTTGGCGAGGATAAACTCGTAATCCCCCAACCCAAACGCGTCTACCGTGTTGGCGAGCACGCCGCCCCCTTCGGCGACGACGATGGGCGCCTGCGCCAGCGCGGTACCGCCCTTGCCAGCGCTCGACTGAGGCACGGCATCGGGGACGAGCTGCTCGCGCGGCACCGCGTAGCGCCGGCCGATCAGGCCATGCTCGGCCATCAGCTCGCGACGCCGCTCGTACGGCAGCAGATACCACTCGGTTGTCTTGACGAACGGATACACGCTGATGAACTTCCTCGGCGTGGCGCCGAGCATGAACGACGGCAGGTGGCCGGGATCATAGCGGGCGGTAGCCACGACACCGATGTAGGTTTGGCGGGTCTCGAGGTAGCCGCCGAGGCCGCTGTGACGCAGCGCCACCGCCAGCCGCTGGATCGCATCGAGGTCGGTCCCATGGACCCACAACAGCAAGTCCGCGTCTTCGCGCAGGCCAACGAGCGAATACACGCCGCGCAAGGAGACGGAAGCGTCTCTGCCTTCGAGAGCGGCGAGGAACTCGGCTTTCGCCTGGCCGCGCTCGGTCTCGCTGAGCCGGGCGAACGCGCGATCCAGCTTGAACAGCCAGTAGGCGGCGTAGGTCGTTGAGGCGCTCGTGGTGTCCATATGTGATCTCCCGTCGTAGTGAGGCCGATTGCCGCCGCGCGTAGGCGCTGGTTGCGCCTGCCGTGCACCGGCTCTTCAGCACATTGTAGCAGCGATCACTTGCGCGGTTCTAGCGCGCCACTCCGCCCTGTTGCGCGTACGGCAAGGGGCGTCTACAATGGCGTACGATGAACCTGACTCAACCGCGCGCCCATCGACGATGGCCGCTGCGCCTCCTGTGTATGCTGCTGGTGGCGAGCGCGCTGCTGCCGGTGCTCGCCGGTTGCGGTCTGCATTCAGGCGGCGATGCCCTGGCGTTTCTGCGCGACGGCCAGCTCTGGACGGTACACTCAGACGGCTCGCAACCGCTGCAGCTCACGGGCAGCCATGTTGTGGGCTTCGCTTGGTCGCCGGACCACCACGAGCTCGTGTTGCGCATCGCCGCCGTGCCAGCACCCACGCCGCCAACGGGAACCCGCGCCGCGCCCGACGCGCCAGGAGACATTGCCGCGGTCAGCATCAACGGCGGCGCCGCGTTGCAGCTCACGCCCACCTCTGCTGGCCTCAGCCGCGGCGATGCCTGGTGGAATCCGAACGGCAACCGGATACTTTACACCGAGCGCGCGGCGCCACCACCGCAGCCCGCGACATTCGTCGTCTCGCAGGTAGATCAGCCGGTCGGCATCGCGCGGCATCCGCTGCTGAACGTGGCGGGATTGCCGGTGCTCTCGCCAGACGGCAGGCGTGTCGCCGCCGTCTCCCCAGACGGCGCGCTGTTGCTGGGTCCGCCGGGGCAGGCCGGGCGTTCGATTGCCTCCGATGTCTTACGGACGCTGCCCGGCACATCGCGCCCGGCGCGCGTCCTCTGGCAGCCGGGCCACGATGCGCTGCTCTACGCCCTCGCCGCGCCCACAGGCGTGACGCTGGACCTGCGCAGCCTGAATGGCGGCGTACGCGAGGTCGTCACGCTGCCGGCGGTGCTCGATTACACCTTCGCGCCCGACGGCTCGCTGCTGCTGGTCCGCGAACCCACGCGGATTTCGCTCTGGAGTGTGAGTCAGCCGGGCCAGCCGCTCTGGACCTGGCCCGAAACCGACCCGCTGGCGCTGCCCTCGTGGTCGCCGGATGGGCACCAGGTGCTCGTACAGAACGGTGCGGGCCTCCAACTTGCAGATCTGCGCACGAAGACCGTGCATGCGCTGCTGACGTACGAACAATCGCAGATTCAGGCGCCGCCCGACGCACAGACGGACTGGCATCCAGCCGCCGGCAGTCCGTGGGCCACCGACGGGCACGCGCTCGTCTTCGCGGCCGCCACGGGGGCAAGCTGGCAGGGGCGGCCACTCCCACAGCCTCACGGCGCCACCAGTGGCCTGTATGTGGTATCAATCACCTCGGGGATGGTGGGACGGCCGGTGCTGGTGGATAGCGGCGACGACCGCGCGCCGAGCTGGAGTTTCCTCGACCCATCAACGGCGTTCCTGATGGCGTCGTGAGCTGGTCCAGCGATTGCCGGACGGAGAAGGAGAGGGTCGCGCCATGCCACACTCGAATGGCCCGCGGGCCGACGACGCGGACGAGCTCGATCTCAGCGAGATCGATCCGCAAGAATACGACATGCTGATGCGGCTCGAACGGCTGGAGAGCCTTGAAGAAGAGATGATGGAGATGGGGATCGCCTCGCTCGATGAGGTGCGCCAGCGCATCGCGGATCTGCACCGCCAGCTGGACGAGGAAGAGTAGGCCGCGCGCCTTCGTGACTCCGCTCACTCGCCAGGTAACCGCTCGCTCGCATGGATCACCTCAGGACCCGGCAGCGGCGCTTGGCAGCCGCTCGACCACGGGCAGCACACCACCTGTGGCTCAGCGTCCGGCGCATCGCACGCGGGCGGCAATGGCTCCCCGCGCAGGAATGTCGCGACGATGCAGAGCGGCAGCCCGATCACACCCAGATGGCAGCCGGCGATGTGCGCGACCGGGTGGAAATGCGGATGTTGAATCGAGTAGGCGCCGGCCTTGTCCATGGGGTCGCCGGTGGCGACGTACGCCGAGATTTCATCGTCGGTATAGGGGCGCATCAGGACACGCGTCGTCGCGGTCGCCGAGACGAGCGCCGCGGGAGTGGGGCCGGCCAGGGCAACACCCGTCGCCACGAGATGCTCGCGGCCGCGCAGTTGGCGCAGCATCGCCGCGGCCTCATCCGCGCTCGCCGGCTTGGCCAGCGACGTGCCCTCCAGCAGCACGGTAGTGTCGGCAGCCAGCACCATGAAGTCCTCATCCCGCGCTGACTCGCGCAATAGTTGTTGCGCCGCCTGCACTTTCCGCCGCGCCAGATGCTCGCCAAGCAGCCCAAGCGGGCCCGCATAGTCCGCGCTTAGCCGCTCTTCATCCACCGGCGCGACACACGGCTCGAAGGCGATGCCGGCCTCTGCCAACAGCTTCCGTCGGCGCGGCGACGCTGAGGCAAGGTAGAGTCGCGGCTCACTCATGCCGCGGCCTCCAGCAGGGCGATGGTCTCGATGTGGGCGGTCTGCGGGAACATGTCGAGCGGCTGCACGGAGACGAGCCGGTAGGCGGCTGCTGTTTGGCAGAGGTAGGCCAGGTCGCGCGCCAGCGTCGCGGGGTCGCAGGAGACATAGACCACGCGAGGCACGCGGCGGGCGGCGAGCGCAGCCAGCACCGGTCGCTGGCATCCGGCGCGCGGCGGATCGATCACCAGCCCGTCCAGCCGCTCCTCCAGCGCCGGCAGCACATTTTCCACTTTGGCCTGCATGATGGAAACGTTGGCAACGTCCCGAAGATTCCAGCGCGCGTCGCGAATGGCGCTGGCGGACTCTTCGATGGCGATGACGCGGCCTGCGCGGCGCGCCAGCAGCGCCGCGAACGTGCCAACGCCGCAATAGGCGTCCACGAGCGTCGCCTCCGGTCCTGCAGGCAGCAGGCGCACCACCTCTTCCGCCATGCGATTGGCCTGCGCCGTATTGGTCTGGAAGAAGGAGCTTGGCCGGATACGGAACGTGATGCCGCCTAGCTCCTCGTCCAGGTCCGACTCGCGCACAGCGATCCCCGCTGCCTCTAAGCGCGCGTGCGCCTCGACCGACGGCGCTGGTTGCATGAGCACCTGGCCCGTGGCGGCGCTGGAGCGAATGAGCGCCTGCGGCTGGGGCAGCGGCGTATCTGCCAGCAGCGCCAGCGTGTCGTTGATGCGCTCCTCGGCGATTGGGCAGGTGCGCAGCGGGAGCACGCGACGGCTGCCCCGCGCCGTCAACCCCGCCTGGCCCTCGCGGTTCACCGAGAAGCGCATATGATTGCGATAGTGCCAGGCCTTGGGGCTGGCGAGGGCGGGGAGCACCGGCGGCGCGGCGAAGCCGGCGGCACAAAGCTCGTCGCGAACGCGCCCCGTCTTCCAGGCAAGCTGGGCCGGATACGCCATGTGTTGTAGCTGGCAGCCGCCACACGTGCCGAAGACCGGGCACTGTGCCGCGACGTGCGCGGGCGCGCCTTGCACGACTCGCAGCACGCGCACCTGGGGCGGCGGCGTATGCTTGGCCCGCTTGCGCCCGGGGCGCGGCAACCGCCACTCCGCCTCGACCTCGACCAGCTCTCCCGGCAGCCCACCCACCAGGCCCAGGCGCGCGGGGGGAGCGTGCGCCGCCCATCCTGGCCCATACACCGCGGCAAAGGCGTCGTCATCGGGCGACTGGTGCGTTCGGATGACCGCTCCCTGCGCTACACCGTGCGCGTCGAGCGTGTCCACCTGCACCAGATAGCGCCCGCGCACGACGCGCGGCGCTTCCGCTGGCGTTGGGCCGGCTGGGCGGTCTTCGGCCTGGCGTCCGAGCTGTTCCATGTGCTCCCAGAATCCATTAGAGTAGCTACGCGGGCAAATCAGCCCGAGTATAGCACAGGGCGCTGGCGGCGAAGAAGGCAAGGTGCTACTCTACCATAAGGCATGCTGGGAACGCGCCAAGCCGCGGACCTAGGCAACGGGAGGTAGTGAAGCAGGATGGGAGACCTTTCGGCTACCGGGCGCCGGCTGGCGCTGGCGCGTATGGCGGAGACTCCGCTGGACGTGTTGGTGATCGGTGGCGGCATCACCGGAGCCGGCGTCGCGCTGGATGCGGCGGCCCGCGGCTACAGCGTCGGACTCGTGGAGCGCGGCGACTTTGCCAGCGGGACGAGCAGCCAGTCCACCAAGCTCGTGCATGGCGGCATTCGCTATCTCCCGCAGCTCGACATTCCGCTCGTGCGCGAGGCGCTGGTCGAGCGCGGCCGCTTGTTGCGCAACGCGCCGCACCTCGTCCATCCCCTCACCTTCATACTTCCCCTCTACGCCAGCTCGCGGCATCCGGTCGGCTTGCCGATTGCGCCGCCGTTCGGCATGGGCCTGGACCTGATCCTCGACACAGGGCTCGCCCTCTATGACGAGCTGGCGGGCAAGCAGAATCTGGGCAAGCATCGCCGCATCGATCGTGACGAAGTGCTGGCGCGCGCGCGCTGCCTGACGCCGGCCGGCTTGAAGACTGGCTTCATCTATCACGACGCGCAGACCGACGACACGCGGCTCACGCTCGCGGTGCTGCGCACGGCGGCCGAGCATGGTGCGCTGCTGGCCAACTACTGCGCGGTGACGGGGTTCGCGCACGACGGCAGGGTCGCTGGCGTCTATGTGCGTGAGACGCTGCCCGGCGACGAAGGCGCCACCACTGCTGCCGGCTTCGCGGTGCGCGCGCGGCACGTCGTCAACGCCACGGGCGTGTGGGCCGAACAGACGGAGCGGCTGGACGGCGAGACGCCGACACTCCAGGTGGCGCCGAGCAAGGGCACGCACCTTGTCTTCACACGCGAGGCCCTCGATCTGGGCGACGAAGCGATCGTGCTGCCAGAGACCGAGGACGGCCGCATCATCTTCATCGTGCCCTGGCAGTCTCGCGCGCTGGTCGGCACCACGGATAACGGTGTGGAGCAGATGGAGACGCCGGTTGCCACCGAGGATGACATTGACTATCTGTTGGGGCACCTGAATCGCTCCGTGCGCCGCCCGCTGACCCGTGCGGACATCGTGGCAACCTATGCCGGCTATCGCCCGCTGCTGCGGCTGCATCGGCGGCGCACGCCGGCCAGGCTCTCGCGAACGCACGCCGTCACCGAGGGGGAGGATGGCCTGCTGACTGTATCTGGCGGCAAGCTGACCACGTACCGGCTGATGGCGCAAGATGTCGTAGACCGCATCGACCGCC
>Ga0209647_1003756_pt1 | contig 11651 bp, 8 predicted proteins | sample GraSoi_2013_60cm_FD_185827 | JGI IMG/M metagenome (GOLD analysis project Ga0209647, IMG submission 185827) | Grasslands soil microbial communities from the Angelo Coastal Reserve, California, USA - Sample 9_17_2013_60cm (SPAdes) (version 2) | ecosystem: Environmental > Terrestrial > Soil >... | reverse complement strand
GGAATCGACGCCGCCCACACCGATCAGCGGGAATGCGCCTTCAGCCCGCACAAAAGTTTCCGCCAGCATGCGCGTCGAGAGCTTGAACAGTGGCCGGCCCGATAAGCCGCCTTGCTCACGCGCCTTGTCGCGATCTCGCAAAGAGCCGGGCCGCGAGATCGTTGTATTGCCGACGATCATGCCATCCACGCGATGCTTGCGCGCAACGCCGACGACGTCGTCGAGGTCCGGCAGCGTGAGGTCGGGCGCGATCTTGAGCAGCACTGGCGTCGAGCCTGCACGCGCACTGACACGCTCGCGTGCGTCGATGACGCGCGCCAGTAAATCGTCGAGCGCCTTGGCCTCCTGCAAATCCCGAAGGCCGGGCGTATTCGGCGACGACACATTGACGGTGAAATAGCTGGCGACCGCGGCGAACGTTTCGATCAACCGCACATAGTCCTCGGTCCGGTCGACGGAGTCGCGATTGGCGCCAATGTTGACGCCCACAATGCCGCCGGCATTCCGGCGGGCCGTGAGCCGTATGTGAGCGGCGGCGGCCCCGTCATTATTGAAGCCCAGCCGGTTGATGACGCCCTGGTCGGTGTCAAGGCGGAACAGACGCGGTCTTGGATTACCGCCTTGAGCACGGGGCGTGATGGTGCCGACCTCGGCGAAGCCGAAGCCGAGGCGCAGCAATGCATCCGGCACCTGTGCATTTTTATCGAAACCGGCGGCAAGCCCGATCGGATTCGGGAATTTCAGCCCAAATGCACGCACGGCGAGCTCGTCGGCATCGGCCGGCGCTCGGGCCACCGGCATATAACGAAGGGCCTTGATCGCGAGGGTGTGCGCATCCTCCGGCTCGAAGGCGCGCAGCAGCGGACGGGACAGGCGGTCGAAAAAGCCGATCACGGCATGTGACTCCGAACCTGCATATGAATCGACCCTATCGGCGGGGCCAAGGCTTATTCAAGGCGAGGTCACAGGAAACTGTTGCGGAGGGGGGGCGACTCAAGGCTATAATTCCTATCTATCGGACCACAGCCTCACACGGGTGCCGCGCCAATGGCTATGCTGACGCACAATCAAATCTGGACCGCGATCGACCGGTTGGCCGCACGCGCAAAGATGACGCCTTCCGGTCTTGCCAAGAAAGCGGGGCTCGACCCGACCACTTTCAACAAATCCAAGCGTGTCACGCCGGAGGGGCGCCCGCGCTGGCCCTCGACGGAGTCCGTGGCCAAGGCGTTACAGGCCACGAGCACAAAATTCGATACTTTCGTTACTTTGATCACCGACGGCGGCAAGTCGACGATGCACAATGTGCCGTTGATTGGGTTCGCCCAGGCAGGTGCCGGCGGCTTTTTCGACGACGGCGGTTTCCCGGTCGGCAAGGGCTGGGAGGAAATCGCCTTCCCCGCGGTTAGCGATGAGCATGCCTACGCGCTGGAAATCTCCGGAGATTCGATGCGGCCAGCCTATCGTGCCGGCGACGTCATTGTCGTTTCGCCGGCGGCAACGGTGCGCAAGGGCGACCGGGTCGTGGTCAAGACCAAAGACGGGGAAGTCATGGTCAAGGAGCTCAAGCGCAAGAACAGCAAGTCGGTCGAGCTCAAATCGCTCAACGCCGAACACCGCGACCGCACGCTGCCGATGTCCGATGTCGTGTGGATCGCCCGTATCGTCTGGGCGAGTCAGTAGCGGGCACTCCAAAACCGCTCATTCCCGCGAAAGCGGGAATCCCGGGCTACATGAAAAGGCTGGGTCCCCGCTTCCGCGGGGACGAACGAAGGAAGCTACGCGCTGCGGGCCAGCGCGCCGTCAATCATGTCGATGGTATTCTGCAAGCCATAAACCGCGACGAATGAACCGAAGCGCGGACCTTTCTCCTGGCCCAGCAACACCTGGTAAAGCAGATTGAACCAATCGAGAGACACGCCGGGCTTGCCATCCTTTGCCTTCTTCTTCGGGTCCAGGAACGGCTCGCGGCGGCCGACTTCGTAGACCACATTCTGGATATCCTCCGGGGTTGCACCGGGCGCCAGTTGCGAGAGCGCGTCGCGCAAATCGCTCAAGGCCGCACGTTCGGCAGCCGTTGGCTCGCGGAATTTCTTTTCGGGCAAAACGAAATCGCGGAAATAGTGGATGGCATATTCGACCAGCTGATTGAGTTTTGGATGCGTCTTCGGCGTCACGCCCGGCCGGTAGCGGCCAATGAAGCCCCACAGCGTATCGGCATTTTCGGCGTTCGAAGATGACACCAGCGTCAGCAGCATGCCGAACGATATCGGCATGTCGATTTTCGGCGGCTTGCCCGAATGAATATGCCAGACCGGATTCGACAGCTGCTGCCGCGGATCCTGCCGCTCAAAACCGTCGAGAAATTGATAGTACTCATCGACGTTGCGCGGAATGACATCGAAGTAGAGCCGCTTGGCCGCTTTCGGTTCGCGATACATGAACAAAGAAAGGCTTTCGGGGCTGGCATAACGCAGCCATTCATCAATCGTCAGGCCGTTGCCTTTCGACTTCGAAATTTTCTGCCCCTTCTCGTCGAGGAACAGCTCGTAGTTAAAGCCTTCCGGCGCGACGCCGCCGAGCGCACGGCAGATTTCACCGGAGAGCTTCACCGAGTCGATCAGGTCCTTGCCGGCCATTTCGTAGTCGACGCCGAGCGCAACCCAGCGCATGGCCCAATCGGGTTTCCATTGCAGCTTGCAGCGCCCGCCGGTCACCGGCGCTACCACCGACTCTTTGGTGTCGGGGTCTTCGTAAGTTATGGTCCCGGCCTTGGCGTCGTGTGCGGTGACGGGCACCTGCAAAACGATACCGGTCTTCTGATCGATTGGCAGAAACGGCGAATAGGTCGCCGCCCTCTCCTCGCGCAGCGATGGCAGCATGATCGCCATCACCTTATCGAAACGCTCCAATACCTTGAGCAATGCACTGTCGAAGCGGCCCGACTTGTAGCATTCGGTCGACGACATGAATTCATATTCGAAGCCGAAGTGATCGAGAAAGGCGCGCAGACGCGCGTTGTTGTGCTCGCCGAAACTCGGATGCGTGCCGAACGGATCGGGCACCTGGGTGAGCGGCTTGCCGAGATGCCGTTCCAGCATCTCCTTGTTCGGCACATTGTCCGGCACCTTGCGCAGTCCGTCCATGTCGTCAGAAAAAGCAATCAGTCGCGTCTTCACCTTGTCGTCGGTCAGCACACGGAAAGCATGACGGACCATCGTGGTACGCGCGACCTCACCGAAGGTACCGATATGCGGCAAACCGGATGGTCCGTAACCGGTCTCGAAAATCACTTCGTCTTTCGGATGTTTTTTGAGCCGAGCGACGATCTTGCGCGCCTCCTCGAACGGCCAGGCATTCGACTGCTCGGCGAGCTGGCGCAAGTTGGCAGCGGCTTCGATAGCGGACATCATGATCTCCGGGCCGCGGACACTAGAAATCCATCGCATCGACGTCAAACTAATCCAGTCATTCCGGGACGCGCGCGAAGCGAGCGGACCGGATGACGGGCTTCAAAATGGGCTAACCGGAAAATAGCGCAGCCAGAGGTCGGTGAAGCGACCCTTCTCCCAAATCCGGAATAGCGCCCAATTGAATGCTTGCCGCAACAGATCGTTGCCGCGCCTCACCGCAATGCCGACGCCTTCGCCGAAGAAACGGCCTTCCAGATAGGGGCCGCCGCGGAACGCACAACAGTTCGCCGAATCAGTGCCGTTGAGCCAGAAGCCGAGTGATACGCCGTCGCCGAACATGAGATCGACCTCGCCTCGTTTCAGTGCGAAGCGCGCGGCGTCTGCGTCCGGATAGGGATGCAGCTCGGCCTCGGTAAACAATGCCTTGAGATACGCTTCATGCGCGGTGCCGGCGACCACCGCAATTTTTTTTCCTTCAAGCGCCTCGGGGCGCACATCTTTGATTGGGCTGTCGCGGCGCGCCACGAACCGTGCCGGTGCTCGATAATAAGGGTCGCTGAAATCGAGGCGCGTCCGCATTTCGGGCGTCGCCGCGATCGACGCGATGATGGCGTCACCATTGTTGCTGTTAAGCGCTGCAATCAAAGTGTCGAAACGGCGCATCTGCACCGTGCAGGCGACCTTGATTTCCTCGCAGATCAACCGGGCCAGATCGACATTGAAGCCGGTCGGTGCGCCGTCAGGCCCGGTATAGTTGAAGGGCGGATAGTCGGTCTCGGTGAGAAAGCGAATGATATTGATGCGCGAAAGGTCCGGCCGTTCCGGCCGCCGCCGCGGATCCCAAAAGCCGGGCACCGACATGGTGTCGGGCGGAGGAGTGACGGTTGGCGGCGCAGGAGATGCGCCTTGTGGCGGATTGGCAGGCTGTGCCTGCGCTCCCCCGAGCGCCGCCGCCAGCATGACCGCAATCGTGATGACGAGAATTCCGCCACGCCTATTATGACCGCTCATCCAGTTCATTCGCCGGCCTTTATCACGGGAATCGCGGCGACCATACCATCGCCGCAGCGGCGGGCCAGCCACAATCGAAATCGGACATTTATGCTAGGCGGTCAGGTGCTTCTCGATATCGTGCACCGGGTGCTTGACCAAATCCTTGTCGATCTCGGCACGTATGGCGCCGCGCAAGGCGTGCGAGTAGGCGTGGCGGATCATGCCGAGCGCGCGCGGTGACGCTACGAGGATCAGCGATTTCACCTTGCCGGCGGCGACCTCTGTATCGAGCCGCTGGGCGAGATGGGTGAGGAACACCTGTTCGGCTTGATTGTGCCAATCCGTTTGCGTCACCGAGCTGCTGCCATTGCCGACAGAACTATGGGTGCGGCCAGGTTTATCGCCACCGAGCAAATGGGTCGGCAGATCCTTTTGCTCATAGACTTCGCGGGTCTTCAGATTGGGAAATTTGATATCACCGGTATTTTCCAAAATCAGCGCCTTGGCACCATCGCAAACAACCACCCATTCGCCGTGTCTAATAAGAAGCGCGGACATATTTTGACTCCTCGAATTAACGCAAACCTGAACGAATTTGGCCGACGCGCTTTATTCCGGACCAACGCGGCGAGACACGGTTTCGTTGCCAATATTAACTGACCAACAACGTCAGTTTGTGCCGTCGAGCAGCCGGCGGGCGATAACCTGAGCCTGAATCTCGGCGGCACCTTCGAAAATATTGAGAATACGAGCGTCACACAAAATGCGGGACGCCGGAAATTCAAGCGCAAAGCCATTGCCCCCGTGGACCTGCACAGCGTTGTCGGCTGCGGCCCACGCCACTCGCGCGGCAAGCAGCTTGGCCATCCCGGCCTCCAGGTCGCAACGGCGTCCCGAATCTTTCTCGCGCGCGGCATAATACGTGAGTTGTCGCGCAATCATGATTTCTACCGCCATCATGACGATTTTGTCGGCCACGCGCGGGAAGCCGATGATCGGGCCGCCAAACTGCACGCGATTCTGCGCGTAGCCGAGGGCCTGCTCCATTGCAGCCTGTGCAACTCCGATCGCGCGCGCCGCAGTCTGGATGCGAGCGGACTCGAAAGTCTGCATCAGCTGTTTAAAGCCGAGTCCTTCGACGCCACCAAGCAGGTTTTCCGCTTTCACTTCAAAACCGTCGAAGGCGATCTCATATTCCTTCATGCCGCGATAGCCGAGCACTTCGATTTCGGTGCCACTCATTCCCTCAACGGGAAACGGATTTTTGTCGTCGCCACGCGGCTTTTCAGCGAGCAACATCGACAGGCCGCGATGGCCGGTCTCTTTCGAATTTGTGCGCACCAGCAACGTCATCAAATCGGCGCGCACCGGATGCGTGATCCACGTCTTGTTGCCGTAGACTTTATAGACATCGCCCTCGCGCACCGCCCGGGTCTTGATCGACGCGAGATCGGAGCCGGTGTTCGGCTCGGTAAACACCGCGGTGGGCAGCACTTCGCCCGATGCGAGTTTCGGCAACCATTTTTCTTTTTGCGCGGCAGTACCACTGCCGAGAATCAACTCCGCAGCGATTTCCGATCGTGTGCCGAGCGATCCGACACCGATGTAGCCGCGCGCAAGTTCTTCCGACACCACACACATCGATTCTTTGCCGAGCCCCATCCCTCCGAATTCCTCGGGTATCGTGAGCCCAAATACGCCAAGCTCCGACATCTGCGCGATGATCTCGAGGGGAATGTAACTGTTGGTGCGATGCCAGCTTTGCGCGCTGCCGATCACTTCGCTGTCGGCAAATTTCCGCATTTCTTCCCGGATCGATTCCAGCGTTTCATCGAGTCCACACGTGCCAATCGTGGCACCGTGGCTTGCGCGTATCAGTTCGATCAGGCGGGCACGCTGCTCGGCGCTCGTCCCGTCGGCGACGAGATTCTCAAGCGACGGGTTGATACGTGCGGCGACTTGGACCGGCGACAAGCCAAGATCTGACGGCCGCACCACCTCGCCCTGGCTCATCGGGATGCCACCCACGACCTGCGCGATGTATTCGCCAAGCCCGATGCGGACGATCAGTTCTTCGGTCTCGCCGAGAGTGCCCGCGCCAGCCATGCGGTCGGCATAGGCAGCGAGCTGACGGACCGCTTCGACATATGTGGCGAACCAGGCAAGCCCATGAGTGGCCCGTTGCTCGCGGTCGAACAGGCGGCCGACGACCCGCCCTTCCACGACCACGCGCTCTCGGACCTTTGCCGTCGCGTCGGCCAACAAGGCGTCGAGAGCCCCGCTCGCCTCGCGGGCGAGCTCTACCAATCGATGTTCCGGGATAGGACGGGAAGCTGCGATCGACATGGGACTTTCACGCAATGGACCGGCGGCACCAATGACAGTACGCGTGCAGTGCACAAAAGCAAAGTGTCCAAGCAAATTCAGGGTTTTCCGGCAATTAGGGCGCCGGCTTTAGTGTAAATTGCTATAAAAATTAACTATTTCAGGCTTTGATTGCAAAAGTACCTCTGCGCCGTGCCGCCGCCACTGGCGAGACCCGAACCAGCACCATGCGCTTTGCCGACTTATCGCTTCCGCTCAATCGGATGGCCCGGATGCTCACCTCCATGTCGGTGCGCACCCGTATCGTGGCCCTGGCTCTCATTCCCGTTGTCGGCTTTCTCGCGAATGGACGTACTTATATTTCGGGTGAAGAAGACGTCGGCAGGGCATTCGAAATCGTCACGCAGTCCACCGCACTCGCCGATGCGAGCCGCGATTTCAAAAGCGCGGTCGCGTCGATGCGAATTATCGTGAAGGATTTCAGCGCGAACCCTGATGACAATCTGGTGGTGAGCTTTGAGCAGGCGCATGCGCTGGCGGTAAAAGCGCTCGACTCGATTGCAGCAACGATCGATCAAAATCGCACCAAAGATCTCGACGGCATGCGCCAGGACGTGATGGCGCTGCGCGGGACCTTCAGCGACCTGGTACGCGAACAGAAAACTCTCGGCTTTGAAGAGTCATCCGGACTGCGCGGAAATTTGCGCGTGGCCGGCAATGCCGTCGAGCGGATCATCAACGAGAATATGTCCTGGTTGGCCGAAGCCGACGCCACGAAGCTTATGATGACTCTTCTGACGATGCGGCATCATGAGGCCGACTACCGGGTCAGCCAGAGCGAGGTATCGCGGCAGCAATTTCACAGCAGTTACAAGAAGTTCAACGACATCTTCGGCAATATCGACGGCACTCCCGGGATGAAGACGGCGCTCGAACAGCAAGTGAAGACTTATGCCGACACCTTTGACAAATGGGTCGAAGGTTACGACCGCGTGCGGCCACTGCGTGCCGTCATCGATATCGACAGTCAGCGGATGCTTCCGCGCGCGGATGAGATCATCCAGTATGCCCGCTTTACGGCGAGGGATGCGTCGCAACGTCTCGCTGCTTCGCAGGAACGCACGCGTACGGGCATTATCATGGTTGGCATCGCCATGGTCGCGCTTGGCCTTGGCTTTAGCTGGTTGATCGGACGCAGCATCACCCGTCCGCTCAATGGCCTGGCCGCGGTCATGAAGCGCCTCGCCAACGGCGACACCACCGCCCGTATTCCGGCAACGACCGCACGCGACGAGATCGGCGAAATGGCGCGCACCGTGATTGTGTTCCGCGATACGATGATTGAGCGCGAACGCCTGGCGCAGACCCAAACCGATGCGAGTCGCGCCCGTGAGCAGCGCAGCGATATGATTGCGTCGACCATTTCACAGTTTAAGCACTCGGTCGAAAACGCGCTCGCCAAGTTACGCGGAGCATCGATGAAGCTTGAAATGAGCTCCGCGGATCTCAACAAGGCCGCCGACACGGTGTCGTCGGAAGCCGACACGGCCAAAAGTCGCGTGACCGCCGCGTCGGAAAACGTGACCATCGCCGCAAGTTCGGTCGAGGAGCTGGCGGCATCGATCGGCGAGATCGCCTCGCAGGCGGCAAAGTCAACGGACGTGGCCGGCCGCGCGGTTTCGGAAGCACAACGCACCGTTACGACGATGTCGGAGCTCGGCAACGCCGCGACCCGCATTGGTGAGGTCGTGGGTCTGATCCAGGCGATTGCCGGGCAAACCAATTTGCTCGCACTCAATGCCACCATTGAAGCCGCGCGCGCCGGTGAGTCCGGTAAGGGGTTCGCAGTGGTCGCGGCAGAGGTGAAGTCGCTCGCCGCTCAGACCGCCAAGGCAACTGAGGAGATCGCGGAGCAAATCGGGTCGATCCAATCCGCAGCTGCTGATGCCTCACAGGCGATCGAGCAGGTGGACGCCATCATTCGTGAAATGTCGTCGATTGCCACGATGGTCGCGGCAACCGTTGACCAGCAGAATTCGGCCGTAGCCTCCATCGCAGAGGGCGTCAGCCGCGCCTCGGGCGAGGCTCGCGTTGGCGCAGAAGCGATGAGCCGCGTCGCCGACGTGAGCACGGGCGCCCGCTCAACGGCCTCTGACGTGAAGGACCTCGCCGATTCAGTGGCCGTCGAAGCCGAGGGGCTAGAGGCGCAAGTGCGCCAGTTCCTGACCAACGTACAAGCCGCGTAAATTCCGTCGTCCGCACGGTCGCACCGGCACGGCCTTGCAAAGGCCGCAACAATAGACAATGTGAACGCCTTCCGCCTGCGGGAGCCCCCATTGCGCGTTCTTAATCGGTCACTGCTCGTTGCGACCAATGCCTTGCGGCATTTCATTGAGGACGACGGTTGGGCGATTGCGAGTCACATTGCGCTGTCCACACTGATGGCCCTGTTTCCATTTTTGATCGTGGTGACCGCGCTCGCTGGATTCTTCTTCGGATCGAAAGAGCTAGCCGACGAAGCTGCGCGCATCTTGCTGGAGGCCTGGCCGAAGCAAGTCGCCGCGCCGATCGCTCTCGATATCACCGGGGTCTTGACGTCGACGCGCGGTGACGTGCTGACCTTGGGCGTCGTGTTTGCGCTCTATTTCGCCTCGAGCGGCGTGGAAAGCCTGCGCATCGGACTGAATCGCGCCTACGATATCAAGGAACCGCGTCCGTGGTGGCTGCTGCGGATTGAATCGATCGTCTATGTCCTGGTGGGCGCCGTGGCGATCCTGGCGTTCTCGTTCCTTGTTGTGCTCGCACCGCTGATCCTGGCAAAGCTCGTGCAATATATCCCGGCACTTGAACAGTTCGGCGATTTGATCACGTTCGCGCGCTATGCAGTGGCTGCCGTCGTGCTTGTCGTTGCGTTGATGATCGTGCATCTCTGGCTGCCGGCGGGGCGGCGTTCATTTGGCCAGATCGCGCCGGGCATCATCGCCACGCTGCTGTTGTGGTTGATCAGCGGCGCCTTTTTCGGGCGCTATCTTGCCAATTATGCGTTTGCGTATGTTTCGATGTACGCCGGATTGGCATCAGCGATGGTCGCGCTGGTATTTCTCTATGTCAGCGCGTCGATCTTCATCTATGGCGGCGAGTTAAATTCGGCCATCGCCAAGATGCGGCTGACAGAACGCTAGCTCGTCGCTTCCTGCGCATCCTCAAATGTCTTTAGTCCCGTCCGCAGCGCATTGACCATGACCGCCATGTTGCCGGGCGGATGTTGGTTCTTCCACATTTTCATGTGCGCGAGCGGGATCTTATCCCACGTGAACACCTCGCTCATGCAGGGATCGATGCGCTGTTCCAGCACGAAACGGTTGGCCTGCGAGGCCTGCTTGAGGTGCGCGAAATGCGAGCCTTGGATACGCTTCTGACGCATCCAGACGTAGCGTGCATCGAACGTGAGATTGTAGCCGGTGGTCCCCGCGCAGAAGACAACCATGCCGCCGCGCTTCACGACGAGGCAGGACACCGGGAATGTCTGCTCGCCCGGATGTTCGAAGACGATGTCGACGTCCCGCTTGCCTGTGATGTCCCAGATCGCCTTGCCGAAACGGCGAGCTTCCTTGGTCCAGTCGTTGAATTCCGCCGAGTTCACCGCCGGCATTTGACCCCAGCACTTGAAGTCTTTGCGATTGATGACCCCTTTGGCGCCGAGATTGAGAACGTACTCGGCCTTCGACTCGTCCGAAACGACGGCGATCGCGTTGGCGCCGGAAGCCGCTACGAGTTGAACTCCAAATACCCCGAGGCCGCCTGAGGCGCCCCACACCAGCACATTGTCACCGGGCTTGAGCGTATGCGGCGGATGGCCAAACAACATCCGATACGCGGTCGCGAGCGTCAGCGTGTAGCACGCCGCTTCTTCCCAGGAGAGATGAGTCGGCTTGTGCATGAGCTGGCGCGACTGCACGCGGCAGAATTGCGCGAACGAGCCGTCGGGCGTCTCGTAGCCCCAAATTCGTTGCGACGGCGACAGCAACGGATCACCGCCATTGCAGTCTTCGTCATCACCGTCATCTTGATTGCAATGGACGATGACCTCATCGCCAACTTTCCAGCGCTTCACTTTTGCGCCAATGGCCCAAACCACGCCGGCGGCGTCGGAGCCTGCGATGTGATATGGATTTTTGTGGCCGTCGAGCGGTGAGATCGGAATACCGAGACCGGCCCAGACACCGTTGTAGTTGACGCCAGCGGCCATCACATAGACAAGCACCTCGTCCTCGCCGATCGGCCAGGTCGGCACCACCTCGAGCTGGAATGATTTGTCGGGAGGCCCATGCCGCTCCTTGCGGATGACCCAGGCGTGCATCTTTTCCGGCACATGACCGAGCGGCGGAATCTCGCCGATCGCATAGAGATCCTTGAGCGCAGCAACACTTCTCGCCTTCGCGACAGCCGGCATCGAGATTCTCCCTACCCTGACAATAGTCTGGCGCATATTATGTTGCATCGCAATAACAGCTTCAGCGATGCGAAAACCGCCTATCCCACAGTGGTTTAAGGGATGCCTCGCCGAACTTTCGAAAAACTCGCGCAACGACTCTTAAGGGTTTTGCAATGCGAGCCAGCTTAGCGTGGCAAAAATCACCCCAGAGCACGGGATGTCCGAACAGATCATTCGCCGAACTGGACGGATCACAGACGTCCGAGCCGCAATGCCGTGGCTTGTCGCCGTCGGCATATATGTCCTGCTCATCGCACTGGGGCCGCGGCTTCTCTCCGATCCGGACACTTATTCCCACATTGCCCTCGGCCGCTGGATCCTCGAACACCACACAGTTCCGACGACCGACCCATTTTCCGCGACGCTGCAAGGAACGCATTGGGTTGCCTTCGAGTGGCTTTCGCAAATCGCATTTGCGATGGCTT
>Ga0209647_1003755_pt1 | contig 11652 bp, 10 predicted proteins | sample GraSoi_2013_60cm_FD_185827 | JGI IMG/M metagenome (GOLD analysis project Ga0209647, IMG submission 185827) | Grasslands soil microbial communities from the Angelo Coastal Reserve, California, USA - Sample 9_17_2013_60cm (SPAdes) (version 2) | ecosystem: Environmental > Terrestrial > Soil >... | reverse complement strand
CACTCAGTACGGTTGGAACATCTGGGCGGCAATGGTCGCGGCCCTGATCTTTGCGGTGCTGGTCGGCATGCTCAATGGTTACCTGGTCATCCGCACCGGCCTGCCGTCGTTTATCGTCACGCTGGGCACCGCGTACATCCTCCTCGGCGCGACAACCGGGATCACCTCCATTGTGACCAACGGGTTGACCGTGGTGAACGCCATCGACCAGGCACCAGGGTATAGCGCGGCTCACGCGATCTTCGCCACCGCGCTCGGCGGCGGCCAGCAATTTCCCATCGAAATTCTCTGGGCGCTGGCGCTGGTAGCGGTGGCAACCTGGCTGCTGCTGGGCACCTCTTTCGGCAACTGGATCTTTGGCGTGGGTGGGGATGCCCAGGCGGCACGCAACACCGGCGTCCCGGTCACGCGGGTGAAGATACTCCTGTTCATCGGCACGGCTGTCAGCTCCTGCCTGCTGGCGATGATCCTGGATGTGTCCTTTACCAACGCGGATGTCCTGCGCGGCCAGGGCAACGAGTTCTATGCAATCGTCGCCGCAGTTGTCGGAGGGGTACTGCTCACGGGTGGCTACGGTTCGGCTATCGGCGCCCTGTTCGGGGCCCTGGCCTTTGGCATCGTAGAAGAGGGCATTGTCTTTGCGGGCGTCAATGCGGAGTGGTACAAGGCGGTCATTGGATTAATACTGTTGCTAGCTGTGCTGCTCAACAGCTATGTACGCAAACTGGCATTGGAGGCACGACGATGAGCACGACGAATACACAAACTGCTCCTTTAATCGATGTGCAGAATGTCTCAAAATACTTCGGCACCGTGATCGCGCTGAAAGACATTTCGATGAGCGTGAATGCAGGCGAGGTCATGTGCCTGCTCGGTGATAACGGCGCGGGCAAATCCACCCTGATCAAAATCCTGTCCGGCGTCCACCGGCCCAGTGAGGGCCGCTACCTGTTTGAGGGGAAAGAAGTGCATTTCTCCACCCCGCGCGATGCGCTGAGCGTGGGTATTGCCACCGTCTTCCAGGACCTGGCGATGATCCCGCTGATGGGCATCTCGCGCAACTTCTTTCTCGGTTCGGAGCCAACAAAGGGCTGGGGGCCGTTTCGACGCTTCGATGTAAGGAGAGCTGACCGCGTGACGCGCGAGGAACTGGCGCGGATTGGGATCCAGGTGCGTGAGATGTCGCAACCGGTGGGTACCCTCTCCGGCGGTGAGCGCCAGTCTGTCGCGATTGCGCGCGCCGTGTACTTTGGAGCCAAAGTCTTGATCCTCGACGAGCCAACGGCGGCGCTGGGTGTGAAAGAGGCGGGCATCGTCCTGCGCTATATTGCCCAGGCGCGCGCGCGCGGGCTGGGTGTGATCTTTATCACGCACAACCCGCACCATGCCTATCCCATCGGTGATTACTTCACGCTGCTCAATCGTGGGCGCAGCATGGGTACCTTTGCCAAATCTGCGATCAGCCGCGAAGAGCTTACCTCAATGATGGCCGGAGGCGAAGAACTGGAGGAGCTGGGTCACGAGCTGGATGAGTTCGCACGCACCGACAAGATTGCCGGCGCAAAACTGGCCGAGGCTGCCAAGGAATTTGAGGCGGAAGCTGAAGTATTACACGAGGATGGGCAGCAACCAGTCTCAGAACGGGGGAGTGACGTATGATCAAGGATGGACAACTGCTCAACTTTAGCGGCGGTGAGTGGAAACGCTCACACGCCAGTGAATTTCTGGACGTGCGCAACCCCGCGACCGCCGAGACGCTGGTGCGTGTGCCACTCACGCCCCCTGAAGAGGTGGACGAGGCGGCCCGTGCGGCCCAGGCAGCCTTTGCTGAATGGCGCCGCACGCCGCCCACCGAGCGCATCCAGTACCTCTTCAAGCTCAAGAGGCTGCTGGATGAACACTTCGACGAGATTGCACGCCTGACCACGCAGGAGTGCGGCAAGACGCTGGCCGAGTCGCAAGGCGAGCTGCGGCGGGGCATCGAGAATGTCGAGGTCGCGACCGGCATCCCGTCGCTGATGATGGGCTACAACGTCGAAGACATCGCGCGCGGCATTGACGAGCATATGTTTCGCCAGCCGGTGGGCGTCGTCGCGGCGATCACGCCGTTCAACTTTCCCGGCATGATCCCGCTCTGGTTCATGCCATACGCCATCGCCTGCGGTAACTGTTTCATGCTCAAGCCATCGGAGAAGGTGCCGATGACCATGAGCCGGGTCTTTGAGCTGATCGATCAGTTGGACCTCCCCCCTGGCGTGGTCAGCCTGGTAAACGGCTCCAAGGGCACCGTCGATGCCCTGCTCGATCATCCAGCTGTGCGGGCCATCTCCTTTGTTGGCTCGTCGCAGGTGGCAAAGTACATCTATAGCCGGGCAACGGCCAACGGGAAGCGTGCGCAGTGCCAGGGCGGAGCGAAGAACCCGGTCATTGTCTTGCCCGACGCCGATATGGAGATGGCCACCCGCATCATCGCCGACTCGTCCTTCGGGTGCGCGGGACAGCGCTGCCTGGCGACATCGGTCGCGATCACGGTTGGCGAGGCCGGCGCTCCCTTCAGGGAACGAATCAGCGACGTGGCGGCGACGCGCAAGGTCGGTTATGGGCTGGACCCGGAGGTCGAGATGGGACCGGTGATCACGGCTGAGAGCAAGCAGCGCGTCGAGTCGTTGATCGGCAAGGGCGTGAGCGAGGGAGCCGAGGTACTTGTCGATGGGCGTGGCGCGTCGATCCCCGGCTACGAGCATGGCTACTTCGTCCGCCCGACGATCCTGGATAACGTCGATCCGCGCAGCGACATTGCCGGTATCGAGATCTTCGGGCCGGTACTCAGCCTCGAGCACGTACAGACGATCGATGAAGCAATCGACCTGGTAAACGCCACCTCCTACGGCAACATGGCCTGTTTGTTCACAAGCAGTGGGGCCGCGGCACGCAAGTTCCGTTATGAAGCACGAGCCGGGAACATTGGCATCAACATTGGCGTGGCTGCGCCGATGGCTTTCTTCCCATTCTCTGGCTGGAAGGACAGCTTCTTTGGCGATATGCACGCCCAGGGGCGCGACGCCATCGAGTTCTACACGGAAAAGAAGGTTGTGGTCGAGCGTTGGCCCAGGGAGTGGTCGCGCAAGTTTTAGCCTGCAAGGCCAGACATTTGGAGATAACGCCTGTCACCCTGAGCCCATTCGCGGAGTTTACCCTGAGCGTAGCGAATGGGCTCAGGGTAAACTCCGCGAAGGGTCGGGCTCGCCGGACAACGAGATCCTTCGCTGCGCTCAGGATGACAGCCAGCAAGAAGATGGGAGAATCGAATTGACGGATATTCGTATTGCCAACGCGCCTGTTTCATGGGGATCGCTCGAATTCGAAGGGCTGAAAGGAGCAGGCATTGCCTATGGGCAGATGCTCGACGAACTGCGCGACACCGGCTACGTAGGCACCGAGCTTGGCGACTGGGGCTATATGCCCACCGGGCCTGCTGCTCTCAGGGAGGAACTGGAGAGGCGGCACCTGGCGATGGTTGGCGCCTTCGTGCCGGTGGCGCTGAAATACCCGGACGCACATGCTGCTGGCGAGGCCGGTGCCTTGAAGGTAGCACGACTACTAGCCGCGGTAGCCGGCACCGAGAAGGGTAGTCAACTACCTTTCGTCATTCTCGCCGATGCCAACGGCACCGATCCGCTGCGCACGCAGTACGCCGGTCGCGTTACACCGGAGATGGGGCTGAGCCGGGCGGAGTGGGGGATCTTCGCCCAGGGGGCCGAACGCATTGCTCGCGCTGTGCGTGACGCGGCCGGGCTCCCGACGGCTTTCCATCATCATTGCGCCGGGTATGTCGAGACGCCTGGAGAAATCGCCCGTTTCCTTGACTTGACCGACCCGGACCTGATTGGATTGGTGCTCGACACCGGTCACTACCTCTACGGCGCAGGCAGCATCGATGGTGTGGACGTCCTGGACGGGCTCAACCGTTTCGGCGAACGTATCCGGCACGTGCATTTCAAGGATTGCCAGCCGCAGGTTGCCGAGCAGGCGCGCACAGAAGGTTGGGACTATTTCAGCGCGGTACAACACGGGGTGTTCTGTGAACTAGGGAAGGGCAGTGTGCCTTTTGCCGCCGTTGCTGAATGGCTGCACAGGAGCAACTACCGCGGATGGATTGTTGTAGAGCAGGATGTTCTCCCCGGTATGGGCAGTCCCAAAGCGAGTGCCCAGCGCAATCGAGCTTATCTCAGGAGCATCGGGCTATAACGTACACAGCACATATCCGTCCTGGCAACGCCGCTGCGCGTCTACCCCTCGGGTCAGCCAGGACGCTAAGAGAGGAAAGGAGATGCCTTATGCCTGCACATTCGTTGAAGATCGGCTTGATAGGTGCCGGGCGCATCGGTCGCCTGCACGCCGAGCATCTCACCTCACGCATCCGGTCAGCCGACGTGATCATGGTGGCGGATGTGTTCGAGGAGGCGGCCAGGGAGTGTGCGGAGCTCTACACCATTCCCTACTTCACGAACAATTACCATGCAGTGTTGGATTATCCGGATATTCAGGCAGTAGTAATCTGTTCGTCCACCGGCACTCATGCCCGGATCATCGAGGAGGCGGCGCAAGCGGGTAAGCATATCTTCTGCGAAAAACCTATTGCGCTCGACCTTCCATCAATTGACAGAGCACTGGAAGCCGTAGAGCGCGCTGGCGTCAAGCTACAAATCGGCTTCAACCGGCGTTTCGATGCCAATTATCGTCGTGTACGCCAGGCTATGGAGCAGGGCGAGATTGGCCATCCGCATCTGCTCCATATCATCAGCCATGACCCCGAGCCCCCGCCGATTGACTATATTCGCGTCTCGGGCGGTATCTTCCTTGATATGACGATCCATGACTTCGATATGGCCCGTTTCCTGATCGGGAGCGAAGTAGATGAGATCTTTGTTATGGCAGGCGTCATGGTTGATCCCGCTATCGGCGCGGCAGGCGACGTGGACACCGCGGTCAGCATAGTGCAATTTAGCAACGGCGTGATCGGTACGATCGATAACAGCCGTCATGCCGCCTATGGCTATGACCAGCGTGTGGAAGTGCTGGGCAGTGACGGGGCTGTCTCCAGCGGAAACAACTACCCTAATGCCGCCATCATCAGCGATGGCCATAGTGTCCGGCGTGATCTGCCGCTCCGCTTCTTCGCAGAGCGCTATACCGAGAGCTTTGTCGTTGAGATGGCTGCCTTTGTAGACGCCGTGCTCCATGATACACCCGTTCCCGTCACCGGATATGATGGACGTGTCCCGGTGATCATGGCATTAGCAGCACAGAAGTCTCTTGCAGAACACCGGCCAGTCCGTCTGAGCGAAATCGAGCAGTGAGCAGAGGATGAAGATAACTAAGGGAAAGTATAATCATAGCTTTCCCTAAGCGACTTAGAGCCACCCTCGCCTCTTGAAATACCAGATTTGCATTACCGTAATAAGTCCCATGAAAGCCAGTACGATCCAGAATAAATACCCATTGTCATGCTCCACCTGCGGCAAATGCCCAAAGTTCTGACCAAACACGCCAGTGATGAAGGTGATGGGCAAAAAGATGGCGGCTATGATTGTGAGTTGCTTCATGACAACATTGAGCCTGTTGGAAACAGTGGTAAGATACACGTCCAGCATTCCACTCATCAGGTCACGATAGGAATCCAGCACTTCAAAGGCGCGTAGCAGGTGGTCGTGCACATCTGCGAAATAGGGCTCGGCTTTCGCGGGGATGAATTTACTTGCGCGTGCCAGCAGCGTATTGGTGACTTCGACCTGTGGACTGATCACGCGCCGCATCTGGGCTAAAGAGCGTTTGATACGGAAGATACGTACCTGCACGTCGTTTGAGGTGGAGTTCACCGTCACATCTTCCAGGTCATCAATAATTTCATCGATATCATCGAGTACTGGAAAATAGCTATCGACGAGTGCATCGAGTAGAGCATATAAGAGGAATGCTATACCCCGGCTCAGGGTATGTTCATCGGCGCTTTTTTCCTGGGCCTCTTCGAACAGTGAGTCAAGCCAGGGAAGTGTTGCGCGGTGCGCGGTGATCATAAAATTCTTCCCAAAGACGATATCGAGCTTGGGCGTGTCAGCCTCATCTATTTGTGTATCATATGACAGGCCGTGTACTACCAGGTAAAAGTAGTTCTCTTGCTCGTTAAATTTCGCACGCTCCTTCTCCTCGTCCATGGTTTGAATAGTGATAGGGGCCAGTTCGAAGACGTTGTGCAAGAGCGCTTCCTGTGAACTACAATTGCCCATAATATCGAGCCAGATCAGCGCGTGTGGGTCATGCAAAGCCTCTTGTATTGTTTCAGGCGAACTATCCGTGCTGATTTTGCCATTTTGCCAAACAACCGTGCGTAGTTCTCCCTTCTGCAGTGGCTTGTCTTGTTGTGGTTGTACCTGTTGCTGCATATGTTTTCTCCTTACGAATTACCTCGTCTTTTCCTTCAGACACGCTTCAAGCGTATAGTAAGCTTCAATCACTGGTTATTATATGCCAGTGCATCAACGCTTGGTTACGCAGCTAGTAAATTGGGTCAAATCTGCACGAATTTTGAGGCGAACGTGGGAAAATCAGCGCGAAACAGAGGAATTGACCATGTAGAACCTGGAGAAACCGCCTCCCATCTGGGGTATGAGCATGGAATATTGTAAATAAATCGCTCGCGCGCCTCTCGCTCCGGTGTCCTTGTCTGTAAATTTTGCGATGAACCTGGTGAAATTTTGCTGATTATTCTGTGGATGAGTTATTTCCTACGTCCTCGTTTGATCAGTCTTCTCATTGCTGCCAAAGCCATTTCTCAACAGAAAAGAGGGCAAAATTTCACCAGGTTCATCGCAAAATTTACACCTCTGGTATCGAGAGCAGGAGCTGTGCCACCTCAGGAGCGCCATCCAGTTGGGGCCAATGCCCCTTCTTCGGCAGGAGCGAGAGGTCTGAAGTCGGCAAGGCCTCGTGCAAGGAACGGGCCACGCCGGGGTCCAGATAGGGATCCTCTGCCCCGAAGATGATGCGCACGGGACGAGCAAAGGCCTTGAGGTCGGGCAGCCGTCGCGTACTGGCCTGCAAGGTCGCATGCAGATCGCTGGTCAGGCCGATGAACGGGGGGAAGGTGCTTGGCGTGCCAAGAAACTGCGGCCCGATGATCGATGGCAAGAGGGATTGCAGCACCTGCTCATCTCCGCCGAACTGACCTCCCTGCCACTCGAGAAGCCACTGGGCAATGGTTGGGTTCTGGATCATGGCCCTGCTGAGGGCGGTATAGGCTGGATCAGCGAAAAGGTTAATGAACTCTGGAAAGCGCAAAGTAGGTGACTGTCCAAAGTACGTGTTGAGTAAGACCAGCGCGGACACGCGCTCCTGATGGTCAAGGGACCAGTCGATTGCCACCGGGCCAGAGGCATCATGGGCCACCGGGACCACCTGGTCAATCTGCAGGGCATCGAGCACCGCGTGCAGTTCCCCCTCTTGCTGTTTGGAGGTATAGGGATAGTCCGTTGGCTTGTCAGATGCTCCCCAGCCCAGAAAGTCGAAGGTGATGACCTGACGACCAGGCAGGGCCAGAATTAAGCGATCGTAGATGTGCAAATTGTCGGGAAAGCCGTGCATCATGACGAATGCGGGACCCGTTCCCTCGTAATGACGGACGTAGATGTTGGACCCCTGATGTGAAACCAGATGCTCACGATAGGGCTGTGATGCAGACATGAGAGTAAACTCCTTGTGCTACGCTCTGGTGTGAGAGCACCATTAACGAGCAATCGAATAGTGTATAGACATCTAAATGGACAAAAAAAGAAACACTAACACGACTGAGCGAGCGCCGCTGATGCTTTCAGTTCGGCGAGAAGCGCCAGCCGCAGTGGCGCATAGAAGGCAGTGTCTTTCGCCTGTTCGATCATCTGAATGGCCAGCAGTAGGTTGCCAATCGCATACTGGGCAGCTGGTGTGGGTTTGCCTGCAAGGCGGAGCAGGGCTCCTGGTTCAATCTTCCTCAAGATGGTCAACTCGCTTGTTCCAAGCTGATGCTGTCTCATAACGTTGTCATTCCTTTCTCGACGAACGCGCGTCCTGCTGGTAAACAGACTAGCGTTCTCTCGCGTGCTCTGCCCTATTCAAGTCCTGACTGGTTGCGCCCTCCCGTCGAAGCCTGGAACACGCTCGAGCTGGAAAACCCGGCGGCGCACCCGCTCAAAGAGCCGTGGTGGTAGCCAGTGGCGCAGCGCCACCAGCAGGCCGGCGCGAGGACCAACGTAGGAGTGCAGAGAGGGTGCAGCACTGGTCGCCAGTTGCACGATGCGTCTGGCCACGTGCTCGGGATCGGGCCCCTGCGCCACTGCCTGGCGGACGAACTGCATCATCACCGGGCGAGCAGCCTCATACGCAGCCAGGGGTGCCGCCGGAGGTCGCGCATCGAAGTTCGTGCGAAAAAAGGTGGGCTCGACTAAGGACACTCTGATATGAAAAGGACGCACTTCGTCCTGCAGTGCCTCGATCAGGCCCTCCAGCGCGAATTTGCTGGAGGCATACAGCCCGAGATAGGGCATCGCCACCACCCCCACGAGGGAACTCACTGTAATAATCTGGCCTCCACCCTGTTTTCGCATGACAGGCAGGATCGCTTTGAGCATACGGAGCACACCGAAAACGTTCGTGTCAAACTGTGCTCGTGCCTCTTCCAGGCTGGTTTCTTCGAGCGCGCCCGCCTGCGCGAAGCCGGCATTGTTCACCAGCAGATCGATGCGCCCGGTGCGGTCCAGGATCGTCTGGACGCACATCTCTACGGATGTCTCCGAAGTGACATCCAGCGGGAGCAGTTCCATGCTGGAAGCCTCGTTGTGTGCAGGCGCGCGACTGGTGCCAAACACCCGGTAGCCCTGGGCGGAAAGCCTGGCTGCGGTGGCCTGGCCGAAGCCGGAGGAGGCTCCGGTGACCAGCGCGACTTTTGGTGTGGTATTCATCTGTATTCTCCTGTGAAGTCGAACCAACCGACCGTGATGCCTGCCGAGCATCTCGTAACGGATGCCCGGCGGCGTGCCTATGGGTGGAGCCATGCTAGGGCACGCTCGTGGATGACAGCGGCGAGCAGATCGGGATGCTCCGAGGTGGTGAGATGGCCACCGGGAAACATTCGAATGTCGAGACCAGCAGCACCAAGCCGCGTGCGTGCCGCCGCAATCTGGCGGGGTTCATAAGGATCTTCCGTGCTCCCCGCGATACAGAACCCCACCGAGCCACTCAGAGCGTGATAGAGACGGGCGAGATCCCATCGTGTGGCATAGGCTTGATGCTCGTCCACGAACCTTGCCCCATAATGGAGGAATGCGGCCCCATCCCGCCGCGTAATGGCATCATACTCCTCTCGGAGTTCCGTCGCAGTCACCCCATACCCAGGAGAAAACATGTTGGCGGTGCGCATGATGCGCGCGAACAGCGCCGGGGAGCGCTGCGCGAACTGCATGCTGAGTGCGCCGAGAGGCGTCTTGAGCAGGGGCGTCGATTGCCAGGGATGGGAATGCGCGTCGGCAAACAGCCCCCCGTTGGCGATGAACACCGATTCGATGCGGGTGGCGAGCGGTTCGCCACGCCCGAGGCGTTCTTCCTGGCGCGCGAGGAGCTCGAGCACGACGAGCGAGGAGTAGTCGAATGCCACCACAAAGGTGCGCCGCACCTCATGCGCCTGCCACTGCGCTTCAACCAGATCGGCACGCTCAATGGTTGAGTAGGCGTAATCCCTGGGCTTATCCGAGTCGCCCTGTCCGACGTACTCGAGATAGAGGCGTGGGACGAGTTCATCCCCAAGCAAGGCGTTGACGTAGGCGTAGCCATAGGAGCCATCAGGAAAGCCGGGAAGCAAGGTCATCCAGCGGCCTTCGGCATCCATTATAGGGGCGCCAACGACCCGCTCAAACACCATCAGGTGGGGCGTGCTCATGTCATCGTGCGCGGTGAGGACGCGGTGGCGGTCGGGATCGTAGGGGACGCGGCGCCCCCCGCCGAACCACTCGGCGGCAGGGATGAGGGCGGGTTTGCTGGCAATGGAGGTGCTCATGATGGACCCTTTCTGCTGGGGAAGAACGCTCGTGGGATACTGTGAGAGGGGCAGCAATACCCTTGCTCGATCGGCCAGAGGTGTAGAAAGAAGGAGCTGTGCTACCTGCTCTGGCTCATCGATCTGCACATAGTGACGCGCACCTGGCAGGAGGAAGAGCTCAGACGTCGGAAACAGTTCGTGAAAGCGTCTGGCCACGCCCGCGTTCAAGTACGGGTCGCTCGCGCCGAAGATGATGCGCACCGGTGGTCTGAACGCCTTCATCTGCGGGATCCTCTTCGTGCGATCTCGCACGGTGGAGAGCAGATCCTCATTCAGGCGAAAGAACGCGGGTTGGGCACTGGGCGTGGCCGCAAATTGGCGATAGAGCAAGGGCAGGACCTCCTCACGATCTGCTGCCTCGCGCATGAATCGGCCGACCTGCCACCAATACAGCTTGCGGAAGAGCCAATTGTGAAAGGCTTTCGAGACAGCGCGCGCAACGTTTCTCACCAGCGGGGTGGAAAAGAGCAAGATGGCTTCCGGTGGTCGTAACCTGGGCATCGCACAATAGTAGGTATTCAACAACACGAGCGCCGCGACCCGATTAGCATGGGCAAGCGCCCAATCAATCGTCGGTGGACCAGAAGCGTCGTGGGCCACCAGCACCACCTGTTGGAGGTGCAACTGCTCAATCACGGCGTCGAGGTCCCCCACTTGATTTGCTGCGGTGTAGGGATAGCCAGCAGGTTTATCAGATTCTCCCCATCCGAGAAAATCAAAGGTCACGACCCGGCGGGAGGTGATCAGCCAGGGAAGCAGACGATCGTAGAGATGCAGATTGTCTGGAAAGCCATGCATCAAGACGATGGCTGGCTCCTCCCCTGGATACTCACGCGCGTAGATGTGATAGGGGCCGCGCTCTACGAGGTGTTCTGTGTAGGATAGGACTTGTTTCTCTAACATAGGTTCCTCCTCATTCTCAGCCTGTTCTCAATCATTCTGCTATATGCAGGCGCCTTTCTGGCTGTACCGGGTGAAAGAAGCCTGCTCATCACTCGATCTGACGTGACGACTCGGAGTTAGATGATGAGCTGAGTCATCTGTCTGCGGCCTCTTCGCCTCTCGGAGGCTCGCTTGTCTCAAGCGAGAGCAGCACGAGACCGAGACGAACGATCTGTAAGAGCAGCCCATGCAGCGCGGCCTGATCTGGTAAAGATCCAGAGAGCAGGGTAGTGTCAGCCTCCTGCTGCTCGATGCGTAATCCTCCAAAGCGGTCTTGCCAGCTCGGATCCAGGTGTCCTTGCACCCGAAGAGCGTAGTGCATCTGCCTCCTCCCGCGTTCTACGTGTTTCGATCCTGGAGAAAGTATAGGAGGGACGCGAGTCTTTCCACAGTCCTCAAAAGTGTAGGAAAAGTGTAGGTTTGCGAGCAGACAGGCCAGGTGTTGGGAGGAATCGGTTTAGAGCAGGGAGAGGGCACGCGCCTGGATAATCGCTTGCGTGCGACTGGAGGCTCCTAACTTGCCGAGCAGATTGCTGACGTGTTTTTTCACGGTGTCCAGGGAAATCACCAGCGTTTGAGCGATG
>Ga0209647_1003754_pt1 | contig 11652 bp, 8 predicted proteins | sample GraSoi_2013_60cm_FD_185827 | JGI IMG/M metagenome (GOLD analysis project Ga0209647, IMG submission 185827) | Grasslands soil microbial communities from the Angelo Coastal Reserve, California, USA - Sample 9_17_2013_60cm (SPAdes) (version 2) | ecosystem: Environmental > Terrestrial > Soil >... | reverse complement strand
CGCGCAGACCCATCCGGCACCCTTCCTCGCTGCCTCGGCATCGGCTAGCTGAGTCGTCCTGGCTGGTCACCGGCCGTCCTGGCGGCCGATGAAGTGACTGCCAGGGCGGTGCCGTACGGCTCACTACGAACGGTATCCAAGAATCGGACCAGTTCGGCAGATGTCAGCACAGCTCTTACATCAGTTCCGCAGTCCCCCGCGCATCAGGAGCCGTGCGGCGGCTCAGCCGCCAGCAGCTAGAGCGCAGCGTAGTTCCCTCACTACGAAACGCTAACACCACCCCGGCGGGCCGCCGCGCATGATCGCGCGGTTCGCTCAGGCGGTGACGCTGAGCGAACCGCGTGATCACGGTGAACTGGCGCTGGACAGCGCCTTGAACGTCAGCCGATCGACTTGACGATCGCCTCGTCCAGGCCCTGGAAGGACGCGAGGTACTCCCTGCGCTCCTTCTTGATCCGGTTGACCAGGGCGTCGTACTCAGCCTGGCGGCCCTGCCGCTCATAGAGCCTGCGGGGCTGCAGGATCTCGATGTCGTCAACCCCGGGCAGCGACCTGGCGATCTCGTAGCCGAAGTCGGGGTCGGTCCCCCAGGCGATCGTGTCCTCCACGATCGCCTGGACGATCGCCGACGAGTAAGGGATGGTCACCTTCTTCGAGGTCTCGTCGTGCGTGCCGCCGACCCGGCCGGTGTTCAGCACGTAGACCTTGAGCTCGTGGCTGTCGAGCAGCTCTAGCATCCGGTTTCCCATGTCGGCCATGTTCCTGGGGAAGAACGGGTTGGTGCCCGGCACCCGCAGGAACTTGCCTTCCTCGTCCTTGCCGCCGGCCGAGGTTCCCGTGGTCTCGCCGAGCATGAAGTACGCGGCCGCCTGCGCCCGTTCCAGGCGCGCGACCCCGGGCACGATGTTCTCGTTCCTGTTCAGGATCAGCAGGAACTCCGCTGCCGGGACCTCGTTGCCCGGCCAGGGCTGAACGTAAGAGAACGGCCAGGTCGTCCGGCCGTTCTTGGTGTAGGAGGTATCGAAGAAGTCGACCTTGCCGTCGGCGTCGACCGAGACGTTCTCCAGGTACGCGTCCGGCTTGGTGGTCGCGTAGTAGATGGCTGGCTCATACCTGGGGTCCAGGCCGAAGGTCTTCGCGAAGCAGCCGTTCTCCGTGGTGTAGACCTTCCCGCCGGGCATCAGCGCGACGAAGTCGTCCTGGGCTGGCTGGCTGTTGAGCTGCGTCGTGAACGTCGTCGTGGTCTTGCCAGTGCCGGACAGGCCGACGATCAGGATTGAGGTTGGGTCGCCGTCCCGCGGCATGACTTTGCAGCCCGCGTGCAGCGCCAGGCCGCCGCGGTCGTAGACGATGTTGTTCCACATCCGCAGGCCGCCCTTCTTGGACTCTCCGAAGTAGTCCGAGTTCAGCACGCGGGTGATGTTGGCGTTCAGATCAACGGCGATCACACGGCCGTCCGGGTAACCGGGGGCGGACAGGTTGGGCGTGTAGACGACGGTAGTGTCCGGCGCCCACGTCGCCGGATCGTAGCCGGGGCCGACCGGGTAGTAGAGCTGCCTCTGCATGCCGGCGACGTTCGAGTTCGCCGCCTCCATGATCAGCCTGGCCCTGGTGCGGAAATCAGGATCGGAACCGATATAGCCGTCGACGACGACCATGTGCTGTCCAGCGATGTAGGCGTCCTGCTCGGCGGCGATCCGGTCGTACTCCTCGCGGGTGATGGTCTGCTTGGTGGCATTGGTTGAGTCATCGACGACGAAAGTTGACCTCGTGCTCCGTGAATCCACCCTGGCCTTGACGACAACGTTGTCGAACTCTGTCACCTGGCTGTTGGGCATTTTCTCGGTCAGCTCGCGGAGCCGCTCCGCGGTCGGGTTGAACTCCACCAGCGCGGCCCTCACCTCATACACCACGACTGCTCCTCCTCGTTGGCGGAAGCGCGGAGCGCGTCCGCTTGCGGGGTAATGCCAGTACGGGCAGCCCAAAGTACGCCCGGACTTGCGGGATCGATCTGGGGAGTGTACCCCGGGCCAGGCAGGCTCAAATATCCCCCTGCGCGCCGAATGTTTCCCATTGGTAACCACTTCTGGGCTGGGCGCGCATCACGGCACCCAACTTCGACAGCTGCGGTAGCTTCCCTGGGCTGGCGCCACTATGCCTGCTGAGCGCGGCAGGGCGTTAGAAAGCCGGCGCGGACCTCAGGCGGGGGCGGCGCGCCGTGGCAGCTGGCGCAGCTGGGCCTGGCCGCGGCATGGGAGCCGGCCGCGGCATGGGAGCTGGGCTGGCCGCGGCATAGGAGCTGGGCTGGCCGCGGCATAGGAGCTGGGCCTGGCCGCGGCATGGGAGCTGGCCGCGGCACCCAGTTTCTGGCAACTACTCGCAGCACCACAGATGATCACGCGGTCGTGGTTGCTAGAACAGCAACATCCGCGTGATCATCAAACGGCTACTCTTCATCGGCTGCCGGAGCGGAGTCGCGGCTCGACGATGGTCCCCTGGTCATCGAAAAGTCGGCAGCGAATCGTGGAATCGTGCTAAACCGGGCGGATTCGCCTGCAGGGCCAAGCGACCGAAGCGGCGCGGCGAAGCGCGAGGGTGCCCATGCTCAGGATGAGCGCGGGCCTTCAGTCCTGATTTCCTCGACCCGCTGCAAGGCCTCGCGCAGATCACCGAGCCAGGCGTCTTCGTGCTCGCCGACCAGGCGGACGCACCAGGCCAGCGCATCGCTGCGGCTCCGCGCGACGCCTGCCTCGACGAGCGTGTCGAGCACGCGCCGCTCTTTCTGCCGGAGCCTGGTCATGACCGGTACCGAGAAGGTCGTGAACATCACGACGCGTTCCGCGGCACACACGCCCCAGGAGACCTTGCGGCCGTAAGTGTGCTCAGCCTCGCGCGCGATCTCGATCCGGTGCTGCCTCGTCTCCTCGCGGAAGCGCCGGCTGCGCCCTTCCCACGCGGCGGCCAGTTCGGCTTCCGACGCGCCCTCGGTGGTCTGCGGCACGGCGATCGGCACAATTACCGTGATCTCCTCACGGTCAAGCCTCACGTCGAGGGCGCCGTCGAGCCACTCTTCCGGCATCCTTCCGATGAACCAGCCACGGACCCGCTCGACCGCTGACGCTTGCTGTTCCTGCTTCTCTGTACTCATGTAATTATAATTACACAAACCAGCTGGTTGCGCAATCCTCGATTAACGCAGCGTAGGGACGCCAGCTCAGGCCAGTGGACGGGCGGCGGCGTGAGCGGGAAGCGGGGCTATGACGCCCTGGCCCGGCGGAGGGCCCCCTAGCGCCGCAGCGGCGAGGATTCATCGGGCCGCCGGCGCCCCGAAGCCGGTCAGCAGCCTGAACGCCGGTCAGCGCTGCCTCGACGCCGGTAAGCGCAGCCTGAACGCCGGTAAGCGCTGGCTGAACGCCGGTCAGCCGGCCGCGTTTCCCGCGACCGCGGCGGCGATGCTCGGGTAGACCCGGACCGCTCCGGCGAACCCTGCGCCGAAGTCCGCTGCCACGATCTCCACGTTCATGCCAGGCTCCGGGGCCTGCAGCATCTGGCCGTTGCCGATGTAGATAGCCACATGCGAGATGTAGCTCGGCGCCGTCGGATCGGTGTGATAGAAGAGCAGGTCGCCAGGGCGCAGGTCGCTGAGCCTGAGCAGCGGCCCGGTCCTGGCCTGATCGGCGGCCACGCGCGGCATGAGGACGCCAGCCTGGGCCATCGACCACTGCACCAGCCCGGAGCAGTCGAAGGTCGCCGGGCCGGCGCCGCCCCAGACATACGGCAGGCCAACCCGGCTCTCCGCCGCGGCCAGGAACCTGGCAACCTGGACAGCTGACAGGCCCGGGCCCTGGCTGGCGGCTGCGCCGACCGCGCCGGCCGCCCCGCTGGTCACGGTCTGCGTGCCCATGATCACCTGAGTCACCAGGGGCGCCACGGCAGTTCCCGCCGGAGCCAGTTTCCTGATCCTGGCCATGAGGTTGTCGAGCCTGGCCTTGGGGGCACTGATCACGACCGCGTTCCCGGCGGGCAATCCGAGCGTACGGGCCACCGCGTCGGATACGACCGCATCGACCCCGCCGATGCCCACCGTTCCGAACCCGGCGATCGGCAGCGTCAGGGTCCGCGAGCCGGTCACCTGCACCGGCTTGGCCTGCGTGAGCCGGTCCTGATGGCCCATCGTGTACGAGATAGCCATTCCGCCGGCCGTTACGTTCTGCCACAGAGCGGCCGAACGCGCGGTCGGGCGCGCGGCGAACGGACGGAACGTTGCCGGTTTCACGCCGAGGACATTGACGAAGACACCATTCACCCGGACCCGGCCCGCATCCACGGGAACTGCCGCCGCAACTCCGCCCAGACGGCGCAGCGCACGGACGAGGGCCGCGGGAAGCGACTGCCCGGCCACCACGAGCACGTCAGCCTGAAGCAGCCGCGACAGCGGACGCGCCCGGGATCTAGACACCGACGGCAGCAACTTGGCCGCTACCGCAGACGTGGTGGCCAGCGCTCCGGCCCTCAGCCGCCCGCGGCCATCCGCCCGGTCACCCGCTCCGGGGATCGCGCCCACCGTCGCGCTTAGGTCCGCCGCAGCGCCATTGGTAGCCCACTGCGATGAGCCGGTCGAATGCGCAGGACGGGCATCCGGCAAACCCGGCCTGGACCGGGCATGGCCGAGGACACCCGCCATAACCAGGCTCAGGACAAGAGCGAACGCGATTACCGGGAGTAGCCGACGCGCCAGGGAGGGCAAACCTCGGTCCTTCCGCTCGGAAGCATTCTCTCGCGCTACCGGAATTATGCCCGCCTGAGACGGCCTACGAAAGCCCGGCCCAGCCGAACGCGGCATTCCGTGCCAATCAAGCTATGTGCACAACGTAACCAGCAGGTGTCTCAGCGATGACAAGGCGGAAACCGTCGCTGCTACCGGCCGAGCGCTGCGAGCAGTTCGTCCGCGCTAGTGACCGGCAGTCGGCAGCTGAAATTGCGGCAGACATAGGCGGCAGGCTGATCCTGGACGAGCCCGCGTCCTGCCAGCAGCGGGATGCCTCCGCTGGCGTCGGCGCCGTTGGGGTCGCCCGCGCCAGTGCCGTCGCCGATGGCGATCACGGCTCCCGGAGTCGCGCCGAGCATTGCCGCCCTCTGCAGTGCCCTCGTCCGGTCATCCCCGCGCGGGCCGACCACCGCGATCTCGTCGGGACCGGCCAGAAACGCCTCGGCGACGGCCAGGCCCCAGCCGGCCCCTTGCGGGAACCTGGCTGCGACGTCCCTCAGCGTGCCGAGCGCGCCCACCGCAGCCTCGCGGTGCCGGGCGGACCCCGTCAGGGCCGCATAGCTCAGTAGTGCACCGGCGATCGCGTAGGTCCCGGAGGGCGTGGGCCCGTCGGCGGGGTCGGCCGGCCGGTAGATCAGCCGCTCGCTGTCGTCGGCGGTGTCGTAGAACCCCCCGCCGGCGTCGCGGAAGCGCTCGAGGGCGGTCTCAAGCAGATCCCCGGCTAGGGCTGGCCACCGCTGCTGCCCGGTCACCCCGGACAGTGCCAGGAACCCGGCCGCAACGTTCGCGTAGTCCTCCAGCACGCCGGCGCTCCGCCCCGCGATTCCGTTCATCGAGGTCCTGGCCAGCCGCCCGGCATCGATGTGCACGCTGGCAAGCAACTCAGCGGCGCCGACCGCCGCCTCGACGTAGTCAGGCCGGTCAAAGAGCAGCCCCGCCTCGGCGAGCGCGGCGATTGCCAGCCCGTTCCAGGCAGCGACGACCTTGTCGTCCCTGGCAGGCCATACCCTCACGGCGCGGGCAGCCAGCAGCGCCGACCTGACCCGCTCGTAGCGACGGGGATCGGCGGGATCGGCGGGCAGCTGCAACACCGATCGACCGCGCTCGAACGTACCTGCCTTCGTTACAGCGAATAGCTGCGCCGCATAGTTGCCGTCATCGGGACCGAGAACTTCGGCAAGCTCAGCCGGCGTCCAGACGTAGAACGCCCCTTCCTCGCCGTCGCTGTCGGCGTCCAGAGCGCTCGCGAAACCGCCCTCGGCCGTTCTGAGGTCGGCGATCATCCAGTCGCAGGTCTGCTCGGTGATCCGGCGCGCCAGTTCCCCGCCCGACCGCCGCCACCAGTGCGCATAGACCCTGGCGAGCTGCGCGTTGTCGTAGAGCATCTTCTCGAAATGGGGCACAACCCACGCCGCGTCGACGCTGTACCTGGCGAAGCCGCCGCCCAGCTGGTCGTAGATGCCGCCCCTGGCCATCGCCTCCGCCGTTCCTGCGGCCATCGCGAGCGCCTGGTCCGCCAGCGCCTGTTCGCCCGCCCGAGGTGCAGGCGCCACAGCCGCTGATTCCGCAGCGGCCGACGCCCGCTCGGATGCTCTGAGCAGAAACTCCAGCACCGTTGACGGCGGGAACTTGGGCGCGCCGCCGAACCCCCCGCGCTGCACGTCATATCGCTTGGCCAGCAGCGTGACTGCGGCGTCATCGATCTCACGATCCACCGCACCGGCCCCGCTGCCGTGGCCTTCCTGCTGGCCAGAGAGCAAGCCGGCGTTCTCGGCTAGCTGCCCGGCGACGTTGCCTGCCTGACCGACGACGGCGTCCCGGTCCTCCCGCCAGGCCCGCGCGACGGCCATGATGAGCTGCTTGAAATGCTCGCGCGGGTAGTAGGTGCCGGAGTAGAACGGCTCCCGGTCCGGGGTCATGAACACGGTCATCGGCCAGCCGCCCTGCCCGGTCATCGCCTGCGTCGCGGTCATGTACACCGCGTCGACGTCCGGGCGTTCCTCCCGGTCGACCTTGATCGGCACCACGAGGTCGTTGACCAGCTGGGCAGTCGCCGGATCCTCGAACGACTCGTGCGCCATAACGTGACACCAGTGGCAGGCTGAGTAGCCGACCGAGAGCAACACGGGCACATCTCTCCGGCGCGCCTCGGCGAATGCCTCCTCGCCCCACTGCCACCAGTCCACCGGGTTGTCGGCGTGCTGCAGCAGATAGGGGCTTGTCGCGTCCCGGAGCCGGTCAGCCATGTTCCTATCCTCCCGCAGGCCGCCTACCTATCCGCCCGCGGGCGGCTCTATCCTCCCGCCGGCCGCGGGGCGCGCCTGCGTCGGCCGGAGCTTGCCGTGCCGGCTGCTACCGTGCGAGTTGTGAATGTCCCCGAGCGCGCGTCCGGCGGCAGGCCGCAAGGCACCCGGATTCGCGGCACCCGGCAGGCCGAGGCGGTCGCGGCCGTCCTTGACCGGCTGCCCGGGTTCTGCAGCGCCCAGCAGATCCACGCTGAGTTGCGGGAGCGCGGGGAGGCGGTCGGCCTGACCACCGTCTACCGGCACCTCCAGGCGCTCAGCGAGACGGGCCGGGTGGACGCGATCAGGGACTCAAGCGGTGAGATCCTGTACCGGCGCTGCCGGACCGACACCCATCATCACCACCTCACCTGCCGGAACTGCGGGCGCAGCGTCGAGGTGGAAGGCAAGGCCGTCGAGCGCTGGGCCGACGAGGTCGCGCGCCAGGCCGGATTCTCCCAGGTCGGGCACACGGTAGAGCTCTTCGGCCTGTGCCCGGATTGCGGGCAGCCGCCAGCGCCCTGAACCGTTAGCTAGTGCCCGAGCACCGGGTGCGGGACGTAAAGGTCTTCCAGCGACTTGATCTCCTCTGGCGTGAGCTCGAGCTGCTCAGCGGCCAGCGCGTCATGGAGATGCTCGAGTTTCGTGGCGCCGACGATCGGCGCTGACACTCCAGGGCGCTGCAGCAGCCAGGCGAGCGCGACCTGCGCGGGCGGCACGCTGCGGCCCGCTGCTACCTGTGCCACCCGGTCGACTATGTCGAATTCCGACGGCATCCCGTACAGCGAGTCGCTGAAGGGATCGGAGCCCGCCCTGGTGGTGTGCCGTTCGCCGGTTCTGGCGCGGTTCCCGGCAAGCACGCCCCTGGCAAGCGGGCTCCACGGGATCACCCCGACACCCTGGTCGATGCACTGGGGGATCATCTCCCGCTCTTCCTCGCGGTAGAGCAGGTTGTAATGGTTCTGCATCGAGCTGAACCTGGTCCAGCCGTGTGCGTCGGCGCAGTACTGAGCCTTGGCGAACTGCCAGGCATACATGGAGCTCGCGCCGATGTACCTGGCCTTTCCGGCCCGGACCACGTCCTCGAGTGCCTGCATGGTCTCCTCGATCGGCGTGGACCTGTCCCAGCGGTGGATCTGGTACAGGTCCACGTAGTCCATGTTCAGGCGGCGGAGGGAGGCGTCGATCGCCGTCATGATGTGCTTGCGGGACAGGCCGCGGTCATTCTCACCAGACCCCATCGCGCCATACACCTTGGTTGCGACGACAACCTGGTCACGGCTGAAGAGCTTGCCGAGCAGGCGGCCGGTCGCGACCTCGCTCGCTCCGTCGGAATAGACGTCTGCGGTATCGAAGAACGTGATGCCGCCGTCGGCCGCGGCCTTGACGATTGGCTCCGCGGCGTTCTCGTCAAGTGCCCACGCCCGGTCGCTGTCGTTGCCGTAGCTCATCATCCCGAGGCAAACCCGCGAGATCCGCAGGCCGGTCTTGCCCAGGTTCACATACCTCACTCGTCACCTCCGGGGCGGCGTCAGCACCAGCACCGGACGTTACCCCACAGCCCGTCCGGGCGGGACGCTCGGGCAGCGCCCGCTAGCTACAGCGGCAGGCCTGGCTCTGGCTTTGCGGGGTGCCATTGGAGCTGTAGAAGGCGCTGTTGCGGCAGGAGACGCTGGCCGTAATGCCGCCGTAATTGCTGGACAGTGCGGCTATCGACGCGCGCGTCGTTGGCTTCGGCGGCGCGAGCTTTCTGAAGCTCGAACCCAGGATCACATCGACGGTCCCCTCGGGCAGGCCAGGTACCAGGTTCAGCCTCACCGAAGAAAACTGTCCGCGCAGCGTCCTCGCGGCCGAAAGGTCGGCGCGGCTACCGTACTCGATCACCGACTTTCGATAGCCGGTAGACGGCGCGTAGCCGGTACCCATGACGCTGAAACCGCGGCTGGTCAGCCCGGCAGCAGCCGCGCTGGAAAGATCTGCCCCGCTCGCCCCGTTCAGCAGCGTGACCTTGACCTGTTCGGGATTGAGCGTCAGCAACTGGCCAGCCGGTCCCGCGTCGATCGGCCCGTTCTTCTGGCCTTTTACCGTTTCGGCCCTGAAATGGTGCCTGCTCTTCCCGATTGGGGGGATCGCCGTGTCGTGCGCAATGGCCCAGAAGACCGCGTCGGCCTCCGGCTGGGCGAGCTCAACCTCGTTCGGGTTGTACGGGTAGGACACCCACGGGGCCGTGATGAACTGCACGTTTCTCGCCGATATGCCGCGCAGGCTGGTGGCGATGTGCAGTAGCTCGGTATCGCTCGCGTCTGTTGTCATCGCGTCAGCGACGTCACCAATGACCGTGACGAGCCTGGTCGGGCTGCGGAGCATGCCGCTGTGCAGGACCCCTTTGACGATCTGGGCCATCAGGTACTGGTCGCGCGATATCCGTGCGATGTCCGACCCATCGGCCACGTTGTAGCGCGTCCGCCAGAACTCGAGGGCGACCCTGCCGTTGATGTGATGCCTGCCTGCCTTCAGGTCGAGCCCAGAGCCCTCGCTAGCGGTGATCACGTTGTGGATAGCGAACGGCAGGCAGACATTAACGCCACCGATGTCGTTAATCACTCGTTCGAAGCCGCTGAAATTGAGCTCGATGACATTGCTTATATAGATGCCGGACTGCTGTTCCACGGTCTCGCGCACGCACTCAGGGCCGCCCGCCGCGAGCGTGGCATTAATCCGCTCGACCGCGTACGGGTCGGCCGGCTGGCCAGGCAACCCGTTCCATGGCGAGCACGCATACAGCGGGACGACCGTGTCGCGCGGGATACTGACGACAGTGACGCCGCCCCTGCCTGGCGAGATATGGGCGACCATGATCGTGTCCGAGCAAGCGCAGCCGTTCGGGCCACCGATCGCCCCGTTGCGCCCGGTCCTGGTGTCGGAACCGAGCAGCAAGATGTTCAGCGCGTTGTTGTATCTCGGCGGCCGCTGCCGCGTGTCGATTTTCGATACGTGCGTGATCCCGGAGAGCTCCAGCCGGATCGCCGCGTAACCGCCGGCCACGACGACAACCAGGATGGCGACCATGGTCACGGAGGTCCAGGCGAGAATTCTCGCCCGCTGCGACCGCATCCGCATCATGAGCCCTCCGGAGCCGTGGCGTCCGATCACCAGATCATCCGCCAAACGGCAGGCTAGCCGATGCACTTCTGATTCCCGGCATCAGTCCCAAAAGCTGATGCAGCAAGCCACTTGTCGTTTTAACCGGATGAACGGATTAGCACTTCCCCAGGTTCCCTTCGGCATTCCAAACTAACCTCCCCACTCTGTCCGGCCCACTCTGTCCGGCTTCCGGTCATCACGGCGCTGGGGAGTTGACGGGCGGGGCCTCGTGCACGCAAAATGGTCTAAACATCAGTCCACTAGACCATGGATGCCTGGATGACCCGGAGTGAGTCAGCCCGATGGGCGGCCGTCGACTCGGCGGTCGAGGCGGAAGCCGCGGCGGCTTTCGCCTTCCTCGAGCGCCTCGTCGCGGCCCCGAGCACCGTCGGAGCGGAGCGCGGCGCGCAGGAGCTCGTTGCCGCTGAGCTCGCCAGGCTGGGTTTCGAGGTATCCGAGTTCGAGGTTCCGGCCCAGACGGCGGCGGCACCTCCCGGCGGTGTCGCGCAGCGTTCCTACCGGGGCCGGCCAAATGTGCTCGGGCAGCTCAACCAGGGCCGGTCACCATCACTCCTGCTGAACGGCCACGTCGACGTCGTCCCCGCCGACGCGGCCCTGTGGTCGTCAGAGCCGTTCGAGCCCGCGGCGTCGGACGGCTGGCTGACCGGGCGCGGGGCAGGCGACATGAAGGGCGGCTTCGCGCTCGGCTTGCTAGCCGTGGCGGCGCTGCGCCGTGCCATGCCCGGCGCGCTCTCGGGCGAGCTCAGCTTCCTGTCCGTGATCGAGGAGGAGTGCACGGGCAACGGCACGCTCGCCGCGTGCAACGCTGGCGTGCTCGGTGACGCCGTGATCGTGCTGGAGCCTACCGATCTGGACCTGCTGCTTGGCGGCATCGGCGTGCTGTGGATCCAGATCGAGGTCACCGGCGTCCCGGCCCATGCGGAGGCCGCCGACCGGGCGCAGAACCCGGTGCACAGCATTCCGGCGATCCTCCGCGCGCTCGCCAGCTTCGAGGACCAGATCAACATGACCGATGGCGAACCGGCGTTCGCCGCGATAGCCCGCCCTTACAACGTCAATGTCGGAACCGTCGCCGCCGGAGACTGGGCGTCGAGCGTGCCGGGCCGGGCCACGCTGGGTGTCAGGGTCGGGTTCCCCCGTGCCTGGAGCCCGGACGAGGCTTTCAAGCGGGTCTGCGCCGCAGTGCTGGAGGCCAGCGCAGAGGATCCCTGGCTGGCTAGCCGGCCGCCGGTGATCAGGCCGACCGGCTTCCGCGCCGAAGGCCACCTGCTGCCCGCCGACCACTGGCTGGCAGAGTCGATGGCGCGGGCGCACCTGTCCGCGACGGGAGCGGCAGCGCAGCGCGCGCCGATCGGCGCCACGACTGACGCCAGGTACTACTTGAATCAATTCGGCGTGCCCGCGCTCGCCTATGGCCCGCGGGCTCGCAATATCCAC
>Ga0209647_1003753_pt1 | contig 11653 bp, 11 predicted proteins | sample GraSoi_2013_60cm_FD_185827 | JGI IMG/M metagenome (GOLD analysis project Ga0209647, IMG submission 185827) | Grasslands soil microbial communities from the Angelo Coastal Reserve, California, USA - Sample 9_17_2013_60cm (SPAdes) (version 2) | ecosystem: Environmental > Terrestrial > Soil >... | reverse complement strand
TGAACAGCATCGCAAGCATCAAGCAGTGGCAAGAGAGAAAGCGGGTCCTCTTTGGAAAGAGAATGACCTTGTTTTTTGTACCTCCATTGGTACGCGGCTCAATCCTGATAGAGATATACGTCTACCGTTCAAAAGTATTTTGCGCGAGGCGGGATTGCCTGACATTCGTTTTCATGATTTACGGCATAGCGCTGCAACGCTCCTGTTAGCATTAGGCGTTCATCCAAAGATTGTACAGGAGATATTGGGTCATAGCAACATCGCTATGACCATGAATGTGTACTCCCATGTGCTTCCCACAATGCAGCAAGATGCAATGAATAGATTGAATGAGGTTTTACATGAGCAAAAGGACTAGGAGAAACCAGGAGGGGAAACGCTATCAGGGGTTGACACCACGAGCTGCATGCTCAGGAGTATCTTACGACAATTGTCGTAAGATTTGTCGTAAGCTGTCGTTGCTACAGACATAAAAATATCTCAAGCGGCTCTAGATGCGGCTTGAGATATCATCGTCTGAAGACGGGGTGCCGATGGAGAGATTCGAACCCTCAACCCTTGCGGGACCTGTTTTTGAGACAGGCGCGTATACCGTTCCGCCACATCGGCTGGTTACTTAACTTAGAGCTAGTTGGCTGGCTGATTTGACCCTCACTCCCTGCTTCTCTAATACACTATAATATACCAGAATAAGCGCGGCAAGTGCCAGAACAAGCGCATATAGAAAGAACAAACGCAACTACAAAGTGATTATAGCGTAGTGCTCGAATAACGTCAAGCCTTCGTATTCCGTCCTGACGTTTTGATATAAGGCTCAAGGGCTAATGCCAAAGCGTTGAAGAACGGCCTGTGGAGAGCCGAGAGGGGAGGGAAGACGACGGAGAGGCAGATGGGTCAAAATGGCAAATTCGGCGAGATGGAAAATGCCATAGGCTTGGCCGAGGAAGACGATGATTGTGTCCCGATTTTCTTCTCGTAAGCGCTGCCGCCAGCGTGCTGTGCCCTCTCCACCAAGCAGGGCCGAACTGAGGGAGGGAAGAACCTCAGTGGACGAGGTGGGAGTGGTGGCGACCTGCGCCTGCCACAAGCGGAACGCGGTACACAGCCCCATCACCAGGAGAGTAAAGAAACAATGGACCACCACCGCTGCCTCCGTGCGTTTGGGAAAGCGCAAGAGATGCCAGGGATGCTTGCCCTCTTTGAAGATCCCATTCTCAATGACGCTGCGCCAGTCAGAGGTGTCGAAAATGTGGAAAGGATCATCCACGTCCCCATTGGTCAAAGAGACCGTTCCTCCCGTTTTTGGGGCACGATTCTCCCACTTGCGCACGACGACGGCATTGATCGTTTGACCCACATAATCACGCCGATGAGACATTTGCGTCTGAGACTCCTCTCCATAGCTATCATAACTGGTCAAGGTCTCTAAGCCCACCAATTCCGTGCGCAACCGTTCCTGGGTGGCTTTTTTGCCATGGCCATGATGGACGACCCGCTCGCGAACAGTGGCTCGCTCCCCCTTCGCCAACCCCTGCGCATCCTGTACCACCGACATATTCGCTTTGCCAACGATCACAAAGATCAGACCCATCTGATGCACCCGAAACAAGTCTTCTCCATCTAAATACCCGCGATCGATCACAATCGTCGTAATCTGTGCATGGGTTCCTAGATTGCTTTGTGCTTGTTCCAAAAGGGGCACCAACCATCTTCCTTCGTACTCCTGGATCAGCACCACCTTCATGGCCAGAGGCAAGCGCGTTTGCACATCGATCAAGACCAGCACTTTCCATCCATAGACGTAATATTCTTCCGTTGCCGCTTCTGGCTGTCCTTTGACTTTCACCCTGCGGGTTTGCTTGAGCTTGTCGCACCCCTCATAGCTCTCTGGGGTGGGCAGTTTGCTGCCATCCAGGGCGACCAGGAGCTTGCCCGTAAACATTCCCCGCTGGGCGAGCAACTGCACCATCTGGTTGAAGAGTCGCTCCATCTCTTCCTCAGTGAGTTTGCTGATGTTGTCAGCCAGACACTGGGCGCTGAGCGGTCCCTACTTCTTTTTCGTTTTGCGCTGCGCATCCCCGCGTTTGGTCAGCCCGTGTTCGCATTGCTGGGCATTGAAGCCCACCAACTCCATGAGTCCCAGGTCGCTAAAGAGCACGCGGGGTAACTCATTCATTGATTGAGCGCCAAAGAGCACCTTGAGCAAATACAGCAGCACAAATTGTACGGTTGGGACCAGCATCCGTTTCGCTCCCGGCAAATGCATCTGCTCAAACGCTTGCATCAGGCCCAGGTCTTGCAGAAGCACACAAAACTCATCGAGCAACCCGGCATCGCTGAGTTCATGCATCTCTTCAATTTCTTCCCCTGCATACAATCCATGCGCGACCTTTGCATCATCTCTCCACGCCAGCTTCCAGTTGAGTCGTTCCTGCACGATGCTTGTTTCTTTGTCTCCCTCGGTGATTTCTGGTTGGCTCTCCATGCCGTCGTTCCTCTTCGCTTTTTCCTCAGCCTATCACTTTCTCCCCTTCCCCACAACCCCTTAGATCAAAACGTCAGCAGTGCATTCCAAATGTTCTTGACAATACTTATTTTATATTGTAAGATAAGTGCTATACTTCGTTACTTTAAGGTAACAAAAACATGAACTGATGACTGGCGCTAAAGGGGATGGTTTACATCCACAGGTTGTGCCAGGGGAAATACTGTTGCCATTGGGGGAATGGAGCAATGAAGATTCGTGGTCACTTGTGGAAAGTTCAATGAAGCGGGTACAGAAATCAATTGTTCCAGATGTTCGGCGGATCAACCGCTCTACAATCCTCAGGCAAATTTATCTGGGCCAGTCGATGAGTCGCCAGAAATTGAGTCAGCATTCTGGCCTGAGTTCAGCGACGGTCACCAATGTTGTTGTAGAGTTGATTCAGGAAGGGATCGTTATCGAGTCTGGCATTGAGGCATCAGAGGGCGGGCGACCTCGTTCCATTCTGACCATCAATCCACACCACGGTTATTTTATCGGCGTGGACATCGGTGAGACATTCTTACGAGTCGAACTCTTTGATTTGACATTGCACAAGTTAGGCTGCGTTACGTATCCTCAGGTTCTCGGTGAGAATCAACCGGACCAGGTAGGGCAATATATTTCCCAGGGAGTAAAAGCTACATCGGCCGAAGTTGGTATCTCAGCAGAGAAAGTAATTGGCATCGGGATTGGTGTCGGTGGCCTGGTTGAACAGGCTGAGCAGATATTCACCTATGTGCCGAGTTGGGAATGGCAGCGTATTCCGCTCGTTACCTTTCTTGAGAAAGATCTTCATATGCCAATCTATCTTGATAACGCGGCTAAGGTGATGGCACAGGCCGAGAATTTGTTCGGCGCAGGTCAATGGTGCGAGCATTTAGCTGTCTTGCTGGTAGGAACAGGTATTGGCGCTGGCATCATTACCCATGATTCCCTGTATCGCGGTGCTAGCAATAATGCTGGAGAATGGGGGCACATGACTATCGCGCTTGATGGACGCTTGTGTCGCTGTGGCAGTTGTGGCTGCCTTGAAGCCTACGCTGGTGCATCAGGCATTATCGCGCGCTTGAGAGAAGTGGCGCCACAGAGTTCGCTTCTCCAAAGTAATGACCAGGAACGTGTTATCGCTGACATCGTTGAGGCAGCTCGCAACGGGGATCTTGCCGCCAACGGCGTGCTCCTAGACACCGCTCGCTATCTTGGTGCAGGGATCGCAAATCTCATCAATCTTTTCAACCCACAAGTCATCGTCCTGGGGGGATGGGTTGGATTGGAAATCGGTGAGTATATTCTCCCAGAGCTTCGCCAATTCGTTGCGCATTATGCTCTCAAGCAGTCGTTCTCAGCCACAAAGATCGAACTCAGCCATCTTGGTCATGATGCCGTAGCTATGGGAGCTGCAGCGCTTGCCCTGGAGCAATTTCTTGCGGCTGCGGGAAGACACAGTTCATACTCCCTCGGATGAGGGCTATGGTTTGATCTGGAATCGGCTCTGTATGCTTGCGTAATTTCCACGCGAATACAGTACTGATATCCTCATGTGCAAAAGTCCGTATGTCCGTATGTCTGGTTTAGTCGGTCATACCGCTCCTGGAGGTGATCACAGGGCAGATATCGTAGGCCGATTTTCGTAGATCACTCTGTCGTTTTCTTATGTTCATATAAGGAGGCATCAAACGATGCAGTTTTTCTCCTCTTTCTCCTGGATGCGCCGCCTGGCGCTCCGATTTGCCATCGTTGGCACCTTATTCGTGCTCATGACTTCCCTTGCTGCCTGTAGTAGTGGCACCAATACAAGCAATGTCTCTAACGGCCCGGTGAATTTGACCTTCTGGTCGTGGATAAATGGTGCTGATAAGGCGGTTGCTCTCTGGAATCAGACCCATCCCAATATTCATGTCAAGTACAGCAACGTGGGTTCAGGCCCGGTTGAATACGACAAGTTATTTACGGGCATTAAAGCCAATAACGAGCCAGATATTGCTCAGGTCGAGTTCCAGGTCATGCCAACCTTTGAGACAACGGGTGCGCTCGTTGATCTTTCCCCTTATGGGGCTGGCGCGTTCAAAAATCAGTTTGTGCCCTGGACCTGGAACCAGGATACCCTCGGCAGTGCTATCTACGGCATTCCCGGGGATACTGGCCCCCTGGCCTTGTACTACCGGGCCGACCTCTTCGCGAAGTATCATATCCCCGTACCCACTACCTGGGCTCAATACGCTGACGATGCAGCCAAACTGCATGCCGCCAACCCCAATACCTTTATGACGGACTTTCCACCCAAGCAACCAGGATGGTTCACCGGACTGGAGTGGCAGACTGGCGCACGCTTGTTCCGCATTGATGGCCAATCCTGGAAAGTGTCTATCAACAGCCCTCAAGCCCAACAGGTCGCCTCCTACTGGCAAGATTTGATCTCTAGGAAGCTCATCAAAACCGAGCCGGACTTCGCCAATGCCTGGTTCCACGATCTCCAGAGCGGGGCGGTTGCTACCTGGATTACCGCACCCTGGGGTGCTGGTATCATCGAGCTAAATGCTCCGAAGACCTCTGGGGACTGGAAGGTTGCCCCGATCCCACAGTGGCAGGCTGGTCAAAATGTCGACGGGAACTGGGGCGGTTCCTCCAATGTGGTATTCAAGAGTACCCAGCATCCCAAAGAAGCCGCCGAGTTCGCCGAGTGGCTTAATACCAATCAAGCGAGCATGGAGTACCAGATTAAGGGCAATGCGCTTTACCCAGCCTATGAACCACTCTTAAATTCGTCCTTGCTGAGCAGTCCCCTGCCGTTCTTTGGGAACCAGAATATTTTCGACCTATTTAAGCAGGCGAGTACGCAGGTGGATGACAGTTTCCAATGGGGGCCGACGATGGAGCAGGTCTACAGCGACACGGGCGACAATTTTGCCAACGCGGTCAACGGTCAGGGCACTCTGGGAGATGGGCTTAATGCGGTGCAACAGAGTACAATCGCCTACATGAAAAAGCAGGGTTTTAGCGTCAGCCAGTAGTCTGGAAGTCCTGAACTCTGTAGCATGCTGCTATGGCTACTTCCCTGGCCGTCTGTGCTCATATATGGATGAGACAGCGCGGGAACGATCACCTCCATTCAAGAAAAGCAATGGAGGTGATCGTTCCCATCAGTCGCCCAGGATCGATCGCTATAACATAGTATTCGTTCTGATGGATTCACAGGGAAATGTGAAGGAGCGACAACTAAAAGAGGAGAAGAATCGTATGGCTCTGGAAGTCATTTCACGCAATTCACACCCCCATGCACACCGTACCTTTCGGCGTCGAGCTCCGGCGCCCTATCTATTTCTCATGCCCTTTGGGCTACTCTTCATCCTGTTTTTTATCGCACCGATCGTCTATGCGATCTACCAGAGCTTGTTTCGGTCTCAGCGCAGTGGTCTGGGACTGGGTGCCCCCATCGTGAGCTTCAACGGTTTGGCCAACTTTGCCGATGTCTTGCATGACTCCAATTTCTCCAGTGGGGTAGGCCGGGTGCTGCTTTACGGCATTGTACAAGTTCCGGTCATGTTGGGCTTAGCACTCATCCTGGCTTTGTTCCTGGACTCGGCGGCGGCGCGCTTCAAGCCGTTCTTCCGGCTGGCCTTTTTTGCGCCCTATGCCGTCCCTGGCATCATCGCTGCTCTCTTGTGGGGCTATCTCTATGACCCAGCTCTGAGCCCGTTCGTCAAAGGAGTCCAGGCACTCGGCTTGCCGAGGCCAGATTTTCTGGGAGCGGGGAGCGTCCTTTGGTCAATCGCTAATATCGCCACCTGGACCTATACAGGCTACAATATGCTCATCATTTTTGCCGCTCTGCAAGCCATCCCCACTGAGCTCTACGAGTCAGCTCGCATTGACGGGGGCTCGGGATGGTACATCGCCTGGCACATCAAAATTCCGCTGGTGGTCCCCGCCCTGGTCCTGACCTGTATCTTCTCCATCATTGGGACACTCCAGCTCTTCGGTGAACCCCAGGTGCTCTTGCCGATCTCCAACAACATCTCGAGTTCATACACCCCTGTCTTGTATGCTTACAACACTGCCTTTAACTACAACAACTACAACTACGCCGCTGCGCTGTCAGTTGTGCTGGCACTCGTTATCTGCGTCCTCTCCTTCGGCTTCTTACGTGTCACCCAGCGACAAGCAGGAGTATAGTCATTATGAGTCAACACATTGTTTCAGAGCCGCTGCCCGACATTCAAGAAGTCGTGACTACTGGACAGAGGCAATTCCGCCGCTTCAACCTGAATACTATTGGGGTTATGACCTTCCTGTTCGTCTTCACCGTCTACTTTCTGGTGCCCTTTTTCTGGTTGATTGTCTCCTCGACGAAGAGTCAGGCCGATTTGTTCGGCACCTTCGGGCTCTGGTTCGCTCCGGACTTTAATCTGTTCACCAATTTGCAACAACTCTTTACTTTCAACGATGGAATCTATGCACGCTGGCTGCTCAATACACTCCTTTATGCAGGTGTTGGGGCCGTGCTCGGAACGTTTTTTGCGAGCATGGCTGGCTACGCTCTGGCCAAATATACCTTCCGTGGGCGCAACCTGGCCTTTTCTATAATCTTAGGGGCGATCCTGGTGCCAGCGACAACCCTGGCCTTGCCGCTGTACCTATTAATGAGTAGTGTGGGACTGACCAATACATACTGGTCGGTGCTCTTACCCAGCCTTGTCAGCCCCTTCGGGGTGTATCTCGCTCGTATCTATGCAGCGGCGGCAGTGCCCGATGAACTGCTGGAGGCTGCTCGCATCGATGGAGCAAGCGAATTCGGAACCTTTAGAATCGCACTCCACTTGATGACTCCAGCCCTGGTAACGATCTTACTTTTCCAGTTCGTGGCCATCTGGAACAACTACTTTCTGCCGTTGGTGATGCTCAATGACCCCAATCTCTTTCCGATTACGGTGGGCTTACAGAGTTGGAATGTGACTACCTCCAACCCCAGCTCTGGCCAGACGACCTACAATCTGATCGTGACTGGAGCATTGCTCTCCTCAATTCCGCTGCTGATTGGTTGCATTATCTTGCAACGTTTCTGGCGTAGCGGACTGGGAGCGGGAAGCGTCAAAGGCTAGCAGCAGGCGAGCGAGAACCGCACAAGGGACGCAGCAGGGAAATATGGGAGAGAAAGTCAGCAAGTGTTCATACGACAAGTGCTCAGCCGAAAGGCTGAGCACTTGTCGTATGAACACTTGCTGAAAAGGAAAACAAGGATCACTTTTTCGGCAAGATTCAGGATCTCATTCCTTGAATCGAAACACAACTATTTAGCGGCAGGCCCAAAGCATCCCACGTTGCATGATCGTCAGCGCCTCGGGCACACGAAAATCACTGTTGACATGGCCAAGTGAGGAATAGAAGACGCGGCCCTGGCCCCAACGCTTTTTCCAGACCACGGGCATGACAGAGCCATCAACCCACGGATCATACTCGCTTGTAAAGGTTGTGGTTGCCAGAACCTCGTTCAAAGGGTCAACGTGCATATAATACTGCTCCGAATGCATTCGAAAATCGGACAGTCCGGCAACAATGGGGTCCTCTGCTTTGCTGATATGCACGGTATAATCGATGATGTTGCCTGGATGGGCCACCCACTGACCGCCAACCATATATTGATAGTCGACATTCTGGCGGAAAGAATCCGCCATGCACCCATGCCAGCCGGCTATACCTGCACCTGCTTTGACCGCCGCGAGCAAACCTTTTTCTTGCGCTTCGGTAATCGTCCCCCTGGTCCAGATTGGCACAATCAGGTCCATACGTTGCAGTGTTGCTTCATCTGTGTAAATATCGAGCGTCTCGGAAATGGTAGTCTGATAGCCCTGGCTCTCTAAGAAGGAAGCAAAGAGCCTGGCCCCTTTGTCCGGCTCATGACCATCCCAACCGCCCCAGACGAGTAATATTTCTTTCATGTTTCTTTCCTTTCAAGAAAAACTGCTTGTAAGCAAGGGACTGAAAATGAAACTCTTTTATATTTATTTATGTCATATTTGTGTTTGCTATGCTTTAAACTGCCAACCTGGGCTAAGATCCGAAAACCTGGATGGCGCAGCACATGTGCTGCGCCATCCAGATCCTGCCATGCCAGTTGGCGTTGTTTTGGTTCTCGACTCATTGTGCGCTCTTATCCGTGTACCTTTGAAATAGAAGCACTCAGGCCATAATAGAGAGCTTCTGCGGCTGAATCTCATAGAGAAGCGGTTCGTCGGTCAGGAAACGGATGATCTCGTCAACCATCGTTTCCCCCTGTTTCAACAGGGTTTCGGTCGTCATCGCAGCAATATGGGGTGAGAGCAAGACATTGGGCAAGGTGCGGAAAGGATGATCGCCCACTAATGGTTCGGTCGTGAAGACATCCAGAGCAGCGCAGATCCGGCCAGTTGCAAGCTCGCCCAGGAGCGCTTCGTCATCCACCAGGCCGGCACGAGCGGTGTTCACCAGAATTCCTCCGTCGCGCAGCAGCGCGAGGTGCCTGGCACTGATCATGCCGCGCGTGGTCGGTAGGAGTGGCGCGTGCAATGAGACGATATCCGAGCGCAGGAAGAGCTCGTCGAGATCGGTGAGCTCCACCCCAAGCTCCGCGGCCTCGGTGAACGAAAGATAGGGATCATACATTAGCAGGTGGCAGCCAAACGGGCGCAGGCGCTTAATAACCTCGCGTCCGATGAGGCTGGCTCCAACCAGTCCCACCATTTGCGCGCTTAACAGGTGGCCGGGCGTATGGGAGAGCACATACCAGTTCTCGCCAGCACGTAAACGCTGATCAAATTGATCCAGTCGACGCAGACACTGCAATATCTGCAGGACCGTGAACTCTGCGACTCCCTCGGCCAGAGCTGCAGCGGCATGTGTCACACACACGCCTCGCTGGAAGAGGGTTGGAGGCACCAGATGATGAATGCTTCCGGCCGTGTGAGCCACGAGACGCAGCGAGGGACAACGATCCAGAAGTTCATCAGTAATGGGAGGCGTGCCCCAGCCGGTCAGGCAGGCCACTGCTCCATCGAGCAGGTCCAGGAGATCGGCATCAACAAGATCTGATCTGGAGTTCGGAATAATATGCGCGGTCGCTGCCAGCTTCTCCAGGCTCGGTGGCGAGAAGATCCGCGCTTGCCATTTCGGGTCCACCAGCATTGAGACCACCGGGCGTTTATCAGCAAAGATCACAGATAGATTCTCCATTCGTTCAAAATAGGATCGAAGTACTCAGCTGATGCGCGACTATCCCACGATACTGCCAAGCGTTAAGCCCTGACGCCAGTAGCGCTGTAGAAACGCGAAACCCAGAGCAAGCGGGAGAATCGAGACCAGGGAACCGGTGATCACCAGATTCGTCAGGCGGCCAGCATGAGGGCAACGAAGAGGAGCATCGCGAGTCCGGCATAGAGCGGACGCAAGCGGCGCACTGATCGACGAAGTGCCATGAAATAACCTTCCTTTGGGCTGATGAGCTCGCAATATTTTTGCAAAGGGCAACCTATATCATCAAGTATACGGGAAGTAACTCGTCCTTTTCAAGCGAATTTTTGCAATATATTTGCGAAAATTTCTAGAAATTTTCCTTGTTTTTGCTTTATTGGCACCGTTAGACCCGTAAAAACAAACAAACTCATCGGGATAAGCAGAATAATTTGGAAAAAAGATTGCAACTTTAGCAAAAATAGAGTAGAATAATTTCACATCAACCGCAGCAAAGCTGCTGACCAGCGAGGGAAAGGAGAGAGTATGAAAACGCACGCTATCCCGCCCAGCCTGCCAATGCAGCGCGTTCACCAACGCGACATTGCAGAGCATGCGGGCGTCTCAATCAGTACCGTATCACGAGTACTAAACAATGTGCGTGGTATTAGTGATGAGTTGAGGCGTCTTGTCCTGGATACTGCTGCCGAGATGGGATACTACGATTCTGCTGCTCCTGCGAAATTACAGCATATTAGCCTTTTCACCGCCACGTTCAGTGCGAGTTCTGATCTCGACACTTTTCATACAGATATCTTACGCGGCATAGAATCGGAATGCCGCCAACACGATATTCAGCTCACTTACTCCATTGCTGAGCCAGATGAGGCAGGCACAGCGTTTATCCTCAAGAAGATCAAAGAGCGCCAGGTTGAGGGCGCGTTGCTAGTAAGCATGGATGATCGCAAATTGATTGAGCAACTCCTCGATCTCAACATTCTGCTAGGCGTTATCAACGTTGATCACCGCGGGCTGCCTGTCGATACGTTTCTTCCCGACAATTTCACAGGAGCACTTCTAGCTACGCAGCATCTTCTTGCACACGGTCATCGACATATCCTGCACATTACCACTGCTGCTGCGACCCGCAGACGTACGATTCACCAACGCTTCGAGGGATATCGCGCCGCGTTGCAGGAAGCAGGTATTCCCCTTGATCCTAAGTTGGTCCTCGAAAGCTCTTTGGGAGTGGAGTACGTGCATGCCGACGTGCGCGAACTGTTAGCAGCCAGAGCGGGCCAGTTTACCGCCATTTTTTGTGCCAACGACCTGGCCGCTATTGGCGCAATACGCGCATTACAAGAAGCAAGCAAGCGAGTCCCAGAGGACATTTCGGTGATCGGTTTTGACGATATTCCAACAGCTGCGCTGTTTACACCCGCGCTGACGACGATGCGCATTGATTGCAAAGAGATGGGGATGCTGGCCACCCGCCGCCTGATGGATCGCTTTCTTCAGCCCGCTGCGACTTCCATTCGCGTCGAGCTGGCCTGTACGCTTATGGAGCGTCAATCGGTTGGGCCGGTGCCTGTGCCAGAAAGCTAGGAACGATTGCGCCTCCCATAGCCGTTTTGCGAATTTTTTGCGACTTATTTAATTTAACTTCTTTTGCATTGGAAAATTATTCATAGGTTATTATTCTTGAAATGATGAGGAAAAAAACAGTTTTTTATTATTGAAAAATGAAGGAGTCTCATATTGACTATGCCGAAACAGACCTTTCTCGATGTCAGAGAGCCAGTAGCCATATGAAACTGGCCTTCTCGACGCTCGGCTGCCCTGCCTGGAATATTGAAACTGTGGCCGAGGCGGTTGTTCGCTACGGCTATGATGCGGTGGAATGGCGCGAAGGCCAGTTTCATA
>Ga0209647_1003750_pt1 | contig 11655 bp, 9 predicted proteins | sample GraSoi_2013_60cm_FD_185827 | JGI IMG/M metagenome (GOLD analysis project Ga0209647, IMG submission 185827) | Grasslands soil microbial communities from the Angelo Coastal Reserve, California, USA - Sample 9_17_2013_60cm (SPAdes) (version 2) | ecosystem: Environmental > Terrestrial > Soil >... | reverse complement strand
GCGACGACGCCCGTCTTTCCCCGTTGCCGGTCACAGTTGGCCAATGGTGGCTTCTAGACGAGTGATTCCCAATTGATCATGGGGTGTGTCGTTACGTGACGAAGCTGGCGAGGGTGTCCAGGATCGGCGTTGCTAACGCGGATTTCCGCGGGGTTGGTCCGGGGCAACGCTGAATCTCGGCGGTCGTGCTGATGGCCTGTTGACCTGGGAAGACGCGCGCGATCTGGCCCGCGGTGTTGCTGCGATCTTGCCAGCAAATCACAGCTGTGTAAGTTGTTATCGTGTCGTGATCATCCCACGGCGAGGTACCGAAGCCGGGGATTCGCCCAGGTAACGGGGACAGGCAGGCTGCCGGAGCCGCGTGGCGGACACGACGGGATGCTCGCCACGGGCAGGTGACTTCTGGTAGAAGCAACATGTGGCAGCAGGATCACAGCAACACGATGAGGCGCGCAGGTTCACCGCCCCCAGTCAGGTGAACCAGCGGCGGTACGAGGCGCTGCGGGCCTACTTCGTGGACGGGCTGTCCTACGCCGAGGCCGGGCACCGGCTCGGCTACACCCGCTGGTCGATGATCAACCTGGTGCGCGAATACCGGGCCGGCAAGCTGGAGCTGTTCGCCCCGCCGCGCAAGCCCGGCCCGCCCGCGGGCGCGGCCCCGGCGAAGGACCGGGCCCGCGGCCGGGTGATCGAGCTGCGCCGCCAGGGGCTGTCCACTTACGAGATCTCCGCCCGGCTGGCCGCCGCGGGCACGCCGCTGAACCGGACCGGCGTCGGGGAGATCCTCGCCGAGGAAGGGTTCGGGCGGCTGATCCGCCACCCCGAGCCCGCGGAGTCGGTCTCGGCGGCCACCCCGGGCCGCGATACCCGGCTGCCGCGGGCCTCGGTCATCGACTTCGGTGCCTGGCCGGCCCGGCTAGACACCACCAGGGCCGGGCTGCTGCTGGTCCTGCCCGACCTGGCCGCCCTCGACCTGCCCGCCCTGGCCCGCGCGGCCGGCTACCCCGGCACCTCAGTCATCCCCGCCGTCTCCTGGCTGCTGTCCCTGCTCGCGCTCAAGCTCACCCGCACCCGGCGGGTCTCCCATGTCGATGACCTGCTCGCCGATCCCGCCGCCGCCCTGCTGGCCGGCCTGGCCATCCTGCCGAAGAAGTCCGCGCTCACCGACTACTCCTACCGGCTGTCACATGATCACCAGCGGGCGTTCCTGGCCGCCCTGGACGCCAAGATGATCTCCTCCGGGCTCGCGGCCGGCGAGGAGGCGATCTTCGACCTGGACTTCCACGCCGTGATGCACTGGGGCCGTGACCCGGTGCTGGAAAAGCACTACGTGCCCAAACGATCCCAGCGGGCCCGCTCGGTGCTGACGTTCTTCGCCCAGGACTCCGGCACCCACAACCTGGTCTACGCCACCGCCGACACCTCCAAGGCCACCCAGGCCCGCGAGGCGATCGCCTTCTGCGACCACTGGAAGAACGTCTCCGGGAAAGACCCCGCGATGCTGGTCATGGACCAGAAGGTCACCACCCAGCCCGTGCTCGGCGAACTGGACACCCGCGGCGTCAAGTTCCTCACCCTGCGGATGCGCTCACCCGCGCTGATCCGCTACATCAACGGCCTGACCAGCAAGGACTTCACGACCATTACCCTGGAGCGAGCCGGCCACTTCAGCCAGCACGCCCGGCCCCGGGTGCACGAGAACCCCGCCGTGCAGCTGAGCGCCTACCCCGGCACCGTCCGCCAGTTCATCGTCACCGGGCTGGGCCGCGAGGCCCCCACCGTGATCATCACCAACGACCACGACACCACCACCCGCAACCTCATCCGGCAATACGCCCGGCGGATGACCATCGAGCAGCGCCTCGCCGAGATCATCCGCGCGTTCTGCGCCGACGCACTGTCGTCCACTGTCAACCTCAACGCCGACCTCGACATCATGCTCGCCGTCCTGGCCCAGGCCCTCCTCGCCGCCCTGCGCGCCCGGCTGCCCGGCTACCACGCCGCCACCCCTGACACCATCCAGCGCCGGTTCCTCGAAACCCCAGGGCAGATCATCACCACCAGCGAGCACATCACCGTCCGCCTCGAGCGCCGCGCCTACTCACCCACCCTGCGCAAGGCGAACCTGCCCGCCACCACGACCATCCCCTGGCTAGGCAACCGGACCATGCGCTACGAACTCATCTGACGTTGCGCCGAACCGGCTGCGTGGAAATCCGCGCTAACGCCGCCGCCCGGACCGCCGCCGAACAACGCCAGACCAGCTACCACGCCACCGGCTCCACGATCACCATCGGCATCCGCGGACCCGACGCCCGCGACCGGATCGGCCAGCCAGCAGACGATAATCGCCGCCAGGGCCACCGCCGGCCTGCGGCGGACGACCCGGTCCGCGGCGGGATCCGGGCTCCCCAGGGCGACCAGCGCGGATCAGGCGGAGCCGTTCCGCGCGGCCGAGCTCGCGGAGCTGCTCCTCGTCGAACACGCCGGACCTCCCTTGGTCGACCCGGAGTCGGCATTGCCATGGGACAGGCAGCGCTTGCGCCGAAGCTCTCGTCAATCCCTGCGGGGCGGGCTGCCGGATCTCATCGATTCGATATGGGGGTCTGGCCGGTGATTTGCGCGATCAGGTGGCGAGTAGGTAGCTGCTCTTGCCGATGAGCCAGAGGCCGAGCAAGACAGACACGATGATGATGACCCGATCCGTGTGGGTGTCGATCCAAGCCTTTATGCGGGCGAGGAGAGCATGGGATCGCTCGGGCCGGAAGACCGCATGGATCTCGATAACGAGAACGGACGATGTTGCAGAACAGGAAGAGCGAATGTAAGTCTCTGCAGAGGAGAGCTTCGCCTCCACGACGATGGCAGCGGCGCCAGCGACAAGGGGCCACGGCTGGACGAGCGCGGCGATGACGACGGCATGCCACGGCGACATCTTGTCTATGCGCGCCTGCCATTTCGGGATCTTCCTGGGTTTCTTCGGCCGGCCCATCCTCCTGCGCTGCCGCAGCGCGAGGAGCAGCAGCCCGGCGCCGATGGCGATCTTAACGGCGAGCACGGCCGCCGACGGCGGGGTCCTGGGTCCTGGGGGGTTATTGCCCGTGGCGAGAACGGTGAGCGCGATCACGATAGCGAGAGACAGGAACCAGCCGAAGACGAATGCGGCTCCTTTTCTTACGCCGCGCTCCGAGGCGAGAACCAGGAGGAACGCCGTGAGCGGGAGCGGTTCGAGCGTGATCGCCAGGCCGATGAGAACGAGGTCAAGAATCACGATCGGCTCGGGCTGTCGGGAGAGCCGGCGCGCAATCTCTCCTGCTCTCCTGCCAGATGAGCCGGATAAGCCGAGTCCGCAGGCCAGACGGCAAGCGACGAGTTGCGGGGCGGGTGCAAGAGGATCACCTGGCGGTTTCAGCGGGCTTTTGCCGGGTCCATGCCGGCCTCCGGGCCGGTTGCTGAGGCCTCATCCGTGGCCTCGATGGCCAGCTGGGGCAGGATGCGGTCCAGCCAGCCGGGGAGTGCCCAGTTGGCCGGGCCGGTGAGGTGCATGAGGGCGGGCACCAGCAGGCTGCGGATCACCAGTGCGTCGACGAGGACGGCGAACGCGAGCCCGAAGCCGAATTCCTGCAGGACCCGCTGGCCCCCCAGGAGGAACGACCCGAAGACCAGGATCATGATGCTGGCCGCGGCCGCGATGATCTCGCCGCTGTTGGCCTGGCCGGTGGTGACCGCCTGGTGGTTGCGCCGGGCGGCCCGGCCGCCCAGGGCGGCCAGTTCAATGTCTTGGGTGTGGTGCAGGTGGTGCCACTCCTCCTGGATGCGGCTGACCAGGTATACCTCGTAGTCCATGGACAGCCCGAAGAGCACGGAGAACATGAGGACCGGGATGAACGCGTCGATCGGCCCGGTCCCGGACAGGCCGAAGATCGAGCTGCCCCAGCCCCAGTTGAAGACCGCGTTCAGGGCGCCGAGGGCGGCGCCGACGGCCAGCAGGTTCATGACCGAGGCGGTCAGCGGGATGAGCAGGCTGCGGAACACGGTCATCAGCAGCAGGAACGCCAGGAGCACGACCACGGCGATGAACAGCGGGAGCTTGCTGGTGAGGACGTGGGAGAAGTCGATGTTGGTCGCCGTCACCCCGCCGACGTGGACGACCAGGCTCGTGCCCTGCTCGGCCCGCGGGATGAGGTTGTTACGGAGGTTGCCCACCAGGCTGATGGTCTGGCTGGCCTGCGGGCTGGTGGCGGGGTAGAGGGTGGCCAGCTCCACCTTCCCGTTGGGTGAGGTCTGCGCGGGGGTCACCGACGCCACCCCGGGCGTGTGGGCGGCGGTGGCCAGGAACTGATCGAAGGCCGTGGCATCGGCGGGCGAGCCGGCCTGGGCGACTAGTTCGAGCGGCCCGTTGAACCCGGGCCCGAATCCCCGGGAGAGGGCGGTGTACGCCTGGTGGGTGGTCGAGCCCGCCGGGTCGGTGCTGGCGTCGGAGGTCCCCAGGCGCAGACCGAAGATCGGCAGGGCGATCACGACCACCGCCGCGAGGGCACCCAGGGCAGCGAGCGCCCTGCGGGCTTCGACGACCCCGGCCCAGCGGAGCCAGAAACCGGTCGCGTCCGTGCTCGCCGGCCGGTCGGCGGCCGGGGCCGCCCGTTCACGCCGGGACAGGACCCGGGGCCCGAGGAACCCGAGCATGGCCGGCAGGAAGGTAAGGGAGGCGGCCATGGTCAGTGCCACCGCGCTGGCCGCGCCGACCGACGGCCCGTAGAGGAAGCTGACGCCGAGGGCGAACTGGCCGAGCAGGGCGATGCAGACGGTGAGGCCGGCGAGCAGCACCGTCCGGCCGGAGGTCCGCACGGCCAGGGCGGCGGCATCGGAGTAGGACAGCCCGGCCTTGACCGCGCTGCGGTGCCGGCTGATGATGAACAACCCGTAGTCGACCCCGACGCCGAGGCCGATCAAGACGGCCAGCTCGCTAGAGACGCTCGCGACGTCGAACGCGTGGGAGAGCAGGCCGATGAGCGACGTGGCTGCAACCAGCGCCAGGCCAGCGGTCACCAGGGGCATCAGCGAGGACAGCAGCGCCCCGCCGAAGACGATCAGCAGGATGACCAGCGCCGCGGCGACAGCGACTACGACGGATATCCGGATACTGGGGCGTTCTGAGTTTTCGATGGACTGGCCGCCGACAGAGATGCGGACGTCCGGCCCGTCCGCAGATTCCGCCGCGCCGATCAGTTTCGTGGCGTCGGCCGCCATCCCCTGTGCCGAAGGCTTATCCCAGCTCACGCGGGCAAAGGCGATGGTGCCGTCCCGGCTGACCTGCGCTGCCCCGTTCTTCGCATACGGGCTGGCGACACTCTCTATGCCTGCCACCTTGGCCACCTTGGCCAGCGCCGCGGTCACCGCGGACCGCACCGGGGAGGACTGGATGGTGGTGCCGTGCGTAGCCTGGATCACGACCTGGTCGCCCTCACCGGAGGCGGCCGGGAAGTTCTGCGTCAGGAGAATGGCGGCCGCCTGCGAATCGGTCCCCGGCAGGCTGAGGTTGGAGTTGAACCTGCTGCCGGCGGCCACGCTGACCCCGACGATGGCGACGATCGCCAGCAGCCAGGCGGCCACCACCCTCTTGCGGTGCTCGAAGCACCAGCGACCCAATCGGGCTATCGGAACCTCCACGGGAGAATGTGCGGGAACGTCCGCCGCACCCAGGACCCAATGGTTTCGGCCGGGCCGCCTGACGTCGTGGGCCTGCAGGCTCGATCTGGCCTCACCCCGCTGATGTACCGCGCAGGCACGCGGCAGCCGGACTACACCTGCAGGCGCACCGCGCGATCACCCTCCAGGCGTATGACGGCTGCCGCTGCCTCCGGCTACCGTCAGGACCATGCCTGCCCCTGCCGCGGGCGCCGACCGGGATCTGCCCCTGCTCCGCCGCCTGGCCGCCCACCGCTTCACCAAAGCCCAGCTCGTGGCCATAGACGTGGTCACGGTCACGCTGATAGCCGTCACCTTCGGATTTCTCATACCGCACCGGGCGCCCCGGGCGTCGGGAACCGCATGGGACGCCGGCGGCTGGGTGACGTACGCCGTGGCCGCCGGGGTCACGCCGTTCCGCCGGCGGTTCCCTCGCGCCACGCTGGCGCTCGTCCTCCCCCTCGCGATGGCGGCCTTGTACCTGCGGGCCGGAGGAGGGGCTGTCGTCTATGTCGTCATGGCCCTGTACTCCGTCGTGGCCGTCTCCTCCCGCCGGGCCGCGCTGATCATCGTCGGCCTCGTGGCCAGCGCGGTCCTGGCCGCCACCATCATCGGAGGCAGCGGCCCGCTAGTGCCGTCCGCCATCGCCGGCGTGGCTTTGGTGCTGCTCGGCTGGCTGGCCGGGGAGAACACACGGGCCGGCCGGGTCTACGCCGCCCAGCAGGCCGAGCGGGCCGCGGAGAAGACGGCAGCCGCCGCGGCGGAGCGAGCCGAGCAGGTCCGGCGGGCGCTATCCGATGAGCGGGCCCAGATCGCCCGGGAGCTGCACGACATCGTGGCGCACGCGATGAGCGTCATCGCCGTCCGCTCCGGCGTCGCCCGGATGGTGATCGACACCGACCCGCAGCAGGCCCGCGAGGCCCTGGCCATCATCGAGACCACCACCCGCCGGTCCCTACACGAGATGCGGCTGCTGGTCAGCGTGCTGCGCGACGCCGAGCATCACGACGCCGAGCTGAGCCCGGTCCCCGGGCTCGGCGACCTCGACCGCCTGGTCGCCGACGCGGCCGCAGCCGGAGTCACCGTCGAGGTGACCATCGACGGCACCGGCCGCAGCCTGTCCCCGGCAGCCGACCTGTCCGCCTACCGCATCGTGCAGGAAGCCCTGACCAACGTCGTCCGCCACGCCGGCCCCGCCCGCGCCCGGGTCCAGATCAGCTACCGGCCCGGCGAGCTGAGCATCGAAGTGACCGACGACGGACCCAGCGGGCAGGCACCGCCCCCGGTCTCCCCCGCGGGCAGCGGTCACGGGCTCATCGGGATGCGGGAACGGGCCGCCCTGTTCGGCGGTCAGCTATCCGCCGGGCCGCACGCGGGCGGGTTCCGCGTCACGGCCAGCCTCCCCACGGCCGAGTTCCGCACCAGCGATATGCACGCCAGCGACGGCGCCCGGTGACGATCCGCGTGGTGATCGCCGACGACCAGGCACTGGTACGCGGCGGCTTCGTGGTCATGGTCGGGGCGGCGCCCGGCATGGAGGTACTGGGCGAGGCCGCGGACGGCGCCGAAGCCGTCGCCCTGGTCCACCAGCACCACCCCGACGTCGTCCTGATGGACATCCGGATGCCGGTCCTCGACGGCATCGAGGCCACCCGCGCCATCACCACCGACCCGGACACTGCCGCAGCCCGGGTCCTCATGCTGACCACCTTCGACCTCGACGACTACGTCTACCGCGCGCTGCGGGCCGGCGCCAGCGGGTTCCTGCTCAAGGACACCGCCCCCGAGGAACTTCTCGCCGCGATCCGCACCCTGGCCGCCGGCGACGCCCTGCTAGACCCGGGCGTCACCCGCCGCCTGATCCGCGAATTCGCAAGCCGACCCGAGCCCGGGGCGTACTCCTCGCCCAGGCTGCTCGAGTCCCTGTCGGCCCGGGAACGGGAGGTGCTGGCCGAGGTGGCCGGCGGTTGGTCGAACGCCGAGATCGGCGAGCGCCTGCACATCTCGGCGGCCACCGCCAAAACACACGTCAGCCGCCTGCTGATGAAACTCGACGCCCACGACCGCGCCCAGCTCGTCATGATCGCCTACGAGACCAGGCTCGTCACCCCAGGCTGAGCTACCCCCAGGGCCAGGACCGAGGGCATCTATCAGGCACACGACGTCGATCGCCTGGCGGGGAAAACCGACGCTCTCCGGCAGGTCCGGCGGCTCCACGAAGAACTGCAGGCCCTCCCGGAGGGCGAACGAGCCGTGCTGAAACTGATGCCGGGATGGGCTCACTGTCGCCGAAGCGGCCTCGGCGCTGAATATCGGGCAGGTGACCGCCCGGGTGCGGCCGCACCACGCACGCCGGGCCCTGGCCGTCACACATGGGCAGCCCGGGATCCGTCGAACGCCTGGTGTCCACGGCTGATATGCACCCAGGCACCTTCCGCGCACTACGGCCAGTGAGCCGTCAACCAGCGCGGCTTCTTGAGACCGACACCACCTCCTACCGGCTGGCCCACGCCCGCAAGCGGCGCGCCGCCAGCTGACAAGCACCAGCGGCGTTGGCGTTGCGAGACCCGCATGCGCCGAAACCATGCCACCGGCCCGGCTCCCGCGTCGCACGAACGTCCGCCAGCGCTCGCGCAATGAGGTGGCGGCCCCTTGCTGTTCCTGGGGGCGTTCCCGGAGGAACAGCTAGGCTAGACGCCACCACCGTGTCTGGGGTCGAGGCGCGGTCGCGGCGAGCGGGTTCAGCGATGGCCCGGCCAGCCCGGGTGATCACCTCGCGGGCGCCGGGCACTGCTCGGCGTCGTCCGCCAGGTGCTGCTCGATGGCGCGGATCTGAGTCGTGTGCGCCTGCCGCCGGTGCAGCGCGGACGGCCTGATCCCGGCGGCGGCGCGCGCGAGTAGCCGCCGATATGAGCGCCAGCCTCGTTGTTGGCCTCGCCATCCGCCCCGCGCCCGAATGGGTGATCTGCGCGGGCAGGCGTGCGGCGGACCCGGCTTGATGTTGTCGCTCGGTCTTGCCGGAAGCTGCGTGTGCACTGCGAGTCGGCTAACCGCGCTTCCCCGGGTTATTAGCGAGGGGCGATCCGCCGGGCGGAAGTCGCGAGCCCGCTGGCGAGGGCGGCGATGAGGTCGCGGAGTTCGTCTGGGCGCTCGACGGCGAACGGCCGGTCGAGCGACGCGAGCAGCGGGGGCAGCCAGTCGAGCCGCTCGGCGTGCAGCTCGACGCGGAACCAGCGTTCGGTCTCCGCGTCTGCTTCGCTGGCAGACGGCAGCTCCTCCACGGTCGCGACGCTGGCGGGGAGCCGGGCGCGGATCTGCTCGATCGTGCCCTGGATGCTCAGGGTCACTTCATGCCGGTACGGGGTCTTGGCGAGTCCGGACAGGACGTGCTGCGCCGGGTCGAATCCGGCGGGTGGCTCGAACGAGCCGGGCAGGGTCCTGGTGTCTGCGATGCGATCGAGCCGGAACGTCCGGTCCTCGCCGATGCCGGGATCCGCGCCCGTCACATACCAGCGGCCGGAGTGGGCGACGAGCCCGTACGGGTGCAGGGTGCGTTCGCTGCGCCGGCCGTCGCCGGCGGTATACCTGATCCAGACCGGCCGGTGATGGCGCACGGCGTCGGCGATCGACAGCAGGACCGCGGTGTCCGGGGCGGGTGCCTCGCCGGGCGGGGCGGTGAAGGCGAGGGAGCCGGGCACGGCGTCGAGCCTGCGGGCGAGCCGCTCGGGCAGTACCCGGCGGATCTTGGCCGCCGCCGTCTCGCTCGCCGCGCCCGTGGCCGTCACCAGCCCGGTCCGGCGGCCCGCGATCAGGCCGAGCATGACGGCGAGTGCCTCGTCGTCGCTGAGCATGAGCGGGGGCATGCGGTAGCCGGAGCCCAGCCGGTACCCGCCGTAGCGGCCGCGTACCGACTCGACCGGCACGTCGAGGTCGATCAGGTGGTCCGCGTACCGCCGCACGGTGCGCTCGTCGACGCCGAGCCGGCCGGCCAGCTCGGGCACCGTCCGGACGCCGCCGGACTGCAGTAGCTCCAGCAGAGAAAGGACGCGGGCAGTGGGCCGGGCCATGGTCGCAAGTATCTCACTGATACCGGGCGGGTTGTGTCCGGTATTAGTTCTAGCGTGGGGTGCAGGACGTTCCCGCTGACAAGGAGATCACCATGGATTTCGTCTCGGTCCGTATCATCACCGACGACGTCGCCCGGCTGGCCGGGTTCTATGAGCGCGCCACCGGCGTGCGGGCGGCCTGGCCGAACGAGAACTTCGCCGAGCTGACGACCAGCTCCGCCACCGTCGCGATCGCCAGCACCCGCACCGTTCCGCTGTTCGCGCCCGGCGCCGCCCGGCCGGCAACAACACCGTCATCATCGAGTTCCTCGTCGGCGACGTGGACGGCGTGCACCAGAACCTGGCCGGCTTCGTCGAGGACTTCGTCAGCGAGCCCACCACGATGCCGTGGGGCAACCGGTCGCTGCTGTTCCGCGATCCCGACGGCAACCTCGTCAACTTCTTCACCCCCGTCACCCCGGCCGCCATCGACAAGTTCGCCCGCTGACGACGCCGCGGCCGGCCCTGACCCAGGCACCCTGCCTGGCCGAACCGGCGCACCGCAAGCGGATCCGCGCGTTGGGTCGCGCTTCCCCTCCCTGCGCCGATTGCGGCTGGCCGGTGAGCGTTACGGCACTGGACGGCTTACGTCACCACTCAGGGACTTGGGCCTGCGGGTGCTGCCAGGGCGCAGGGTGCCGTCCTGGTCAAGGTCATCGAAGACGGGCGGCAGGCCCACGCGGAGCATCTTCCTGCGGACGTGGCCCAGCAGCGTGGCCATGAAGACCCCGCCGACGCCGGTGAAACCGGTGTGGTCGTAAGTGAAGCGGGTCCCCCCGGCGTGGGGTTCGAGGCGGTAGACAACCTCTGTCACGTCACCGCCCCCCTCGCCGGTCGACGAGTAGCGCAGCAGCGACGGCTCGTTCAACTCCAGGACCTCGCAGTCAACAACGCCGCTCCAGCCGGGCTTGGGCCTGGCGACGAGCCGGAACTTCGTGCCGACCACAGGGGCGAACCCGCGCGCTGAGCTGATCGCCCACCACGGCCAGGACGGCGCATTTCCCCCGCCACGTACCCTGGCCCGGCTGGGTCTGGATCTTCCCGGCCGGAAGAGTGAGTACCTGCGCGCGGTCGCCGAGGCAGCTCTGGATGGGCTGCTGGACGGGGCGGCGCTGCGCGCCGTGGACCCAGGCCAGGCCATCCAGCGCGGCAGCAGGTCAAGGGGCTCGGCTCGTTCGCCGCCGAACTGGTCGTGGTCCGCGGCGCGAACGCCCCCGACGCGCTGCCCCCCCACGAACGCCGGCTGGACGCCGAGATCGCCGAGCGGTACGGTCCCGGCCGTACCCTGGCGGAAGTCTCGGAGGCGTGGCGGCCCCACCGCACCTGGGCCGCCGTCCACCTGCGCGCGCTGCGCGACCAGCGCACCGGCGAGATCGCCGGCCGCTGAGCCACCCGGCCTGCCCGGCACGCTCAGTGACCATGCCTTAAGTCGCTGAGCTGCGCTAACCGCGTGGATATCGAGTTGGTGCCGGTCAGGAGTTGCTTGCGCGCGCCTGGGTGTTCTGCGCGGCTCGCGGCCCAGGGCCGGTCCCGGGCGTTATCGGCGAGGGCGGAGTTCCCCCAAAGTCGCGGTAGAACCGAGCATCCATGCCGGCCCGCCTCCGCAGCTAGGTGCAGCGCACGCTTATGCGACTGTTCCAAGCTCTTTCTAAGTCAGGTGGCCGCCTTGGCCGTCACCCATTTCCATCGAGGCCGGCCTGGGCGAAGCGGATCACCGTGTCCACGAGCTTGAGTAGTTCGGCGGCGCTGGGAGGGGCCGCTAGGGCGTGGGCTTCATCGCTCTCGTAGAGCTCACGCAGGCCGGCGACAGCCGATAGCGCCGCAACGCGCGGGATCAGGCTGTTTCCGGACTGGCCGAGGT
>Ga0209647_1003749_pt1 | contig 11655 bp, 11 predicted proteins | sample GraSoi_2013_60cm_FD_185827 | JGI IMG/M metagenome (GOLD analysis project Ga0209647, IMG submission 185827) | Grasslands soil microbial communities from the Angelo Coastal Reserve, California, USA - Sample 9_17_2013_60cm (SPAdes) (version 2) | ecosystem: Environmental > Terrestrial > Soil >... | reverse complement strand
CACCGTCATTCCGGGCCTGAACGACGGTCACACCCACTTTATCCGCGGCGGCTTGACTTATACGAACGAAGTGCGCTGGGACGGTGTGCCCTCGCTTGCCGAAGCCTTGCGCCGGGTGCGCGAGCAGGCGCAGCGCACGCCCTCGCCGCACTGGGTGCAGGTGATCGGCGGCTGGACCTGGGCCCAGTTCCAGGAGCAGCGCTACCCGACGCTCGACGAGATCAATGCCGCGACCGGCGACACGCCGTGCATGATCATGCACCTGTACGACCGGGCCTGGCTCAACCGCTCGGGCGTGCGCGCGCTCGGCTGGACGAAGGACACGCCCAACATGTTCGGCGGCGCGATCGAGCGCGACGCTTCGGGCAATCCCACGGGCCTGGTGATGTCGACGACGAGCCTCGCGAGCCTGGTCTCGGTGTGGCTGCGCATCCCGAGGCTCTCTCCGGAAGACCAGATCCTCTCGACGCGCCACTTTATGCGCGAACACAATCGCTTGGGTGTCACGAGTGTGATCGACGCGGGCGGCGGCGGCCAGAACTATCCGGACAACTACGCCGCGATCGCGAGGCTCGCCGCCGACGGCGAGATGACGCTGCGGATCGGGTACACGCTTTTCGCGCAGGCGCCCGGCAAGGAGCTGGACAATTACACTGCCTGGTCCAAGCTGGTGAAGTACGGGGAGGGGAACGACTACTACCGCATGATAGGCACGGGCGAATACATTCTCTACGCCGCTGGCGACGTCGCCAACTTCGCCAAGGACTATCCGGTGCCGCCCGCGGGCGTGATGGAGAAGAACCTCTCCGCCGTGGTGAAGTTCATCGTGCAGCAGGGCTGGCCGTTCCGGCAGCACACCAGCTTCGACGCATCGGCGAGCCGCGTGCTCGACGTGCTCGAGCAGGTGAACCGCGAGATCCCGTTGAAGAACCTGCGCTGGGGGCTGGATCACTGCGAGGGGCTGCAGCCGAAAACGCTCGAGCGCCTCGCGGCGCTGGGCGGATCGATCGACATTCAGAACCGCATGTCGCTCGACGGCGAGGCGTTCCTCAAGAAATACGGCGCGCAGGCCGCCGCCGATGCGCCGCCTATCGCGCGCATCCGCGAGATGGGGATTCCGCTCGCCTGCGGCACCGACGGCAACCGCGCGACCAGCTACAACCCCTGGATAGGGTTGCATTGGCTGGTGACCGGCAAGACGCTGGGCGGCGCGAAGCTTCAGGGCGACCGGAATCTCTTGGATCGAATCGAGGCGCTGCGCTTGTATACGACGGGTGGCGCTTGGGTCTCGGGCGATGAGGGGAAGAAGGGCACGCTGGAGGCGGGGAAGTTCGCCGATCTCGCGATCCTTTCCGCGGATTATTTCAACGTGCCGGTGGAGCGGATCAAGGACATCGAGTCGCTCCTGACCCTGGTCGGGGGAAAAGTCGTATACGGCGCAGGCCCCTATTCACGCCTCTCGCCGCCGCTGCCGCCGGTCGCGCAGGACTGGCTGCCGGTGCGGGAATACGGCGAATATTACAAGCGAGGGCTCGAGGACGCGCAGAACCTGGCGCGCTCGTTCGCTCGGCCTCAGCTCATCGCCGACGGAGGCTGGGGAGAGGTTTGCGGCTGCGGGGCTGTTTGAGAGCTAGGGACTCTGCGGCTTCCATCCGACCGGATACATAGCGAGGAGCTGCTGCTTCTCCTCGTCGGTGAGCGGGAACATCCGCGGCTCAGCGGAGCGGAACAGGGCGGGCCTGCACGGCCACGGCCGGCCGCACATCAGCTTGGTGGGGTCGCTGTTGTGCCGCAGGCCGATCGCGTGGCCCACCTCGTGCGTGACCACGTTGCGCGCGACGTTCGGGAACGTGAGCGGCGGATGCGCCATTCCTTTGATCCCGACGACCCGCTTCGAATTCGCGAAAAAGGGGCCGGCGAAGGACACGAAATCCGAATCCGCGAGCATGATGACCAGATCGCCCGGCAGCTCGTGAAAGACCCGTGGAACTCTCACCATCCCGCGCTGCCCCGCGAGCACGGATTCTCCCAGGGACCTCAAATCGTCTTCGGGCACCGGCCGGACGAGGCGCGTCACGGCGCCCAGCCTGAAGCCCGAGCCCAGGTCTTCCAGAGTTTTGTTCCAGAAGGCCACGGCCTCGTCGACGAGGGCGTGGCGCGGGTCGCCCTCTGGGCCGACGACCGTGATCGCAGGAGTCCGCTGCCACGAGGCGCCGAACTGGGCGTGAGCCGCGGTGGCCGTGAAGCCGGTGGCGAACGCGATGCAAGCGACGAGGGTCTTCATCTTTCCACTCCTGGTCAATCCAGCTTCGCCCCGCTCTCCTTCACGAGCTTCGCGCACTTGGCGAGGTCGGCGAGCATGAACTGACGAAATTCCTCGGGCGAGCTTCCGACGGGTTCCGACCCGTCCGCCACGATGCGCTCGCGCACATCCGGCCGATTGAGGACTCTCAGGAAGTCGTCGTGAAGCCTCGTGACGATGGGCGCGGGCAGGCCCGCAGGCCCGATCACGCCGTACCAACCGACGAACTCGAATCCGGGCAGCTCTTCCGCCACGGCGGGCAGATCCGGCACGGCGGCGAGGCGCTTGGGCGTCGTGACCGCGAGCCCGCGCAGCTTGCCCGCGCGCACCTGGACTTGCGCCGGCTGGATGCCCGAGAAATTGAAATGGTATTGCCCGGCGATCAAATCCACCAGGGCCGGCCCCGCGCCCTTGTACGGGATGTGCTCGGCTTTTGCGCCCGTCATCACCTTGTAGAGCTCGCCTGCGAGATGACCGCCGGTGCCGATGCCGGCCGAGCCGAAGTTGAGCGCCCCTTTGTAATTCTTCGTCCAGTCGATGAACTCCTTGAGGTTCGTCACCGGCGTCGCCGGATTCACCACCAGCATCAGTCCTGCGCTGGTGAGCTGAGTGATCGGCGTGAAGCTGTTCACCGCGTGATACGGCAGCTTCGGATTCAGGGCCGCGTTCACCGTGTGCTGGTGATAAGCGAGGAAGATCGTATAGCCGTCCGGCGGCGCGTTCGCGGTCAGCTCGCCGGCGATCACGCCGGACGCGCTCGCACGATTGTCCACCACCACCGGCTGCTTGAGCGTGTCGGTGAGATGCACGGCGAATACGCGCGCGAGAATATCGGACGTGCCGCCCTGCGCTGCCGCGGTGATGAAGCGGATCGGGCGGGTAGGGTAGTCCTGCTGCGCCGGAGCGGGAGCGGCGAGGGCAAGGCACAGTGCGAGGAGAAGTGCACTCGGGGCGCGAGAAAGTAGAGGGCGGGCTTTCATCAGTGTTGCTCTCGATGTCGTTATGGTTTTGGAGGGCAGGCCTGGTTGCCTTTGTCGAAGATGATGCGCCATTTTCCGCTGTCCTCCAACCGCCAGATCGATGTGAACGTGGCGATCAGCGCTCCCTTGGAGTCGCGAACCGGACCGGAGCTTATGGCCAGAATACCGGAGTCGAGTACCTCGACGTCTTCGGGCTCCCACGAGAAAGGGGCGTCCGGGCCCTCGTAGTAACGCTTCCACCAGTCAGCCACCTGCTGTGCGCCTCGAAGCGGCTTGTCGCCGGAGAAGAAGACAGCCTCTTGCGATAGAAATGACATGAAGGCCTTGTGATCCCGGGTTGCCATGGTTCGAGCAAATGCGCGCTCCGTGTCAGCCACCTGTCGCTTGGCGACGCCGAGGTCGCGCATCGGGTTCGTTGCGCAACCCACTGACATGAGGACGACCATCACAGCGGCTCTGGAAATCATGTGCGTTCCTTTTGGGTTGATACGGAGGGAAGTCGATGCCGCCGTGCTCAGCGCGCGAGTTGGAAGCGCTCGAAGCGGTGCAATGCTTCTTCGATTCGTCTCTTGCGCAACCGGCGCGAGCGATTGCTGACCCAAGTCCATTGCTGCACCAGCAGCCTCTGGCGCTCGCGATCGGTCTTGAGATCGATGACGGCGACGACTTCGTCCCCGACGAGCACGGGCTGTGCGAAGTAGCCGAACAGCCGCTTGTGCTTGGGGACGTAGGCTTCGAAGCGATGCGTGTAGTCGAAGAACAGATGCAGCCGTTTGCGCTGATGGATGAGCGGGTCGAAGGGAGACAGGATGTGGACGTTCTCATGCGCGGTATCGAAGGGGGCGTCGAGCGCCTCGGGCCGCGCCCAGTGCTGCAACGCTCCGGCTCCTTCGAGCTCGACGGGCAGCAGCTCATCGCGGCGTATTCTGGTCTGGATCAATCGTCGCATGGCCGGCTTGCGCCGGGCGTCCAGATAGCAGGCCGAATCAACGCTCACGATACCCTGCGATCGCAGCGCACGGTCGAGTAGATAGTTCAGGACTTCTCTCTCCGATGCGGGCTTCGGAGGTCTTTCCCACCCGAAGTGCCGACTCATCAACTCGTAGCTTTTCAGCATACCGGTCCGCTGGCTGACGGTCACCACGCCCCGATAAAAAGCCAGCTGCAGAGCCCGCTTTGAGGGCTTGCGGCTCGCCCACGCGTGTTCCTTTTCCACCAGCACATCATCGTCGATATCCCGGATCGTAAGGGCGCCGTGCTTTCTGATGAGGGCCAGCACCTTGCGCAGGTCTTCTTCCTTCACCGCGGTGAACCAGGGCCAGCGGTCCCGCCGGTACCGCTTCATATCGCCGAGGTAGAACCGCAGGTCCCGGGTCGAAACGTAGGACAGCGCATGCGTCCAGTATTCGAAGACTGTCTTGTCGACGGCCTGCGCCTGGCGTAGGTCGTCGCGCCGGTATCCAGGGATGCGGGTGTAGAGGATCTGGTGATGGCAGCGTTCGATCACATTGATGGTGTCGATCTGCACATAGCCCAGGTGCTCAACTGCGGCGCGTGTCGCCTCGGGCCCGCCGCCAAACGGCGCGGATTCGTCGAGCCTTTGGGCGCGCAGCCAAATACGTTTGGCGTGGGATTTAGTGAGCGCGAAGGGCCGTCGGCCTTTGCGAGACATGGGCGGGCGACAGTGGTGCTTGTCCGCTCGATTGAAAGCGCAGCGCCACGTGGCTATTCGAGCTTGAGACTGGTGGCCTTCACGAGGTTTTTCCACTTCTCGATGTCCGCGTGGAAGAATTTCTTGAAGTTCGCCTGGTTGTCCTCGAAGAGCGCCGCGCCGGTTTTCACCAGCATTTCGCGCGTCTCGGGCTGCTTGAGGACGGCTTCGACGTCGCGCGCGATACGCGCCGCGAGCTCGGGCGAAATCGACGCCGGCGCGAAGAAGCCGTTCCACAGCGTCGCCTCGTATTGGGGCAGGCCCTGCTCGGCGATGGTCGGCACGTTCGGCGCGGCGGGGTAGCGCTGCCTGCTCGTCACGCCGAGCGCCCGCGCCCGCCCGGAATTCGCGAGCGGCAGGCCGACCGGCATTCCGGCGAAGTAATAGGCGACGCGCCCCGGAATGACGTCCTGGACAGCCGGCGCTCCGCCCTTGTAGGGCACGTGGATCGCGCTGATCCCTGCCATCATGTTGAAGAGCTCGCCGCACAAGTGATCGGAATTGCCGACACCCGAGGAGGCGAAGGTCAGCCGGCCCGGCGCGGCCCGGGCAGCAGCGATCAGCTCCTGTACGTTCTTCGCCGGAAAATCCGGACCCACGATCAGGATGTGCGGTGTCGCCGCGACGGGCGCGATCGGAACGAGATCTTTCTCGGCCTGGAACGGCAGATTCGGCAGCGCGGCCGCGCTGATCGCGAGCCCGTTCTGCGCGAACAGCAGGGTGTAGCCGTCGCCCTGCGCCTTGGCGACCGCGTCCGCGGCCAGATTGCCGGCCGCCCCGCCGCGGTTCTCGACGATCACCGTCTGCTTCCAGTAGGCGCCGAGACGATCCGCCATCACCCGTCCGACGATGTCGGTCGAGCTTCCCGCCGCGTAGCCGACCAGGAGGCGCACGGGCTTGGTCGGGTATTGCTGTGCAGTAGCGGGCGGCGCAAACGCAAAAATGAACAAGGCGAGGATGCGGCTGAGCTTCATGTAGAGCTCCCTCATTTATGCGCGAACATTTTCTTTCCCGGCACCGGCATCTCGGCGGTGAGGATCTCGCCGTTCAGCGAGTCGGTGATGTGGAGCGTGCTGCGCTTCGGGCCGCCGTAGGCGATGTTGGTCATCAGGCGATGCTCCTTGCCCGCGTCCACGAGATGGGTCGGCAGGCAATTCGAGTCGAAGCGCCAGATCCCCACTCCGAGGTGGCACACGGCGAGCCCGTCCTCCTCGTCCGCCTCGATGCCGTCGGGGCCGGCGTGGCCGCCGGAGAGCTGGATCGCGACGCCGGTCTTGGAGAGCGTGCCCCCGGCCATCAGCGGCAGCCGCCAGATCTGCTGCGAGCGCGTGACGGCGAGATACACGTGCGTGTTGGTCTTGTTGAGGGTGATCCCGTTGGGGGAGGGCGCGTTGTCCACCAGGCGCTGCAGCTCGCCGTTCGAGCGCAGGCGATACACGCGCCCGCTCGGATCGGCGATGCCGGTCTGTCCCTGATCGGTGAAGTACAGATCGCCGTTGTCGGCGAAGTGCAGGTCGTTCAGGCCCTTGAAGCCCTCGCTGAAGGCCGTCGCGAGGTATGTCTCGATTTTCCCTGACTTCGGGTCGAGCAGCATCAGGCCGCGCTTGTAGTCGGCGATGAAGACCCAGCCGCCCTTGTGGATCTTCAGGCCGTTCGGCCAACCGTCGTATTGAACGATGAGCTCCCATTCTCCTTTCGGGTCGATGCGGAAAATTCGCCCGAAGGGAATGTCCACGCACCACAGGTTTCCCTCGCGGTCGAACGAGGGCCCCTCGAGGAAGCTGTCCACCTGAGCTCCGCCGCGGTTGGGATCGGACCAGGTGGTGCGGCGCTTCTTGCGGAATTTCGCGGGGAGCGAGGTAAAGGTGCGCGCCTGGGTGCGTTTGATTTTCTGGAAAGGGTTATGCACTGAAAAGCTCCGGGAGGGGCCGAAGCATAACCCAACGCGCAGAAAAGCGGTTCCCCCGGCGATGTGCGGGGCAACGCCCGGGCCCTAGGGGTGCGCGCTACCCCGCGACGGCGCGTCGTCCGACCTGAGCCATTCGATCGCGACGATTTCGTTCTGGAACGTCCGCAGATCGACCCCGCGCATCAGCGCGAGCAGTGCGATGTACTGGTGAGCGATCCGCAGCTCCGGCGTATCTCCTATGAGCGCGATCTTGTACGCCGACTTGAACGCGATGTCCAGGTAGCGGGAAATCCCGTACCTTTCCACCGTGAAGATCGGCTTGGAGTTGCGTACCCAGACGAGGATTCGCGCGCGCCGGTGCTCGAGCGCTGCGGCATTCAGGGCGTCCAGGAATTCCCGTGTCTCGTCGGCGGTCTGCCGGTTGAACAACTCGGCCCTCAGGTAGCCAGCCTCGGCGCTTATCCGGTGCCACGCCTTGCCCTCGCTGACGTGAAGCAGCGCCGCCTCGTCGCTGGTCGGGGGCGGCGTCGGGACCTCGTCATCTCGCGCTGCATCTTCGAAATTCATAGGCGTTTAGGATACCCTCCGGGCCCGTCCTATTTCTTCATCCGCTCCTTGACCGGATCCTTGACGTTCTCGACCTTGTCGATCTCGACATTGTGCAGCCGGCCTTCGATTTTCTCGACGCGGCGGATATAGACCGTTTGGACGATGTCGCGGGTCTCCGGGTCGATCGAGACCGGGCCGCGCGGGCTCTCCCACTTCATGCCTTTCGCGGCCGCGACGAGCGACTCGCCGTCGGTCTTGCCGCCGGTCTTCTTCAGCGATTCGTAGATCAGGTGCATTCCGTCCCAGCCGCCTGCGCTGAAGAAATCCGGGTTACGTCCCCAGGCCGCGTTGTACGCGCCGACGAATTTTGCGTTCGCCGCGGACTTGTGGTCATGGTCGTAGTGAAAAGCGGTGATGAAGCCGAGCGCGGCGTCGCCCATGACCTTGAGAGCGTTTTCCTCGGTGATTTCGCCCTGGCCCATGATGCGGGTCTTCTTCGAATCGATGCCGAGATCGAGGAGCGCCTTGCCGAAGGCCGCCGGCTGCGCGCCGCCGGGGATGAAAATGAAGATCGCCTCGGGGTTGAGGTCCTTCGCGCGCTGCACGAAGGGGAAAAAGTCGGGGTTCGCCACCGGAATGCGCACCGAGCCGACGATCTGGCCGCCGGCCTCCTTGAACGCGCGCTGGAATGCGCCTTCCGCGTCGTGGCCGGGGCCGTAGTCCGAGACCATGGTGTACATCTTGCGGATGCCGCTCTTGTAGGCCCAGGTGCCGAAGGTCTCGTTCAGTTGCGGCACGGTGAGCGAGGTGCGCGCCATGTAGGGCGACCTCGTCGTAATGATGGCGGTCGCGGCGTTCATCACCACCATGAATTTCTTCGCTTCGGCAGAGATGTCCGCCGCGGCGAGCGCGTTGGGCGTGAGCACGAATCCGGCGAGGATATCGACGCGGTCGCGCACGACCAGCTCCTGCGCGTGGCGCTTGGCGACGTCCGGCGCCACGCCGCCCGTGTCCCTGCGGATGAACTCGAGCTTCCTTCCCGCCACGGTGTCGCCATGCTCCTTCACGTACAGCTTGATGGCGTTGTCCATCTGCGTCGCTGCGTCGGCGAACTGGCCGGAATAGGGCATGATCAGCCCGATCTTGACTGTTTGCGCGCCCGCGGACGACACGGCCGCGAGCAATACGAATGCGGCGACGAAATTTCGAATCATGGTTGGGTTCTCCTCGTGCGGGTTCTCATTCGGGCTGGATGTTCGCCAGGCGCACGATCTCCGCGTACTTGCGGATTTCCGCGCTCACGAACTGCTTGAACTCGGTCGGCGGGTTGCCGACCGGCTCCGAGCCGAGCGTCTCGAGACGCTCGCGGAACAGGGTGTTGGCAAAAGCGGCGCGCACTTCCGCGTGCACGCGATTGAGAATCTCCGGCGGCGTGCCCGCGGGCGCGAACATGCCGAACCAGCCGCCGTGGTGCTGGAAGCTCGGCATGCCGGCCTCGGTTGCGGTAGGGACGTCGGGCATCTGCGGGTGGCGCTTGGTGTCGGTGTAAGCGAGCGCGCGCAGCCTGCCCGACTTGAGCTGCTGCAGGATCGCCGGCGGAGTCGAGAACATCACCTGAGTCTCGCCCGAGATCGCCGCCGCTACCGCTGGGCCGGCGCCCTTGTAGGGGATGTGCAGCAGGTGCGTCGCGGCGCGGTGGTTGAACAGCTCGCCCGCGAGGTGCAGCGTGTTGCCGACCCCCGGTGATCCGTAGGAAAGCTTGCTGTCGGCTTTTCGGGCGAGCTCGATCAGTTCCTGCAGGGTGCGGGCGGGAACGCCGGGGTTCACGGCGACGAAGATGCCGGCGTTTTCCACGAGATTTGTGACGGGCGCGAAGTCGCGCTCGGTGTCGTAGGGAAGCTTCTTGTACATGCTCGGGGCGGTGACGAAGCCCGAGGAGGTCACCATCAGCGTGTACCCGTCCGGCGCCGATTTCGCGACGAACTCGGCCCCGATAACGCCGTTCGCGCCGGGCTTGTTCTCGACCACGAAGGGCTGGCCCATCTGCTGAGTAAGCTGCGCCCCGAGCAGCCGCGCGAGGGCGTCGGGCCCGCCGGGGCCGAAGGGAACGATGATGCGCACCGGTTTGCCGGGATACGACTGCGCCCAGGCGCCGGAAATCGCGAGCGCGAGGACAAGGGGCAACAATCTCACGGAGACCTCCATGCCTGAGCGGGAGAGACGATTGTAGCCAAGCCGCCGTCCTGCCGCATTAAAATGCAAGCCACCCATTTCTTGAATCCCGGGAGAACGCATGTCGAAGCTCACCCTGAGAGAGGCCAATACCCTGGTCGAGAAGGCGCTGGAGAAGGCGCGCGCCATGAAAATCAAGCCGATCGCGGTCGTCGTGCTCGACGACGCCGGCCACGTCAAGGCCGCGCAGCGCGAGGACGGAGCGAGCATGTTCCGCTTCGACGTGGCGCTGGGCAAGGCATGGGCCTCTGTCGCGATGGGCGTCTCCAGCCGCGCGCTTCTCAAGCGCGCCAAGGATAATCCCAATTTTTTCGTCGCCCTCGCCGCGACGGCCCAGGGGAAATTCCTTCCGCAGACGGGCGGCGTACTGATCAAGAACGAAAAAGGCGAGATCCTCGGCGCGGCGGGGGCGAGCGGCGGAACGGGCGAAGAAGACGAGGAAGCCTGCGTTGCGGGGATTCAGGCGGCGGGGCTGACCGCGGACGCCGCAGGTTGAGCTGGAAATGACGCGCGCCGCATTCTTCCCGTTCGTTCTGGTTTGCTCGCTTGCCGCCTCCGGGGCCTTGCGCGCACAGCCCGCCGATGTCGCGGGGCTGGCCCTGTACGAGGGCGCCGATCGCGAGCAGCGCCTCGTCAAGGGCGCGCGCGCCGAGCGCGAGATCAATCTGTACTCGTCGCTGGTGCTCGAGGACCTCAATGCGCTCGCGGCGGCCTTCGACAAGCGATACGGCGTGAAGCTGAAGTTCTGGCGGGCCGGCTCGGAGAAAGTCGTTCAGCGCATCGTCACCGAGGCGCGCGCCGGCCGCTTCGACTTCGACGTCGTCGAGACGAACGGCCCCGAGCTCGAGTCGCTGCATCGCGAGAAGCTGCTGCAGCGGGCGGACTCGCCGCATTTTCCGGATCTCCTTTCCGACGCGATCAGGCCGCACCGCGAATGGGTGGGGACTCGCCTCAATATGTTCGTCCACGCGTACAACACGAATCTGGTGAAGAAGGCGGAGCTGCCGAAGTCCTACGAGGATTTTCTCGACCCGAAGTGGAAAGGGCGCCTGGGGATCGAAGCCGAGGACGTCGACTGGTTCGCGATGGTGGTGAAGGAAATCGGAGAGGACAAAGGCCTGAAGCTTTTCCGCGACATCGTCGCGAGGAACGGGCTCTCGGTGCGCAGGGGGCACACGCTGCTCGCCGGCCTCGTCGCCTCGGGCGAGGTGCCTTTCGCGCTCACCGTCTACAACCATAACGCGGAGAAGCTGAAGCAGAGGGGCGCCCCGGTGGATTGGTATGCGATCCAGCCCGCGATCGCGCGCGTGAACGGGGTCGCGCTCTCGAGGAAACCGGCGCACCCGCATGCCGCGGTGCTGTTCTACGATTTCATGCTCGGCGAGGGGCAGGCGATCCTGGTTCAGGGGAGCTATGTGCCGACCAATCGCAAGGCCGATCCCGGCGCCGCGAGAACGCGGCTGAGATTCGTCGATCCGGCTGCGATGCTGGACGAAAGCGCGAAGTGGGAAAAGCTGTACGCCCAGATCATCACGCGGCAGTCGCAATGAGCGCGAAGGGCTGACCGTCGGCTGTGCTCGTCCTCGAACGCATCATTTCGGTAATAGGTCCGGTCTTCCTGATCATCGCGATCGGCTACGGCTACGGGCGCCGCAATCGGCCCGATCTGAGGACGTTCAACCACGTCTCGCTCCATGTCCTGGGGCCGCTCCTCGTTTTCACTTCGCTCGCGGGCGAAGACTTTCAGCTGCAGGGGAATGCCGCGTTCATCGCCGGCGGCGTGGCGGTGATCCTCGTCTCGGGGCTGATCGCCTGGCCGGTCGCCCGGTTGGCGCGCATCAGTCCTCGTGCCTTTGTGCCGCCGATGATGTTCAACAATTGCGGCAACATGGGCCTGCCGCTGGCGGTGCTCGCCTTCGGGCGCCCGGGGCTGGCGGCGATGGTGCTGATGCTGGTGGTGAGCACCCTGCTG
>Ga0209647_1003748_pt1 | contig 11658 bp, 9 predicted proteins | sample GraSoi_2013_60cm_FD_185827 | JGI IMG/M metagenome (GOLD analysis project Ga0209647, IMG submission 185827) | Grasslands soil microbial communities from the Angelo Coastal Reserve, California, USA - Sample 9_17_2013_60cm (SPAdes) (version 2) | ecosystem: Environmental > Terrestrial > Soil >... | reverse complement strand
CAGTGGCGAGCCCCGCGCCGGCCCGGGTTCGGGCGACGCAGGCGGCGCCCGCCGCGGCCCAGGCGCGGCCGGCGCCCCATACCGGCCGCGAGCCGCAGTGGTTCAAGGTGCGCGTCGTCGATCGCAGCACGGGACGGAAGAAGGTCACGATCAACCTGCCTCTCTCCGTGGTACGCGCGCTCGGCGACGACACGATCGACTGGAGCTGCCGCAGCGGGGAGGGCGATCACGAGAAATGCCATTCCGTCCGCCTCTCCGAGGTGCTGCGGAGTCTGGAGTCCGGGCAGGAGCTGGTCGAGATCGAGGACGACGAGGCCACGGTGAAGGTCTGGGTGGAGTAGGCGGGTGACAATGGCGTCCGTCACAGCGGTCGCCGTCCCTCCGTGCTTCCCTCGTAACCCCTTGGACCACGGTCCGAGGCCAGCTGGAACGCCAATTGCTTCCGGGCGAAGCGAAGCGAACCCTCTGGAGGAGGTGTCCCCATGAAGCTCCGGGTCCTCGCCGGCGCCCTGGCGCTAGGCCTGGGAGCGTCGGCCCTGGCGCCCGTGGCGGCCAGCGCCGACGACCGTGATCGCGACTGGCGCGATGGTCGCAGCGGAGGCCGGGTCAGGATCACCCGGTCCTATCGCGACGACCGTCGTGGCGACCGCGCGCGATCGTATCGTTCCGACTCGTATCGCTCGTATGGCTCCAACCGGTACTACCGTCCCTACCGGTACAACAACTACTCGTACCGCTACGCGTATCCCAGCTACGGCTATGCCTACGGCTATTACGACGACAACTACTACGACGATTACGCCTACGACGGCTATTACGGCTCCTATCGGCCGTACGGCTACCGTCCGCGCGTCGTCGTTGTGCCGTCGTACCGGTACCGCGGCTATCGCCCGTTGCTGGGCGTTCGCGTGGGCGGTCCACGCTTCGGAGTCTGGCTGGGCTTCTGACGTCGTCGTTGCCGCGAGCAGATGAGGGCGGGGGCGCCGGTCGTCGGCCCCCGCCTCGTCTCTCCAGGCCTTGCCTCACCAACCCTGCCTCGCCAAACCTTGACACTGGCCGCGGCCGGAGCGTACGCTTCGCCATTGATCCAGGATCACCCCACTCTCCGATCCTGTCGTTCCCCCGACTCCGGTCCTCTCTTCACCGCCATCGCCGCACGCGTGCCGGTTCTCTGCTTGGATCGGGAGTGTCCGACCCGTCTTTCGTAGTCGTTGGAGGGGGCGGGCGGGCATGAACGCGAGCGCGGGCGCATGAGTCCGCGCGGACGGCCGGAGGTGGCGATCGTGGGCGCCGGCCTCATGGGCCGCTGGCACGCGCGCTACGCGAAGGCGGCCGGCGGACGCGTGGTGGCGATCGTCGACCCCGACCACGCGCGCGCGCAAGACCTCGCGCGGGACTTCCGGGGGGCGCTCGTCTTCCGGGACTTCGACGACTGCCTTATGGTGACCAGCGCCTCCGTCATCCACGTCTGCACGGACGTCGATCACGCGGCCCTGGCCGATCGCGTGCTGGGGGCGGGCCGCCACGCGATCGTGGAGAAGCCGGTCGCCACCTCGACCGAAGAGGCGCGCCGCCTCGTCGACATGGCGGGCAAGCTGCGCCTCGTGCTCTGCCCCGTCCACCAGTTCGCTTTCCAGCGCGGGTTCGGCCGCATGCTCGCGCACCGGGACCAGCTGGGAGAGATCGTCCGCATCGAGGGCGCCGCCTGCACGACGGACGGCGAGGGACTGGCGGCGCCGGTGCGCCGCGAGCGGCTGGTGGGGATCGTGCCGCACTTCGTGTCGTTGTTCCGAGCGCTGGTCGGGGGCGTGTCGCCCGTCTCCTGGCACGTGCTCGCGTCGACGTCGGACGATCTGTCCCTGGTCACGCGGACGGCCAGCACGCAGCTCAGCCTGTTCGCGAGCTTTCGCGGCCGGCCGCCCCGTTACGAGCTGCTCGTCGTCGGCACCGCGCGCTCGGCGCGGTTGGACCTCTTCCACGGCCACCTGGTGTGGGAGGTGGGCGGGCACTCGCGGGCGGCCAAGGTCGCCGCTCCCTTCCGCCGCAGCGCGGCCGGCCTCTCCATGGCCGCCCTCAACCTGGCCGGACGCGCGCTGCGCCGCGAGCCCGCCTTCCCGGGACTGCGTGCCCTGATCGCCGCGGCCTATCGCGCGGTCAGGGACGGCGGGCCGCCGCCGGTGCCGCCCGAAGAGATCGTCGAAGCCGCCGAGCTGATGGAGCGGATCGCCAAGTCACCGCGGACCTGACGCGGGGCCTGGCCTCGCGTTTGCAGAGAGGCCGGGACATGGGAGCCTCCGTCCGTCACGCTCGCGCGGTTCGACCGAGGCGCGCGTCGCGCGCCGAGACGTATCGGACCGTCCTCGACCTCGCCACCCATCCGCAGCGAGCCGCCGACGCGGCCGGCCTTCACTACGTGATCGACGCTCGGCCCGGCCTGCGGCGGCAGAAGGCCGGCCGCGCCTTTCGTTACCTCGGCCGCAATGGACGCGTCCTCCGGGATCCGCGGACCCTGGGCCGCATCCGGTCGCTGGTCATCCCGCCCGCCTGGACGGACGTCTGGATCTGTCCGGACGCGCTCGGCCACATCCAGGTCACGGGCCGCGACGCGCGCGGCCGCAAGCAGTACCGCTATCACCCGCGCTGGCGCACCGTCCGCGACGACGCCAAGTACGGCCGGATGCTCGCCTTCGGGCAGGCCTTGCCCGTCCTCCGCGCGCGCATCGAAGAGGACCTCGCCCACCGCGGGCTCTCGCGCCGCCGGGTGCTGGCGGCCGTCCTCAAGCTCCTGGAGACGACGCTCATCCGCGTCGGCAACGAGGAGTACGCGCGGGACAACGGCTCCTTCGGCCTGACCACCTTCCGCGGCCGCCACGCCTCGATCAAGGGCTCGACGGTCCAGTTCCGCTTCCGCGGGAAGAGCGGCAAAGTGCGCGAGGTCGGCGTGCAGGACCGGCGGCTCAGCCGGATCGTCAAGAGCTGCCAGGACCTGCCCGGCCAGGAGCTGTTCCAGTACGTCGACCGCCGGGGTCGCCGCCGTGCCGTCACGTCCAGCGACGTCAACGACTACTTGCGCGAGGTCACGGGCCAGGACTTCACGGCGAAGGACTTCCGCACGTGGGCGGGCACCGTGCTCGCGGCCTGGGCGCTGAGCGAGCGGCCGGCCGCGCGCACGAAGGCGGAGGCGAAGAAGAACGTCCTGCGCGCGGTGGAGGACGTGGCCGGACGGCTCGGCAACACGGTGGCCGTCTGCCGCAAGTGCTACGTGCACCCGGTGGTGTTCGACGCCTACCTCGACGGCACTCTCGCGGCCACCCTGCAGCAGCGGCTCGACCACGAAGCCCGGGAGGGGGAGGACCGCCTGCGGCGCGAGGAGATGGCGGTCCTCGCCCTTCTCCACCACCGCCTGGACCAGACGCCGGCGGCGAAGACGGCCTGAGGGGGAGCGGGCTAGCGCGAAGTCGTGGCCGTCGCGACCGCGAAGTACCCGAGCTTGTGGCGGACCTGCAAGTCCTCGCGCGTGGGGACGCGCACCACGATGCGGCGCCACTTCCCGTCCCGCCGCGAGTTGTTCGACACGTAGCCCAGGCTGTACTGCGTCCGCAGCTCCTCCGCGATCCGGTCGTACACGGCGTCGAGCTCGGAGAGCGAGTTGGGGAAGTGCACCTGCCCGCCCGTGTCCTGCGTGAGCGCGGTGAGGAGGTGCGCGGCCTGGCTGAACTTCACCTGGTTGCGGTCGGGCATGCGGCGCGGGCGCAGGCTGATCGCGTAGATGTTGATCTCGGTCTTGCGCGCGAGGTCGAGCACCTGGTCGTCGCTGACCAGGGACGCCGTGTCCTCGCCGTCGGAAAGGAGCACGATGGCGCGCCGCCGCAGCTCGCCCTGGTTCTTCTGCTTCTCGAGCTCCTTGAGAGCCACGTAGAGGGCGTTGTGCAGGGCGGTGGGCCCCGCGGCCTCCGTGCGCGAGATCGCCTCGTCCAGCGCGTGGTGGTCGGCCACGAAGTCCTGGAGGATGGTCGTGCGGTCGTTGAACTGCATGATCTGCGCGTTATCCTGGGTTCGCAGCGTGCCCACGAAGCGGATGGCGGCCGCGCGCGCCGTCGGCAGCTTCTCGTCCATCGAGGCGGAGGTGTCCATCATGAGGACGAGCGAGATCGGGATGTCCTCGTGGTTGAAGATCGAGAGCTCCTGCCGCACCCCGTCCTCGAAGACCGCGAAATCGTTCTTCACGAGGTCGGTGACGTAGCGGCCCCGGGCGTCGGTGACGGAGACGTTGAGGTTGATGACCTCGATGCCGGCCCCGAAGACGGGTGGGCGCGGGGTGGCCCGCGGCGGCGTCTGCGCGCGCGAAGCCGATCCGGGGCCCAGCACGGCGGCCAGGACGCCGAGAAGCAGGAGGCGACGCGTCGCCATGGGGCGGCGAGCGACAAGAGGCTTGATCACTTTCAACTGCGCGGGACGCCGATACGGACCTTGGCCCCCGGCCGGGCCACCTTGACCTCCAGCTTCCGGTCCTTGTCCCTGAGGCCGGCCACGCTCTCGAAGGAGACGCGGTACTGGGAGGAGAGCTCGCCCGCGAAGGAGTCGAGGGTGTGGCCCGTGCCCATGGCGGAAAGCAGCGTCTCCCGCCGGCCGCCCGTCGCGTCCGCGAGGTTGGCGAGGGTGTAATCGTAGTCGGTCCGACTGACCTCGCCCTGTCCGCGGCTCGCCTCCACTCCGGTCTCCTCGATCTCGGCCGCGAGCACGGTCGCGCCGGTGGGCCGCACGATGTCGACCACCTGCTCCTTGCTGTAGTTGGTGAAGCCCGCGCCCGTCCCCGTCACGACCACGATCGCGGAGCGCGCGGCCTCCTTGGATTGGAGGTCGCGCGAGGCCTCCACCAGCGCATCGAGCAGGGTGTTCCCCCCCGTGGGGAAGATGCGCCGCAGGGCCTTGGTCGCGGCGGTCACGCCCTGGCCGTAGTCCACGACCTTGTTCGGGCGGTCCCCCGTCGTCCAGACCGCGAACTCGCTGCCCTTGGGCAGGCGGCTCAGGAGCCGGAGGAGCGGCTCGAGGATCTGCTGGCGATAGTGATCGCCCATGGGCTCGCTCGTATCGACGACCACGGCCACGCGCAGCGGACGCTCGTCCTTCTCGACGCGGGTGAGAGTGCGGGCGGTGCCGTTCTCGAGGACGGCGATGTCCTGCGCGGCCAGGCCGTCGATGGGCGCGCCCTTTTCGTCCGTGACGGTGACGCTCAGCGAGCGCACCTCGTCGCCGGCGGGGGCGGGGGAGGCGGGGGCCAGCAGCAGGACGGCAGCGGCCAGAATGAGGGACATCGCTTCGGCTTCTCCGTTTATGATCCTTTTCAAGGGTCGTCGATCGGCGTTCCGCCGTCAATTCGCGCCTTGTCAAAGAATATGCGAGCCGTCGTCATCACCGTCAGCGACTCCGCCGCCGCCGGCCGCCGGCCGGACGCTTCGGGGCCGGAGGCGTGCCGGCGCCTCCGCGAGGCGGGCTTGACCGTCGAAGACCCCGTGGTCGTGCCCGACGATCGCGCCCGCATCGCGGCCGCGCTGCGCGAGGCCGCCGCGCGCTCCGCGCTGGTGGTGACGACGGGGGGCACCGGCCTGGGGCCCCGCGACGTCACGCCGGAAGCGACCCGTGACGTCATCGACCGCGATGCGCCCGGGCTGGCCGAGCTCCTGCGCGCCCACGGCCTGCGCCAGACCCCGATGGCGGCACTCTCCCGAGGCGTGGCGGGTGTCGCGGGCGCGTGCCTGATCGTGAACCTCCCGGGCAGCCCGCGCGCGGTGGCCGACGGCCTGGAGGCGCTGCGGCCGGTGCTCGCCCACGCGCTCGACCTCCTGGCCGGCCGCACCGAGCACGGCGGCGGGGGCCAGGCTTGACGGCCCGCCAGCGCGGCCCATAAGATCCGCGCCGGCCGTCCTTCCGAGGTGCCCATGAAGTTCGTCTTCCTGATACCCCTCTTCCCGCTCCTCGGCTTCCTCTTCAATTTCTTCGTCGGCGTGCGCGCCTTGCGCCGGGCCCGCGACGAGGGTCACGGCCACGGCCATCACGCGCACGGCGTGCACGTGCCCCCCCCCGGTTACATCGGCTTCGTGGCCGCGGGCGCGGTCTTCCTCTCCTTCGTGGTCGCCCTGATCTCGGTCGTCGCCGCGCACGGCGCGGCCGAGCACACGCTGGTGGAGACGCTGTGGACGTGGATCCCGGGCGGCGCCGCCGCCACCGCGCACGGCCCCCTGCCCTTCACGGTCGACTGGGCCTACCAGGTGGATCCGCTCTCATCGGTGATGCTGCTCGTGGTCACCTTCGTCGGCTTCTTCATCCACGTGTACTCGATCGGGTACATGGGCCACGACCCCGGGTACGCCCGCTACATGTCGTACCTGAACCTCTTCATGTTCGCGATGCTCACCCTCGTGCTCGGCGCGAACTACGCCGTGCTCTTCGTGGGGTGGGAGGGCGTAGGCCTCTGCTCGTACCTGCTCATCGGCTTCTGGTTCGAGAAGCAGAGCGCCACCAACGCGGGCATGAAGGCCTTCATCGTGAACCGCATCGGGGACGCGGGCTTCGCGCTGGGGATGTTCCTGATCTTCACGACGTTCGGGTCGCTCGACTTCCGCACGGTGATGGAGCACGCCGCGCACATGCCGGTGGAGTGGGCATGGGGCGGCACCCTCACCGTCATCGCGCTCTCCCTCTTCGTGGGCGCGACGGGCAAGAGCGCGCAGCTCCCGCTGTACGTCTGGTTGCCGGACGCCATGGAGGGCCCCACGCCGGTCTCGGCCCTCATCCACGCCGCCACCATGGTGACGGCGGGCGTCTACATGGTCGCGCGCTCGTCCGCCATCTTCTCGCACGCGCCCAAGGCGATGTTCGTGGTCGCCCTCATCGGGGCCCTGACCGCGTTCTTCGCCGCCTCCATCGGCCTCGTCCAGAACGACATCAAGCGCGTGCTGGCCTACTCGACGGTCAGCCAGCTCGGCTACATGTTCCTGGCCTGCGGGGTGGGCGCCTTCGCGGCGGGCGTGTTCCACCTCATGACCCACGCCTTCTTCAAGGCGCTCCTCTTCCTCGGCTCCGGCTCCGTCATCCACGCCATGTCGGGCGAGCAGGACATGAGGAACATGGGCGGCCTCCGGAGCAAGCTGCCCTGGACGCACCGCACGATGCTCGTGGGCTGCATCGCCATCGCGGGCGTGCCGCCCCTGGCCGGGTTCTTCTCGAAGGACGAGATCCTGTGGTCGGCCTATCGGATCCGTGGCTACGGGACGTACGTGTGGGCCATGGGCCTGGCCGTGGCGGCCATGACCGCGTTCTACATGTTCCGCCTGTATCACATGACGTTCAGCGGGACGTTCCGCGGCACCGAGGAGCAGGCCCATCACGTGCACGAGTCGCCGCGCACGATGGTCCTGCCCCTGCAGGTCCTGGCCGTGGGCTCCATCCTGGCCGGCCTGCTCGGCGTCCCCGCCATCCTGGGCGACGTCCTCCACATCCCGAACGTCTTCGAGAGCTTCACGGAGCCGGTGTTCGAGGCCGCGCACGCGACGCTGCCGCAGGTGTTCACGGCGGCGCCGCCGGCCCACACCATCGAGATGGGCCTCATGGCGGCCAGCGTCACCATCGCCGCTTTCGGGATCGCCCTGGCCTGGCAGCTCTTCCAGCGCCATCCGGAAGTGCCGGCCCGGATCGCGTCTTCGGTCGCGCCCGTCTACCGTCTGCTCCTCAACAAGTACTACGTGGACGAGATCTACCAGGCGGTGTTCGTGCGCGGCCTCGCCCTCGGCGGCGGCAAGACGCTCTACGCGGTCGACCGCTACGTCGTGGACGGCGGCGACGGCGAGGTCCGGCCCGGCTTGGGCGTGAACGGGATCGGCTGGTTCGTCCGGGAAGGCGTGGCGAAGATCTCGGACTTCTTCGATCGCTGGTTCGTGGATGGCGCGGTCAACCTCGTCGCCGCCCTCTTCGACAACATGAGCTACGTCTTCCGCTCGCTGCAGAACGGGCTCGTCCAGCACTACGCGCTGTCGATGCTGATCATCATCCTCTTCATGATCGGGATCGGCAGTCGTTTCATCCTGTGACCGGCTTGATCGGCCAAACGGACGGGAACGGGCTCGGAGACGGAGACGGGCACGGTGTGATCGTCAATTGTTCACATGTGGGCGCGCGTAGCGAGCGACGCGCGACCCGAGCGGCAGCCCCAGGGTCGGATACCGGAGCTTAGAGAATGAATCTGTTCGGCGACCACCTTCTGTCCGTCATCACGTTCACGCCCCTCGTGGGCGCGGTGCTGCTGATGGCGATCCCCGCGTTCAAGCGCAACGACGACGCCGTGCGCTGGGTGGCCAACATCTTCGGCGTCCTGGGCTTCCTGGTCAGCCTGCCCCTCTGGCTGCGCTTCGACCGCACCGCCGCCGGCTTCCAGTTCATCGAGAACGCGCCCTGGATCCCGACCATCGGCGTTTCCTACCACTTCGGCGTCGACGGCATCTCCACCCTGCTGATCCTCCTGACCACGCTGCTGGGCGCGATCGCCATCCTCTCCTCCTGGACGGCCATCCACGACCGCGTGCGCCAGTACTACGTGTTCCTGCTCCTGCTCCAGGTCGGGATGCTGGGCGTCTTCTGCGCGCTCGACATGTTCCTCTTCTATGTCTTCTGGGAGGTCATGCTCGTCCCGATGTACTTCCTGATCGGGATCTGGGGCGGGGAGCGGCGCCTCTACGCCGCCATCAAGTTCTTCCTGTACACCCTGGTCGGCTCGGTGGTGATGCTGCTGGGCATCCTGGCCCTCTACTTCCGGTCGAAGGGCCTGCCCGGTCTGGAGATGACGGGCACCTTCGACGTGACGCAGTGGTACACCATGGCGCCGGGCCTGCCCTTCGAATTCCAGAAGTGGGTGTTCATGGCCTTCTTCTTTGGATTCGCCATCAAGGTGCCGATGTTCCCGTTCCATACCTGGCTGCCCGACGCGCACGTGCAGGCGCCCACCGCGGGATCCGTGATCCTGGCCGGCGTCCTCCTGAAGATGGGCACCTACGGCTTCATCCGCTTCTCGCTGCCGCTGCTGCCCGCGGCCACCCTGTGGGCGGTGCCCTGGATGGTCGCCCTCTCCATCATCGGGATCGTCTACGCCGCCCTGGTCACGCTCGTCCAGAAGGACATGAAGAAGCTCATCGCGTACTCCTCGGTGAGCCACCTCGGCTTCGTGATGCTGGGCATGTTCGCGCTGAACCCGCTCGGCCTCGAAGGCAGCGTCCTCCAGATGCTCAACCACGGCCTGAGCACGGGCGGGCTCTTCCTGCTGGTGGGGATCGTCTACGAGCGGCGGCACACCAAGGAGATCGCGCAGTTCGGCGGGCTCGCCCACGTCATGCCCGTCTACGCGACGATCACGCTCGTCATCTTCCTCGCTTCGATGGGCCTGCCCCTGCTCAACGGCTTCATCGGCGAGTTCATGATCCTGCAGGGCGCGTACGCGGCGAACCGCGTGTGGGCCTACTGGGCGGTGTCCGGCATCGTGCTGGGAGCGGCCTATCTCCTCTGGCTCTACCAGCGCGTCTTCTGGGGCAAGATCACGAACGAGGACAACCGGCACCTCGTCGACCTCAACGCCCGCGAGCTCGTCACGCTGGTGCCCCTGGTCGCCCTCTGCTTCGCCATCGGGATCTATCCCAAGCCCTTCCTCGATTTCCTGCACGGCCCCGTGAACCACATCGCAGCGGTGGTGCAGCCGGGCACGTACGCCGAAGGCGCGGTGCAGGCGGCGGGCCCCGGCGGTCCCCATGTCGAGCGGACCGAAGCCCTGGAAGTGCGTCCGGCCGGGGGCGCGGCCGCCACCGGTCCCGGGATCCCGCAACAATCGGAGACGCTCGTCGTGCGGCCCTCGGGGTCGGCCCCGGCTCCGGTCGGTGCCCCCGAGCGCAGCGAGGCGGTCACGGTGCGCGCGTCCGGCGCTCCCCCCACCGCGGCCGCGCCCGCTCCGCCCGAGCGCGCGGAGAGCGTCACCGTCCGGCCGTCGCCGTCGCCCCGCCGCTGATCGCGCGTCATTGACTGGCGCTTGCGCGGGCGCCCTTCTCTCGAAAGGAGACACGGAATGAGCAGGCTGCGCAGAGCCCTGATCGCCGCTGCCCTGGCCATCGCGTTCGTGGTCCCGGGCGCCCTGGTGGTGAAGGCGCAGGTGAAGCGATCGTTCCGCAACGGGTCGGTATGGCAGGTGAACTTCATCCGGATGAAGCCGGGCATGGAGACCGCCTACCTCACCTACGTCGCGGGCGACTGGAAGCGCGAGCAGGAGGCGTCCAAGAAGGCCGGCTACTCCCTGTCCTACAAGGTGCTTCAGTCGGAGGCGCACAACGCCGGCGATTTCAACCTGATCCTGATGACGGAGTACAAGGACCTCGCCACCCTCGAGGCCAACGAGGCGAAGACGGACGCCCTGCTCCAGACCGTGGTCGGCGACGACGAGAAGCAGAGGCAGGGGTACAAGGAGCGCCTGGAGATCCGCGAGATCCTGGCCCAGCGGCTCGCTCGCGAGCTCGTGCTCGAGCGGCCGCCCCCGCCGCTCCCGCAGTATCCTGATGGTGGGATGTCCTCTTCCGCGCTCGTGCGGCTGACTCGCGCCTGATGCCCGAGCGCCTGCGCACGAACTGGCGCGTGCAGGGACCGCTGCTCGGGTTCCTGCTCGTCACCGTCGTGCTCGCGCTCGTCGTCTTCCGCTCCTTCCTGCTCACGTTCACCGTCGCGGCCTCGGTGGCGCTGATGCTGGCACCCCTGCAGGGCGCGCTCAGCCGCCGCCTGCGTGGCCGCGATGGGCTGGCCGCGACCCTGCTCATGCTCGGGGTCATGTTCGTCATCCTCGTCCCCATCCTCTTGTATGGCGCCCTCATCTTCCAGCAGGCGGTGGCGTTCCTCGACTGGCTGCGCCCGCATCTCGAAGCGCGGGAATGGGACCGCTTCTGGCGCGAGGTGGTCCCGCAACGATCGCCGAAGCTGGCCAACTGGCTGCGGCAGATCGGATGGGAGGCGCCGCCTCTCACCGCGGGCCTCGCCCGCGCGAGCGAGGTCGTCAATCATTACGTGCAGGTCCTGCTCACCGGAGTGGCGACGGTCGCCCTGGACCTGGTCGTCTTCCTCATGATGCTGTTCTTCCTGCTGCGCGACGGCGACGACCTGCGCGAGTCGCTGCGGGGCATCTCGCCTTTCACGCGCGGCCAGGAGACCGAGCTGCTCGAGCACCTCGGCAACACGGTCAAGGCCGTGCTGCAGGCCATGATCATCGTGCCCCTCATCCAGGGAGTGGTCGCGTTCATCGGATTCTGGGCCTTCGGCCTGCCCTCGCCGCTGCTGTGGGCGGTGATGGTGGTCTTCGCCGCGCTCATCCCCATCCTCGGCTCGCCGCTGGCCTGGATCCCGGCTGCCCTCTACTTCCTGGTCAACGGACACCTGGGACTCGCGCTGGGCATGACCGCCTACGGCGTGTTCGTGATCAGCATGGTCGACAACATCGTGAAGCCGATCATCCTGCGCGGCTCCGCCCAGATCCACATGATGCTCGGGTTCCTCTCCATCATGGGCGGGCTGATCGCGTTCGGCCCCAAGGGCCTGATCGTCGGTCCGGTGGTGCTCTCGCTCGTGCTCTCCGCCTACCGG
>Ga0209647_1003746_pt1 | contig 11660 bp, 10 predicted proteins | sample GraSoi_2013_60cm_FD_185827 | JGI IMG/M metagenome (GOLD analysis project Ga0209647, IMG submission 185827) | Grasslands soil microbial communities from the Angelo Coastal Reserve, California, USA - Sample 9_17_2013_60cm (SPAdes) (version 2) | ecosystem: Environmental > Terrestrial > Soil >... | reverse complement strand
GGGCTGCTCGCGATCCGCAGCTATTTCGCCGCGAAGGGCGAAGGCGCCCGCGACGTCTGCCTGATCCCCGCCTCGGCGCACGGCACCAACCCGGCGAGCGCGCAGATGATGGGCCTGCGCATTGTGGTCGTCGCCTGCGACAAGAACGGCAACGTCGACCTCGCGGACCTAGAGCGCAAGGTCGCCGAGCATCGCGCGCGCCTCGCGGTGCTGATGATCACCTACCCGTCGACGCACGGCGTGTTCGAGGAAGGCATCGTGCGCATCTGCCAGCTGGTGCACGACGCCGGCGGCCAGGTCTACATGGACGGCGCCAACATGAACGCGCTCGCCGGCCTCGCCAAGCCGGCGCTGTTCGGCGCCGACGTCTGCCACATCAACCTGCACAAGACCTTCTGCATCCCGCACGGCGGCGGCGGACCGGGCATGGGGCCGATCGCGGTGGCGCCGCAGCTCGCGCCGTTCGTGCCGGCGCATCCGCTCGAGGCGAGCCGCGCGGTGTCGGCGGCGGCTTACGGTAGCGCACTGATCCTCCTCATCCCGTGGATGTATCTCCGCATGATGGGCGCGCGCGGCGTGCGCAAGGCGACCGAGGTCGCGATCCTGAACGCCAACTACATCGCCGCGAGGCTCGCGCCCCATTTCCCGGTGCTCTACAAGGGCGCGCGCGGACGCGTCGCGCACGAGTGCATCCTCGATCTGCGCAAGCTGAAGGAGACCTGCGGCGCCACCGCCGAGGACGTGGCGAAGCGGCTGATGGACTACGGCTTCCATTCGCCGACGCTCTCGTTCCCGGTGGCCGACACGCTGATGGTCGAGCCGACCGAGAGCGAGTCGAAGGAGGAGCTCGACCGTTTCTGCCACGCGATGATCGCGATCCACGCCGAGCTGGAGAAGATCAAAGGCGGCGCGTGGAGCCGCACCGACAACCCGCTGAAGAACGCGCCGCACACGGCGCTCGAGCTCGCCGGCGACTGGCCGCACGCCTACAGCCGCGAGCAGGCGGTGTTCCCCGCGCCGTGGCTGCGCGCCGCCAAGTACTGGCCGCCGGTGAAGCGCATCGACAACGCCGCGGGCGACCGCAATCTCATTTGCACCTGCCCGCCGGTCGAGGCGTATGCCTAGCGACACGCTGCAGCGCACGCCGCTGCACGCGCTGCACGCCGAGCTCGGCGCGCGCTTCACCCTCTTCGCCGGCTACGAGATGCCGATCCAGTATCGCGAGGGGCTGCGCGCCGAGCACTTGCATACGCGCAGCCACGCGGGCCTCTTCGACGTCTCGCACATGGGACAGGTGCGCGTCACGGGCCGCGGCCTCGAGGCGGCGCTCGAGCGCGCGCTGCCGCTCGACTTCGACGGCTGGCCGGAAGGCATGCAGCGCTACTCACTGCTGCTCAACGAGCGCGGCGGCATCGAGGACGACCTGATGGTGACGCGTCTCGCCGGCGAACTGCGCATCGTCGTCAACGCCTCGTGCAAGGAGGAGGACCTCGCGCTGCTGCGCGCGCTGTGCCCGGACCTGTCTTTCACGCTGCTCGAAGACGCGCTGATCGCCCTCCAGGGACCCGCTGCCGAGGACGCGCTCCCCGCGGCGCGAAGTCTCGCGTTCATGCACGCCGGAACCTTCCAGCTCGCGCGTGCCGAATGCCTGGTCTCGCGCTCGGGCTACACCGGCGAAGACGGCTTCGAGATCTCGGTGCCGCTTGCATCCGCGGAACGGCTCGCCCGAGAATTGCTAGCGAATCCGACAGTGAAGCCGGTAGGCCTCGGCGCGCGCGACACGCTGCGGCTCGAGGCCGGGCTGCATCTCTACGGCCAGGACATGGACGCAGACACCACGGTGCTGGAAGCGAGCCTCGGCTGGGCGATCGCCCGCTCGCGCCGCACGGGCGGCAAGAAGGAAGGCGGCTTTCCCGGCGCGGACGTTTACCTGCGCCAGCAACGCGAAGGCGTGTCGCGCCGGCTGGTCGGGCTGGTGGGCGGGGAGGGGGTGCCGGTGCGGCACGGCGCGGCGCTCGTCGCCGCCGATGGCAGCGAAGCCGGCGTCGTCACGAGCGGCACTGTCTCCCCGTCAACGCAGCGCGCGATCATGCTCGGCTCGGTATGCTCGGAGTTTGGCGAGAATGCGAAGCTCTTCGCCATGGTGCGCGATGCGCGGCGGCCGGTGCGCATTACGAAATTGCCGTTCGTGCCGAAGCGCTACAAGGCCCGCGCTTAGTCGCGCGGCCGTTAGCGGCCGCCGCGCCCGCCGCCCTTCTTCGAGTAGACGCGCGGGTCCCACTCGGAGTAGGTCGACTGCACGCGGTCGTTCGGATCGAAGATCACGTGTAGCAGCTTGATGACGCCGGCGTCGTCGTAGCGGTAGCTCCACGACGTGGTGCCGTTGGCGTACCTGCCGGGCTCGAGGCTGGTGCCGACGATCTCGGCGACCTGCGCGCGCGTCATGCCGGGCTCGAGCCGCGCGATGTTCTGTGCGGTGAGGAGATTGCGCACGCCGCGCACGCGCTCGTCGGCGCCGAAGGTGACGCGGTAGTTGTAGTAGCCCATCGGCTGCACGCTGTAATCCCAGTAGCTCTCGCCGCCGGGCAGAACGCCTTGCGCGATCGGCTTGCCCAGGCGCGCCTCGAGCTCGGTGGCTGCCATGCCGGGTGCGGCGATCTGCGGCAGCCGGTCGACCGCGCAGGCACTCAGCGCAATCGCAGCCGCTGCGGCTATGCGAAACAGCCTCACCGTACCGCTAACGCGCTGCACCGCCCCACTATTCCGCCCAAGCGCAGGCTACTGCTTTAAGCCCGAGAGAATCTGTCGCGACACGAGCACCGACGCCTGCTCGAAGGACTTGATGGTCAGCTGCGGGTTCTCGGCCAGCTGCTCGTAGGTGTAAACCTGAGTGAGCTTGGAAAGATTCGTGATGTAGTCGGTCTTCTTCCAGACCACGTTACCCGTGCTGGAAACCAGCGAGGCCGTGATGTTGATCAGCGGCCTTCTCTCGCTGCCGCCCATGAATCCTGACGCACCGAAGCCGTAGGAATTGATCGCCAGCTTGAGCTTCGTGTCGGCGTCCGCGCCGAGCGCGAAAGTCTTGTCCTCCTCGATGACGCGCTTGAAGCTTTCGAGCACGATCTTCGAGATGTCGATGTTGTTCTTGCGCATGTATTCCCGGAAAGCTTTGCCGGCGCTCGTCTGATCGATGGCGGCGCCGATGCCGCCGCCGATCAGGAAAGCCTTGAAATTGCCCGGGCTCTGGATCAGCGGGATCTCCGGCTGGGGTATTTCCGAATCGATCACGACTCGCTTGATGGAACCCGCATCCGGTTGCGCGCCCTGCGCACCGGCGTTACCGCAACAGAATGCGGAGACGGCAACTGCAGCCAGAGCACAACGTATTTGCGATCGAGTCATTTTGGCCTCCCTTCCCCCTAACTTAGCGCAATTCGCCAAGCCCCGCCGCGAAGCCGTTCACGGACAGTCTGCCCTGAACTACTCGTAGCGCACGTCGATGATCTCGTAGCGCTTCACGCCGCCGGGCGTGTGCACCTCGACGATCTCGCCGGGCTCCTTGCCGATGAGGGCCTTGCCGATGGGTGAGGAGTACGAGATGCGGCTCGCCTTGATGTCGGCCTCGTCCTCGCCGACGATCTGCCAGGTCGCCTTTTCGCCGTCGGTCTCGATATCGACCGTCGCGCCGAACACGCAGCGCCCTTCGGCGTCGACCAGCCGCGGATCGACCACCTGCGCGTTGGCGAGCTTGGCTTCGATGTCGCGGATGCGCGCTTCGATCATGCCCTGCTGGTTGCGCGCGGCGTCGTACTCGGCGTTCTCGGAAAGGTCGCCGTGCGAGCGCGCCTCGGCGATTGCCTGCGTGACGCGCGGACGCTCGACGCTCTTCAGGGTCTGCAGCTCGCTGCGCAGCAGCTCCGCGCCGCGCAGGGTCATGGGCGCCTTCATGAAACCACCGGTTCGGCCCGCGCGTGGCGCAGCCGCGCATGCAGGTCCTGCAGCCGATAGGGCTCGAGGCTCGCGAGATGGTGCTTCATCCCGGCGCAGGCGGCCTTGGCGCCGGCAATGGTCGTGTAATACGTGACTCGGCGTGCCAAGGCGGTGACGCGGATCGCGCGCGAGTCGGTTGCGGCGGTGCGCGTCGCTTCCACGGTATTGACGATGAAGGCGACCTCGCTGTTCTTGATCATGTCGACGATGTGCGGGCGGCCCTCGGCGACCTTGTTCACCTGGGCGACCGGGATGCCGTGCGACATCAGCACGCCCGCCGTGCCGCGCGTCGCCAGGATCGAAAAGCCGAGGTCCACCAGGTCGCGCGCCACCTGCACCGCGGCGAGCTTGTCGCCGTCGCGCACGCTGATGAACGCCTTGCCGCCGCTTGGCAGCTTCACGCCGGCGGCGAGCTGCGACTTCACGAACGCCTCGCCAAACGTTTCTCCCACGCCCATGACCTCTCCTGTGGATTTCATCTCCGGCCCGAGGATAGTATCGACGCCCGGAAAGCGTGCAAAGGGGAACACCGCTTCCTTGACCGAGAAATAGGTCGGCGTGATCTCCTCGGCGTGCTGCTCGCGCAGCGTCTTGCCCGCCATGCAGCGCGCCGCGATCTTGGCGAGCGCCTGGCCGGTGGCCTTGGAGACGTACGGAACGGTACGCGATGCGCGCGGGTTCACCTCGAGCACGTACACCGTGTCGCGCTGGATGGCGTACTGCACGTTCATCAGGCCGATGACTTTGAGCGCACGGGCGAGCACCGCGGTCTGGCGCTTGAGCTCGCGCTCGATATGGCTCGCGAGCGAATGCGGCGGCAGGCAGCAGGCCGAGTCGCCCGAATGCACGCCGGCCTGCTCGACGTGCTCCATGATGCCGCCGATCAGCACATCGGTGCCGTCGCAAACGCAGTCCACGTCGACCTCGATGGCGTCCGTGAGATAGCGGTCCAGCAGCACGGGCGAATCGTTCGACACCTTGACCGCTTCGCGCATGTAGCGTTCGAGATCCGACTGCTGATGCACGATCTCCATGGCGCGGCCGCCCAGCACGTAGCTCGGCCGCACCACCACCGGATAGCCGACCTCCTCGGCGAGCTTCACCGCCTCGGGCGCCGAGCGCGCGGTGCGGTTGGGCGGCTGGCGCAGCTTGAGCTTTTCGAGCAGCTTCTGGAAGCGCTCGCGGTCTTCGGCGACGTCGATCGAATCGGCGCTGGTGCCGATGATCGGCACGCCCGCGGCGGCCAGGCCGCGCGCGAGATTGAGCGGTGTCTGGCCGCCGTACTGCACGATCACGCCCCAGGGCTTCTCCAGGTGGACGATCTCGAGCACGTCTTCCATGGTGAGCGGCTCGAAGTACAGCCGGTCGGAGGTGTCGTAGTCGGTCGAGACCGTCTCCGGGTTGCAGTTCACCATGATGGTCTCAAAACCATCTTCGCGCAGCGCGAGCGCGGCGTGCACGCAGCAGTAGTCGAACTCGATGCCCTGGCCGATGCGGTTCGGGCCGCCGCCGAGCACCATGATTTTCTTTTTCGCGGTCGGCTGCGCCTCGCACTCGTCCTCGTAGGTCGAGTACATGTAGGCGGTCTTGGTGGCGAACTCGGCGGCGCAGGTATCGACGCGCTTGTAGACCGGGCGGATGCCGAGCTTGTGGCGCTTGGCGCGCACCGCTTTTTCATCGGTATTGAACAGGTAGCCCAGGCGCCGGTCGGAGAATCCCTTGCGCTTGAGGGTACGCAGCGTAGCGGCGTCGATGTCGTCGAGGCGCCGATCGTCGAGCTCCATCTCGAGCTCGACGATCTCCTTGATCTGGTCGAGGAACCACGGATCGATGTGCGTGAGCCGGTGCACCTCTTCGAGCGTGAAGCCGTTTTCGAAGGCGTCGCCCACGTACCAGATGCGCTCCGGTCCGGGCTCGCCGAGCTCGCGCTCGAGCGTCTCGCGATCGCGCGTGCGCTGGTTGAGGCCGTCGACGCCGATCTCGAGGCCGCGCAGCGCCTTCTGGAACGACTCCTGGAAGGTGCGGCCGATGGCCATCACCTCGCCCACCGATTTCATCTGCGTCGTCAGGCGGTCGTTGGCCTGGGGAAATTTCTCAAATGCGAACCTGGGCACCTTGGTGACCACGTAATCGATCGTCGGCTCGAAGGACGCCGGCGTCGCGCCGCCGGTCACCTCGTTGGCGATCTCGTCCAGCGTGTAGCCCACCGCGAGCTTGGCCGCGACTTTGGCGATGGGAAACCCCGTCGCCTTCGACGCCAAAGCCGACGAGCGTGAGACGCGCGGGTTCATCTCGATGATGACCATGCTGCCGTCGGCCGGATTGATCGCGAATTGCACGTTCGAGCCGCCGGTGTCGACGCCGATCTCGCGCAGCACCGCGATCGAGGCGTCGCGCATGATCTGGTATTCCTTGTCGGTGAGCGTCTGCGCCGGGGCGACGGTGATCGAGTCGCCGGTGTGGATGCCCATCGGGTCGAGGTTCTCGATCGAGCAGACGATGATGCAGTTGTCCTTGCGGTCGCGCACCACCTCCATCTCGAACTCTTTCCAGCCGAGCACCGACTCCTCGATCAAGAGCTCCTTCGTCGGCGAGGCATCGAGCCCGCGCTCGCAGATGGCGACGAACTCCTCGCGGTTGTAGGCGATGCCGCCGCCGGTGCCCCCGAGCGTGAACGACGGGCGGATCACCACCGGGAAGCCGATGCCCGCCTGCACTTGCAGCGCCTCTTCCAGCGAGTGCGCGAGCGAGGAGCGTGGCGAGGCGAGGCCGATGCGCTTCATCGCGTTCTTGAACTTCTCGCGGTCCTCGGCCTTGTCGATCGCCTCGCGCGACGCGCCGATCATCTCGACGCCGAATTTCTCGAGCACGCCCTCGCGCGCGAGGTCGAGCGCGCAGTTGAGCGCGGTCTGGCCGCCCATGGTGGGCAGCAGCGCGTCGGGCCGCTCCTTCTCGATGATGCGGGCCACGACCTGCCAGGTGATCGGCTCGACGTAGATCGCATCGGCCATCTCCGGGTCGGTCATGATGGTCGCCGGGTTGGAGTTCACCAGGATCACGCGATAGCCCTCGGCGCGCAGCGCCTTGCAGGCCTGCGCGCCCGAATAGTCGAACTCGCAGGCCTGGCCGATGACGATCGGGCCGGCGCCGATGATCAGGATGGATTTGAGGTCGCTACGCTTTGGCATCGGTCATGAGCTTGGCAAAGCGGTCGAAAAGATAGCCGACGTCGTGCGGCCCCGGGCTCGCTTCCGGGTGTCCCTGGAAGCAGAACGCCGGCCGATCGGTGCGGGCCAATCCCTGGAGGGAACCGTCGAACAGCGATACGTGCGTCGGCCTGAGGTTTTTCGATATTGAAGCAGGGTCGACGGCGAAGCCGTGGTTCTGGCTGGTGATCACCACCTGCCCGGTCTCGAGGTCCTTCACCGGGTGGTTCGCGCCATGGTGGCCGAACTTCATCTTCAGCGTCTTTGCGCCCGAGGCGAGGCCCATCAGCTGGTGGCCCAGACAGATTCCGAACACCGGCAGCTGCGTCGCGTCGAGGATCTCGCCGATCGCTTCGATGGCGTAGTCGCACGGCTCGGGGTCCCCTGGACCGTTCGAAAGGAAGACGCCATCGGGCTTCATGCGCAGCACCTCGCGCGCCGGCATTTGCGCGGGCACCACGGTCACGCGGCTGCCGCGCTCGGCGAGCATCCGCAGGATGTTGCGCTTGATGCCATAGTCGAATGCGACGACATGGGTCTTCAGGTTCTCGAGCTTGCGATACCCCTTGCCGAGCTCCCAGTGGCCCTCGGTCCATTCATACGGCTCGCGCACGCTCACCACCTTGGCGAGGTCCATCCCGGCGAGCCCGGCGAAGGCACGCGCCTGGGCCAATGCTTTGTGTTCATCGACCTCGCCGGCCATCAGGCAGCCGTTCTGCGCGCCCTTCTCGCGCAGGATGCGCGTCAGCTTGCGCGTGTCGATGTCGGCGATGCCGGGGATGTTGTTCTTCCTCAGGTAGCTGCCGAGATCGGACTGGGCGCGCCAGCTCGAATGCCGGCGCGGCAGGTCGCGGACGATCAGGCCCTCAGCGTAGACGCGCGGCGATTCCGGGTCCTCGTCATTGACGCCGGTGTTGCCGATGTGCGGATAGGTCAGGGTGACGATCTGGCGGCAGTAGGAAGGATCGGTGAGGATCTCCTGGTAGCCGGTCATCGCGGTGTTGAACACCACCTCGCCGACGGCGCTCGCCGCCGCACCGATCGAGCGGCCACGAAACACCGTCCCGTCGGCAAGGACGAGAAGCGCTGCGTCTTGGTTAGTCATTGATCTGGAAGCGGATGTGAAAAGCGGGAAAGGCTTCCGCCGTTCCCGCTCCCTTGGCCGAATTATACCGGCCTGCCCTGCCTAGCGTAACCCGAGCGTGGTCTTCAGCTTGTCGACGGCCTCGCGCAGGCAGCCGAGCTTGTCTTTTAACTTGGGATCCTTGTTGACGATGCCGGTGCATTCGGCCCACTGCTGCGCGCTGGTGAGCACCATGACGCGCCCCGGCGCCATCATGTTGGACTGCGCCACGCGCTCGTACTGATCGCGGCCGCGGAAATTCTTGTCGTCGACGTAGCCCACGATCAAATACTGGTAGGCCCAGAAGCTGGTTGGCGAGGCCTTGTAGTCGCGGTGCATCTGGTCCTCGAGCTGCTGCATGTTTTTCGCCGCCTGCTCGAGCCCCTCGCCCATGCAGCCGGCATACCAGCCGTAGCTCTTGGCGCTCGGGTAGGTGACCCGCGCCTCCACCACGTAGCCGGGACCGCTGCAGCTTGGACCGAGCTCCGCGGTGGCGAGGAGCCTGGCCTTCAGCGGCGAGCTCCTCTCGTACATCGCGGCGAGCGCCTCGGCGTTCTGCCGCAGGTCGGCCTCGCCGCGTCCGGCGACGAAGGTCGCGACCCCATAGTCCTGGCCGGTTTCCGAAGTGAGCTTGAAGGTCACCACGGCGCGCAGCGGCGCCCCGCTCGCGCCGCTCGCTTCGGCGAATCCGCGACCCGGTGCAAACAGCAAACGCGGCTTCTCGGCGGCGGCCTTCGCCGCGGCCAGGCGCTGCCGCTCAGCCTCCTCCTGTGCAGCCTTCTCCGCGGCAAGCTTGTCGGCCGCGGCCTGCCCGCGCTGGCGCTCGGCCTCCTGCGCTGCTTTTTCCGCCGCCAGCTTCTCCGCCGCCGCTTTCGCTTCCGCGGCCGAGCGTTCCTTCTCGGCCTGCTGGCGCTGGCGCTCGGCTTCCTGCGCCACCTTCTCCGCCGCCTGCTTCTCGGCCGCGGCTTTCGCCTCGTTCACGGCCCGCTCAGCGGCCGCGCGCTCCTTCTCGGCCTGAACCGCCTTTTGCGCGGCAAGCTTCTCTTCCGCAGCGGAGCGCTGGGCGGCAGCCATCGCGTCTGCGGCCGCGCGATCTTTCTCAGCCTGAACGCGCTTGCGCTCCATCTCCTGTGCAGCCTTTTCCGCTGCCAGCTTCTCGGCGGCGGCCTTGGCTTCCCCGGCAGCGCGATCTTTCTCGGCTTGGACGCGCTCGGCGGCAGCTTTCGCTTCAGCTTTCTTCGCGTCCTCGGCAACTTTATCGACCTGCTTCTGCGGCGCAGCGGTGGTCGCCGGACGGGGCGGGGCGCGCACCGGGCGGTCCTCGACCAGCATCGCGAGCTCGAGCGCCCAGGTCGGCAACTCGGAGGCCGCGATCTGCAGCTGATCGCCGCCGCGGTTGCGGATCACCTCGCCGCTGCGGACGGAATATGACTCGCCCGCGGAGGAAATCTTTCCCGCAGCAAACGTGCGCTCGGAGACCACGCTGATTTTGCCGCCGCTGTAGACGCGCACCACGCCGCGGCCTTCGGCCAGGCCGTTCGCACACTGTCCGCTCCAGCGGATGCGCGAAGCGCCCTTGGCCTCGGACTGGGGCAGGTAGAGCTTGCAGCCATCGGCGGTCACTTCGGCCGTGCCAGCGGGGGCCTGCGCCAGCGCGACGCCGGCGATGAGCGTCGCCAGCAAGCTCACTGCGGCTTTGAGCATCAGCGCAGGCCCAGCACGTCGAACATGTCGTAGAGGCCCGGCGGCTTGCCGCGCAGCCATTTCGCGGCGCGCAAGGCACCGGCTGCATACGTAGTGCGGCTTTGCGAGCGCACCACGATCTCGACCCGCTCGCCGGCGCCGGCGAAGAGCACCGTGTGCTCGCCGACGATATCGCCGCCGCGAATGGCGTGGAACCCGATCTGCTTCGCCGGGCGCTCCCCGGTCTCGCCATGGCGGCCGTGGCTCGCCACCTCGCCGAGCTCGCGCTTGAGCGCCTGCGCCACGACTTCGCCGAGCTTGAGCGCGGTACCCGAAGGCGCGTCGACCTTGTGGCGGTGGTGCGCTTCGATGATCTCGACGTCGTAGTCCTCGCCGAGGATCTTGGCCGCGGTCTCGGCGAGCTTGAAAACGACGTTCACGCCCACCGCGAAATTCGCCGTCATGACGATCGGCATGCGCTTCGCCGCTTCGGCAATTGCATTCTTTTGGGCGGCTGAAAAACCGGTGGTGCCAATGACCATCGCCCGCGCGTGCCTGAGATTGGCGAGCGTGCCTTCGGGACGCGTGAAATCGATCAGCACGTCGCAGGACGCGGCAGCGCTCGCATCGGTGGTGATCCTGACGCTCCCATGCACGCTGGCGGCGACGTCGAAAGCCGCGCCGAGCTCGAGGCTGCGGTCGGCGAGCACGGCATCGATGAGGGTGCGCCCCATCCGGCCGCCGGCGCCGGCGAGGGCAAGCTTCATCGCCCGGCCGCCGGCGAGATGACGTCGCCTTCCATGCGCGCGAGCTTGCCCTGATCGAAGAACAGCGTGATCTTGCGCTGCTCGCGCTTGCCGTCGGTGCCTTCGCGCCAGTAGACGTAATCCCAGCGCTCGGCGTGGAAGATGTCGGTGAGCAAAGGCGTGCCCAGAACGAAGCGCACCTGCTCGCGCGTCATGCCGGGCTTGACCTGCGCGAGCTGTTCCTGCGACAGGTAATTGCCCTGCTGGATCTCCGGCTTGTACGGCGTGATTCCCGGCACGCGCGGCACGCCGCAACTCGCGAGTAGCGAAAGGCAAACCAGAAGGAGCGCGCGCACCATGAGCCTATAATGATAGTCGATGAGCTCGGTGCAAAGCCTGAAGGACAGCGGCCTCAAGGCGACGCTGCCGCGCCGCAAGATCCTCGAGCTCTTCGAGGCCAGCAAAGTCCGCCACCTTTCGGCCGAGGACGTCTACAAGGCGCTGATCGCCGAAGGCATCGACATCGGTCTCGCGACGGTTTACCGGGTGCTGACGCAGTTCGAGCACGCGGGACTGCTGTCGCGCCAGCATTTCGAGACCGGCAAGGCGGTGTTCGAGCTGAACCAGGGCGGGCACCACGACCATCTGGTCTGCCTGCAGTGCGGGCGCGTCGAGGAGTTCTACGACGCCGACATCGAGCGGCGCCAGAACGACGTGGCGCGGGCGCGCGGCTTCCAGCTGCACGGGCATTCGCTCGCGCTCTACGCCGACTGCACCAAGAAGGCCTGTCCCTACCGGCCGCCGGCCGAGTAGCCCCTAGCGGGCGTCGAGCAGTTCCGTGGCGTGCTTGCGCGCGGTGGCTTCGGCGCCGCCGAGCATGCGTGCCAGCTCATCGATCCTGGCGGCGCGCTC
>Ga0209647_1003745_pt1 | contig 11664 bp, 11 predicted proteins | sample GraSoi_2013_60cm_FD_185827 | JGI IMG/M metagenome (GOLD analysis project Ga0209647, IMG submission 185827) | Grasslands soil microbial communities from the Angelo Coastal Reserve, California, USA - Sample 9_17_2013_60cm (SPAdes) (version 2) | ecosystem: Environmental > Terrestrial > Soil >... | reverse complement strand
AGGGCTTGATTGGCCGCAAAGTACTGGGCATGCTGCGGCTGGTAACACAATGCCTCCCTGATCGTCGCGGTTGCCTTGGCCATGTCTGCTTCCTCCTTGCCCCATGTGCTGCTCCTGTTGCTTAGTAGAGCATAGCTAGAACATGCTTTCAACAAGCAAGGGCTAAAGCCGGGACACGCCTGACCACGGGTTCAAACCGCGTGGCTTGCGGCGGGCTCAAGCCCTCTTCGTCATCCGGGTCGATTTTGACGATATCTTTAGGTTGATAGTTGGATCGTCCCATCATCGCGAGTGTTACGTACATAGTAACATGAAAGACCAAATGATATTTTTCCTCTGAGGGCAAATTTGCCTCTTTGGATTTCATGTAGGCTTCTATCTTTTTCATCGTTGTAGCGCATATCCAATATAATTTAACACTGTAGTCATCATTAAAAATTCTAGTATAGTTTTTATCTTCTTTCAGTAAAGAGGATGGCCTAGCTCGTGAATTATCAGGCTCGCGAAGAGCCATTGCACTTACTGCTTGAGCTAAAAAGGGAATACTAATAATTTTGTCTCTAGGATAACCTTGATTTTTGTAGAAGTTTTTTCTTCGATCATAATATAAGCCCCCTTTCGAGAAGAAAAAGGCTTCTATGTTTCGTTGTACTTTGTCGGTTGCGTGCAGGGACGCAGGAGACATAGCCGTTTGGCTGTTTGTGGCTTTTATGATCCTATCCCTGCTTGCCGGATCACTTGTTACAATCACTCTCACTAGAATAGAGCGGTTATCAGAAGTTACTCGATTGTTTTTAAAGTAGTTGTAAATTTCGGTTGAGGTTTGAAGGCCATTAACAATCTGGGGTTCTGCTAAGGAGATCGTTTTTCCTACGATGGTTCCACTTGTTGCAATAATTGTAATACCGTTGTTCAACCACCAAAAATCATCAGAGGTTACTTCTTCCAGTGTGGCTTTTATTCCCTGATTGACTTCGACTTTCCCTTGATAGTCACGTATATTTGCCTCAAAGATATTTTTACGCAAAAACTCACCCTCAGTAACAAAATCATAGTAATTGATGAGAGAAACAAGACATAAATAGCCTTGATTTTCGTGAAATGTGGTTGAGGTCGCGTTTTCTAGCAGCTGTAGTGGTATCGAAGTAGATGGTACTCTTCTGAATATTTGAAGTAGTTCGGATGCGCCCACAAAATGAAATTCAAAATAGCAATCTAGGAGTCCGGTCACTGCATCACGAAGTTTATCTTTTTCCCATAATAAATTGTGATGAATTTCCTTGGTATCTCCATAAGAAGCATAAATGTATGTGAGGCATAGTTCGGGATGTCGCATTAGTAATGAGCGATAGACTTTCCGAAACTTCTCGATGATAGACACCAGCTTACCATTATAATGCTTTTGGAGTGATGGTATTGGAATAGAAAAATCTAGTAAATCTTTAGAGGAACTAATAAATTTACCTATACTAGTATGAGAAAAGCCATATAAGATAAGTCATAGTTTTTTAATACTTGATCCGAAACGAATCTTTCAAAGAGATCGCTTTCAGTCAGTTTAGTTTCCATTTCATCATTTCTTTGCTGGATTATTTGCTTTAATATAATTTGATCGTTAGTAGCCATTACGTCTGCTCCTCTCACCATGCTCCTTTTGATCTGATTACAATACTTCTACACTTGATTACAAGGAGTATACCGTAATTCGAGTACGTAGAAAAGACTCAATAGGAAAAAAGGATGCAATTAGAGGTTTTGTTAATATTTCTAAGCTACCTGTACTGGCTAATTCAGAATTGAATAACTACTTTTAATGCTTGACCGCAACAGATTTCGCCGGTAATCTGTTACTACAAGTGCCGTGAAGTGCCACTGAAGGCTGATCCAGTGGGGGTAGTTGAGTGACTGATTATACATCTGTTCGGATACTATGACAACTGGCCTGATGTGCTTCGACACTGCTGTTGAACCGGGTTATATAGGTAATTTATATCAAGCGACGAATTTTTATAGGGTCTTTCTGCATGGTGGGCGTGAGCTTAGGGATGATCGTCAGGGGGTATGGGCTGCTGTTTCACCTGTTCAAGAAAGCGCGCGGTTTCTGTGAGGCGTGTTGTGATCTCTACTTGTGCATCCATCACAGCAAGAAGTTCGTTCAAGAGTTGCTTACGCAGGCGTTTGAGTTCAGCACGTCGTTGTTTTAAAGCCCGTTGCCGCTTTAACGCTTGTAGCTCCTGTGTCACCTGGTCAAGTTGCGATAGTAGCTGCAGGTAGCGCTGCCATAACCGTTCCTGCACCTGTTCCAGGCGTGCCAGGTCATGTTCCAAATGCTGCTGATCAAATCCGCGAAGCATCTCACTTAATCCTGCTTGACGAGGAGCGTTTACACTCATCCCGATATACCAAAATCTAGAATTGCACGATCATCACTTGTAGCATCTGCTGCATGCGTTCTTCCCTTTAGTATACACAAGATCGACAATATTAAACAGTTCCCCAGGATCAAAGAAGTGGTGATCCTCACCAAGGGTGGGCATTGCTTTGATGATGAGAGCGGGAAAGACTTCTGCCTGACAGCCTAATTTAGTATACGTACCTCTTCTTCCTCCATGGGAGTGGCTTCAGCCCCATCAAGCTTCTCAATGGTAACATCACTGTGCGCCGGTGCGGAATTGGCCAGGATGATTACACCGACGGCATAGAGGATTAAGGCGAAGAAAACAGTGGTCATGATGCTCGTAAATACTTGGACAGCGCCAGAAATGATGAGGTAATTCAGATCAAAAGGTGTCTGACCATTCGATTGTATCTGGCGATATTCTCCCCAAAGCGCATAGAGTGTCAGCAAAATCTGTATCGTACCGGCTATAGCAATCAGCACCGCACCGCGTTTGCACCACTTTCCAATCCTGCCATCTTTGATCAATCCGGTAAATGGGCTCATTAAGTACGCTCCTTCTGTGCTTTGCCCTGATTGAGCATATCTGTGTGCAAATGGTCGAATCAACCCTTAAAAATTATACCGCACCTGGTCGACTGGTTACTGTTTCCCCATGAAAAGTAAAAACGGGGCGATTCAGGTGAATCGCCCCCTGGTTTTGTTCCCTAAGATCGACGAATATGCTATACCACCACCGGCATCCGCTTCTGTGCCTCAGCTACGGCCTCCGCCGGGTACTCGTAATCTTGCAGTTTGCCGGCAAAGTAGGCGTCATAGGCGGCCATGTCGAAGTGGCCGTGCCCGCTCAGGTTGGTGAGAATTACTCGCTCTTCCCCGGCTTCCTTGGCCTTCAGTGCTTCGTTGATCACCGCACGTACCGCGTGCCCTGCCTCCGGTGCGGGAACGATGCCCTCGGCACGGGCAAATTGCACCGCGGCCTCGAAGACGGAGTTCTGATAGTAGGCCTGGGCTTCGACGATGCCTTCCGCATGCAGCAATGACATCAACGGGGCCATGCCGTGATAGCGTAACCCGCCTGCATGAATGCCCGGCGGCATGAAATCGTGACCGAGGGTATGCATCTTTACAAGCGGCGTCATGCCGATTGTATCACCGAAGTCGTACGCATAGACGCCCTTAGTCAGGCTGGGGCAGGCCATCGGCTCCGCGGCAAGGAAGCGCGTCTTCAGCCCTTTTCTAAGCGCTTCGCCAACGAATGGGAAGGCGATGCCTGCGTAGTTGCTGCCGCCACCTACGCACCCAATGACCACATCAGGATAGTCGTTCGCACGCTCCATCTGGAGCATAGCCTCTTGACCGATAATCGTCTGGTGCATCAAGACGTGATTGAGCACGCTGCCCAGTGAGTACTTGGTCGTGCCGCCGCTCTTGGCAGCTACTTCTACCGCCTCGCTGATCGCAATGCCCAGGCTGCCCATATTCTCAGGGTCCTGCGCCAGGATGCTGCGCCCGGCGTCCGTTAGATTGCTGGGGCTGGCATGCACTGTCGCCCCATAGGTTTCCATCAGGTTGCGGCGATAGGGCTTTTGCTGGTAACTGATCTTCACCATGAAAACTTCGACTTCCATGTCGAAGAACGCGCCCGCCATCGCCAGCGCCGACCCCCATTGCCCGGCCCCCGTCTCGGTCGAGAGTTTCTTGACCCCTTCCTGCTTGTTGTAGAAGGCCTGGGCCACGGCGGTATTCGGCTTGTGGCTACCGACCGGGCTGACACCCTCGTACTTGTAGTAAATGCGGGCGGGAGTGTCCAGCGCTTTCTCCAGCCGGCGCGCCCGGAAGAGTGGGGTGGGTCGCCACTGCATATACACCTGGCGAATCGGCTCTGGAATTTCAATGTAGCGTTCGGTACTTACTTCCTGCATAATCAGCGCCATGGGAAACAGCGGAGCCAGGTCGTCCGGTGTAACGGGCTGCCTGGTGCCGGGGTGCAAGACTGGCGGCGGGGGTCCTGGCAAGTCCGCCATGATGTTGTACCAGGAACGTGGAATCTCATCTTCGCTCAGAAGGAATTTGGTGTGAACGTTGTCGGGCATGTGTCGCTCCTCTCTTGGCCTCCATAAATAAGCTGAGGTAGGCGGAAAAATAAAATCCGCTCTTGATAGCGGATCACGCACAAGCGCGTAAATGAACCAGCCACACTCAATACGAGGGCTTACGCATATTATGGTAAGCCCTGCTGATCGGAATGTCAAGTATTGAGTGGGGCCCGGCCGGGTAGCCCTGGTTTGTGGTAAATCCCATCCCAGGAAAAATGGAGATAAAACGTGTAATCTCCTGCTTTTGGTGTTATGATTACGCCGTACTGTTCAGAAACCTACAAGTCAGGTAAGCAGCCCAGGGCAATAAGAAGAAAAAAGAGGTGAACGTATGTCACTCTATGGGTCTAGTAAATTACAGCCTGACCGTATCAAACACATATTTGTAATCATGTTAGAAAACAGGTCCTTCGACCACTTGTTAGGTTTTTCCAATCTACAAGGCATCGATGCTGTCACCGGGCAGCATACCACCATTGAGGGATTGGACCCGGCTCATGACTGGAATCTCGGCCCGGATGGAAAGAAGGTGGTTGTTTCCTCTCCTGCCGACTGGGCGATGCCCCACGATCCAGGCCACGAGTTTCCCAATGTCGAGGAACAACTCTGTGGAGTCAATGGCAAGTATCCCCACATCAACAATAGTGGCTTCGTCGCGAACTATGCCACTGTCGATCGGACCAACCCGGGCGAGATCATGAAATGCTATTCCCCTGGTCAGCTCCCCGTGCTCACCACCCTCGCGCGGGAATTTGCCGTGTGCGATCACTGGTTTTCCTCCATGCCTGGCCCGACATGGCCAAACCGCTTCTTTATACACGCCGCATCGTCAGGGGGCCTGGATCACAGTCCAGCCACAGCGAATACGATCGGTTCCCTTTTCGATGGCTATAAATTTGACAATGGGACCATCTATGACCGGCTCGACCACGCGGGAGTGAGCTGGACCATCTATAAGGGTGATCCATTCCCCCAGGCGCTGAGCATAAGCGGGATGATTGTTCGCCTTGCCGAAGGACGCTTCAGAGACTTTGAGGAGTTCAGCAGTGATGTGAATGATCCCGGCTATGCCACATCATATGCCTTTATCGAGCCGGACTATCACGTCCTGTCTGACTTTGTTTGCGGCAATTCACAACATCCAAAAGATGACATTACACGCAGCGAGGCACTGATAAAGAGCATTTACGAGACGATTCGTCACTCACCCCACTGGGAAAGCAGCATGCTCATCATCACCTACGATGAGCATGGGGGATTTTATGACCATGTGCCTCCGCCGCAAACCGTTGCTCCTGGCGATAAGCCGACCAATCCAGATAACAGCCACTTTGCTTTTGATTTTAAGCAACTGGGTGTACGAGTACCTGCCGTCATCGTTTCGCCCCTTATTCCCAGGGGCATCATCGACCATACCGTGTATGATCACACCTCGGTCCTTGCCACTGTTGAGCATATTTTTGGTGTGCCGCCCCTGACCGAGCGCGATAAACAAGCGCACACGTTGAATCACCTCTACTCACTCGCCACACCGAGGACAGATACCTCCCTCACCTTGCCTGAACCTGCCCATTCAGGGATAGTGTGCCCAGACGAGACGGAAGAAAGTATTGCAGCGAGGCAACTGGTTGAAAACCCTGTCAAAGCAGACGCGCCCCCGGACCCATCCGTACAGGGATTCTTGCAAGTCGCCTTCTTACGAGATGTGAACGCATCTGCTCCAACGGAGAGAGCGCAACTGACTGCGAACTACTTGAACATTCACACCAGTCGCGATGCGAAAAAATATTTGGCGGCGGTTCGCCAGAAGGTCGGGTCTGGCGACCTGATGAATGTTGACGACCGAATCGGGTAATCATATCCATTGAGGTGCTTGCGGCCCAGGGTCCTGTAGGGACAAGGGGCGGGGTGGATGAGGGGGCCTGGTGCTTGTCCTGACTTCTACCCACATTTTTGAAGTAAAGAAGTGGTAGAATCGAGAAAGGAGTGTGACCCGAAGGGAAGAAAGCGAGAGGAGCGAAAGAGATGCTGGAGTGGACGAGGGTGATGTCGCCAGAGGTGTGGGCACAGGCCACCTTTGGCGAGGTGAGACTGGGTGATGCCCGCCAGACGGAGCGGGCAGTGAAGCTGGCCGAGGCCATCGCGCGCGAGCCGAATGTCTCGTTGCCCAAGCAGCTGAGCGAGCCGAAGGAGGTGAAAGCCACCTATCGGTTCTTGCAGAGTGCGCAGGTCAGTTATGAAGCACTGCTGCGTCCGCATGTGCAGCAGACGCGGGAGCAGTGTGAGCAGCAGCCGGTGGTGTTGCTGGTCCAAGATACGACGGAGCTGGATTATCAGCCCCATCGCCAGACCAGCGGGCTGGGTCCCATCGGCAACGGCAGGCACCAGGGCTTTCTGCTGCAAACGGTGCTGGCGGTCGCACCTACCTCGGGAGAGTTGCTGGGGATTGCCCATCAGGAGCCGTTTGTGCGCAAGCCAGCGCCCAAGGGAGAACGCTATAGCGAACGCGTGCAACGCGAGCGCGAGTCACAGGTGTGGGAACGGGCGGTACAAGCCATCGGAGCACCGCCGCAGGGGGTGGTGTGGGTACACGTGGGCGATCGCTACAGTGACATCTACACGCTTTTTTTAGCGTGTCAGCAGCAGCAGACGCACTTTGTGATCCGCGCGGCGCAAGATCGCTGTGTCGATGAGCGGGTGGAGGAAATCGCCCCCGCTCTCAAACGGCGCAAGCGCAAAGCGGGAGACCCACCCCAGCGGCATCTGTTTGAGACGGTGCGCGGCTGGGCGGCCAGTGATGAGCAGGAGTTGGAGGTGCCCGCCGAGCATGCACGCCAGGCGCGCACCGCGCGCGTGGCCCTCTCGTATGGCCAGCTGCGCCTGCTGGCTCCCGACAAGCGCGAAAACGTCCTGCCCAGTCTGCGGGTGTGGGTGGTGCGGGTGTGGGAAGTGGACCCACCAGAGGGGGTGGAGCCGTTGGAGTGGGTGCTGTTGACCTCGGTGCCCGTGGAGAGTGTGGCACAGGCCTGGGAGCGGGTGGGCTGGTATCGCCGCCGCTGGATTGTGGAAGACTATCATCAGGCGCTCAAGACCGGCTGTCGCATGGAGCAACGCCAGGTGGAGAGCTACGACGGGCTGCGGCGGTTGTTAGGGCTGCTGGCTCCACTGGCGGTACGGCTGTTGCAGTTGCGTACCCTGGCCCGCCAACAGCCCGAGCGAGCCGCCACCGAAGTGGTGCCTCCCGAAGTGGTGCAGCTCGTGGCCCTCAAGACCGGGGGCACAGCAGCTGGCATGACGGTGGCGCAGTGCCTCAAGCGCATCGCCCAATTGGGAGGCTACCAGGGCCGTCGCAGTGATGGGCCACCCGGCTGGAAGACCTTGTGGCATGGCTGGCTCAAAATCCAAACGATGCTGGAAGGGGTGCAGCTGGCCCATCAATTCCTACGCGAGTAGAAAAATGTGGGTACAAGTCAGGTGCTTGTCCTCGTCCGGGTGCGACCTGGTTGCCTCACGGAACCCCAACGAATCGAATTACGACGAGGACAAGCACCAGGCCCCCACCCTGCCCCACTTCCGCCCCTTGTCCCTACAGGACGGGGACACGCGCATTCCCGAGTTTGGTCGTGAAAAACCATCAGGACGGGGCCGCATCATTCCCTTATTCAGTTATCAAACATCATCAGGACGGGTAACGCACATTCCCCCATTCGGTCGTCAACATTCATTAGGGATATCCGTTGTGGATACCCGGGTCCCCAAAGTCAGGAATTGGCTGAGCACGCTACCCGTGGAGAGCTAAAAACGCATCCTCGACTGCATAATCAAACTCTTTGGGATCAATCTCTTTTGGTGGATTCGCTCGCTCCCAGGCGATTGTGCGTTTGAGCGCCTCGTCCAGACTCACTCGCTCTTCATAGCCCAATTCCCTGCGTATGCGACTGGAATCCACGACGATATCCTGCTCCGCGTTGATTCCCCACCTCAATGGCTCTGGTAAACGGCCGCGAGGTACCAGCACAACCCTACCTTGCCAGCCTGCTGCTTGCCCAATTTTATTTATCCACTCGGCCATCGTAAAGGTGAACGGCTCACCAACGTTGTAGATACGCCCAGCAGCACGTTCGCCGGTTACAGCCAGGGCAATTGCATCAGCAACGTTCTCCACGTACCCGTGAGTCCAGCGCCACCGAGCTTCAGCTTCGTCCATCAGAATCGCGGGGCGATTATCATCCATATGCTTCAAGAAATTGAAAAGCCGGTGCTGATAATCTCCTGGGCCATACACCATCGGCAGCCGCAAGACCGTACCAGGCAATTCCGGATCACTCATCACCACGCGCTCGACGAGTATCTTGTCATAGTCATCCTGCCACCTTCGCGGGTCGTCCTGCTCCCTTGGTGTCTCGCCGCGATAGGGATAAAGGTTCTCGCGTAGTAGTGAATCCTCAGTAATCGGTACAGTGTCAACGGGACCAGACTCTTTGCCGTTGACGCGCCCGAAAGCACGATATACATCCTGGCTGCTGATCGCAACCACGCGGCGTGCAACTCCTGTAAAGACACTCATAATCTCCAGGGCATCCTGTTCAATAGCCGGAATCATATCCAGCACTACCTCAGGCGCAAAGTGTTGTAGCTCAGCAGCGCTATTCGCAATGGGGCGCCGGTCGCCTGGAATCTCCTGCACTCCCTTGGGCAAGTCTGCTTGCGTTTGACCACGATGAAACACCGTGATCTCGTGGCCTTGCTCACTTAGAGAACGCACAACCAGAGGACCGATAAAGTTTGTCCCGCCAATAACCAGGATACGCATAACGGCAGTTCCTTTCGCTGAAAAAAGTTCGTAAGTGTTATTGATAACGATACCTGCTTTTGGCATGTCTTACAATGATAAATATATGCTTAGAGCATATGGAGCTTTTTCGGAGAAGGAAAGAAGTTGAGGATTGAAAACTCCTGCAACCAGGCCCATTGTTCACACGTAGATTGAATGACACGTGGGCCATACTCACTTGGATGTGTTTTTCTCAGGTTAGAGGCGCAGAGTAATATCAATTCTTCACCGGCAAGAAGCCAGGAGGGAACGCATGAACCTGATAAGCTATTTGTTCAATCACATCTTCACCTACCCTATCTTTAATGTCCTCATGTTGCTGTATCACCTCTTCGGTGATTTTGGACTCTCAATCATTGTCTTAACCATCGTTATCTTCATTGTGCTATTCCCTCTGACTCGCCGGCAATTCAAGGCGATGAAAGCAATGCTCGTCCTTGGACCAGAATTGGCAGAGATACGTAAGCAGTATGCACAAGACTTGAGAGCTCAACGCGAGGCAACGAAGGCATTGTATAAACAACATGGCGTCAGCCCCCCATCAACTTTCTTATCACTCCTGGTTCAGGCACCCATTTTCGGCGGACTTTTCCTTGCACTCAATACTGTGCTTAATCACGCCACGCTCACCAATCTCAACCACATTATCTATCCATTTCTGCCCCAGCTAACGAGCGTGCCCAACATTGATCTCAACTGGTTTACCATTTTCAATTCCGCCTTGCATTTCTCCCTGGGAATGCCTGATCCAACTCATGTTCTACCGATTCTGGCAGGCATCGTGACCTTTGTGCAGATGCGTATGTCGCAACCACATAACGTCACTGAAATTAGAGATGCGATGATGCAACTCACCCAGCTCGTACAATTTATCCTGCCGTTGATTTTGGCTTTCGTCACTATCTTTATCGCCTGGCAACTTGCTGCTGGTCTTGCACTCTATCGGGCGACTTCACTGCTACTCAATATGATCCAGCAGTCCTTTGTGACCGGCTGGGGCTCGTTACTGACAGTGCCGCATCTAGCCGGCTTCCCTGGCAATAGTAGTGCCAGAAGCGACACGCCTCCCGCTCAACAAGCTCGACTACAATCCAAATCATCGCCTACTAAAGGGCATATTCGTAGAAGAGGAGCTTCGGCGCGCCGGCGCGGGAAAACCACGAAGAAAAGACGATAATATTGACATAGTTCAGTCATCACTCTAAAATTGTGGCAGATACAAAATGCAAAAGCCGTCTTTTGCGTACTCTTTGCGGATGAAGGAAATACCATGCCACGCTGCCAAAATCCCCGGTGTCGAACCGATTACCCGCCTGGAACGTTCAAGTGCATCAATCCTTTCTGCCAGTGTCTATTGCCCGATGCAGTGGTGGCAGGGCGTTACCGCATTGAAACGCTCGTGGGGCTTGGCGGCATGGGCGCGGTCTACCGCGCGAGCGACACGTTCGAGATGCAGCAGGTAGCGCTCAAAGTCATCTCGACGACGGCCAGCAACATGGAAACGGTAATCGCGGTCGAACGCTTTCGCCGCGAGGCTCGCTACGCACACCAGCTTCAGCACAAAAACATCGTGCCAGTTCTAAACTTCGGCCAGGACGGTACCCTGCTCTATCTTGTCATGCCGCTGATTACCGGGGGAACGCTTAAAGCTCTGTTAAAGGCCGAACAGCCATTACCCGTGGCCCTGGCGCAGCGCTACCTGAATGAACTGGCGGATGCCATCGACGCCATACATGCTCATCCACAGCGCATCGTTCACCGCGATATCAAGCCCTCAAATCTACTCATTCACCAGGATGACGGGCGTTTAGTCATTGCCGACTTTGGCATCGCTCGCGCCATGCAGAAAGAGCGTCCGCTGACCCAGGGAGGTTGGGCTTTAGGTACCGAGCATTATACCGCTCCAGAACAGAGCCAGGGAAATGCCGAACCTGCCAGCGATATTTATTCGATGGGCGTAGTGGCCTATCAAATGCTTACCGGCCTCCTGCCTTTCCAGGCGATCGTGCGCAGCCACGCAGCTACGCTGCCACCACCCAGCGAACTAAATCCATCGTTATCTACAGCAGTGGATGCAGTGATTTTTCGCGCGACCGAGACTGAACCCACAAAGCGCTATCCATCAGCCCGCGCCTTTGCCGACGCACTCAATGCCGCGCTCAAGAGGGAACCAACATCTGTAACGCCAACAAAGCTTCCCACCGTTAGTAACGCCAACGTGATTGTGCGCACCATCATTCCCGAGAACCCTTGCAGCGCTTGTGGGCAAGAGAACCGCAGCACTTCGCGCTACTGCCGGCGCTGTGGGCACCGCCTCGATGATACCTCACCGC
>Ga0209647_1003743_pt1 | contig 11669 bp, 7 predicted proteins | sample GraSoi_2013_60cm_FD_185827 | JGI IMG/M metagenome (GOLD analysis project Ga0209647, IMG submission 185827) | Grasslands soil microbial communities from the Angelo Coastal Reserve, California, USA - Sample 9_17_2013_60cm (SPAdes) (version 2) | ecosystem: Environmental > Terrestrial > Soil >... | reverse complement strand
TTAATCTTGTGCCTGCCCGGTATGACCACGATAAAAATCGGGGTGGGGCTAAATTCTTTTGATTAATTTTGTCCTTTAAACTTCACGCTGTATGAAAATAATGAAGAAAATCCTGATCGGCTTTGGGGTAGTGATTGTGTTGGTGGTGGCAGCGGCCATGATTATCCCGATGATTTTCAAGAATGACATTAAGGCGGCAGTGGATAAAGAGATTGCCAAGAGCATCAATGCCGACGTAGTCTTTGATGTGAATAACTTCAGTCTTTCCGTATTCCGGCACTTCCCTAATGTGACAGTAGAAATAAAAGAACTTGGTGTTTTTAACCGCGCTCCTTTTGAAGGGGTGCCACTTTTCGTAGTCGATCGACTGGACCTGGAGGTCAATCTCACGGATATTTTGTTTGGCGACAAGCTCCGGCTGAAGGGGATCACGATCGTGCGCCCTCAAATCAATATCCAGGTCTTGAAAGACGGACAGGCCAATTATAATATCACCATTCCCTCCACGGATACAGCCAAAGTCGAAACGAAGGAACCCGGGAAGTTTTCTTTTGGTATTGATCATTGGGAAATTGTTGACGGGGAAGTGGTATATGACGACAAGTCCATACCTTATTATTTGACACTGAAAGGCCTCCATCACACGGGGGGCGGAGATTTTACTCAGGATGTCTTTGATCTGAGGACCCACACCATCGTCGATACCATCACCACGTCGTACGGGGCGATGCAACTATGGAAGGATAAAAGGGCGGAAATTGATGCCGTGGTGTCCATCAGTGAAAACACGTCTAAATATACATTTAAGGAAAACTCGATAAAGATCAACGACTTTGCGATGAGCTTTGACGGTTGGTTTAAGATGAACGAAAAGGATTTTGGAATGGACATCACTTTCAAAAGCCCGGAAAACACCTTTAAAAGTTTGCTGTCATTGGTGCCGGGCATTTACACGAAGGATTTTGCGAAGATTGAAACTAAAGGCGATCTCTCCTTTGCGGGGTTGGTGAAGGGCACCTTCAGCGACCGGCACATGCCGGCCTTTACTGTCACTCTGAAAGTAAATGACGCCATGTTTAAATACCCGGAACTGTCCACCGCTGTGAACAACATCAACATGGATTTGCTGATCGATAACAAGGACGGTGTGGTTGACCATACCGTGATCGACCTCAGGAAATTGCACCTCGATTTTGGGGCTAACCCCGTGGATGCCCGCCTGCTGATCGAAAATTTAAAAGACTATCGCATGGATGGGAACCTGCAGGCCAAGCTCAATCTGGCAGAGCTTAATACGATGTTTCCGATGCAAGGCCTGGAGATGAAAGGATTGTATTCTATGAATGCCACCGCAAAAGGAGTTTACGACAGCATAAAGAAAATTATACCTGCTGTGGATGCTTCCATGACACTTACCAACGGTTTTATAAAGTCGTCACAATTTCCATTGCCCCTTCAGGACTTGAAATTGGATGCTACTATCAGGAACACGACCGGTAAAATGGCCGAAACCCTCATTACGGTTCGGGATTTTTCAATGGTGTTGGACAACGAGAGGCTGAGCGCCAGTATGGTCCTTCAGAATCTCAATGACTATACCTGGGATATCAAGGCAAAAGGAGGAGTGGACCTGGAGAAAATGACGAAGATTTTTCCGGTTGAGGGCATGAGCATAGCAGGAAAGGTGAAGGCCGACGTGGATACAAAAGGGAAAATGTCTGATGTCAATGCGAAGCACTATGATAGGTTGCCGACCAGTGGAAGCGCTTCCTTAAAGGATTTTAAGTTCAGTTCCAAAACCTTGCCTTACACCGTCACCCTGAGTCAGGCTGAAATGATTTTTGATCCAAAGCGAGTGGAGTTGAAACAGATGACGGGGACCATTGGAAAAAGTGATTTTGACGTAAAAGGGGTAGTGACGAACTACATGGGTTATGTACTGAGCAAAGGGACGATCAACGGAGCAGTCACGTTTACCTCCAGGCTGCTTGACTTAAATGAATTTATGACAGGTTCATCCTCCGAAGGGGCTCCCGCCGACACCACGTCACTCCATGTTATTCCTGTCCCCAACGATATTGATTTTGCTTTTACGTCATCGATCAAGACCGTGAAGATGATGGAATATACCCTGACGAACGCATCGGGAGATATTATCGTAAAAGACGGGATTGCCAATTTGAGCGGACTAAAATTCAATATGCTGGGAGGGGCGTTTGGCGTCAATGGGTCCTACAACACAAAAGACATCAAGCATCCCAAATACGATCTTGCCCTGAAGATCGACAAGCTTTCCATTCAACAAGCGGCCAATTCCTTCTCTATTGTGAAGACCTATGCACCTGTGGCGGGCATGGCGAATGGAACGTTCGGTACCGATTTCAAACTCGGCGGCGAACTCAAGCAAAACATGACACCCAATCTGACCACGGTGAATGGCGGAGGATTGATCAAAATAATTGAAGCCACCCTCACCCAATCCAAATTGGTGTCCGGCGTTACGGCGCTTACAAAACTGGACAACACAGACAACGTATCGCTAAAGAACGTATTGATAACAGCGGCGATTACCAATGGCCGGTTGAGTGTGAAACCGTTTGATGCGAACTTTGGAAGCTATAAGACCACCATCGCCGGAAGCACAGGAATGGACGGTTCGATTGATTATTCCCTGAAGATGAATGTTCCGGCAGGGAAGCTCGGTGCGCAATACCAGTCGCTCGTCAACCAATATGCCGGCACGACTAATTCCACGACGGAAATACCGGTGACGATTGGGTTGGGCGGTACGTATAGCAATCCCAGGACCAGCCTGGTCTCACAGGAGCAAAAGCAGCAAGTGAAAGCAGCGGCAACCAAGGCTGTTGAACAAAAAGGAAAAGAAGAGTTACAGAAGGTGGCAAAGGGTACCCAGGCTGAGGAGGCGGTAAATACCTTGCTGGGAGTGAAAAAAGTTGACTCCACAAAAGCCAAAGACACGACACAAACTGTCAAACCAGCGGACGTACTCCAGAATAAACTTCAGAATTTGCTGAAAAGGAAAAAGAATTAGCGCAAGGGAGGGCAGGGATTACTGCACTTTTGTTAATTCCGTACCACTGAAATATCCTTCTTTGATCAGCTGCATCAATTGCGAGGGTGTTGGATTGATCTGGTAAAAGGTGTCATCACTTCGCTTAATTTCGGTCAGTTTGAATTTTTTTGAAAGCTTTCTTACCATTTCCTTTCGCCTGGAGTCATCCTGGATATCGATGGAGAGAAATTCCAGTGCTCTGGTAGGCTTTTGCCTGACCAGGCGCAACACCCACTGATCCTGCGATTTAAAATTGACGAAATAATAATTTGCATAGAATTTCACAACGAGGCTATCACTCAATACACCGCGACCCAGCCAGTCCTTGTCATCTTTATCCTTAAAATGGTATCCCCAGGATTCAACGATAAGGGTATCTGCTTTTTCTCCTGTCGCCTGATCATAGGAATAGTACAGCCCTTGTAATGAGGCAGGCACTTCTTTCAAAACCGGAATACCTGCGGGCTGTGGCTCACGGAAGGAAACTTCCTTACAGGAATAGAGAAGCAAAGACCAGAAAATGACCGGAAAGAGGATTTTCATTGTCTTAAATGGCTGATGAAGGTATTCATTTAAACGAAGGAATGATAGCTTCCGGTATAAAATAAAATCAAATTTGAATAAAATAAGAAGAGATGGAATTACGTCTGCAACGTCAACAGACTCCTCTTCGTTTTCTCAATTCATAATTGTATGTTCATTTTCCTTGGAGCCCTTGCACTTTGTTTAAGTCTTATCGGATCGGCAGGATATTTTATATCAGGGCCGAAATACAAAGGCCCGGTCTCAGACCATTTTGATGGCAGGCGGTTCATCAATCCCGGTAGCATCAAAGCAAAAGGATTCCGGGAAGTGCTGAAGTGGATGGTCACCCGGAAGCAAGGGGAGTGGAAGGAAGTACGTGCCGGTAACAGAGAAAAGCCGGCTTCCCGTTTTGACAACGGGATTCGCATAACGTTTGTAAATCATTCTACCTTCCTGATCCAGGTCGATGGGGTGAATATTATTACCGATCCGGTTTTCAGCGAAAGAACGAGTCCGGTGCAATGGGCAGGACCGAGGCGAATGCGGCCACCGGGGGTCCTACTGGAAGACCTGCCGGCGATCGATGTCTTGATTTTGAGCCACAATCATTGGGATCACCTGGATCGTGCTGCCGTTAAGGAAATCTATGCCCTCCACCATCCGAAGATCATCACACCGCTGGGCGTAAAGGCGTTACTGGACCGGGAAGGAGTGACCGGTGCGAAGGACGTCGATTGGTGGCAGGAAGTAGAGATCAATTCGCAGTTGAAAATACAATCCATACCGGCGCAACATTTCTCGGGCCGGGGAACGTTTGATCGGGACGCCACCTTGTGGTGCGGCTACATGATTCTCCGCCGCGGCGGCAACATTTATTTTGCAGGGGATACCGGGTACAATGACCAAACGTTCAAAGAAATAGGGGAGCGTTGCGCACCCATACAGGTGGCTCTCCTACCTATTGGCGCCTATAAACCGAAGTGGTTCATGTCTCCCATCCATTGCTCCCCGGATGAGGCCGTGAAAATCCACCGGGAAGTGAGATCAAAAAACAGCATTGCTACACACTTTGGTACATTTCCATTAGCAGATGATGGTCAGACGGAGCCTGTCGTCGAATTGAATAGAGCGTTGCAAGAGTCGGGTATCGATCCGGAAACCTTTCTTGTCCTCAAGGAGGGTGTACCGAGAGAGTTTTAGAATAGTCGCAGACTACCGGTTACCAGTGATCTTGAGGAAATTAAATAATAGGTATTCTTTCGGTCATTAAGCGTCTAATGACCGGAAACCAGCAATTGGCAACCTGCAACCGATTCAAATCTTCTTCTCCAGCTCCGATACTTTCTCTTTAGCTTCTTCCTTCCCAAAAGAGACTGCCATTTTATAAAGTTCCAGTGCTTCTTTCCTGGTTTCTCTTTTCTTACGGGGAGCAAACCTGGTCCGCTTCGCTGTTTCCTCAACCGCTTTTGCGCGTGCAAAGTAGGCCTCGGCTTCACTTATTTTCGATTCTGTCATAAGGTCCATGACCTGAGCTTCGAGTTTGGTGATTTCTTGTTGTTTCGCATCGAGCTGAATCAGTTTATCTTCTATTTCCGCCTTTTGCAGACTCACGGTCTGAACGAGATTATCATTTTGATTGCGATACTTTTCTACTTGCTCCTGCAAGACAATCAACTCCTGGTTCCGGGTTTCCAAATCACGCTTTAATTTTTTGACCGCGCCGGAATACCCCGACGTGGAATTTTTTAAGGACGAGATCCTATTTTCGAGGAATGCCATTCTGTTCACCGCTTCTTTAACGTATTTACTGATATCCCGCATTCGGGCAGTGTAGTCCTCGAAGGTAGTCCCCTCGATCATTTTGGTTTTCAGCACGGAGCGGCTGGCATCAATGGAGTCCATTAAGGTCCCAATCTCCTGTAAAGTTTCTGTGGTTTTGTGATTTGATTCGATCTCCGTTTTCAGTGAATCCACTTGTATTTGAAGCCGTGCTGTTTCCGTGTTTCGGAAATCACAGCCATAGAGAGCGCCAACGACAGACAAGTAGGTGAGGTTTCTTTTCCACATAGCATTATTCGTTTTAAGTTGAAAAAATGGGGCAAAGGACAATTATCCGGCGTGAAGAAACGAAAGATTTCAACCAATAAAATGTCAGTCGGGATGAATTGAGGATTTTCACGACAACAGGTTTCAGGAAGGCGTTAAGACACCCTGGAAGGGAAGCGCCAGGACACCTTTGCGGTATCGGCCGCATGGCGTATATTTGTACCCCGCCATGAAGAAAACCATCGCAAATATCACGCTTACCCTGCTTTTGGCGATGCCTGTTTTGTCATTGATTACCACGCTGCTGCCGGTAGAAAGACAGAAAATGGATCTGGCTTGTCAGTCTGCATTTCCCGGAGATGGGGAAGATCAGCAAGATGATTTCGATCCCACAAAGAGTAATGAAATGGACCAGGACAGTGAGTTCCTAATGGAAAAATATTCCTGGCTTCCTATGCTCGTTTGCTTAAAGCAATGGGCATCAAGCCGAACCTGTCTCTTCATGGAACATCACGGTGAAGTAGGAACACCCCCGCCGAAAGTGTAGTACCCCCCTCCGGGCTACGGAGTTTCATTTATTATTTATTATTGCGGATTTGCACCGGGCGGAATTGGGTTTCCATCCCTGTCCCGCACTTCATGAAAAATTCTTACCAATGAACATCAAAGATTATTTTAAATATGATTTTAAGGCCGCACTTGTAGTATTCCTGGTCGCCTTGCCGTTGTGCCTGGGAATTGCGCTGGCGTCCGGCGCACCCCTTTTCGCCGGGCTGACAGCCGGAATTGTTGGCGGCATCGTCGCGGGGATTCTGAGTGGTTCCCCTCTTAGCGTGAGTGGTCCCGCGGCGGGCTTGACCACCATCGTTGCTTTGGCAATAATAAAATTAGGTTCCTATGAGGCATTCTTATTAAGTGTTGTTCTCGCAGGCATGATACAAGTCGTTCTCGGTTTTGTAAAAGCCGGCTCGATTGGTCATTTTTTTCCTGCTTCCGTAGTGAAAGGAATGCTTGCCGCTATCGGGCTCATTCTCATTTTGAAACAAGTTCCTCATGCAACGGGGTATGACATCGACTTTGAAGGGGATGAAAGTTTTGTTCAGCCGGACGGACGAAACACGTTCTCTGAAATCCTGGACGCACTTCATTCATTAACGCCGGCGGCGATTGTTATCAGTTTGGTTTCGTTGCTCATCCTTTTTTTGTGGGAGCGCCCTTCCTTTAAGAAATACAAATTTTCAGAATTCTTACCGGCACCCCTTGTTGTTGTCCTGGTCGGAATTTTCCTGAACGTTATATTCTCCCTTTATTTTCCAGCGTTGGCATTAAATGAAAAACATTTGGTGTCCGTACCCTTACTTGCGGACATTCAAAGCGGGGCCTCCTTCATCACGTTTCCAAATTTTGCCTTGTGGGTAGACCCGCAGATCTATAAAGTCGCCTTGACGATTGCTATCGTAGCAAGCCTGGAAACCTTGTTGAGCATCGAGGCCTGTGATAAATTAGACCCTCACCGGCGAATGACTCCGCTCAACAAGGAACTAAAAGCACAGGGCGCAGCCAACTTCATTTCAGGATTGCTGGGTGGGTTGCCGGTTACATCGGTCGTGGTGAGAAGTTCGGCAAACATTCATGCAGGTGCCCGGACGAAAGCCTCGACCATCACGCATGGTATTGTGCTGCTCCTTGCCGTCCTGCTGATTCCATCCCTGCTTCGCCTCATCCCTCTGGCTTGCCTGGCTGGTTTACTTCTTGCCGTCGGGTACAAACTGACTGAACCAAAACTCTATCGGGAGATGTACAGCAAGGGACTCAGCCAATTCCTGCCCTTTATCGTAACGGTGGTGGCGGTAATTCTAACCGATCTTTTGCAAGGTGTTTTCTGGGGGATTCTCGTGGCCGTATTCTTCATATTAAGAACTAACTTTGGAAAGGCAGCGATCCTGGTGAACAATGGAAGCGGCTACCTTTTGAAATTGACGAAAGATGTTTCCTTTCTCAATAAATCCACGTTGAGAAACATGTTTCACACGATCCCCCCCAATGCACGGATTCTTATTGATGGATCGCAATCGCAATTCATCGACCATGACATTATAGAAACGATTGCCGACTTTATCGAATCCGCAAAATCAAAAAACATAAGTGTCGAGTTGAAAAACATTACGTTAATAAGTTAAGATCTATCTATGGAACACATCGAAAAATTATTATTACAAAACAAAGCATGGGTCGAGCAAAAAAATCAGGAGGACGACCAGTTCTTCGCGCGTTCTGCAAAAAGTCAAAAGCCCCGGTTTTTATGGATTGGCTGTTCCGATAGCCGTGTTCCGGCCAATGAAATTACGGCAACCGATCCGGGAGAAATTTTTGTACACCGCAACATTGCCAATATGGTCATTCACACCGATATGAGTATGCTGAGCGTACTGGACTATGCCGTGAACGTGCTGGAAGTGCCCCATGTGATCCTTTGTGGCCATTATGGATGCGGGGGAGTTCGGGCCTCCATGGGTCAAAAGCAATTTGGATTGATTGACAATTGGATCCGTCATATCAAGGACGTTTACAGTCTGCACCAGAAGGAACTTGAAGTTATCCGGGATCCGGAAGAGCGCGAAAACCGCTTCACTGAATTCAACGTGATAGAGCAAGTGTATAACCTCAGTCAAACGTCAATTATCCAGAATTCCTGGGCAACACGCCATGCCCCCTTTGTTCATGGTTGGGTATACGATCTTCGTTCCGGACTGATCAAAGATCTGAACGTAAGTATGAACGACAACAGCACGATGATGGAAGTGTATAAATTTGAAGTTCCTACGTAGTGCCTGTGGGCTTTACCTTCTACGACTGGAGGAAGAATGCGCGCGGGGATTTCTTTGGTGGGCTGAATGCGGCCATCGTGGCCATCCTGCTGGCGATGGCATTTGGTGTGGAGTCCGGGCTGGGCGCGGCAGCTGGCTTGATCGGTGCTTTTGTTTTATATGAATATTATTCCTGAAATCGTAAAGGAGCAAGGGATATTTCCATCCTTTTCCGCAGGTGCCGACTGGCTTGTACCGTACCTGAAAGAAAACCCGAGCCCCCGCTTAAGAGAAACGGTCATTCAAAAGAGCCTGGGCCTGGATGAACTCGATCACCGTCTCAATTAATTCATGATGTCCGGCATCGTCTCTCGAAGAGGACGATGCGCGAGTCTTGGACGGGGAACGTATCGTCCCCTCCGGGAGACGATACTTGACATCACGTCCAGCATCGTCTCTCGAAGAGGACGATGTGCGAACTTAAACGGGGAACGTATCGTCCCCTCCGGGAGATGATACTTGACGTTAAACTACGTTCAATTCAAAATTGAACGTACTTCCCTTACCAATCTCGCTTTCGACCCATATCCGTCCTCCCTGCGTGGTAATAAAATCCTTTGAAATGGCGAGGCCCAAACCGGTTCCTGAGCGTGAGGGATCGCTCTCCGGAACTTTGTAAAATTTATCAAATACATGTTCCCGGTGTTTGGCATCAATTCCTTTTCCGAAATCCTGAACGGAGAATACGATATGCCCGGTATCGCGCCTCGCCCGGAGAATAACAGTTGATTTTTCGGGACTGTAATGAATGGCATTCGATAAAAAATTGACCAATACCCACGACGTCTTTTCCAAATCGGCTTTAACGGCAGGCAGATCTTCAGGGGCATGAACCTCCAGGTGAATTTGCTTTTGACCGGCCTGGAATTTCAGGGCATCGTAGGCATAATCGACGATTTGTTTTGGCTTCAGAGCCTGGTACTGCATTTGAATATTTCCGGTTTCAACCTGGGCAAGATCCAAAAGTTCCCCCGTGATCTTCAGGAGCCGGCTGGTTTCTTCGTTGACGGTTTTAATAATCCTTTTTTGTTCTTCATTAAGGGAGCCGATGCGCTCATCCTCCATGAGCTGAGAACACATTTGAATGGAGGCGATTGGTGTTTTGAGCTCGTGTGATACCGTTGCAATAAAATTGGTTTTGGCAAGGTCGAGTTCTTTAAAAGCGGTTATGTTTTTGAGAATAATCACGTATCCAATGGAAATCCCTTTTTTTTCCCCGGTGGGAACGGAGGTCATTTTTAACGTCTCTCTGGTAAAGTACGATTCTTTCCCCTCATTAAAGATCTTTAAAAATGGTTGCGGCTCCTCCTGGAATACCTTCCCTTCCATGATCCCTTTGATCAGGTTGCGAAGGAGGTCATTTTTCACGGCCACATCCGGGGCATAATGACCGACCAGGTTCTTCGCATCCATTCCGAGAATTTTAATGGCCTCGGTATTGGCAAACAGCACTTTCTTTTTTTCATCCAACCCAATGATCGGGTCATTCATTTTATTGATGATGGTCTCGATGCGCTTTTTCTCAAAGAGGATTTGCGCCAGGTTGCTGTGCTCATATTCGTCCAGTTTTTGGGCCATGCTGTTGAAGGCTTCCGCCAATTCCCCAAATTCGTCTCCCGACTCAAAGTGCAAACGCTCGTCATAATTCTTGTTGGAGATCGCCTTTATTCCGTCTGCAAGTTCTTTGATTGGATTGGCAATGTAACCCGGGAAATTGACGATGAAGGCAAAGGTGAAAATGAAGCAAAGCGACCCAATGATTCCAATGTAGAGGAGGGCCTTATCGGCAGTCTCCTGCGCCACATTGTTTTTCCGGACGATCGCCTCCATATTAATCCGCGTGAGCCCGTACAAGGTGGCCCGGATAGAGGGGACCAGCGAAGTATCCGCCGGGTTATTCTTTAACGCTTCAAATTGTGACCGGAGTTGTTTTGTCAATTCCGACTCGCCCTTTTCGGAAATATTATTTTCCTGGTCTTTCAGGTTTTTCTCAATCGAGTCATATTTCTTCTGGTCCAGGGCAACATGAATATTTTGCATGAACTCAATACTTTCGTAGTTGTCCTTGAGAATCTCCCTCGCATCATTGGAGAGGGCGTTCAAATAATAGGCGCCGAGCGCCCCCACCACCACGGCCACTCCAAAAAGGAATGCCAGTCCCATGGCGAGTTTTGTTTTGATGCGGATCTTCATCAGGATAGGATCACTAAGTCAATGTCGGACAGAGAAAGTTTCGTTAATAATTGGTTAAACAAATTCGTGCTTAAAATGATACGAATAAGGCTAACATGCGGCTTACCGATACACACCGTCGTAATTTGGTGCTGTTCCGCGGCCGCCATAATACCCGCCGTGATTTTGTTGTCTTTTAACCGGATGACTTCTGCCCCGAGTTCGGCAGCGAGCTTGAAATTGTTGATCAGGTGGCGCTGTTTGGCCAGGTTGATTTTGTCCGGATCCTCCCAAGGTGTTTGCACATAAAGGACAAACCATTTCGAATTGTAGTATTGGGCGAGGCGTGACGTTTTACGGATGATCTTTGCCGCATTCTCAGCGTTGGAGCTGATGCATGCCAGAAAACGTTCGGGTTTGAGTTTGGTGTGCTGCGGTACTTCCGCATCGATCTTACGCTCTACCTGCGTGGCGACTTCTTTTAGCGCCAGCTCGCGGAGTTGAAGAATGGTATCGGGTTGAAAAAAATTTCTTAACGCAATTTCAATTTTCGATTGGTCATAGATTTTCCCCTCTTTCATTCTGGTGATCAATTCATCCGCGGTAAGGTCGATATTGACCACTTCATCGGCCATCTGCAAAACTTTGTCCGGCACACGCTCTTTGATCTCGATACCGGTAATCTTCTCAATTTCCTCATTCAGGCTCTCGATGTGCTGAATGTTCATTGCGCTGATCACGTTGATCTCGGCATTCAGTATATCCACCACATCCTGCCAGCGCTTTTCGTTTTTACTTCCTTCGATATTGGTGTGGGCCAGTTCGTCGACGATGGCTACCTCGGGATGTGCGTTGATCACGGCCTGCAGGTCCATTTCGTCCAGCTCCTTGCCCTTGTAAAAAAGGGTCCGCCGGGGGATGAGGGGTAGGTCATTGATCAAAGCCTGGGTTTCTTTCCTGCCGTGCGTCTCAATATATCCGATCTG
>Ga0209647_1003742_pt1 | contig 11673 bp, 6 predicted proteins | sample GraSoi_2013_60cm_FD_185827 | JGI IMG/M metagenome (GOLD analysis project Ga0209647, IMG submission 185827) | Grasslands soil microbial communities from the Angelo Coastal Reserve, California, USA - Sample 9_17_2013_60cm (SPAdes) (version 2) | ecosystem: Environmental > Terrestrial > Soil >... | reverse complement strand
TTTCGCTACTTAATCCGACTCGCTGGGGTCCATAAACCGTTGCAACGACTCTGGTTGCAGTCGATGACTTTTGAAGCGATTCGATCCGCGTTTGAGCACTTGCGTAGCGATCGAGAAATGATTCCGCTGGCGGAAGCAGCGGTCTGTCGTTCGGAAAGCGACTGGCTGGTTGGAATAAACGCCACCAGAGCGATGACAGCGTTCAACTCGAAGGTTGGTGGCTTTCAGTTGACTCCGGTGGGTCGAGTGCAAACTCCTACTCTGGCGATTCTGGTCGAGCGGGAAGAGAAAATCCGCAGTTTCGAACCACGAACCTATTGGGAGCTATTTGGTGATTTTGAAATCGCTAAAGGATCTTATCGCGGACGCTGGTTCGACGAAGCGTTTACCAAGGACACTGACGAAGATCGTCGAGCAGAGCGGATTTGGTCGGTTGAAAAGGCGGAGGCAATCAAGGCCAAAGTTGTCGGTAAAACCGGGACAATCTCAGAGGAAAAGAAGCCGACGACTCAGGCTCCCCCGCTACTCTACGATCTCACTTCGTTGCAGCGCGAGGCCAACGGTCGTTTCGGTTTTTCCGCGCGACGAACACTGCAGATTGCTCAGCAGCTTTATGAGCGCTACAAGCTGATCACCTATCCGAGGACCGATTCCCGGTATCTGCCGGAAGACTATTTGGCCACAGCCAATAATGTCCTTCGCAATTTGCGCGATCCAGCACTCATGCCGCACGCTCACAAAGTCCTACAAAATGATTGGGTGCGGCCCAGCAAACGGATTTTTGACAACGCAAAAATAACCGATCACAACGCTATCATTCCTACTGGCGAGAATCCCAAGCATTTGGATGAGGCTCAGCAAAAGCTTTTCGACCTAATCGCTCGCCGGTTTGTGGCCGTCTTTTTTCCGGCTGCACAGTTTGAAGTCACCACCCGGATTACGCGGGTTGAGGAAGAGGCTTTCAAGACCGAGGGAAGGATCATCAAAGATCCGGGTTGGTTGGCAGTCTATGGCCGGCAAGCCTCCGGTGAGGGCGAAAGCGATGTTTTGGTGGAATTGAATGGTGACGAGTTCGCGTTGACGCGTGACGCGGAAATCAAGGAAAACCAGACTAAGCCGCCGGCCCGCTTTTCCGAAGCGACGCTGCTTTCAGCGATGGAGAGCGCCGGGAAACTAGTGGATGACGAAGAGTTGCGAGACGCAATGTCGGCAAAGGGCCTGGGAACGCCGGCCACCCGCGCTGCGATCATTGAAGGATTAATCCAAGATGGTTACATCAGCCGAGAAGGTCGCGAGCTAATTGCGACAGCAAAAGGAATTTCGCTGGTTACATTACTGCGGGGAATCGGAATCGAATTACTTTCCTCACCTGAGCTGACTGGAGAATGGGAATATCAGCTCAAGTTAATGGAACAGGGCCAGCTCGAACGGCCCGCGTTCATGTCTAAGATCAAGGATCTGACACGACAAATTGTTGATAAAGCAAAGAATTTCGAGAGTGATGTGGTCGAGGGCAACTATGTGACCCTGGAGGTTAAATGCCCGAATTGTGGAGCGCCCCAACTCAAAGAGGATTACCGCACTTATCATTGCGAGACGTGTGGCTATCGACTTTTCAAGAACATCGCCAGCCGTGAACTGAGCCCGGAAGAAGCGACCGTTTTGGTACGGGAAAGAAAGCTTGGACCGCTTGATGGTTTCCGCAGCAAGACGGGCCGCCTATTCTCGGCACAACTGGTTTTGAATGAGGAGAATAAGCCACAGTTCTCGTTCGAAAATAATGGGTCATCCGCCAGTGTAGAAGTCGATCCGGCGATCCACCAGGTAGTCGGGCCCTGCCAGGTTTGCGGGACTGGTTCCGTTTACGACTTAGGTTCGGTCTACATTTGCGAGAACGTGCCCAAAGGCACCTGCACGTTTAAGATGAGCAAAACAATTCTGCAGCGCGAGGTGCCAGCGGATCAGCTTAAGAAGATGCTCACCGAAGGAAAAAGCGACCTGCTCCGTCGATTCATATCCAAAAAGGGGCGGCCTTTTGATGCGATTCTTACCCTGAGCAAAGGGAAAATCGGTTGGGAGTTTGCTAAGCGGGAGTCGACTCGGAAAAAGCGAGCGACCTCACAGAAAACAAATTCGGAGAATACAGCAACGTAGCGGCTATTCTCTGAATTTGTTTGCTAGGTCGGTTGACCAATTCCCGCTGGGGCTTCCTTTTTTCCAGGAGTCTTCACGACAACCGGCTTGGCTTCGATATCAACCCGTTTTCGCTTAGGAATCTGCTCGAGAAAGAGCGCCTGCACATCGATTCGATCCCCTTCGATCGGGCGCCGACGGTAGGTTAGTTCATCGGATACCTGCTCTCTTGCTTTCACGTTATCTTGCCAGTAGTACTCCAGCATTTGGTCGATTTGTGCTTTGAGATCTTGCTCTTCAACCGGAAAACAGGTTTCAACGCGCCGGAAAAAGTTTCGAGGCATCCAATCGGCGCTGGCGAGATAAATCGCCGGCTTGCCCCCGTTCTCGAATCGAAAGATTCTACTGTGTTCCAAAAAACGTCCGACCAGACTGCGTGCGACGATATTTTCGCTCACGCCAGGAACCTGAGCCCGCAAAGAGCAGATTCCTCGAACCAACAACCGGATTCGAACACCGGCTTGTGATGCCAAGTAGAGTGCCTGAATTGTTTCCGTGTCGACGAGTGAGTTGAGTTTAGCAAAGATCGTCGCCGCTTTGCCGGCCTTCGCATTCTCGGTCTCGCGTTCGACCATTTCGAGGACAAACTCATGCAACGCCTTGGGTGCAGCTTTAATCTTCTTCAAATCGGGAAACACGGAAACACCGGTGAGCCAATTGAAAAGTTCCGCACAGTCATCAGTCAGAATCGGATCACATGTCAGGTAACCCAGGTCGGTATATAGGCGAGCAGTCGAAGGATGGTAATTTCCGGTGCCCAAGTGCAGATAACGACGGATGCCATCTTCCTCCTTGCGAACCACCAGCGCGAGTTTGGCGTGAGTTTTCAGGCCAACGATTCCATACACGACATGGACTCCGGCTTCCTGAAGCGTTCGAGCCCATTTGATATTAGCCGCTTCGTCGAACCGGGCTTTGAGTTCAATCACTACGGTTACTTGTTTGCCGCTCTCCGCTGCTTCTGCCAGGGAAGCCACGATTTGTGAGTCACCGCTGGTGCGATATAAAGTCTGCTTGATCGCGAGTACGTTGGGGTCCTCCGCCGCCTGCTCAATGAAATCCAGAACGCTTTGAAAGCTCTCATAGGGGTGGTGGAGCAGAATGGATCGGCGCCGAATTTGGGAGAAAATGTCTTCCTGATCTTCGGGAGCAGTAACTATCGCTGGGACGAACGGCTTATATTTGAGATCCGGCCGATCAACCCCTGAGATCACCGGCATCAATCGGAAGAAATTGATCGGTCCATCCACCGCAAACAGATCAGTATCAGTAAGACCGAACGTCTGCAGAAGCTGATCTGAGATATGCGGCGGGCATTCCTGTTGAACCTCTAGCCGGACGGCGTCCCCTCGGCTACGCTTGCGCAGCTCCAATTCGATCGATTTGAGCAAATTCTCCGACTCTTCTTCATCAAGATAGAGATCACTGTTGCGAGTTACGCGGAACTGATAAGCGCCTTTTACTTTGATCCCATGGAACAAAGCGCCCACATGCGCCTGGATCAGATTGCCGATGAAGATATAGCGATAGATGCCGCGTTCCCCGGCCTTGTACGGAAGCAATCGAGGCAAGATTCTTGGAACTTGGACGATGGCCAGATTCGTGTTCAGCTCCTTTCCCTCGAGCTCCACAACCACATTCAGGCTTTTGTTAAGAAGCTGCGGGAAAGGATGGACCGGATCGACTGCTAGAGGGGTCAGTACCGGGTATACCGAGGTCCGAAAATAATTGGAATAGTAGTTCTTTTCGTCCGAACTAAGCTCATCGTAACGCAGGAAGAAGATGTTCTGCTCTTCCAATGCGGGGACCAGAGACTTATTCCAGAGCGAATACTGGTCGTCCAACATTTTGCGAACGCGGGCCGAAACCGCCGCCAGTTGCTCGGTCGGACTCATCCCGTCCGGACCAGCAGTACTGATTCCGCTTTGGCGCTGTTGATTCAGGCCAGCGACTCGGACCTCAAAGAACTCGTCTAGATTAGAGCTGACGATACAGAGAAACTTGACCCGTTCCAGGAGTGGATTGCTCGGATCCAGAGCTTCCTCCAAAACCCTTTGATTGAACTCGAGCCAACTTAACTCTCGGTTGATATAAAGTGAGGGTTCGGCCAGCGAGGAGATAGGAAGATGCTGCATGAGTTTCCTTTTCGTTGTGAGCTGATAGGGGCGTCTCGCCTGCATCCTTTTATACCTTCCATCTCTGAACCGCCACCTGACGGATGTGACAATTCGGTTACGCTATCATAGTTAGGGCGATCCGGTAGAGAAATGAACGGCGGGGTCGCTGGAGAGGTGTTCGGCAGCGGCGAAGGATCTCCGCCTCCCCCGACCTAAAAATCCGAACGGAGCGGCTCATCCGTCTCGCCTGAAAACCCAGTCGCCTTGATGTCGTCCGCCCGAACAGAACCCGCATGGTAATGGCGAGCGATGGCGACTGCGCCTTTAGGTCGGCCATACGAATCGCTTCGTTCCACCGTTTTGTTTGGAGCATCAGTTGACCTAACCGGACAGTCGCCGCTACCGGGGCGCGCTTCGCTAAGTGCGGAAAACGCCCGGAGCACCGGCAGCGCCATATAACGGTAGCGGCGACTGTCCGGCGAAGGATCTCCGCCTCGTCCGACCTAAAAATCCGAACGGAGCGGCTCGTCCGTCTCGCCTGAAAACGCAGTCGCCTTGATGTCGTCCGCCCAAACAGAGCGCGCATGGTAATGGCGAGCGATGGCGACTGCGCCTTGAGGTCGGTCATACGAATCGCTTCGTTCCACCGCTTTGTTTGGTACATCAGGCGACCTAACCGGACAGTCGCCGCTACCGGGGCGCGCTTCGCTAAGTGCGGGAAAACGCCCGGAGCACCGGCAGCGCCGCATAACGGTAGCGGCGACTGTCCGGCGAAGGATCTCCGCCTCGCCGACCTAAAAATCCGAACGGAGCGGGCTCGTCCGTCTCGCCTGAAAACCCAGTCGCCTTGATGTCGTCCGCCCGAACAGAGCCCGCATGGTGATGGCGAGCGATGGCGACTGCGCCTTGAGGTCGGTCATACGAATCGCTTCGTTCCACCGCTTTGTTTGGAACATTAGGTGACCTAACTCGACGATCGCCGCTCCCGAAGACAAGCCAGAGAAGCCCGCTCTCGTTATGTTCCCGCGTGTTCCCTTCTCAGTCCCAGTTCCGCCGGCCGCCTCCTAGAAGAGGTAGCAGGTAGTACAGAAGATAGCCCAGAGAGGTGATAAAAGCAGCCACGTAGGTCAGCGCCGCAGCATCCAGTACTTTGTTAACGCCCTCTGCGTCCGCTTGACTCCGGTAGAAGCCCATCTCGCCCAAAATTCGCTTCGCTCGCGCTGAGGCATCAAACTCCACTGGAAGAGTGATCAAATTAAAAACCATAATGATAGCCCAGGCGAAGCAGAGGATGATCAGCATCGGCCGAAGCATGTGCGTAACGAATCCAAAAATTGGGAGAAATGCGACCGCCATGTTCGCAAAACCGACTAAATGAACTGAGGCCATTCTCCAACCCAGAGGCGCGTAAGCGAGCTTATGCTGTATGGCATGGCCACACTCGTGCGCAGCCACGCCCATGGCAGCCGTCGAAGTGCCACGAAAATTATCCGAGGAGAGTACCAGCCGCCTATTCATCGGGTCGTAATGATCTCCCAGCAGCTGGTTGGATTCCACAATCTGGATGTCACCAATTCCGGCTCGCTGCAGAATATGGGCGGCGACATCGGCACCAGATAAACCGACCGAGGAAGGGACCTGGCTATATTTAGCGTAAGTCGCTTTGACTCTCCAGGTGGCCCAGAGCGAAAGCGCAAAAGTTCCAACGAACAACAGAATACTAAAAGCAGTCATTGTTGCTTAAGGAACATACTCCGAACCCGGCTGGCGGCAAATTGTAAGCGAATTCGCCCGTTAGGCACAGTGCCTGCTCAATGATAGCTTGCTTCGCCTCGGCAGAGGGGTTTAACCATAACTACGATCATTATGGGAATGCTGTTTGATAATTATGACCCCGGCCAGTTTTTCGACGAGATGTTTGAACCCTCAGGTCAGATTAGAACTCACTACGACCGGCTTTACCAGCGGTACAGCGAGTTAACCCCCGAAGAATTCGAGCGGAAAAGATCGGCTGCGGACAATTCGTTTCTCAACCAGGGAATCACATTCACGGTCTACAACAATGACGAAGGGACCGAGCGCATTTTCCCATTCGATTTGCTTCCGAGGATAGTTCCGTTTGGCGAGTGGCAACAAATCGAGCAGGGCTTGGTCCAGCGAATCACCGCGCTGAATCTTTTTTTGCAGGATGTCTATCACGAACAGCGGATTATCAAGGATAAGGTGGTGCCGCGTGAGATCGTGGAGAGCGCGGTACATTTCCGTCCGGAGTTCATGGGAGTCAATGTGCCAAAGGGCATCTACATGCACATCTGTGGGACTGATCTGATTCGGGACAGCGACGGAAGATACCTCGTTCTGGAAGACAACGGAAGATGCCCTTCGGGAGTTTCCTACCTCCTGGAGAACCGCCAGGCAATGAAGCGCGTGTTCCCCAATTTATTTTCGCGGCACGCGGTGCAACCGGTCGACAGTTACTGCCAGGAGCTGCTAAACGTTCTTTGCTATATCGCGCCAGATGATAATCCCGAGCCGACGGTCGTGCTGCTAACCCCAGGGATCTACAACTCCGCTTATTTCGAGCACTCGTTTCTTGCCAGGACAATGGGCATCGAGATTGTCGTCGGTGCCGATCTGGTGATCCAAAATGGTTACCTGATGATGAAGACTACCAAAGGCTTACGCCGAGTCGACGTAGTTTATCGCCGGATTGACGATGACTTTCTCGACCCGGCGGTGTTTCGAAAGGATTCTTTGCTTGGTGTTTCCGGCATCGTGGATGTCTATCGAAAAGGAAATGTAAGCCTGGCCAATTCGATCGGGACAGGCGTGGCGGACGACAAGGCGACCTACTACTTCGTCCCCCAGATGATTAAGTACTATCTCGACCAGGACCCGATTCTTCCCAACGTACCTACCTATCTTTCCCACTTCGATTCAGATCGGGCCTACATCCTTGAACATCTTCCGGAACTCGTGGTGAAATCTGCGAACGAAAGTGGAGGTTACGGAATGCTGATGGGACCTAATTCAACAGCTGCGGAGAGAGACAAATTCCGCGCTGCCATTAACGCGAATCCTCGAAACTACATTGCGCAGCCGGTGGTCCAGCTGTCCCGGTGTCCGTCCTACTCGGATGGTCGCTTTGAAGGCCGGCACATCGATTTGCGACCGTACGTTCTGTTCGGCGAGAAAATCACCATCATTCCCGGTGGCCTCACCCGGGTTGCTCTCCGGAAAAACTCTTTGGTCGTAAATTCTTCACAAGGCGGTGGCAGTAAGGACACCTGGGTCTTAAATGAATGATTTGGTAATAAAATCCGTTCACGGCAACATCGAACCTTTGCACTAAAGAAATGCTTTCCCGAGTCGCCGATTCGCTCTATTGGCTGGGCCGCTATATCGAGCGCGCGGAAAACAATGCCCGAATGCTTGATGTGAACCTCCAGCTTATGCTGGACGCGACCCTGGTGAAAAATCGGTACAGTCAACAGCATTGGGAATCGATCATTTATTCCCTCGAGGACACCAAACTGTTCGAGAAGTTGTATCCCGCAATAAACGGGGAAAATGTTGTCGAGTTTGTTTCATTTGAGAAGAAGAACCCCAACTCCGTTTATTCTTGCCTCTGTTCTGCGCGCGAAAACGCTCGAACTGTGCGTGAACAAATCTCTTCCGAGATGTTTGAGCAGCTCAATCGAATGTTTCTCGACTTTCGTTCCGGCGAAGCGAAACGACTCTTTCGTTCCAGTAGCTATCAATTTTTCCAGTGGGTCTTACAAGGCTGCCATCTGTTTCAAGGGATCGCCGACGCAACGATGGCTCACGATGAAGGCTGGGACTTTATTCAGCTTGGCAAATTCCTGGAGCGGGCGGATCGAACCTCGCGTATCCTCGACATAAAATATCACATTCTTTTACCCAAAGGGGAACAGATCGGAGGAAATGTCGACCTGGTACAGTGGCTGGCGGTGCTCAACTCGTGCAGTGCCGGTGAACCTTATCGCAAACATTTCCAAGGTCAGGTGGCCCCATGGAAAGTGGCTGAATTCCTCATCAAACATCAGACTTTTCCGCGCTCAATCCGGTTCTGTGTTGATTCCTTTGACTATTCTTTGCATCGAATCAGCGGCGTGGAACGGGGCGACTTCCTCTATCGGATTGAGGCGGAACGGCTTTCAGGTAAGCTCCTGGCCGATCTATCTTATGTCACGATCGCCGATATCTTCCAAGTCGGGCTACACGAATACCTGGACACGATTCAACTGCGACTAATCGAGATCGGCAACGCGGTCTACAAAGAATTTTGCGAATGGTTGGAGACCGAGCCGGCGAATGACAATGAACAACAATGAACAACAATGTTCGCTGACGTTCGTTGTTGTTCATTGTTGTTCATTGTCGTTCGCTTCATCTAGCGTCTTCCGTGCCTACTGTGATTGCTGTGCCTATTCCGGTTGCTCTGACTACTGCGATCACTCTGACTAGATACGTCCCAGACCCAAACTCTTCCTTCGTCGCCAACGGCGGCCAACCACCGGTTATCGGGCGAGAAGGCAACCTCCCACACCGCTTTCGAGGTACTCAGCAGTTCCACTCGCCGGTTTGGATGGGAAAACGAAACTAGGTTGACTCGGCCATCTTCCCCACAGCTAGCGATCCATTTCCCGTCCGCCGACCAAGTCACTCGTCGAGCGCCGCCGCTTCCCGGTCGATGCAGCTGCAGGCCAAGGTGCTTGCGACCGGTCCGCGCGCCGAATATCACGATCCGACCGTCTTGCAACGCAGCAGCTATCCAATTTCCAGTGGGAGAGTAGGCCACTCCGTTGACTTCATCTTTTCCGAACCCGTACGGAGCTCGATAGCCCGATGGAACATTTTGGCTCCGCCACCGCACTTCCGCGCTGTTGGCGTCGAGCACCAAGAGGCTGCTCCCCCCCTGACCGGTCCCGATGACCAGGTCGCGGCCATGCGGCGCCCAGCTCACGCCTAAGCCAGCTCCATCCAGCTGGATAGTCGATCTCGGATAACCTTCGATCTTCCAAATCTTGGTAGTAGCCGAATCATCTGCCACCGCCAATTCCCGACCGTCGGGCGAGAAAGCAACATCATAAATGGCGCCTCCCTCGTTGCGCGTTTTCAGCAAAGTTCTGTTTTCCCACCAGATCAGGGAACCATCGATTCCTCCGGAAATTAAGAGATTGCCGGTCGGCGCCCATGCTAAGCCCCAGACTTCTCCTTGCTCGGCGGCTAGCCGTCCAAGCGCTCCAAAGCCGGGCGCGGAAAACAGCCAAATCTTGTTCAACCCTCCACAAGCAAGAGTTTGGCTATTCGGAGACCAAGCCAAACTGTAAAGACCTTGATCCGCCTGTGTCGTGAAGGTCAGGTCCAGACTCATCGACCCTGGGCGCAAGAGTTCAGATTCTTCGGCTTGTGTTGCTCCAGAAGCTAAAGAAAACAAGATCAAAAAAATTCCGGTTATTGGGATTCGTCCCACGGTAGGGCCACGCTAGCCACGAAACTACGTTCGATTCAAATTTCGTATTCGGCTTCATCCAACCGGAGTAGGGGAATCACGAAGGCCAATAACTGATTTAAAGAAGTCGCTATGCTCTCTTGTCCGGTTTTGAGGATCAACTCGGGATCCTCGGGCGTCTCGTACGGCGCGTCGATACCGGTAAAACCTTGAATCAGCCCGGCGCGCGCTTTTTGGTACAGCGCCTTCGGATCGCGACTCTCGCAAACTTCGATCGGAGCAGAAACGTGTACCTCGACAAACTCGACTCCGCCACTGGAAACGATTTGGCGCGCCTTCAGCCGATCAGCTCGATAAGGAGAAATGAAGGAAGTGACCACGACCAGACCGGTCATTGCCATCAGTTTTGCGACCTCCGCCGCTCGCCGGATGTTTTCGACTCGGTCTTCAGGACTGAAAGACAAATTGGCGTTCAGGCCGTGGCGAAGATTGTCCCCGTCCATGACGCAAACGTGCATTTGCCGATCAAACAATTCTCGTTCCAGCGCGTACGCCAAAGTCGATTTTCCAGCACCGGACAACCCGGTAAACCAAACAACCAGGCCGCGGTGACCGTTGCGTTCGATCCGCTCCCCCAAACTCACCTGGCCTTCCGCCCACGAAATATTGGAACTACGATAGGGCGCCCGATCGAGATACTGTCCACCAAAAACGATGCCGCCACCGGCGACATCATTTTCGTCAACCAGAACGAATCGCCCGCTCACCGCTAGACGATCGTAATTGTCCAGGACGATGGGACCTCTCGTTTGGACTGTAATCTCGGCAACTTCATTTCTGCCGACGGATCGGCGAATACTGGAAGTGGCCTCGAGCGACGAAGCGTCAATCACCCGATCGATGGAAGCCACCTGGCATTCAACTTCCTGAGTCATGAGCTTCACCTTGTAGCGCCGTCCAAGCGTGAGCGGCCGATCACCCATCCAAAACAGACGAGCGCGAAAACGATTGGTTTCGATCGGCATCGCGTCCCCGGTGGCCGCGATTTGGCCGCGTTCTACGAAGATCTGTTCTTTGAGAGTAATGCCAATCGATTGGCCAGAGCGCGCAACCGCACTGGAAGTAGCCTGCCACGATTCGATGGAGGCAACCGTCGATTCCTTGTTGGCTGGCGCGAACAGGATTTGTTCTCCGACGCGTAGACTACCCGATTCGACTCGACCCGCGATGATTCTTCGTTCATCGAACCGATAAATGTCTTGTACTGCAAATCGCAATGGCCCGTCACTCGCTGACTTCGGCGCTTCCAATTGGTCCAACGCGTCGATCAGCGTCGGTCCATCATACCAACCCAAATGCTTCGTTTGAGCGGCGATGAGATTTACGCCATCTCGCGCCGAAATGGGGACAAAGCGGATCGGCTCTATTCGAAGCTGCTTCAGAAATGCACGGTACTCAGCCTCGATCTGAGCGAAAACGTCTGACGAATAGCTCACGAGATCCATCTTGTTGACCACGACCAGCACCTTACCTACCCCCAACAAGCTCAGCAGGTAGGCGTGACGTCGGCTTTGCTCCTGAACTCCTTCGTTGGCCGCAATCAAGAGGAGCGCTGCGTCCGCGGTCGCGGCACCCGTGACCATGTTCTTGAGGAATTCTTTATGCCCGGGCGCATCAATAATCACATAGTTGCGGAGAGCGCTATGAAACCAGATCTGCGAGACATCAATCGTTATGTTCTGATCCCGTTCCGCTTGCAGCGCGTCCATGAGGAACGCCCATTCAAAAGGCATATTCCTCCGGCGACAAATCGTTTGGATCTCCTCATATTTGCCTTCCGGAAGGGACCCCGTTTCATACAGAAGGCGGCCGACCAGCGTAGATTTA
>Ga0209647_1003741_pt1 | contig 11674 bp, 9 predicted proteins | sample GraSoi_2013_60cm_FD_185827 | JGI IMG/M metagenome (GOLD analysis project Ga0209647, IMG submission 185827) | Grasslands soil microbial communities from the Angelo Coastal Reserve, California, USA - Sample 9_17_2013_60cm (SPAdes) (version 2) | ecosystem: Environmental > Terrestrial > Soil >... | reverse complement strand
CAAGGTGATCTCGCCGGTCATTGCGACCTCGCGCCGGGTGCGAATCCCGGTGAGGACGGAAACGATCGAGGTCACCATGGCGACGCCGGCCGACGGACCGTCCTTCGGGGTCGCCCCCTCCGGCACGTGAACGTGAATGTCGCGCTTCTCGAAGGTCGACGGCTTGATGCCGAAGGCGATGCTGCGCGACTTGACGTAGCTCTCCGCCGCTTGCACCGACTCCCTCATGACGTCGCCGAGCTTGCCGGTGGCGGTCACGCGCCCCTTGCCGGGCAAGGTCACCGCCTCGATCGAGAGCAGCTCGCCGCCGACCTCGGTCCACGCCAGGCCCGTCGTCACGCCGACCAGATCCTCGAGCTCGACCTCGCCGAAGCGGAAGCGACGCACGCCGGCGAATTTCTCGAGATTGCGCCGCGTGACGGTCACCTTCTTGAGGCGCTTCATCAAGATGTCCTTGATGGCCTTGCGCGTCAGATTGGCGATCTCACGCTCGAGATTGCGCACGCCGGCCTCGCGCGTGTAGTAGCGAATGAGGTCGTGCAGCGCATCGTCGGTGATCGTCCACTCGGTCTTCTTCAAGCCATGCGCCGGGATCTGCTTGGGGATGAGATGGCGGCGTGCGATCTCGACCTTCTCGTCCTCGGTGTAGCCCGGGATGCGGATGAGCTCCATGCGGTCGAGCAGCGGCTGCGGCATGCGCAGCGTGTTCGCCGTCGTCACGAACATCACGTCGGAAAGGTCGTAGTCGACCTCGAGGTAATGGTCGTTGAAGCTGGCATTCTGCTCGGGGTCGAGCACCTCGAGCAGGGCCGAGGACGGATCGCCCCGCCAATCGGCGCCGAGCTTGTCGACCTCGTCGAGAAGGAACAGCGGATTCGACGACTTCGCCTTCTTCATGCCCTGGATGACCTTGCCGGGCATCGAGCCGATATAGGTCCGGCGGTGACCGCGGATCTCGGCCTCGTCACGCACGCCGCCGAGCGACATGCGGACGAAGTTGCGTCCGGTGGCGCGGGCGACGGATTTGCCGAGCGAGGTCTTGCCGACGCCCGGCGGGCCGACGAGACAGAGGATCGGACCCTTCACCTTCTTCATGCGCTGCTGGACAGCGAGATATTCGAGGATGCGTTCCTTGACCTTCTCAAGACCGAAATGGTCGGCGTTGAGCACCTTCTCGGCAGCCTTGATGTCGCGGCGAACCTTGGTGCGGTTCTGCCACGGGATCGACAGCAGCCAGTCGAGATAGTTGCGCACGACCGTCGCCTCGGCCGACATCGGGCTCATGGTGCGGAGCTTCTTCACCTCGGCGATCGCCTTGTCGTGCGCTTCCTTGGAGAATTTCGTCTTGTTGATCTTCTCCTCGAGCTCGGCCAACTCGTCGCGGCCGTCCTCGCCCTCGCCAAGCTCCTTCTGGATCGCCTTGAGCTGCTCGTTGAGGTAGTACTCGCGCTGCGTCTTCTCCATCTGCCGCTTGACGCGGTTGCGGATGCGCTTCTCGACCTGGAGGACGCCGATCTCGCCTTCCATGTAGCCGAATACCTTCTCGAGACGCTCGGAAACGAGCTCGGTCTCGAGCAACTCCTGCTTCTCCGGGATCTTGAGCGCAAGATGTGAGGCGACCGTATCGGCGAGCTTGCCCGAATCCTCGATCTGGTTGATCGAGACGAGGACCTCGGGCGGGATCTTTTTGTTGAGCTTGATGTACTGCTCGAATTGCGAGACGACGGTGCGGGCGAGCGCTTCGATTTCCTGGTTGTCGCCGGGCTTCTCCGCGATCGGCTCGGCATAAGCCTGGAAAAAGTTCTCGTTCTCGGCAAAGCGCAGGATACGAGCGCGCTGACCACCCTCGACGAGGACCTTGACCGTCCCATCGGGAAGCTTGAGCAACTGGAGCACCGTTCCCACCGTTCCCACCGAATAGATATCGGCGGTGGTGGGATCGTCCTGGGCGGCGTTTTTCTGGGTAACCAGGAGGATCTGCTTGTCCTCCTTCATGACGTCTTCGAGCGCACGCACCGATTTTTCCCGGCCGACGAAGAGCGGCACGATCATGTGCGGAAAAACGACGATGTCGCGCAGGGGCAGGACGGGATACAAAGAGCCGCGTGAAATTTCAAACATAAGGCCTCTTTCTTGAGGAGGGCCGTCTCCCGGCTTGCGGCGAGACGGTCGATGTTCAAATGGCGGGTAGCATTAAGTTGGCGTGCCGGGGGACACGTTCAAGGCAGGGCGCCCCTGGGAGCCTGCCATGCGGCCGGCGCAGGGTGCCTGGGGACGGCGACGATCTCAGGCTCCCGTCCCCTCGCCGCGCCGATCGGAATGGACGTAGAGAGGCTTTGCCCGGCCTTCGACGACTTCGCGATTGATGACGATCTCGCTCACCCCGGCAAGGCCCGGCAGCTCGAACATCGGATCGAGCAGGATCGCCTCGAGGATCGAGCGCAGACCGCGCGCCCCGGTCTTGCGCAGGATCGCGCGGTGCGAGATCGCTTTCAGCGCTTCCTCGTTGAATTCGAGATGGACGTCTTCCATCTCGAATAGCCGCTGATATTGCTTCACCAGGGCATTCTTCGGCTTGGTCAGGATCTCGACGAGCGTCACCTCATCGAGATCGTCGAGCGTCGCGACGACCGGAAGGCGGCCGACGAATTCCGGGATCAGGCCGAATTTGAGCAGGTCCTCCGGTTCGAGGTCGCGCAGGATTTCGCCGGTTTTGCGCTCCTCGGGTCCGCGCACCTCGGCGCCGAAGCCGATCGAGGTCCCTTGGCGGCGCTGGGCGATGAGTTTTTCCAGTCCGGCGAAGGCGCCGCCGCAGATGAACAGGATGTTCGTCGTGTCGACCTGGAGGAATTCCTGCTGCGGATGCTTGCGACCGCCCTGCGGCGGCACCGAGGCGATCGTCCCTTCCATGATCTTGAGGAGCGCCTGCTGCACGCCCTCGCCCGAAACGTCGCGGGTGATCGTGGGGTTGTCGGATTTACGGCTGATCTTGTCGACCTCGTCGATATAGACGATGCCGCGCTGCGCGCGCTCGACATTGTAGTCGGCGGATTGCAGCAGCTTGAGGATGATGTTCTCGACATCCTCGCCGACATAGCCGGCCTCGGTCAGCGTCGTCGCATCGGCCATGGTGAACGGCACGTCGATGATGCGCGCCAGGGTCTGCGCCAGCAGTGTCTTGCCCGAGCCCGTCGGCCCGACGAGAAGGATGTTCGACTTGGCGAGTTCGACGTCGTTGTTCTTCGTGCCGTGCGCGAGGCGCTTGTAGTGATTGTGAACCGCCACCGAGAGCACGCGCTTGGCGTGGTCCTGTCCGATCACATAGTCGTCGAGCACCTTGCAGATGTCGCGCGGTCCCGGCACGCCGTCGCGCGATTTGACGAGCGTCGTCTTGTGCTCTTCACGGATGATGTCCATGCAGAGCTCGACGCACTCGTCGCAGATGAACACCGTCGGACCCGCGATCAGCTTGCGGACCTCGTGCTGGCTCTTGCCGCAGAACGAGCAGTACAGCGTATTTTTCGCGTCGCTCCCGCTTGACTTGGTCATAGCCACTCCGTGAGCAATCGGGCAATCACCCGATCAAGATACCAACTGTACCGTACACCGCTTCCGAAACCAACCCCACGGAACATGGTCGCAGCGCGCGGCGAGCGATCGATCAATTTAACGATATGTACCATCCAGCGATCAATAACTAGTTAAATGCCATGGTTTGCTAAGCTCGCGCCTTGACGTCGTCCTCGCGCGGCGGCCGGCTGACCACGACGTCGTCGATCAGGCCAAACGCCTTGGCTTCAACGGGCGAGAGAAACTTGTCGCGCTCGACCGCGGTCGAAATCACCTCGAGCGACTGCCCAGTATGCTTAACGTAGATCTCGTTTAGCCGGGCGCGAGTCGACAGGATTTCGCGGGCCTGGATCTCGATATCCGTCGCCTGGCCTTGGGCGCCGCCCGAGGGCTGGTGGATCATGATCCGCGCATTCGGCAGGCAGAAGCGTTTACCGGCAGCCCCGGCGCACAGCAGCAAGGAGCCCATCGAGGCAGCCATGCCCATACATACGGTGGAAACCGGCGAGCGGATGTATTGCATCGTATCATAGATCGCCATCCCGGAGGTCACCACGCCGCCGGGCGAATTGATATAGAAGGAGATATCCTTGTTCGGGTTCTCCGATTCGAGGAAGAGAAGCTGGGCGCAGACCAGGCTCGCGACGGCATCGTTGACCGGCCCGACCAGGAAGATGATCCGCTCCTTGAGGAGCCGGGAGTAGATGTCGTAGGCGCGCTCGCCGCGATTGGTCTGTTCGACCACCATCGGCACCAGCGTGTTCATTTGAATCTCGAAGGGGTCAGTCATCCCAGTGGGCTCCTAATTCCGATAACGCCAACCAAACCGCTTACGTTCCTCATTCTGCTTTCTTGCGCGTCTTGCGTTTGGCCTCGGCCGCCGGCTCCGCCTCGCTCGCCGGCGACGACTCGTCAGTTTCCGGCTTCAGCAGATCGGTGATCGACACCGTCTTGTCGGCCACCGTCGCCATCTCGGTGATGAAATCGACGACCTTGTCCTCAAATATCGGGGCGCGCAGATTGGCGAGCGCCTCCGGGTTGTTGCGGTAGAATTCGACGACCTGTTTCTCGTAGCCGCGATGGCGACGCGCCTCCTCGCCAAGCGCCCGATTGACCTCGTCCTGATTGACCGTGATGGCGTTGGCCCGGCCGACCTCAGAAAGCAGCAGGCCCAATCGCACCCGCCGCTCGGCGATGGCGCGGTATTCGGTCTTCAACTCGTCATCGCTCTTGCCGACGTCCTCGTCCACCGCATCCTTGTTCTGCTCGCGCGCCTCCTGGAATTGCTTCCATATGGTGTCGAATTCAAGATCCACCATCCCGGGCGGCACGGGAAAATCATGTTTCGCGGCGAGTTGATCGAGCAGCGCCCGCTTCAAGCGCTGCCGCGCGAGGCCACCGTAATCGCGTTCGAGTTGCTCGCGGACGGCCTTGCGCAGCCCCTCGAGCGCATCGAAGCCCATCTCCTTCGCCATGTCGTCGTCGATCGCGAGGGGCTGCTTCTCGCGCACTTCTTTGACATCGACGGCGAATTCGGCTTCCTTGCCAGCAAGTTCCTCACTGCCGTACTCGGCAGGGAACGTGACCTTGACCGCCCGGTGCTCACCGGCCTTGGCGCCAATCAACTGCTCCTCGAAGCCCGGGATGAAGCGGCTTGAGCCGAGTTCCAGCGAATGTCCCTGGGCGCTGCCGCCGGGGAATTCCTTGCCGTCGACCTTGCCAACGAAGTCAATGACGGCGACGTCGCCGGTCGCCGCCGGCCGATCGACCGGCTCACTCTTGCGATTCGGCTCGGCGATGCGCTGCACCGCCTTGTCGATCTCGTCCTCCGGGACCTCCGGACGCAGCCTTTCAAGCTGGATCTCGGTAAAATCAATGGGCTTGATCTCGGGCAGCAACTCGACTGCCATCTTGTATTCGAGGTCGGCGCCTTCCTTGAAGGAGACGATCTCGATCTTCGGCTGCAGCGCCGGACGCAGATTGTGCTCGCGCATCGCCTGGGCCGAGCTGTCGCTGACCGCCTTCTCGAGCACCTCGCCCATGACCGATGCACCGTAGCGCTTGCGCAAGACCGGCATCGGGACCTTGCCCGGCCGGAAGCCCGGAAGGCGGATGGTCCGGCCGATCTCGGTCAGCCGGTCCTGCATCTTCTTCTCGATGTCGTTCGAGGCGACGGTGACGGTGAACTCGCGCTTCAGGCCTTCTGCGGTGGTCTCGGTGATCTGCATCTTGCTCGGGTGTCCGTTGAAGGGGCTGCCTCGTCCCGCAGCCCACGCTGTTGATCATCTGTCGGGCGTGGTGCGGGCGGGGGGATTTGAACCCCCACGACCGAGGTCGCTGGAACCTAAATCCAGTGCGTCTGCCAATTCCGCCACGCCCGCCCGGCGCTCGGACCCGGCTTGCGCCGAACCGCACGGCCCCGCCTTGCCTGGCGGGCCGCGTTTCATAGCACAGAGGATGGGGGAGTGAAACTATCCTAACGCCGGCCCTCGGGCCGGCAAGGCGCCGCTTTCGGCGCCGGTCTGGCCTGATCTAGGCGAGCCGCTCGCGGTAAGCGTTGCGGAAGGCGCCGAGAGCCAGAATACGCAAGGTGGTCTCGCTGTGGTCGGACGTTTGGCGCTCGAAGCGCACACAAAAGCGGACGTGGGGAATGCCGAGCGGATCGTTGCGCAGGTCAAGGACGGTTGCCGTCTCGGTCAGACCCAGCCCATGCGAGCGGCGATAACACTCGCCGGGCTTTACGTCCGGCTTCTTGTCGTGGCGAGTGAAGGCATCCATGAGGGACATTTTTATTGGCCCGATACGAGGAACGCTACTTTCACGCAAAGGATATGACTTAAGTTCTGAATTATCCCTTAACAGGTAAGGCTGAAATAAGGATTTTATTGCAGTAAAACATCGCCTTTTAGCAAATTACGTCGGATGCGCCCACTACCGGATCAGGGTGCGAATCTGCGTCGACGCGGCGATCATGCCTTCGGCGGTGTAGGCCTCGTGATTGGTCTCGATGTCCGACAGTCGATAGAGATAGTTGATCATGATGCCGGCCGATTGCTGGAGCCCCTTGGGGGAGAGATCCGCCGCCCAATTCAAGCGCTCCAGCCGCGCGCCATTGCTGAGATGGAAATGAGCGACGGGATCGCGAGCCCGGCCCGCCGACGTCTTCTCGAGCATCAGATAACGCGCGCAGAGTCTGAGCAAAGGGGCGCGCAGCGCGCGCATGACCGGCGCGCTCTCGTGCCAGCCGGGCGACACCAGCACTTCGCGAAGACCAGAAGCGCCCAGCCCGTCGGGCAGGGTGTTGATCGCGCGCTGCTCGGCGACGTTCAGCACGCCCTCTTCGCCGGTTGCGAGGAGTTCGTCGAGCCAGGAGCGGAAACCAGGAGTTGGCGACAGCGTGGAGAAGGCCTTTAGCCGGGGCAGCTCGGCGGCCAGGTTGTCGACGACCCGTTTGATCAGGAAGTTGCCGAAGCTGATGCCGGCAAGCCCTTTCTGGCAGTTGGAGATCGAATAGAAAATCGCGGTATCGGCGCCTGCCGGGTCGCCGATTGGCGCGCTCTCGTCGAGCAGCGGATGAATGCTGTCCGAGATGCCGCGGGTCAGCGCCACCTCGACGAAGATCAGCGGCTCGTCGGGCATCCGCGGGTGGAAGAAGGCGAAGCAGCGGCGATCCGCCTCGAGCCGGTTCTTGAGGTCGGTCCAGCCGCGAATCTCGTGCACCGCCTCGTAGACGATCAGTTTCTCGAGCAGCGCCGCCGGCGCCTCCCAGGTGATCCGGCGCAGTTCGAGAAAACCGATATCGAACCACTGCGCGAGCAGCGCCTTGAGGTCCTGTTCGAGGCCGGCGAGGACCGCATCGTCGCGCGATAGCGCCATCAGCTCGGCGCGCATGTCGACGAGGAATTTGACGCCGTCGGGCAGGCCGTTGAATTGCGTCAGCAACTTGACGCGCGGCGCCTCGAGCGCTCGGCGCAGGGCGCGCTCGGCGCGCAACCGCTCACCTCCGGTCGCACCGATCAGGCGCGCGCAGCTCGCATCGACGGCGGCGCGGTCGACGTCGAAGCCCTCCGCGAGCAGGCGCAGGAAACGCTCGCGACCGGTCGCGTTGAGGGCGAGATAGGTATGACCGAGATCGGCGGCGCGGGCGCGCGCCGAGACCTCGCCGCCGCGGCCCTCCAAACAATTGCGCATCTGTTCGCGGAGCCGTTCGGCATCGTCACCCGACAGCTCTGGTCGGACCGGCCCGCCGATCGCGTTGCGCGCCGACTCGGCGACATCGCGCCACGCCGAGCGCAGGTTGCTCAGTGTCCTGTCGAACATGGTGTCCAGGAAACTCGTGCCGCGGTCGCTCATGTCAGATCCCGATCTGGAAGCGCATGCACTGCTTTGAGGTGTCGAAGCACGGGCGGCAGCTCGTCGATGACGTCCTCGGCGACCAGCCCAGGTCCGAAACGCGAGGCGGCGGCGCCATGCAGCCAAGCCGCCGCCGCCCCCGCGAGATGCGGCGACATGCCCTGGGCGACCAAGCCGAGCGCGACACCGGCGAGGACGTCGCCGCTCCCAGCAGTCGCCAGTTCCGGCGGTGCATTGGCATTGATGACGGCCCAGCCGTCCGGCGCGGCAACGACGGTATCGGCGCCCTTGAGGAGCATGGCGGCGCCACTCGTCCGGGCAGCCTGGCGGGCGCTCGTCAGCTTGTCGCCGGCATCGGCGAAGAGGCGGGCAAACTCGCCCTGGTGCGGCGTCAGCAATGTCGGGCCGTCGATGGCGCCGACGAGCTCGTCGGCGCGGCCGGCGAAGGCGGCGAAAACATCGGCATCGAGGACGACGGCGCGGCGTGTCGCCAGCGCCGCGCGGACGAGCTCGCCGGTTTCAGCGCCGGCGCCGAGGCCGGGCCCGAGAAGAATGGCATTGCGCCGCTTGTCGGCAAGGAGCGCGGCGAAGTCGCTGACGTTGCCGACGGGCTGCACGATGACCCCGGTGAGCGACGTGGCATAGATCGGGAAGACTGCCTGTGGTGCGGCGACGGTGACCAGCCCGGCCCCGGCGCGGGCAGCGGCACGCGCGGCAAGCCGCGCCGCGCCCGTCATCACCGCGCCGCCGGCGATGAGCGCGTGGCCCCTTTTGTATTTGTGCGCGTCGGGACGCGGCCAGGGAAAAGCATCGAGCCACAGCGCCGGCGCGTTCTCGAAGGTCCGCGGGCGGATGGTGTCGAGGACAGCGGCGGGCGACGATCGTCTCTCCGCACAAGCCGCGTCCGGGAAACAGCAAATGCCCTGGCTTCTTGCGAAAGAAGGTGACGGTGAGGATCGCCGCCGGCGCGATGCCGCGCACGGCTCCGGTCGCGCCGTCGACGCCGCTCGGCACGTCGACCGCGACGACGGCCAGCCGGCGCGCGACCACCCCGGCGATCACATCCCGGGCCACGCCGTCGATCGGGCGCGAGAGGCCGGCGCCGAACAGCGCGTCGATGACCAGGCTGGTGTCGGCCGGCAGGTCCGGCGCAAGAGGCTCGACGGGTCGCTTCCAGCGTGCCGCATGCCGTGCCGCATCCCCGCGGAGCTTGTCGCGTTCGCCGAGCAGAAAGAGGCGAAGCGGCCAACCCCGCTCCGCCAGGTGGCGCGCCGCGACGAACCCGTCACCGCCATTATTGCCGGGACCGCAGAGCACCGCGACGGGGCGCGGCGACCAGCGCTCGGCGATCGCCGCCGCGACGGCGGCGCCGGCACGTTCCATCAGCGTCTCGCCGGAGACGCCGCCGGCAATCGCCAGGCGGTCGGCCTCGGCCATTTCCCGCGGCGTCAGCAAGGCCAGGTCATTTGCGGAAACCGTCACCTCGTGCCCTGCCCTCCTCGGCCTTGACCCCGTTGCAGTCGACCCCGAGCTTAGCGCGATGCGCAAAAAGGATCGACGGCGATCCTCGGCGCGCAGCCGAGTCGCCGGGGCGATGCTTGACGGGACCGCCATCGACGCGGTACGACCACGCCCCTGGTGGCGGGTGTAGCTCAGTTGGTTAGAGCGCCAGATTGTGATTCTGGATGTCGCCGGTTCGAGCCCGGTCACTCGCCCCAGTTCTCCTCGCGACGCGCGGGAGCAGCGTCGCCGGCTTGCTAATACGATTTGTCGTCCGAGAACGCCTTGTAGGCGATGACCGTGAAGGTGTCTTTCACTCCCGGCAGGATCTGCAGCTTCTCGGTGACGAAGCGGCCGATATCGGCATCTTCGGCGAGATAGCACTTCATCAGGAGATCGTATTGGCCTGAGGTCGAATAGACTTCGGAGACCTGCTCGACAATCTGGACCGCTTCGTCGGCGACGATATAGGCCTTGCCGAGCTCGCATTTGACCATGACGAAGATCGTCTTCATGCGTCGCGGTCTCCTCTAGCCGTGTCGCGGCGGCGTCAGCCCCCGGCCAATCTTACCGGACGGGCGAGGAAGGCGGGAAGATGGTCGCCGAACCCGACGACACGCCGGTCCTCATGGTCCTCGCGCTGGTTATGATCCGATCGGCCGCGCTCGTCGCGCCGGCCGGCCGCCTCGGCCAGCACGGTGACGTTGCTGGCGCGTTCCATGCCTTCCGGCGTCATGCGGATGGGAGATGCGGAGACCGGCGCCTGCGGCCGAGCCTGATGGCGCCTGCCATCGGCACGACGGGGCTCGCGCCGGCTCGGCTCGGACCGGATGGGCTCGTGCGCGGGCCCTTGGTGAGCCGCTTCGGCGCGCTTCTCGTCGACCGGCTTCGCCTCGGGGCGCTTGGCTTCCGGCCGCTTGGCCTCGGGCCGACGAGGCTCCGGCCGCTTGGAAGCCGCGCGCCCGGGTGCCGGACGGCCGCGGCCGCGGCCACGGCGGATATCGTCATAGACCAGGGGCTGGGTCGCGATACCCTCGACCTCGACCGCCGGGATGTCCTTGCCGATCAGGGCGATGATCGCGGCGACGAAGCGGCCATCTTCCGGCGCCGCGATCGTGAAGGCGCGGCCCTTCATCCCGGCGCGGCCGGTGCGGCCGATGCGATGGACGTAGTCCTCGGCGTGGATCGGCACGTCGAAGTTGAAGACGTGCGACAGGCCCTGGATGTCGAGACCGCGCGCGGCGACGTCGCTGCACACGAGAAGCCGGATCTCGTCCTTCTTGAACCGCTCCAGCGTCTCGGTGCGCTTGGGCTGCGACATGTCGCCATGCAGCGCGGCGACATCGAAGCCGTGGCGCGCCAGCGATTTCTGCAGGATGTCGACGTCTTTCTTGCGATTGCAGAAGATGAGGGCGTTGCGCACCTCTTCGCTGCGAATGAGCCGGCGCAGCACCTCGCGCTTCTCCTCGCCGTCGACGACCACCAGCGCCTGCTCGACAAGCAGAGCCGGCGAGGCGGGCGGCGCCACGGCGATTTCCTTGGGGTTGGACAGGAAGGCGTCGGCGAGGCGGCGGATCTCCGGCGGCATGGTCGCCGAGAAGAACAGGGTCTGGCGCAATTTCGGCAGGAAGCCGACGATGCGCTCGACATCCGGGATGAAGCCCATGTCGAGCATGCGGTCGGCTTCGTCGATGACCAGGATCTTGCAATCGGAGAGCAGGATCTTGCCGCGCTCGATCAGGTCGAGCAGGCGGCCGGGGGTGGCGATCAGCACGTCGACGCCGCGATCGAGCTTGCGCTCCTGGTCCGAGAAGCCCTCGCCGCCGATGAGCAGCGCCATGTTGAGCTTGTGGTGCTTGCCGTAGGTTTCGAACGAGTTCGAGACCTGCGCGGCGAGCTCGCGCGTCGGCTCGAGGATGAGCGAGCGCGGCATGCGTGCCTTGGCGCGGCCGGCAGCCAGGATGTCGATCATCGGCAGGGTGAAGCCGGCGGTCTTGCCGGTTCCGGTCTGCGCGCAGCCGAGGACATCGCGGCCGGTCAGGATGACCGGGATGGCTTGTGCCTGGATGGGGGTTGGGGTGGTGTAGCCGGTATCGGACACGGCTTGCAAAACTTCGGGCGAAAGCCCCAGATCGGTAAAATTCATCGAGTGAAAACGATTTCCGTCAAAGAACCGCGGGAATTTACGGTGCCTGTTAATTGGGTCTGTACACTGGAAAGTCAAATCTTTTCGCTGAAAATCGTGTCCATT
>Ga0209647_1003740_pt1 | contig 11676 bp, 6 predicted proteins | sample GraSoi_2013_60cm_FD_185827 | JGI IMG/M metagenome (GOLD analysis project Ga0209647, IMG submission 185827) | Grasslands soil microbial communities from the Angelo Coastal Reserve, California, USA - Sample 9_17_2013_60cm (SPAdes) (version 2) | ecosystem: Environmental > Terrestrial > Soil >... | reverse complement strand
GACCCGAGAACCTGACGCTTTCCGGTTGCCCGCTCACTGTGCCCGAGACCGGGATGAGAGCGACGGTCGGGGCGAAAGCCGCGCGGGCGGGCGTGCCCGCCCACCAAAGGAGCCCCGACAGAACCGCGACGAGAAACGACAGCACGACAGGACTCACCGACAATCGACGTATCTTCATGTTTCGTTCCTTCTCGATTCGTTCATCTTAGCAAAACCCCGCTTGTCGCTTTATCGAACGGCTAGATGTTCGGGAGTTGGGTCGGGGCTTGGAACGTCACGCCCTGCGGCGTCGGGATCGGCGTCGGCAGCGGCCTCAGGAACGGGGATCCGCCGTCGTCGATCTCCCAGCGCAGCAGCATCGCGTTGTCCTCGTGCAAGGTGTTGTGGCAGTGCTCCATGAACATCCCGCCGAAGTCCCGGAACTGCATGGTGATCTGGACGCTTCCGTCCGGGCGGAGCCGATAGACGTCCTTGCGCCCCTTCTCCCAGGCCGGCACGTTGCTCGCGCTGCCGTTTCGTTTGAGGATCTGCCCCTCCTCGAAGTGGATGTGGATCGGGTGATCCCAGCCGCCGCCGTCGTTCACCAGGTTCCAGATTTCGCGGGTGCCGAATCTCGGCGCCGCCGAGATCCGCCCGAAGTCCGCGTCGAGCTTGTCTCCGCCGTCCGTCCCGATGCCCCAGGGGCCGCGGAACGAAGTGACGGGATCGTTGGTGTTCTGGGTGGCGCCGTCTCCGAACACGAACGTCCGGGTCCGTGCCACCGGAATGGCGGACAGATCCGGGTTCGGGATCATGACTGCAGGCACCTGGCTCTGATCGGCTTGGGCCGGATCGCGGACGATGCGGAACTCGAGGAACCTGCCCACGCAAGGGTCGGTCGAGCTGCCATTGAGCGCCGAGGACAGCGAAAGGGTCGACGACGGCATCGTGCCGTTCTCGTGCGCAAGGAGGTTCACCATCGACACCGTCTGCCCGACGCTGTAGCGGGAGAAGTCGATGACGATGTCGTAGCGCTCGGCGATGCCCAGCTGGTCGGTTTGAGTGATGGTCACCGGGCTCGGCAGCAGGTTGCCGTCGTTGGCGATCTGGATCATCGGCGAGGCGTCGGAGAGCGAGATCTTGAAGAAGCGCGACACCGCCCCGTTCAGGATGCGGAAGCGGTACTTGCGCCGCTCGACCTCGAAGAACGGCCTGTAGACGAGGTTCACCGTCATCACGTCGGCCACGAAACCTTCCTCGGTGTCGAAGATATCGAAGTGGAGCTGGCCGTTCGCGTCCCAGGCCTTGTCGGCGAGCATCAGGTTGACGTCGTAGTCGAGATTGCCGAAGTCTTTCGCCGTGCCGCTCGGGAGCCGCAGGTTCACCCCGTCGTTGATCGCCTCGTTGCCGCGATCGAGCGCGCTGTAGAGGTTGAACATCCCGGCATCGCCCTTGTACACGTTCTGCGCGGTGAAGCTGAACATGTGGTCGTGGAACCAGTGCGTGCTCATGGTCTCGTGCCAGTCACCCGCAACCTTGGTGATGCCGCCTGAGCCGTTGGGGCTCCCGGCCCTCGCATCCGTGGCGCCGGTGTTGATGGCCCTCCACCCCGCCAGGACGATCGGATAGTGGTAGTCGTAGAACTGGCCGGGGTAGAAGAAAGCCCCTGTGAAGCCGTCGTTCTCCGCGCCATGGTGCCCGTTATGCTCGTGGGTGCTCAAGGTATGGATCCCGAAGCCCCCGTTCTGTCTGATGTCGAATGGGAGCTTATTGCTATGGCGGAAAATGATGCCTTCGCCATAGCGGCCCGTGAGCAGCTTGGGCGGCAGGGTGCCGTTGAAGGTCCACAGCGCCAACGGCCCCTGGTCCGGCAGACCCGGATGAAAGGCCGGACGGAAAGTAGCCGGGTTGATGCCCGAATTGAGGCTGGGCGGGACCCCGGGATCGTAGACCGTGTTGACCTTGGCCCCTTCCGTGGAGACCGGTACCGCGATCGCGGGGGGAAATCGTGTGAACTCCTGGTGCGCCCAGATCGGGCCCGGGGGACGTCCTTCGATGGGGCCCGTGTCGCCCGGGGTCACGCCTTCGAGCGCTGTATTCAACAGCTGCTGGGTCTGGTTGGCCTGGGCCGTCGGCGCGGGATTCAGGGTTCCGATCGCGTTCCGCGGCAACACATCGAAGCGCGGCATCGGCTGCGTGAACGCCTGGACGCCGAACAGCGGGCTGCGCGGGAAGCCCGTCGGGACGCTCGCGTACGCGCTGCGGACGAAGGGGTTCAGGCCATTCTTCCAGAGAAGCATGCCGCCCACGGTGAATAATCCCCATTTGAACAAGTCGCGCCGCGTGATCTGTCCGTCGGCGAGCGCCTTGATGATCTCCTGGCGGTTCCTGCGGGCGTTCTGTGCTTCCCTTATTCGAAGTTTCGATGCTTTGCTGGAGAGAAACATCAACTCCTCCTATTTGGATTGCCAGACAACGTAACCAAATGGCGCCGTAGCGCTCGTGCGGACTGGGAGACAGACAAGAGAAGCGAGCTCGACGGAAGCCACAGAAACTTCCGGACGCCAAGCCCGTGCATCGCTGGATAGCGCGCGCAGCACCTGACTTTTTTCTTCTGCTTCTCTCAGAATATAGGAGCTACTAAGAGAAGCACTCAGCACTTCTCGTGCCCGAGTCGGGCGCAAAGGTAAGGTCTTGAAAAACCTCGGAGGGACTACAGCACTCTTCCGCGCAAGCCCGAATCGTTCTTAGAAATAAGAAAACAGGCCGGAATTTTTCTCAATCTTGCAAACGCGAATTGCTGACCCGGCGCTCGCCGAGCTTCCGGTAGAGCGAGGCGAGGCTGATCCCCAGGATGCGGGCGGCCTCGCGTTTGTCGAACTGAGTCCGAGCGAGGACCGCCATGATGTGCTGGCGCTCCGACTGTTGATTGAGCTCCCGAAGCGATTCGCTCCGCGGGTCCGATTCGCCGACGAAACCGCGCGGCAGGTCTCCGGCGGAGAGGATCTCGCGATCGCTCAAGATCATGGCGCTCTCGATGACGTGCTCGAGCTCGCGCACATTGCCCTTCCAGGGATAAGCCATGAGCGCGCGCAGAGCGTCGCGATCGATGCCGCGCACTTGGCGGCCGAGCTTCAGGTTGAATTCGCGTATGAAATGATCGGCGAGCAGCGGGATGTCCTCGCGGTGCTCCCTAAGCGGGGGCAGCGCGATATGGACGACGTTCAGGCGATAGAAGAGATCGCCGCGGAATCGCCCGGCCTCGACCTCCTTGTCGAGATCCCGGTTGGTGCTCGCGATGATGCGGATGTCGACCCGGAGGGGCTTCGTGCCGCCGACAGGCCACACCTGCTTCTCCTCGATCACGCGCAGAAGCTTCACCTGCAGGTGCACCGGCATCTCGCCGATCTCGTCGAGAAAGACGGTGCCGCGGTCGGCTGCGGCGAACAGGCCCGGGCTGCCCTGCACGGCGCTGGTAAAGGCGCCTTTCACGTGCCCGAAGAGCTGGCTTTCCAGGAGCGACTCCGGGATGGCTCCGCAGTTGATCGGAACGAACGCTTGTCCGCGCCGGGGACTGGCCGCGTGGATGGCGCGGGCAACCAGCTCCTTGCCGGTGCCGCTTTCGCCGGTGATGAGCGTGTTGCTCACGGCCGGACCGGTTCTGGCGACCTGGGTCCGGACTGCGAGCACGGCTGCACTTTCGCCGAGCAGACTCCCGCCGATTCCTGAAACGCCGCCCGGTGCTCGAGCAGCCGCCGCACCCGGAACCGGAGGTCGTCGAATTTGAAAGGCTTGAGGACGTAGTCGGAGGCGCCCTCGCGAAGGGCCTCCACTGCCGTCTCCACCGTGGCGAAGGCGGTGATCAAGACGACCAGCGTCCGCGGTTGGAGCGCGCGCACCTTGCGGAGCAGTTCGATGCCACTGACTCCCGGCATGATGATGTCGCTGATGACGACGTCGAAGTCCTGGCCTGCCATGATCGCCATGGCCTCTTCCCCGCCGCCGGCCGTCCGCACCTCGTGGCCGTCGGCGCGCAGGCACCAGGCGAGCGTGTCCTGGATCGCGCGCTCGTCGTCGACGACCAGGATCGAGGCGTTCATGCTGTTTCCTCCGCCGCGAGGGGCAACGGCTCCAACGGCAGCACCACCGTGATGGTCGAGCCGGCGCCCGGTTGACTTTCGACCAGCATATCACCGCCGTGCTGCCGGACGATTTCGTGGCTTACGTACAGACCCAGACCCATGTGGTTGTCGCCGTTCTTGGTCGAATGGAACGGGTCGAAGAGGTGGCGGATCTGTTCCGCCGTCATCCCGCACCCGCTGTCTTCGAAGTTCACGCGGATCGTGCTGCCGGCGCTGCTGGCGCGAACGCTCAGTTTGCCGCCGGCATCGGCCGCGTTGAGGATGAGGTTGAGGAAGACCTGGACGAGATGGTCGGGCGCCACGCGCACGAGCGGCAGGGCCGGATCCACGACGCTCTCCACCCTCATGCGCCGGACCACCGGATTGTGGCGGGCGAGGCTCATCGCCGTGTCCACGAGGTCCCGGACCGAGGTCTCGCGCAGCGTCGCCGGCGTGGGGCGGGTTAGCCGCGTGAGATCCTGCACGATCCGCTCGATCCGGCCCACGTGGACCTCGATGTTTTCGAGGCCTTGGCGAATCGCCGCGTCCGACGCGCGGGCGATGAGGACCTGCGCAAGCGACGAGATGCAGGTGAGCGGGTTCCCCACTTCGTGCGCGACCCCTGCGGCGAGCAGACCCGCCGCGGCCAGCCGCTCCGAACGCACGATCTGCTCGTGCAGCCGTCGCAGGGAAGTGACGTCCTTTACCACGGCAAGCACACCGGTAACCTCGCCCGCCGTGCCGCGGAGAAACGATGCCGAGATGTTCACCGCCAGCCGCGTGCCGTCGGCCGTGGCCAGCTCGGTCTCGTGGTTTTGCACCCGGCCGTCCCGCGCGAGTCGCGCGCGAAACGCCCGGTAGTCCCGCGCGCCGCGCAGCCAGTAGGCGCGTGCCGGCCGACCGGTCAGCTTGGCGTCGCCGTACCCGAACATGCGCTGGCCGCCCTTGCTCACGAAGGCGATGCGCCCCTTTGGATCGAGAGTCACGATGGCGTCCACCGAACTGGCGATCAGATTTTCGAGGTATTCCTTCGTGTTCTTGGTCTCGCGGAGAAGGCGCGCATTCTCCAAAGCGACCGCGGCATGGTGAGCAAAGGCGCGCAGGCGAACGACATCTTGTTCCGTGAACGGGCCGACCTCCTTGTTCCCGACGAAGAGGACTCCGATCACGCGGCTGCGGTGCTGGAGCGGCACGCATGCCAGGTTGCGCACTCCGAGCGAGCGCGCCGAGGCCCGGTTGACCCGGGAGTCTTGGGCCGCGTCGTTGGCGACCTGAGGCGCGCCCGAAGTAAACGTCAGGCCAGCCAAGCATTCCGCCATTTTCAGCCGCACCACCGCTCCCCGCTCCGGGGCGACCAGCCGGTGCATGACCATTTCGTCGCCGTCGGGAAAGCCCGTGCCGCCGTACGATGCGCGCGTGAGGCCGACTGCCCCCTCCACGATCGCCTCGAGCAACGCATCGCCCTCTGTCAGCTCTCCGAACTGTCCGGTCGTCTCGAAGAGGATCCTGGCCTCGCGCTCGCGTTCCCGCGTCGTCGCATAGAGGCGGGCGTTGCCGACGGCCACGCCGATCTGCCGCCCGACGCTGGAAAGGAGTTGCGTGTCATCCGGCGTAAAGCGATCGACCCCGGGCCCGGCGAGAGCCAGGGTTCCGAGCGGCCGGTCGCCGGCGCTGATCGGCGCGAGCACGAGTCCCCGCGCCCACTCTGCGGCGCCGGACTGGGCGTCGGAGGTCCCCTCCAACGCGACGACGCAGACCTGTCCGGACCGCGCGACCGTGTCCGCACGCGCCGTGAACCGTTGGACGATCTCCTCGCAGATGCCGCGGCGAACCATCAGCGGCATCGGGTCGTTCTCGTCGGGGAGGAGCTGGATCCATCCCCCGTCAAAACCCTTGCCGTCGGCCAGCTCGTCGAGGGCCCGGCCGAGAATCTCCTGTGTCTCGAGGCTCCCTCCGAGGGCGCTCGACACCGAATACAGGATCGACAGGTACTTGGCCTTCTGCGCGAGCTCGCGGGTGCGCCAGTCCACCCTGGCCTCCAGGACGCGCGCGTATCCGGCCAGCTCGGCTTCGAGGCGGATCTGGGTGCGGTAGCAGTTCCAAGCAACGCTAACGAGCGTCAAGTAAAGGATGGCGCCCGCGATCCCGCCGAGGACCCAGACCACGACGACACCGCGATCGAGAACCGCGAACAGCGTCGCGGGTGCCCGGTAGAGCTCGATGACGCCGACGATGGGACCGTTCGACTCATAGCGCACGGGTACGTAGACCTCTTCCAAGCGGGGGAATCCACGGAGAGTCGAGTGATGCCCTTCCTCTCCCGGATGGCTGATCTCCGCGATCGTCTCGCCGCGCAATGCGGCGGCGACCTTCGTGTTCTCGCCGAAATGGTGATCGGTGAGCGTAGCGTCATCCGACCACAGCACCCATCCGTCGGCGTCGTACACCATGAAGCGCACGACCTGCTCGGACCGGGCGAACTCCCGGAGCCGCTCGGCACCGGCAGGCGGCGTGCCGGACGGCACCGCAAAAAATTCGGCGGGAACGCTCGAAGTGAACAATCGGGAGGCCAGATCGCCGATGACCGCCCCGTCGTGCGCGACGAGCTGACGGCGGAGGACTGCGCTGCAGGCGGCACAGACGAGGACCGTGATCGCGAGAACGCAAAAAAAACTCAGCAGCGCAAATCGCTGCGACACCGAAAGCCGGCGGAGCGTCAGCGCCTGAAGTTTATTCAGCATCTACGCGCACATCATGATGACGAGTCGGCCGAGCGATATGCACGATGAGAGACCGGTCGATTCCCCGATATGACTTCGAGGACTTCACCGAGCCGGCTCGGTCCGGCAGATCTTCCTGTGATACTCGGATGCGTTGGGCGCGAGCGCGCTCAACCGGTATTCAAGCTCGTGCATAGCGGTCTCCCTTCGTCTGATTTCGGCACGTCAAGCTTCCTTGCCGAGCTGGCGCGGGATCACAGCTTACCCTCGACCTTCGATGTAACGCCCAATGCTCAATTCTACCGTTACCCGAAGGGGCCGCCCGGATCTTGATGATCGCTGTGTGTGGGGCGTAAACGCCGCGGGAACCCGGGATATTCCACCGGCGCAGCCTGCAACTTACGCGAACGTCGGCGTAGCAAGAGCGCAGGAAGTTGAAAAGCGTAGACGTATTCTTGTTACTTCCCCGTCGCCGTCGACTTCGCTCGCCTTGAGCCAACGCTGTGCTCGGCGACCTTCAGCATGACCTCCTCTTCCTGTTTTTTGCTCTGCGGATGCCAGAGGATGTACTCGCCATCGCTCCGGGGCTGCACCCAGTATTTCAGCCCCATCGAGGCGAGCAGGCTCTTCAGGTAGTCGCGGGACTCCTGATCTTCGAGTTGGAGGGAAATCCCGCCCGACATTTCCTTTTCGAGCCGCTCCTTGATCCGGGTAACGGCGGCCTCCTCGCGGCTGGAATACCTGACGAAACCCTCGGCGTCTACACGAAATGGAATTTGGGATGTCTCCAGCGCAAGCTTCACTTCCTGCATGACCTCCGGACGGCTGTCCCTGAATCCATTCTCTCCCTCACCGAAGCAGCCGGCGACGCAGAGCACTGACGCAACCACCACTGTTATTTTCCGCAGCATGCCAGCCACCTTCAACTCTCCGCCTTGTGCGCGGCGCCTTTCCAAGCAACTGCGATCGCCCAGAACACCACGCCGAAGGACAACCCGAGCACCGCCGCAACGATCAGAAAGGCTGGCTGAGGGCGGGGTCGACGATCGCCACGCGGCGAACCTCCAAACCGACAATTCCGACGATCACGCCCAACACCGTCCCCCTGCTGCGAGCGGTAAGAACCGGTCTTTGTTGAACGGGTCGGCCATGGTCGGGCTTCTTTTCCAAGGTTCAATCTATCACTTCTTTCCGGGATAAGCCCGTGGGACCGCTGCACCCGTACCTGGTCGAGGTCGTTGGGACTTCCTTACAGACTCGCGGGCAATTCCTGATTGTCGGTACATTTCATAGATGAAAACCCACCATGAAAGCGAGTACCGCCATGAGCGCGACCAAGGATCCGATTCCGTATGGTAGAGGCGAGCCTCTTGAGAAATACCGTCGAATAGGCCACGCACATCCCAGCCCAATGATGAAGAAAAGCGCGAGCAGAGAACTGATCGTTCCCATTTCCCTCTTCTCAAGCAAGAAAGCAAGCGTAAGCGTAAGCACGCAAAACCATATACCAACGACGATATATGTTATTACTAATCCGAGGCTTGTTGAGACAGGTTTGTCCCAAGCAGCATCTTTGCCCTTGAGACTAACGTAAGCCAAGCTACCAACGATGGCGCATAGCACGGTGGCGCCGAGTATTCCCGCAATCAGCGATTGAAGCTTTTCGCTACCATCGAATGGATACAGCGCCCACACCATTACTAGCGTGAACAACACGAGAATTACCACGCAGAGCAAGAGGAAATTCGTCAGAACTGGCATCTTGATACGAGTCCTGAGGAGCCGTGGGGCCAAACGACGCGCGAACTCGCTACTTATCAGTTGCAGGGGTTTGGCGGCAACCTCCAAGGATCGGGTACGTCCGGTTGCTGGGGATGCGTCCAATCGTACAACCTACCACCTATGCTGTCGTCCATCTGGTCTTCAATCACCTCTCTGATCAGCGTACCTACTTGCCAACCGGACCAGAGAGAGATTTCCGCCAACGCGACGACTCCAGCGGCCCTCAGGCTCAGGTTGTGAACCATCTCAAAAAACTCACCCATCGCTATGTCAGTTGCCATTCCCGGATATGCATAATAGATTGTTCCTTGGGGGTCTACCCCGCTTATCGGGTTGTTCTGGACGTAGGCGTACGGATTGATTCCCCCTGTGATCCCGATCGGGTCCTCAGCTATGAAACGCTTCAATACCGGGTCGTAATATCTCGCTCTGTAGTAATAGAGCCCCGTCTGGTCGTTTTCTCGCCCGGTGTATTGCAGGCTGTTGCCGTCATCGGTCCCGAGCACCTGACTTTCCCCGAACGGACTGTAGCCATAGAAGTTCTGCGTGTTCTGCGCGTCATCCGCCTGCGCAATGACGCTGCCCAGCGCGTCGGTCAGCAGGCTCTTGCTACCCGCGCTCCCGTAGCGCGCGAGTACTTCGTCGATCGCCAAGCCTGCGTGATAAACGGTGTCGATCGCGTTGCTCCTCAGCTCCGCGATCGCCTGCGCTCCGTCATAGAGATAGCCAGTAGTGTTGCCGTTCACCGTGCGCTCGATCCGCCGACCGCTCCCGTCGTAGCTGAAACTTGCGTTCACGGTCGGGCTGTTGATCGCAGTAAGGCGATTGCGCGCGTCCCAGGTGTAGGTCGTGGTGCCCGACACAGGACCGGTCTTGGTGGCGAGATTGCCGTTCGCATCATAGGCGAGGGTGAAGATCTCACCTCGGATCGTGATCTGCGTCAGGCGGTTCGCCTCATCGTAACTCGCGGTGATCGGCGTCTCCTGCACGCTCGATGAGCCGAGCGCCTTGGACACTCTCTGTCCTCCCAGGTCGTAGGCGTATGACACTGCCTCAAGCGGTGTGCCATCGGCCTTAGCGTACGCGATGCCCGTGAGCCGGTTGGCATCATCATAGGTATAAGCGATGGTGATGCCATCGGGCAGTGTTTTACTCGTAAGTCTCCCAGCTGCGTCGTACGCGTAACTCGCGGTCTTACCTCGCAAGCCCACCGACTTGATGCGGCTCGCCTTGTCGTAGCTATAGGTGGTGACATCCCCGCCTGAAATGACGCGGCTCGTCCCCCTGCCGATTGCGTCGTAGGTGTAGCTCACGGTCCCTTGCGCGCTGATCACCTCGGTTAGCCGATTTAGATTGTCGTAGCTCATGAGAATGTCGCCGCTCACCGAATCGGAGATGCGCGTCGTGTTGCCCATGAGGTCATAGCTATAGGTAGTGATGCGGCCGTCGGCGTCCTGCAATTGTGTAACGCGGTTGACTGCATCGTATTGGTATTGCGTGATCTGGCCTTTCCGGTCTGTACGACGGGTGATTTTACCGACCGGGTCGTAGGCGTAGGTCGTGGAAAGGTTCTTGGCGTCGGTCTTCTGGATGAGGCGGTTGCGAAGGTCGTAGGCGTTTCGCTCTACGGGATTGCCGTTCGGGTCGAGCACCGACAGGAGGTTGTCGTTGGGGTCAAAGGCATAGCGCATGAGGCCCCCCGCAGCGTCCTGGATCTGTGTGATTCGGTCCAGGCTGTCGTATGTATAGCTTATTGCCCGGTTCAAGGGGTCTATCAGCTGAATGAGGCGGTTCGCTGCATCGTACACGCGGGTCGTAGTCTCTCCCAAGGTGTTCATCGTTTCGACCAGGTTTCCGTTAGCGTCGTAAGTGAAGCGAGTCGTATGGTTCAGCGGATCGGTCACCGATTCGAGCTGCCCCTGGGCGGTATATGTGAAGGTGGTAGTTTCCAGCTCCGCGTTTGTCGAACGGATGAGATTGGCGTTGTCGTCGTACTCCATCGTCACCACGTTCCCCAGAGCGTCCTCGATGCGCACGGGTTTTCTGAAGCGCAGATCGTACTCCGTAAGCGTTTTCTTCCCATCCGGATCGATGGTCTGGATCAGATCACCGCGCTGGTTGTAGGCGTATTGCCACACTCTCCCTGCCGCATCGGTCTTCTTGCGCACCAGGTTTGTCGTAGGATCGCGGTCATACTTGACCGTGCGGCCTAGCGCGTCGGTAACGAGCACCACATACCCGAATCCGTTCCATCGATAGCTGGTGGTGTTTCCATTCTCGTCGGTATGGTGCGTCTGGGTTACGATCGATCCCGCAACGTCATATGCGAATTGCTGAATGCCTCCCTCGGGGAGTGTTTCTTTCGTGGTCTTCCCGAAGCTGTCGTATTCAAAGGTCTCGACCCCACCGCGCGGATTGGTCTTCTTCGTGATGCGGCTACTTGCGTCGTACTCGAAACTCGTGAGGCCGCCACCCTGGTCTCTGTAGCTTATTAGGCGTTTTGCCCCATCGTAGGTGAATTCGATGAAGCGCCCTAATGGATCGGTGATCCGAGTGACTAAGGGCGGCGTGCCTTGCCGGTCGAAGCGATAGACCGCGCCTGTCCAGTCGGTCACGCTAACCGGATAGCCGATGAAATCGAGCTGGATCGTCGTGCGATTGCCTTTGGGATCGACGACTGCTGTCAGCCGTCCGCGGCCGTCGAACTCGTACTGCATCTTGTTCGCAAACTTCAACGTCCTACCGGAAGCGGTGGGAGTCAATTCCATTTCGAGTGCCCACTTGCGTCCGGTGTGCGAGCGGAAAACGCCGTCCGCCTCGCGCGCCAGCAAGTAGCGCACGCCGCCCGGATTCGTGACCTGCACAGAATCTGCCCCCACGGGTTCGGCGAACCAATCGTAGGTAAAGCTCATGCCTCTCCCGAAGAGACCTGTGCGCGGATCGGTCGACCGATACCGGCAATTCAAGTTGACCGGCATCAACTTCGAGAGTCCGAAGGGCCTCGGCGTGAATACCGTTGCGTTGCCCGATGCAAGATCAACGGGGCACGGGCTGTTCGGTTGGTCCGGATCGGG
>Ga0209647_1003739_pt1 | contig 11681 bp, 6 predicted proteins | sample GraSoi_2013_60cm_FD_185827 | JGI IMG/M metagenome (GOLD analysis project Ga0209647, IMG submission 185827) | Grasslands soil microbial communities from the Angelo Coastal Reserve, California, USA - Sample 9_17_2013_60cm (SPAdes) (version 2) | ecosystem: Environmental > Terrestrial > Soil >... | reverse complement strand
CGAGCGCTCGCAATAACGTGAACAAATTTGTGGACGCCTTCGTCTGAAGCAGACAATAAGGAATTGGAAAAATCGTGAGCTGAGGGGAGAGGAACTTGGACAAGGCATTGGTATCGGTAATTATTCCGGCATTTAATGCCGCGGCAGACATTCGGCAGACGCTGAATTCTGTCCTCGCTCAAACCTATCAAGCGGTCGAAGTGATTGTAGTTGATGATGGCTCCTCAGATGCCACGGCTGCCATCGTTGAGGAATTCGTAACAAGGGATGCCAGAATTCAGCTCATCCGGCAGAGAAATGCGGGAGTGGGCGCTGCGCGGAATGCTGCGATACGGAAGGCGTGCGGCAAATACGTTGCTCCCTTGGATGCCGATGACCTTTGGTTTCCAGAGAAGCTTGAGAAGCAAGTTGCCCGCATGGAGCGATGCGGCAACGAAACAGGTCTGGTGTATTGTTGGTCCAAATTGATCAGTGAGGACGGCAAGCTTGTGGATATGAGCCATTCTAACACTCTTGAGGGTCGCTTGCGTCATGCCATGGTTTTGCAAAACCTCCTTGGCAATGCCAGTGTGCCGCTAATTCGTGCGGCCGCTCTTGAAAAGGTCGGGCTTTACCTTACACGAGTTGAGCAAGAAGGAGCGCAGGGGTGCGAAGATTGGGACCTTTATCTTCGGATCGCCGAAATCTTTAGCATTCGTGTCGTGCCCGAATGTCTGGTCGCATATCGGCAGAACAGCTCGGGTATGAGTCGTAACTCTGAAGGCATGACTGCATCCTTTGCCGTCACCATGCGTCGAGTGCGTCAGCGTAATGACGACTTGCCGGCCGCCACGTTTCGTTGGTCCGGTGGTTACTTTTATTTATACCTTGCAGATAAATGCTATGATTGGAGGGATTATCCCAGGTGCCTCCGCTACTTGAAGGAAGCTGTCTCTGCTAATCCGGTCTTGTTGTTGAAAGCCGGTATTTACAAGACTTTCGTCAAAAGTGTGTTCAATCCGGTCACTCGCCCGACCAGCAAGGGGAGCGAAAGAGCTATCTTGCATTCCAAGAAAAGAAGGAAGTATCCGCCCATTTTGAATGCGATTTTCAGACACTTTGAGCTCGCGCGCTGGTCCGCGGCATTGGACGACGGAGCTTAATCGATGGCTGTTCTCCTGCGTGCGCTGAGAGCCCTCTTTCCCTTGCTGCGACTGCGGCGTTGGATGGTCTCGGTCATAATCATCCTTGGGGTACTGACCGCGTTGTCAGAGGGCCTCTCAATTTCACTATTGGTTCCGCTCATACAGAATCAAATGGGAACGGCCGATGCGGGTGTCATTGGTAGGATGACAGCGCTGTTCCAGGGAATTCCGGCCGATAGGAGGCTTTGGTGGATTGGTGTCAGTATCCTTATGTTGGTGGTGCTGAAAAACATTCTCAGCTACAGCTATTCCTTGCTCTTCCAGTGGGTGAATGCGTCCATCAGCCACCGGCTTCGCTGCGGTATTTTTCATCAGTTGCTCAGCGTGAGCCAGAGCTACTTGGATGGCCACGATTCCGGGAAATTACTGAACACCCTGGGTACCGATACCTGGCGTGTCAGCTCCGCGTTCGCAGTGCTGGCCAACATGATCATCAACGCCTGTATGACGCTGACTTTGGGTAGCCTGCTACTGCTGATTTCCTGGAAACTGACGCTGATTACTGGCTGTTTGCTGCTGTTGATCTCTCAAATCGTTCAAAGGCTCACCGGTCGCGCGAAGCAGCTCGGTCTTGAGGCAACTGCCGCAAGCGCAACCCTTTCTCAACGGATGCTTGAGACGTTTCATGGCCTACGGCTGGTTCGGGCATTTGGCCGCGAAAGTCATGAGCAGAACCGATTCGACGTGGCTTCAGGCACGGTCAGAAAAATCTTCTGGAAACTGGAGAGCACTTCCGCATTGGTTCACCCGTTGTCCGAAGTGCTTACGGCATCGTTGTTGCTTGGCATCGTCGCGGTGATGGCAATGCGCGCTCCCGGACAGATGGCGGCCTCGTTAACCTTTCTGATTCTACTGTATCGACTACAGCCTCGCATTAGACAATTCGATTCCGACCGGGTGGCGCTTAATGCGTTCTCCGCCTCAGTCGAGGAAGTCAGGAAGCTGCTTGATGAGACCGATAAGCCTTATCTGCGCAGCGGCGCCCGGGTGCTTAATTCGATCGAGAAAGGGATCGTTCTCGAAAATGTCTCCCTTTGTTACGACTCCGCAAAAGGTCCGGCTCTAGATGAGGTGACCTGTTCGATCAACAGTGGCGAAACCACTGCCTTGGTTGGTCCCTCCGGTGCCGGCAAGTCCAGCTTGATCAGCTTGGTCTGCCGTTTTTACGATCCTTCGTCCGGGCGTCTATTGATTGACGGAATTCCGCTGCAGGAGCTCGACCTAGCCCGGTGGCGTAGCCAGATCGCTGTGGTAAGCCAGGACGTCTATCTCTTTAATGCGAGCGTGGCCGAGAACATCATCTACGGGAAGCTCGACGCAACCCGCGAAGAACTCTTTGAAGCCGCCCGCAAGGCTCACGCCCTGGAGTTCATCGAGAATCTGCCGGATGGCTTTGAAACGGTTCTCGGGGATTGGGGTCTTCTACTCTCGGGCGGTCAGCGGCAGAGAGTGGCATTGGCGCGTGCCTTCATCCGAGATCCACAAATCTTGATTCTGGACGAGGCGACAAATTCGCTCGATCTTATTTCGGAAACAGTCGTCCAAGATGCCCTTGAGGAGTTCGGACGCGGCCGAACGGTAGTGATCATTGCGCATCGGATCAGCACGATTGAGCACGCCGACAAGGTGATCGTGCTCGATTCTGGAAAAGTTGTCGAGAGTGGCTCGGTAACCCAGCTTTTATCAAAGGGTGGCCTTTTCTCCCGTTTCTATGCCCTTCAATTGCGGAAGACGAAGGTAGGGCGTGTCCGTGCCGCTCCGTCGAGCCAGGAGGCGCGACCGGATCTAGCCCAGCAAAAACCATAAGAGGGCCGTCCGTATGCATGTTCTCCCGCCTAACTGCGCAATGGCTCACCGGTTGTCCGGCGGTCCCGGACATGTGCGGAACGCCATCCGCTCCTACCATGTCTGCGAGCGTCGATAACACTATCTCCCATCGCCCGTTTGTTTCCCTGGCAGACGCCGATCCTGCCGGCGCTTGCGGCGTTTCGGTCATTATTCCTGCGCACAATGCCACGGCGACCCTTGAGGCGACCCTGAATTCCCTGGTTCACCAGACCCGCGGGGTTTGGGAGGCGATCATTATCGATGACGGATCTGGGGACAGCACCCGCGCCGTGGCGGAACACTGGGCGCAGAGGGACCGGCGGTTTCGTGTGCTACACCAGGAGAGGCTGGGCGTTAGCGCGGCACGGAACCGTGGATTGAGGGATGCGCGACACCCCTTCGTCCTGTTTCTGGACAGCGACGATCGGATTGCGTCAACGCACCTGGAGCGCATGGTAGGCATGTTGGCGGCTGATTCCACGCTGGACGCCGTCCACTGCGGTTCGCAACGCATCTTGCCGTCTGGTGTTGCTGGACGCCCTCGCCTGGGCTCCGACGAGGCCGATCTGTTTCAGTATTTCGCTTTCCAATGCTATTTTCCAATTCACGCCTGCGTTCTGCGGCGTGACCTGGCACTGGCTGTCGGCGGCTTCGAGACCTCCCTCACCACGTGCGAGGATTGGGACTTTTTTCAGCGTGTCGCGCGAACCGGCGCGCGCTTCGGGCGCGTGCCGGAAGTGTTGGCCTATTATCATGTCCGCGCAGACTCCGCCAGTCACGACATTCAGCGCTGCGTGAGCGATGCACGATTGGTTCTTGACCGCGGCCACGGAAGGGACCCACGCATGCAGATTGCTGCTGAAGTTCATGCGGAGGGGCGAGCTCCGGCCTACCGGAATCTCTCGCTCTATTGTTTGTTAACGGCTTTCGCAGCCCAGAAGATCGGTGCAGGTCACGACGCCTTGGACTTACTGGATGCCGGGGATCTCCCCCCTGCGCCCGACTTGTCGGCTGCGATGGTAGCCGACACCATTCATGAGTTTTTGCCAATGGCTGCCGGCCGGTCAGAGCAAGACTGGCCCGCTATCTGGAGCTGTGTGAGCGCTTCCGTCGCCGCATTTCTTACCAAGCTCGAGGCTCACGCTCGCGCACCGCGGCTGGCGTTCGTCGCTCTGAGACACTCGGAGAAAAAAATCCTCTTGGCTGATCCTACTCGCGATTCGCTACTGCTGGGGAGTACATATCGGGTAGACGTCAATCTGTCTAAACCAGTCCGTGATGTCTTCCTACCCAGCGAGGCTGACCGGCTCATCTGTCGGCTGACCCTGAGGGGCGAGCCGATCGGAGTGGTCGAACTGCCTGGTGTTGGAGCGCTGGCCGGTCAGAGGATTGCGGAGGCGGCGTTTGCGGGACCTGGACGCCTGCTGTTCCGTCGGGCGTTGACGCCTGAACGGAGCGTCCACCTTGGTCTCAGAGTGGTGCGCGGTTTGCTGCGGCCCCGGATCTTGCGCCTGGTCTATTGCGTCATGGCGGCAAAGCCGAAGGACAGATTGGACGCAGCCAGGCGGCTCAAGCACGAAGTCGTCAGCGTGGCCAAAGCCAATCTGCCGCGGGTCATCACCCCGCGACCCGGGGTCGCCGCGAGACAGGCCGACCACGAATGGCGGAAGTCGGTCGATGCAGCGGCTGCCGCTGGCCGGGCACGTGCGCGAGAACAGGTTAGCCCGACCAAAAGCCCGGACTGGTGGGACCGGTTCTTTGTGTCACCCGATCCCTGGGCTTACGAGAGCGATTACGAAGCGGTGAAATACGAGCAGACGCTTGCCTTATTGCCGAAGGAGGTAGTCACCGACGCGCTCGAGATTGCGTGCGCCGAGGGTCACTTTACCGCTCGGCTAGCGCCACGAGTGGGCCGCCTGACCGCCGTGGATATCTCTGCCCGCGCTCTGGCTAGGGCTCAGGCACGTTGCAGTGGTCACGGCAATGTCGCCTTTCAAAGGCTGGACCTGAACGTGGACGACATTCCCGGGCCCTTTGATCTCATCGTCTGCAGCGAGGTGTTGTACTTTGTACGGGACTTGGCAGGCGTGGTTGGCCGCATCTTGGCCCAGATTCGGCCGGGTGGTTTTTTCCTTACCGCCCACTCGCGTGTATTGATCGATGACCCTGAGGGCATCGGCTTTGCCTGGAACCAGGCCTGTGGTATTGAGACCGTTGCCAAAACCATTACCGCCCAGCCAGGGATTGCCCTGCATCGGGAACTGCGCACGCCCCTTTACCGCATCCTTCTGTACCAGCGCCTTGTGCCCGGTCAACCGCCTGGATCGCCCGAAAGCGTGGAGTCCGATCGTATGGGCCAGATGATCCCGGCAGCCCGTGACTTTGCCAGATGGCCGGGCCGCTCTCCAGCAAGGGTTGCACCAGAACGCACAGGCTCCGTTCCGATTCTGATGTATCATCGGATCGCGGCCGACGGTCCGGCTGCTCTCGCCCGGTTCCGCGTGACACCTGACCTTTTCGCTGCCCAAATAGCGACCCTGCATCGAGCCGGATACCGTACCATCGGTTTCCAAGACTGGATCAGCGCCATGATCCGAAACGAACCGCTGCCCGGAAAGCCGATCATACTGACCTTCGACGACGGATATCAGGACTTCCTGACCGCGGCTATGCCTGTCCTGCGTTACTATGGTTTCTCCGCGACGGTTTTTCTTGTGGCGGAGCGGATTGGTGGCGTCGCTGACTGGGATGCAGGCTACGGTGAGGCCGTCCCCCTGTTATCATGGCAGGAGGTGCGCGCGCTGCAGGCAACTGCGATCGAGTTCGGCTGCCATTCAGCGATGCACTGGCCGATGACCGGAATGCATCTGACCGAGCTGACGGAGGACACGGCGCGCGCTCGGGCGATTCTGGAGGAAGGGCTGGAGGCGTCCGTCACCACCTTGGCCTATCCCTACGGTGCGGAAAATGAGTTTGTCCGCCGCGTGGTGGCGGATCTAGGTTTCCGAGCAGCCGCAAGTTGCGAGCCCGGCATCAGCCGGCTAGGCGACGACCCACTGCGGCTTCGCCGCATTGAGATCTTCGGGGGCTGCGCGCCTCAGCAATTGCTGACCTTGATCGGTCACACTTCGGAGAACGATTTATCAGATGCGCTACCGGCTCAGTGAGATAGAAATCGCTCGCCCTCTGGCGCCTTTAGAGTTCGAAGCCGATGAGAGCGGAGCCGCACTTCTTCTCCGGCGTAACGGACGACCAATTGGCTTTCTTATGCGGCAAAACTCTGCCAAACGGACCTGGTTCCCAGAAGAGTTGAGCGAATCGATCAGTCATGCGCTGAAAACAAAAATTGTTGAGGAGGCGATTCGCGACGAGCTCGCTCCGCCGCGGACGAACGTTTCCTTTCCGTCGCTTTCGGTTGCCATCTGCACCAGAAATCGAGTTGCAACCCTCAAACGTTGTCTCGATTCGGTTCTTCCTCTGCAGCAGAAATACGGTTTCGAGTTTCTGGTTATCGACAACGCGCCTTCTGACGACGCGACCGCTAGACTTGCAAAAAAGTTCTCAACGGTGCGGTACGTTTTGGAGCCACGCCCAGGACTGGACTTCGCACGAAACCGGGCCTGGCTGGACGCGACCGGGGAACTGATTGCTTATCTGGACGACGACGTTGTCGTAGACTCGGGTTGGCTTGCAGGTTTGCAGGAAGCGTGGGGCGAGAATCCGGACGCTGCCGCGTTCACCGGACTGGTGATGCCGCTAAGACTAGACACCACAGCGCAGGTGCTCTTTGAAAGAAGGAATGGGTTCCGGCGTGGCTTCGACAAGAATCGATTTGGCAAGGAGCTGCCTGGCAATTCGCTTTATCCTTGCGGCCCCGGAATCTTTGGCGCCGGTTGCAACATGGCGTTCCGTCGCAACGTGCTCCGTGACATCGGTGGTTTCGATGAAGCTCTCGATACCGGAGCCCCTCTTCCAGGCGGTGGCGACCTCGACATTTTTTACCGAATCATCCGTGCCGGCCGTGCGCTCGTCTATGAGCCCAGCTACATGGTCTTCCATGAACATCGCGCCACCGAATCGGGTCTCCGACGCCAGTATTACACTTGGGGTTTGGCGTTCATGGCCTTTGTGGAGAAGAGTTATCGGAACGATCCTCCTCAGCGCGCCCAATTTCGTCGTTTAGTGATCTGGTGGGCCCGCGACCAGCTCCGACAAATGTATAAAGCGTTGCGGGGCAGGCATGTTGTGCCGTTCTCGATGGTATTTGCGGAATTCTGCGGTGGAATCGTGGGTATTTTAGGCGAGTATCCCCGCTCCTTGAAGCGCATCGCAATGGTTCGAAGGGAGTTCGCATGAGCGTTCCTGATAGATGGGATGTCATTCAGGTGAGACTCGATGAGCCGCTCCGCCCGATATCCACGCCTGGAAATGCTGCGGGTGTATACCTCGTATTCTGGTGGAACGATATCCCGCTTGGCCACGCGCTGGCTCGCGCTGGCGAGCTGCCGCTCAATGAAGCCGATATTCGGCGCAGAGCTTTGCGTGCGATCGCTCCTGCGGTCGGGTACTACTCTCTGGAGCGTGGCTTCAAGCCACCGCTGCCGATCCGGGAACAAAACCCTGCGGACAATTTCCCGGCAACGCTCGAATCACTTGCCGCTCTCAGCCAGCCGCTGAAGAATCTGACAACCAAAGTTCCGCCGATTCCCGGCAAGGTTCCAGTTTCGGTGATCGTGTGTACCCACCGGCGTCCCGACAAGTTGAGGCGCTGCCTGGCCGCCCTTCAGCGACTGGATCCGTTCCCGGCCGAGATTATCGTCGTGGATAATGCGCCCCAAGAACGCCGTACGCTCGACGTAGTCGAAGAGTTTGCCGGAGTGATTCATTGGCCGGAGCCCGCTTTAGGACTGAGCCGCGCGCGGAACAGCGGCATTTTGCGTTCTTCCGGGGAGATCGTGGCGTTTGCTGACGATGACGTGTTAGTTCATCCACGTTGGCTGTTGGGCATTTGTCAGGCATTTTCGCAGGACACTGTGTTCGGAATGACAGGCTTGGTGCTCGCAGCGGCATTGGAAACCCAGTCACAGATCCGTTTCGAGCTAGAATTCGGCGGCTTTAACCGGGGTTACCGTCGGATCACTTTCGACTCGTTTTTCTTTAATAGCATGTTGGACCGAGGGGTCCCCGTCTGGTGTATCGGAGCGGGCGCAAACATGGCTTTCCGCCGGAACGTGTTCAGCCGGATTGGGCTTTTCGAAGAGCGTCTTGGTCCCGCCGGCTCATCCGGTTGCGGCGAAGATTCGGAATTCTGGTATCGGATGCTGGCGGCGGGTATGTCAATCGTGTACGAGCCGCGCGCCGTGGTATGGCATTCGCACCGTGTCGATCGCGAGGCTTTCCGAAGCCAGATGAAGCAATATATGCGCGGCCACGTCGCGGCATTGTTGGTGCAGTTCGAAAAGCATCGGCATTTTGGAAATATCCTGAGGCTCTTCACCGCGATTCCATATACTTATTATCGGCGGCTGAAGCGAATGCGGCTCGAGGATGATTGGAGTTGCCTTTTCGGTGAACTGCTCGGGTGTGCCTGGGGAGTCGTTACCTACTTCCGTCAATCTTTGCCGAACGCTTTCACGTCTCTACGGCGCGCAGATCCTCTTAATCCAAAACCCATGTCACTTGCCATGCCCCACCGGCACAAACGGCCTCTGGCCGAATTTCTTAGCCACAACCCATTTCCGGGTCCGTATACGCAGGGTCTTTTCTACCGCGAAAAGATGCGCGCAATCCATCGGATCGCACCTGATCTGCCCATTGAGAAAATTCTGGAGGTGGGCGGAGGTCGTAGCGGACTCACGTCGTTGCTGTATCCAAAAGCTCAAATCACCAATATCGATCTCAATGCCGAATATGCGTTGGTTCCGTGTAATCAGCGACCCGGCGTCCGCTTTGTCTGCGGGGATGCAACCGATCTGCCCTTCGAAGACGGAAGTTTCGATGCGATCACCATGTTTGATCTACTGGAACATGTACCGGATGACCGCCAAGCGATTCGGGAGACATTTCGTGTCTTGCGCCCGGGCGGATTCCTGTTGGTCAGCACGCCCAATGAAAACTGGCGGTTTCCATATTACCGATTCATGAGGGCGTATTGTCCCCCAGAGCAGAAGCTTTTTGATGAATGGGGGCATGTTCGTCGGGGCTACTCGCGAACGGAGATCGAGAAGCTGGTCGGTTTTCCGGCTAGCTGCACCGCTAACTTTATCAATCCGCTGACCGTTCTGTTTCATGACGTCGGATTCTCGAATCTGACTTGGCGCCGGCGACAGCTTTGCTGGGCGATCCTGAGTCCAATTACCCTTGCCGGGTATCTGTTTCATCGTACCGGAACCAAAGGGACAGAAACTGCTTATGCATGGATCAGACCTAGCGTTGGACATCGACCCGAGAAGAGGCAAATCACCTCTAATCAACCAGCCCAGGCCCCCAGCTAGGCTGCAGGTTGCGCTGTTGCCGTGGGGTCATACCGTCGGAGATTTTCTCGATGGACCCGGAGTATCATTTGACCAGTTCTGCATGGAAATGACCGGTGGCTGGCCTTTTGGTTATGTCCAGGCGCTTCAGCTTGCCGGTTTTCAGGTCACTATCTTTTGTTTCTCAAGCCGGACCCGCATAGTTGTTTCGAAACGACATAAATCCACCGGCGCGGAAATATGCCTTATTCCGGCTAAGCGATCCTACCTTTGGATGCGGCAGTTTTTTGCAGATCCGTATGCCTGGGAGACCGCCAACATGTTTGCCGGCCGAAAGCTGCCCAAGCTCGCGAAAAAACTTCTTCGCCACCTTCTGCCTTACTTCGCTACGCCGCTGTGGACTCTCCAGCGAGAACTCAACCGCAGAGGTGTCGGTATGATCCTTTGCCAAGAGTACGAATACGCTCGCTTCGACGTGGTAACGGCCCTCGGGCGCCTTCTCGGTTTCCCCGTTTTTGCTACCTTCCAGGGCGGTAACTGGCAGATCAGCCGGCTTGAAAAGATAACGCGCCCGCGTGCAGTAAGGCGGTGTGCAGGGTTGATTATTGGTTCTGCCACCGAAGCCGCGAGAGTGCAGGCGGAATATCGGGTCGCGCCTGACAAGATCGCGCGCCTGCCCAATCCCCTTGACCTCACAGAATGGCAGCCGATGCCCCGCGCGGAAGCTCGAAGGACGCTGGGTCTACCACTCGATGCCCGAATAGCGATCTCGCACGGGCGGATCGATATCTTCCGAAAAGGTTTGGATCTGTTACTCGATGCTTGGTCCAGATTTCGAGCAGCGCATCCTGGTCAAGATCGGCGGCTGATCCCCATCGGCTCCGGCGACGACGCTTCCAAAATGCGAAGCATGCTGTGTGGGCGACATGATTCATCCGTTCTCTGGATCGACCGTTACATTCGTGACCGGCCGCTTATGCGCACGTGGCTTTCCGCCGCCGATGTTTACGTGATGGCATCCCGGCACGAGGGCTTTCCCGTCGCGCCTTTAGAAGGCATGGCTTGCGGATTGCCGGTGGTTGCGACAGCGGTCCCAGGCGTGCCCGAAATCATGGGTGACCAGACGCCGTTGCCGGGCATAATAACTCCGATTGCGGATCTATCTGCGTTGGCGAGCGCATTGGAAAGATTGCTGGAAGATATCGGGCTATCACAAGATTTAGGATTCCGCGCGAAGAAACGGGCTCAAGATTTCTCTCTGGTTTCTGTCGGCACGCAATTGCGGAGGTTCCTGTTCGCGCACGCGAATTCCTAAACAAGACTACCTTCTCAAACCCGCAGTGGCGATAAGGCACTTCGTCCAACCCGTCGATCATAATGAGCACACGGCCACTGTCCAAATGCCGGCCCAGCCAGCCACGAGGCATCAGCCATCGCCCTTGCCAGAAAGGCTTGAGCTTCGGTCGCTGCGCCCGGACCTCGTCTTGCTGTTTGCGGGTAAGGGAAAGTCCGATCAACTCCCGCGAGATCGAATTGAATTAAATGCACGCGTGTAACCCTGGGGCGTTTTCGCCCTCGATCGCTCGAATCTCTCAGCGCCAAATGGATCACTACTGGGGATCGGCCGAGCCTAGCCGCGATCCCAGAACAGAATCGTGCCTATGCACCCAGCAGATCGTTGCCACGCCTGCTGACCGGCGATCGTCTCAGAGGGATTTTCGCAGCCTAGCCTTCGACCGAATGCGTTCCAGAAGTCCATGGTAAGAGCATCGAAATCCCCGCGCAGGGCATAGAGCTGCTCATTACGGGCAGCAAGCGCCCAGGCCGCGGCGCTTATCCCCAAACGAAGCAGCTGCGCACCAGCCAGCTCTCTTGATCCCGAAATGGTCCGGCTATCATTTGGCTACGCGATCACGTCGAACATCAGCGCGCAGCGGTTGCTACCCGGCAGCATGGTCAGGTTCAAGGAAGCCATGTATTGGGAGAAACGTCGCGAACTTATCCTTGGGCGGTCTCCTGTTTTTCGAGCGGGTCCAAATTGGAAACGCCAGTCACGGTCGTCGGCAGCGAGCAGAACCTGGCCCGCGTTCGAAGGGCCCTTCCGATATTGCGCACCGGTTCATATGCAGTGGGTCAGCGTTGATGGAAGAAGCGGACCAAGGAGGAGTTTGCCGCCGCCATTGGACTAAGGTGTAAT
>Ga0209647_1003738_pt1 | contig 11683 bp, 20 predicted proteins | sample GraSoi_2013_60cm_FD_185827 | JGI IMG/M metagenome (GOLD analysis project Ga0209647, IMG submission 185827) | Grasslands soil microbial communities from the Angelo Coastal Reserve, California, USA - Sample 9_17_2013_60cm (SPAdes) (version 2) | ecosystem: Environmental > Terrestrial > Soil >... | reverse complement strand
CCTGGATGAGCATGGAAGAACGGTTTTTTCTCTACCGGGTCGCATTGGATGCCGCCGACATAGCCCCAGGGCACATAGAGAGTCCCGCCCCGGTTGTAGCGAACCTTGCAAACGCCAGGCTGGCCGTCCGGGATCTTGCAACAGTGTCCGCAGGCAAAACACCGCACCCAGTTGCGGTCGAGCTTTTCGTACAGTTCGCCCTCGCGAACGTTTTCATGAATGATTTCGTGGAGCGTGCGCATTGGTGCCAGGTAGAGTGCCGAGGCAAACGTCAGCTACTTGCCCTTTGATACTTGTCGGGCTGAAATTTACCGCCGTCGACGTAATTCTTGTTGGTCTCGATATACGCGTGCCATTTCTCCGGCAGATCATCCAGCGCGAAAATTGCTGTCACCGGACAGACCGGAACACAGGCCCCGCAGTCAATGCACTCAGTGGGATCGATGTACAGTTGAGGTACTTCATCGAATGTCGGGCGGCCATCATCATAGGTGCGGCCTTTCGCCGGATGAATACAATCCACCGGGCACACATCCACACAGGCGGTGTCCTTGGTTCCGATGCAAGGTTCAGCGATGATGTATGCCATCGGCCCAACTCCCGCGGGCAGGATCTCCCCGCTCCCAGTGTATGCTCATTCCTTTTCTCAGGTAGAGGCGCGTCTCTTGGCACTTCTTGAGCCCAGCCATTTGTGCAAAAAGTTCCGGTTGGATACCCACATTCATCCTGGTAGTTCGCCTCCCCACATTCCCAGCTTGTCCCGCAGCGCGGGCATTCATGAGTGTGACTCTGGACCAGCACTACGGGCGAAACATCTTCCGGTTCTTCTGTCGCGCCGCTTCCAGGTTGTCGGCTTCTTTTTTCATACGCGCGACTTCTGTTTGCGGAGCCTTTTGCCGTTCCAGTTCTACGGCTTCGGCAATTGCAGCCTCGGCTTCTCCGTCCAGCCGTTTCGAAAACATGGCAAGGGCAAAAGAGTTCAGGAATCTAGAACGGACTAGGTTTATCGAGTACTGCGAATCTTCCCAGCGGGCGATGATCTTTTCCGTCGACCTATACAGTTCGTTAGTTGGGAAGCTGATCTCGCCAGCAGGCCTCGTTGCAGGTCCGTACTTTGTCGAGATGGCTTGTACCATGTCCTCGGCAGTTAGCCCATGCGTTGCGTCCTGATCATAAGTCACCAAAATCCTGAAGAGCTCGCCATTGTAGAAGCTGAAGAAAATCTGCCAAACCGAGTCTGCTTGGCGCGAATGGTCAGAAGAGCCGCCCGGCCAACAGGCCAACTCTTGAACTACCGCTGGGTGTTTTTGGATCAGCTTTGTCTGGAGCGGTCTTAGGTCAACCTGGTTTGATAGTTCGGGCAAACTCATTCCCAACGAAAAGTTCCGATACTTGGAAAGATCCTGCCCGCGAGCTAAAGAAGCTGAAATCACGATCATAATGACGGAAATGCCCACTCTCCGCATCATTTTCATTTGAACGTCTCCTACGAAACCTTAGATGATTTCAAAATCGTTCCACTTTAGTCAGTGCGATCGTTTCTTCCCGACGCAGTTCGTTGCCCCTTGCGAGCCCCATGCTTTGGTTCAAGCGGCGGCCGATCGCACGCGGTCCCACACCGGAAGGTCCTTGGCCCGGAACAGAGGTGCCTTTGCCTGGATATGTCGTGACTGGGCGGAGACAGTCACATAGCGCACACCCAGGAAACGTTTCGAGGCCTCCGAGGCCACTCGCATGATTTCCAGGGAGTTAAATTCCGCTAACTCCAGGTTCGCCAGGATTTGCTCGACTGCTCTCCTGAGCATCTTTTGCTCGTCAATACCAAAGACGGTCGCTCCGAGCTGACCAGCCCGACCGAAGAAGGTCCATCCCGCTTCTCGGATTTTTCGATCCAATCCGCACCCACCGAGATCCTTGACTAATCGCCAACCAGATACACAGGACTCACTTTCAAATCGTAGGGTTTCCGGCAAGAGTGTGCCTTCCCTGATCAGGATGGTCCCCGTCTTGAAGGTGTCTGGCATTTGGGCTCTTCTCGGCGTCTACAGTGGCACATTGTTCGGCAGCAGTTGGCGCCGGCGGTTAGATGTTTCCGTTGGACTCAATCTTGGTCGTCCTTCAAGCCGCCTTCCTCATGTCATCTTTCGTTGCAGGCACACTGACCTGTTTGTTTTCATGCGCCTTCCGCAATTCTCGAATAATTTCACCAGCCATGTAGAAAGAGGTCCAGGGCTCGCTTTCGGATCGCACGGATTCCGGCAAAAGAGCGCCTTCCTCGATCAGCCTGGTTCCCGAATTGGTTTGGTTTGCCATTAGCGTCTCCACTGCGTTTGCAGGGGCGCTCAGGACTGCCACGCTCGCAGTTTTACAGTGCCTCGACTCGCGGGGTTGGATCAGTTATCGACGTCATAGTGAGTCCCTATTTCGCGTTTGATGGAGAATAAAGCCAGGACCCCCATGACGAAGCCCGCACAAACCACTAAGTCCAGCGGTATTTGGTAACTCGCGAAGGGGCGCCATGACATCACCATGAGCAACGCCGTAATGGACACCCACTCCATGATTTTCGTGACCATTGGCAATCTCGTTTCTCCATCGAGTTCCGTCAATGGGGACCCACTGTTTGATTTTCCGGACCATTGGCAACCTCATTTCTCCGCCGAGTTTCTCCCTTCGCCCAACAAGTGAAGGGGCGGACTGGCCCGCCCCTCTCCGAACGAAAGATCAGTCCGGTCTCGGTTGTTAGGAAAGCCGGGAGGTCAAGACGCGGGGTCTCTTGTCTCGCTCGTGCCACTTGCGAGATAAGATGTTTACTCACACGCAGGGCGTCAATTAGACGCATTACGAACGGCTTGACTGGGCCTCGTTTTCGCTGGTCCCGCGACAGGTTCGTCGCTCAGCTCTTTTTCGGCTCTAACCCAGTCCTCGATATCTTTTCCGTGTTCGCCGCCGCGTTGAAGATACAGCTCATGAGCCCGGCGAGGGATCTCTTCTCCCGATGGTTCTCTGCTTCCAAACATGGCAAAACCTCCTTGGTTGTCTTGTGAACGAATACCTTTACTAGGTCCTGACCCAATCGCCCTTTGTGTCGGCATCGTAACCGTAGTCGCAGCCTTCGACGCCACAAGACCAACGCACACCCCGTTCGGCATCGATCTTCTGTCGGCGATACAGCCAGTGGTCGTGTCTAGGGCACCTCACGGTGTTTACGCCAGGCTCGTCGACTGGATTTGCGTGGCCAGGCATTCCAATGAGCATGTAATATCCGTCGGTTGAGTTATATCGAACGCTGCAACCTTCGAAGCCGCAATGGTATGACGCTTGGTTCCCGGCATTTGACGAGGAGCCGCGGGATTCGTACTTCATTACGTGATTGTCACGCGAGCAAAGCGGTCGCAGGTGGCTGCTCAAAACATCTGCTGAAGCGATCGTCATAGAAATTCTCCTAAACAACGAACTGCGTGGCAATCCTGAGCGGAAGCTATCCGGCCGCCTCCTGGCGTTCCGCACTCTGTGCAACACTCACATTGCCATCGGAGCTGCAGTGTATCGGATCGGTTGGTTCCGGTTCGTGAATCCTAGGAAATGCAATATCCAGGCTCTGCAGCCCTGGACGCTGGGTTCCGTAAGATTCAGTTTTTTTTGCGATGTCACGATCACTGAAGCCTTGGCCAACCAAACGATAAACTGGGCCCAACACTCCCACTCTTTCCCAGAAGACACGCATGAGGTTAACCTCCACCTCAAATTCTTCGAACGCATCCGCACTACAAATAGACCAGCGTTTAGTACGTACCGCCCATGCCGGCGCCGACAGCCGCGGCCTTCTGCCGCGTCGCTTCAAGGTCGTCAGTGTACTTTTTCTGACGCTCGGCCTCTCTTTGCGGTTCCTCTTGTTTCTCGAGTTTCACGGCTTCGGCAAGGGCAACTTCAGCTTCGCTGTTGAGTCGTTTGAAATAAATAACAAGCTCAAACTCGCCGGAGAAAGAAGAGCGGACAAGCTTGAAGGAATACTGTGAATCTTCCCACGACGCGACTAGCTTTTGCTTCACGTCATATCGAACGTTCGTCGCGGAATCGATTTCCAGTGGAATCTTTGTCGGCGGGCCATACTTCGCCGAAATGGACTTCACCATGTCCTCCGCGGTGAGTCCTTCCGTGGAGGTTCGATCGTAAGTCACAGAAATCTTGTAGAGCGCGCCGTTGTAAAAGGAGAAGAGAATCTGTTCGACCGTATCAGATCGGAACGAAGTCCCGGGAAGGTTCGGCGGCCACCAAGTTAGTTCCTGAATCAGCGCTGTACGGCTGTGAATCACCTTTACGTCTGCTAACTTCTGGTCTGTACGCTCCAACACTCTGGTCAAGCTCATTCCAAAGGTAAAGTGCCGATACTTGGAAAGATCCTGTCCACGAAGGAATGGCGCCGTAAAGAGCAAGACAACAAGACAAAGAATTGAACTACGAATCGTTTTCATTTTTATCTCCGATCTCGCTGCTCTTTCCCCCCCTGCCGGACAACTTGAGGGGCGGACTTGGCCCGCCCCTCTCCAAACGAAAGGACCTGCTGGCTTCAGGCTGCTACGGCAGCGGCGACCTTGTGGAAAGTCGAGTTAGCGACGTCAAAGGTTTCAACCTGAGGACCTCCCTCAACTACCGTGGCGAGGATCTTCGTCACTTCTGGGTAAGTTCCGCGGTTGTAAGCCTCGGCATTCTCCGCTTTGTCCCACAGACTGATTGCGAACGCTTCCGTGCCGCCCTGTCCAACGAACGTGATTTCGTCCTGGAATCCTTTTTGTTTTCGAAGCAGTGGGAGGATGTCCTTCTCCAGCCTCTGGGTAAACTCCGCAACGCTATTGGGCTTCAGATGCATGTAAACTCTGCGTGCAAACATGACACTCTCCTTGGTTCTCGATGCCAAAGGGGTGATTCAGATAACCACTGGTGGTTCAGTACTTCTGAAGACTCCCTCAGTCCGTTAACTACGATAGGTTAATTAACTTGACTTGTCAAGTGGAATCTTAGATTATTTCTATGGTTAACCTGCCTTGTTAAGCTGCGGGAGGGAGGATTTGTGGACGTTTGCCTGGTGATTAAACGGCGACTGGAAGAATTGGGGCTTGAGCAGAAGGATCTAGCGACTGCCGCCGAAGTTACGGAGTCCTATATTTCCCAACTGCTAGCTCGCAAGAAGCTGCCCCCGGCGCCTGACCGAACAGATATTTATGCGAAAATGGCGAAGTTCTTGAAGCTCCCGAGCGACAGGCTTTCGAAGCTAGCTGAGCACCAGCGTAGAGAAGAATTGGAAAGAGACTTAGTGGGCCCGCCCGCGCCCTTGTTTAGGGAAGTTCGAGAAGTAATCCTCCGGAAGTGCGTACCGGACAAAGAAAAACAGGTTCGTGCGATTTTTGAGAAGCAGCCCTTCGGTGAACTCGAACGCCTCGTCACACAAAAGCTTTTGGACGTGATCAAGGAGGTCGCCAAAGAAGAATTGAACAGCGAAAACTGGCTCCACTTGGTGGCTCGACTCACCGGCCGAAGCTACGAACAAATGCGGGTTACCCTCCTTGAGTTCCTGGACACGGACGTCTTCAGCTTGTCGCCTGAAAACTGTGTTTCCTTCCTGGATCCAATGATTGAATCCTGGGACGTCGATCTAACGACATTTGGTATGGAAATTGTGTTAAATCGGAGAATAGCTTCTGGGGATCCGAGGAGATTTGCGTTTGTCGAAACGGGACCCGACCAACCGGAGGTAGAGCCAGGGTTCAAAGAATTCCTTGAGGACCATTCCCTCAGCGGGACGGCCAGTACGGAAGAAATAGAACTTCTAAAAAAGATGCGGTTTAATGGAAAGCGTCCCACCGCACTCTATTATTACCGGGAATTGCAAAGCCTCAGAGACCCGCTGCATTTCCGTGCGGAAAATCGATCGTCGATGCGGAATTCGTGACGAAATGAGGGTTAACGGCGCCTAAGTAATCCTCACCAGCAGATTTTAGATTCCGAGGATTCTGAGCCGACGGGAGGACCGTTGAAATGCCGCAAGGAATCGACGATTTTACGATCGTCCTGCCCGACTTCACCGACATGGCCGCCTGCGAATTGAGTGAAATCTCGCCGACTCCCCAGAAGTCCCGTTCGAGGAAGCGACCTGTCATCGAAGGTCGGTTGAGTCCTGGTCTCCTCGACCCTGTTTCCGAATATCCGCGAGCGTAGCAGATGCTGGTACGAGATTCATAACATTGATCGAGAATTCGACAAAAAGTAGTCCGGGTGAAGGGTTCCAGATTCAGATGCGCGGTCGGTGTTTAAGCCGCAACAAGAGATGGCCGAGAGCGCAGCTTGCAGTAGGAAGGCCCAGCGAGGATCACTAAAAGTATGATCAACGAAGAGATTAGACCGGTGTTCGATCGATGTATCAAAAATGCTCGATCTTTGCTTAATTCTGCAAAGGAACTGAGCGAGCGCGTGGATCGGATGCACATCTCTCACCACCTAACAATTCTGGCCCTCGAAGAGGTTGGAAAAGCGGCAATCATTCTAGTTCATTCCGATGCCCTCACCGACAAACTCGCTTGGTTGGATGATCACGTGAAGAAGATATTCTGGGCTCTCTGGTCGTTCACTCTGAGCAGGAAAAGCGTTAGCACCGCGGAAATTACAAAGCTCAAAGATGCGGCGCGCGGCATGCATGAATCGCGACTTCGAACACTCTACGTAGATGTGACGAGAGATCAGAACGAACTTGTAGATCCAGAACAACTAAAGAGTCTGATACGAATTGCCGAGGCACGTCTTACCTCGGAAGAGATTGCAGAGCCGGCCGACCTGACTGATGAAGAAAAAGCGATTCTCGATTGGTTCCTGGGAAATGCGCAAAACGAACGCGTTCAGTGGGTAATGTATGGAACGGAGAGTTTTGCTTATTTGGAATCAGTGGCAGGTGACGTACGGGCCTGGATCAAATGGATCAAAGAGAAATACGAATATTTGGAGCAGTTCAATCTGGAGTTGGCAGGAAAAGAATTGTCGCGAATTCCTCATCAGGAGGACACAGATGAGCCGAAATGGCGAATTGTTGTCCGGTTGGAAGCAATGTCACACACGATGAGGCCGAAGGCATTGGCCGAATGGAACAAACAGAAGTGGCCTATTGTTCTCGACGGCGAATCGGGGAAAAAAGATCTCCGCGTTGAAATCACCTTTCCAAAACGCATTCCATTGCAGCATTTATGGGAGGCTGCTCTCAGCGAGGTCATGGCCTTTGTCTCAGCACTGAATATCGGTTCACAGGGGCTTTTTTGGTGGTATGCACCGAAATTTACATCGAAGTTTTACGAAACGCTTTATGACATCGAAAACAAAGCTCCGTTCGAGATGAAGGGCAATCCCTCACCCGCTCCAGTATGGGGTAGGACTGAACCGCTCAACAGGCATGATATCGTGAACATCCAAGCAGTCTACATATACATTCGAGACTCTAAGCGGTACGACCCCACGATCTCTGAGCGATATTTTCAAGGCCTTGCATTGTTAATGAAGAGTGACTTTTTTTATCCGTTCGGCTGGAATTGCATCCAATCTTTTTACTTAGCATTCCAGGCATTCTACAAGCAGCAGGGGTTTTGGGACGGTAAGACAAATTTCGAAGACGCCGTCATCTTGCGATTGGATACAGCCGCCCACCCGCATTTTCGGCGAGTGGCGGCATTGGCAGAAAATGCGATCAAGAGTCCGGCGGTCGCGCAGACCATAACGGGCACCGACGCAGCGATGATGAAAATGTATTTTGACTCCTCGTTAATCAGGTGCGCAAGAGATTTTCTGAAGCAAAGGTTCGGGAGCCACTTGCAGCAGAATGCCGAGGGAAATGTGGGTGATGAAGAGTCGAAAGGCAGCGTGCGCTAGGAGTGTTGGGATGTGAAACTGTTTATCTCTCCTTGCTGTCCAGAAGTCCCGTTCGCGGACATCACCACTGATCTCCCCGAATGCCGTTTCGGGGCCCGCCACCGGTTGGAGGAAAAAAGGCCGGAATCCTGGTTTCCGGCCTTGTGGATCGCGAAATGGTTGCGGGGGCTTACAATGCACCGAAGGCGCTCGTCCTTCCATTCGAGGTTTAGGCGAGTTGCTTAACCTGCCGAGTCCTATTGGGCTTCGAGCCTGAGAACTGCTAGGTCTTCCTAATTCGCTTCTTGTACAGTTTTCGCTGCCTCGGCACGGGGTTGCCGCTGAGAAAGCCCTTGTTCAACTGACTTAACCGAGCACGCATCCGAGCAAATTCGCTTTCCGTGATCCTCAGCCATTCCACGGCCTCACCCTGTGTGCCTGTCGCGAGAAGCGCCTCTATCGCGGGCAAAACGTTCGGGTCTTCACGTTGCACGAAGTTCACGAACTCCTGAAGAAATGCTCTATCACTTGCCTGTTTTTCGGAAGACTTCACAGCCCTTCGCAAATACTCCGAATGGAGATGGCAGTATTCGTCATCCACAGATCGCGAGTCTTTACGTTCGGTTTGTTCATCGAGCGAGAGATTTCCGGGACGGCACAAGGCATCCTTCATACGCTTCGAATGGAAAGTTTTTAACTTGTTGGCGAGACAGAGATTCACATAGTTCTGGAACCGGGCTTGGTTCGCGCCGTAGTGCTTAGCCGGGTCGAAGGTTTGCACGATGTCCTTCTTGCCAGACTCGCGGTGCTTGGACGTTTGTGGCAGGTGGTAGAGGTGGATCAACAGGTCTTGCGTCAAATCCTCTACGTCCTCCTTTGGTGCCGACCTGTCCGCGTGTTTGCTGACCCATTTGCGGACGTAATCGGGAAATTTTTCGTAGAACTCCTCGAAGTCACTCGGGACGACAAACCCATCGCTTCCGATGTAGCGAGCGTCTCTGATTGTGAAGGGATCGGCCTTGTGCGCCTTCTTTCCAATGGGGAAATTGGAGAAATTAATAGGTTGATTTTCAACTGCGGGAGTATTGCTCTGCATGGAGACTCTCCTTCGAAAGGAATTTGAACTACATGCGAGCAAGTCTAAAAGGTCGAGACGAGTTGGCCGTGAGAGTTCAGATTGCTTTGTCTTTGCCGACCAAGAAAGAGGCTGAGCACGTTGTCAATGCCGTGATCACGAGCTTGGAGACCACTCTGCTCAATCATCTCGGTACGGATGGGTTCACGTTGAAGCTCAAAAGCTTTGGCAAGTTCGCTATCCGTCACAGGCCGGGGATTCGCCGGAAGATTGGGTTCACGGGAGAGACCATTCAGACGAAGATGAAGCGGAAGATCAGGTTCATCAGTTTAGGGCGCTTCGCCAGCAGGAGCAGGTTGGGTGATAAGAAGGGCGATTGGATTGTGTTTCGCGGAAAGGGAGGGTACACCAGAGGTACACGGGAAAATGGACCTGAGCAAGCACATGCGTTTTGAGTCGGTTAGGTTGGTAGGGGCGGTGGGGATCGAACCCACGACCTTGTATAATTGTGCTGCGCCTGCATTGGATGTCAGCTTGGGTATACTTCAGGAGACGCGTCGGCGGGCTCCGAACCGAATCCGGGCTTGTTCCGCCTATCCTCAGATGATCAGGCTTAGCGGATTTACTGCCTGCAAAAGCTAAGCTTGGGGCAGCGGAAAAAACTTTTTTTCAAGTGTCCGATTCGCCCCTCTCCACGCGTCTTTTGGATGACGCCCTACTGACGGGCGCAAACAAAAACCCTAGGAGAACACGATGTCGACCCAAAAATACCTCTGCATGTACCGCGGCGCACCCAGCCAAAATAAACCTTCGCCTGCGCAGATGCAGGAGATGTTCGCCGCCTTTAACGGATGGAAGGAAAAATTCAAAGCCAATATCCTCGATATTGGCAGCAAGCTGAAACCTTCAGGCAAGGTCCTCACTGCCTCCGGCGTTACGGATGGACCCTTTGCCGAGGCGAAAGAAATCGTGGCCGGCTTCATGATCCTAGTCGCGGATGATTACGAGGGCGCGGTGGCCGTGGTGAGGGCGATGCCGGGAATGCAAATGCCCGGCGCATGCGTGGAAATCCGGGAGATGGCGACCTTCTGATCGATACCTCCAATCGTTCCGGCTCGTCAGGCGCTTCAACCGGCTCGCAGGATTCGCTCGCCGCATCGGGACTGGTCGAGCATTTCTTCCGCCGCGAATATGGGCGGCTTGTCGCCATCCTGACGCGCAAGGTCGGTGTCCGGCACCTCCACTTGGTCGAGGATGCGGTGCAGACCGCGCTGATGACCGCGCTCACCTCATGGGTCGCGAAAGGCCTACCCGAGGACCCCGTAGCCTGGCTTTACCGCGTCGCGCACAACCACCTGATTGGAGCCTTGCGGAATAATGCCGGAAGGCTGCGGATACTCGAGGCTGCCGCTAATGAATTGACCGTAGCGGCCGATAATCCGGTGTCCCCGCGATTTCATGATGAGGTTCGTGACGATTTGTTGCGAATGCTTTTCGTTTGTTGCGACGAGGCGATCCCGAAGGATTCCAGGCTGGTCCTGGCTCTGAAGACGCTCTGCGGATTCAGCACGGCGGAAATCGCGCTCCGCCTGTTCCTCAGCGAAGCGAATGTCCTCAAGCGCCTTGGGCGGGCACGCGAACATCTCCGTGAGGTTCCTCCCGATTTCAACTCGCTTCCGCTGCAAGCGCTGCAGTCCCGATTGGCAAGCGTCCACGTGGTGCTATACCTCCTTTTTAACGAGGGATATCTTTCCGCGCAGTCGGATCGGATGGTCCGTCGCGAGATGTGCGACGAAGCCATTCGGCTGACGACGTTACTGACGGAACACCCGGTCGGCGCAACTCCGGAAACCTTTGCTCTCCTTGCGCTCATGCATTTTCACGGCGCCCGGTTGACCGCGCGACTCGACCACATGGGCGGCTTGTTGTTACTCGAAGAGCAGGACCGGTCTTTGTGGGATCAGGACCAAATGCGTCTGGGTGCGGAGTGGTTGCAGAAGGCGGCCAGCGGAGAGACCTTCACGCGCTTTCATGGGGAAGCCGGCATCGCGGCCGAACATGCCTTCGCCCCCTCGTTCGCGCAAACGCGCTGGAAAGAAATCGCCGACCTTTACGCCATGCTCGATCGCATCGCCCCGTCGCCGCTGAACGCGATGAACCGAGCCGTCGCCATAGCCGAGTGGCAAGGGCCTGAGGCGGGGCTTGCCCTCCTGAAGACCATTGAGCCGCTCCCGTGGTTGCTTGGATACTATTTGTGGGATGCCGTGCTTGGCGAGTTGCATCGCCGCGCTGGGCACAACGAGGAAGCGCGACGCCACATTGAACGGGCGCTCGCTTCGGCGCCTACGGATGCGGAGCGGGAGCTGCTTCGGCGGCGGCTTGCTTCTCTTGAGTCGCTTTAATCCCGCCAGGGCGTAGGGGGATATCCGAGACATGTCGGCCAAGAACAAGAGTGGAACTGTCGTGATAAGAAGATATTCGGACAAGCCGATTTTCCGGTGGCACTTCTGGTGGCACTTGGATTGTCAAATGCTGGCGGAAGAAGGCGTTGTAAGACCTAACGGGATTCGCACATCTCATTGAAACGGCGAGTCTTGACGGTTTCAGGCGGTTGCTGGCGTAGTTGCCAAAATGGCTTAAAAGGCCGCTGCTCTACCACTGAGCTACGCCCCTGCGGTCAAGATTTTCTATTGTAGCATGGCGCTATCGACGGTAAGGCCC